>Ga0070658_10004253_pt1 | contig 11709 bp, 10 predicted proteins | sample KBSC13metaG_FD_64664 | JGI IMG/M metagenome (GOLD analysis project Ga0070658, IMG submission 64664) | Corn rhizosphere microbial communities from Kellogg Biological Station, Michigan, USA - KBS C1-3 metaG | ecosystem: Host-associated > Plants > Roots > Rhizosphere > Soil ... | reverse complement strand
GCTGCCAGCCGCTTGGCCGTGACGTGATACGGCCGGCAATCGCCGAACATCAGAATGTCCGTGATCTGATGCTCACGAAGGAAATTGTCGAAGAAACATGGCCAGTCACGGAAACGTCCGCGAAAGTTCGTTGCGGGCTCCGGCCAATCCGCAAGGTCGCCGGCGCAGATATTGATGCGCTCGATCCGGAGGCTGCGCCGCCGCAATTCCGCCGCGAGCTTATGGAGAAGCGGCCCCGGCGGACCTTGCAGGAAGAGGAAAGTCCTTTGGCTGGGCGGCGCGATCGGGCGCAGTCGATCGTCTCGCCGATCGAGCAGCGGCGCCGGGCGGAGCAGGACCGCAAGATTGCCGACAGGCCGGTTCACCGGTTCGAACTCCTCAGGCGACGCATAAGTCGGCCCTGCAACCGGCGCGCCGTGACCACGATCCCCGCGGGACTCACCGGGGCGTTGCCGGTCAGGCGCCGGACAACAACTTCCGCCGGGCAAGGCAAGCCGGTGGCGGGATCGAGGTACCGCGGATACAAGATCAAGGCCGCAGCGACCAACTCATCGACCGTGCGGCGGGCCGTACGCCGGGCCGGGACCGGACCGAGATCCGTTGTCAGCCCCCACCCGGCATAGAACGGAACGCCGTACGTCGTGACCGGCTTGCCTCGGAGCACGGCCTCGAAACCTGTGAGGGACGTATTCACATGGACCTCATCGACCATCGCGATGATCGCGGCGATCGATCCGCGGGTCATGATTTGATCCGCGAATTCGAGGCAGGACCGGTCCGCGATTGCACCGCGCCTGTGGCCCGCGACGACGTCCGGGTGCGGCTTGTAGATGATGTAGGCGTCGGGCGCGCGTTCCCGAACCTTCCGCAGCAGGGCAAGGTTGGACGTCAGCCCGCAGCCGCCCGACAGAACCGCCCGGTCATCCTCGACCTGGCCCGTAACGAGGATGAGTCGCCGATCTGTCTTGGGTCTCTCGACCGGCACAGTGCCGCCTTCATACTTGCCCAGACCCTGGGCAACGATCACGGACCGCAACTCCCGTGCGCGGCTCAGGATTCGCGCATCGAAGGAACCGTGTTCCAGCAGTTCCTCGAGCTCGCTTGGATAGGAGGCATCGAAGTGGGCTCCGGTTCGGTCAACCGCGATCGACAACGGCGGAACGCAGTCGGCCCCCAACCCTCGCGAACGCAGAAAACCGTCCTCGACCTCGACCAGCCGAGCATCCTTGGCCTGCAGCGCCTCGATGGTTTTCTGCGACACCTTCGCGCGCCAAACGGCAATGTCGGTGTTCGGATCGAGGTCCGACGCGGTTCGAGCGAACTTGAATGGCGAACGGCCATCCCAGAGGAGCGGCGCGACATGCTGTTGCTTCCAGAAGGCGAAGCCGAGGCCAGCGACAATTGATCGGTTAGACTCGATGAGACGTCGCCAGAAGCCGCAAAGTTCGACCGCTTCGCAGACGGACATGGCCTCACCCATGAAGGGATTGCGGACCATGGCCGAAGGGAACAGCTTCTCCGCCAGATCCGCGGCATCACCGGCGCAAGCCTCAAGACGATCGGAAGCGCTGTAATAAACGTAACAGCGGATACCCATGATCGCTGCGATTAACCGCAGGACATCGTCACCCGCGTCGAGGACGATCCCGAGCGCACCTTCGAGGACGCTCCACGGATCGCAATCATCATCGATGACCAACTTTCCCGAACCGGACGGAGCTGCGGCCAATGAACTCCATCGGATGATCCGGCTCGCATCGAGCTCACGAAGGGCAGATGACGAAACATCTTGCGATCGCACGACAATTTGATCGCAAGGAATATTCGGCCCGCCCGCCCAATACTTGCCGCCGACACGATGACGCCGGATCTCTTGAATGAGACTGGCGATATCCGGCCGATCGGATCCGACATGTTCGAACCCAGCAGCCTGCGCTCCGGGAAACGGCGGCACTTGCAGAAAATTCGGAGCCGGCACATCAACACGGAGCGGCGCTGAACCGTTCGGCGTTAACGCATCATCGATCGCTCGGCTTCTGGTACCCCAGTCCGATTTCGCCTTTTGCATCAGTGCCATAGCTTTAACGGCAGAACGCAACGTCGCCCCCCACCCGAGCCCTTCTCCCCTATCGAACGGCCAACCGCAGTCAAGATCGGTTAACGGTAGTTCGCATCAATTTGGCGATAGCCCGACAGTCTTCCGCACGTAGTTTCCAAGTGTGACTTGGAAGCAACAGGGACGGCCATAGTCCTACCAAGATAGAAGTCTCCGCCCGAATGGCCGAGGTTCAAAACAAGCTGTCTTGTCTCGCAAATCGTGAAGGCTGGATTAACGAATATTTGCCAGCCAGCGTTCGACTACTTCAAAATGGTCCGACCATTCAGGTGGACGATATTCGGAAAGAGCCGATCTCTGCCGCTCATACTCGCCCGGGTCCTTCAGAAAGGCAGAGATGGTTTGTTCCCATCCGATCCCGTCGATCGGATCCAGATAGGTCGGGATCTCGCCCGCGAACTCGCGGAAGACAGGAAGATCGCTCGCAATGACCGGCGTGCCCAGCCGGAAGGCTTCGACGATCGGCAAGCCGAAACCTTCGACGAACGAGGGCATCAGCAATGCCCTCGATCCCAGGATCAAGCCGGCGAGCTCCGCATCGCCACACCGGCGGAGTTCGAGAACATGACCCCGAAGATCCGCTGCCCGGTCCAGCATCGCGAAGGTCTGTCCGGCCTCCCATCCTCGTTGACCAACGATCACCAGCAGAGGCGCCAATTGGCCTTTCCGGGCGACCAACTGCCTCCAGATGTGGAGGAGGAGGAGATGATTTTTCCTGCCCTCGATCGTTCCAATCGTAACGAAGTGAGGTCGATCGAAGCGCTTGGGCTTTGCGTCAGGCACGGGCGGAAGGCCGGCGATGAAAGCGGCAACCGAGCTGGGCATCGAAAGTCCCTCGGCGTCAGCAAAGCGATGCAGCTGATCAAGCGTGGATTGAGAATTTCCGATGATGCCGGTCGCGGTACTCAGCACATTCCGCATTCGGCTTCGATGACGGCTTGCTTCGCCAGGACGGCAATATTCGGGGTGCGTGAGCGGTATCAGGTCGTGGACCAAGAAGATGGGTCTCACGCCCGCTTCCTTGATCCACCTCGCCAGGTGAGGATCGTCCAGCCCCGTATGACCGACATTGAGATAAAGCATGCCGGAGCGCGGCGGACGATGTCGCGAAGTTGCGAGGGCCGCGACCATCAAGGTTGCGAATGCTGCCCGGAAACGGCCGGGTCCCGATAAGATCGCGCGCAAAAGCTGGTCGGAGCGGCCAGGGCTCAAAACCACCTGGCGGCCTCCCCATTGAATGACGGCTTGGGACCTGTCTCCGAAGTGTTCGACATAAGCGAGACACACTCGGTCGACGCCGGTCGGGAGCCCGCCACGCCACAGGCGCCAGATCAGGCGCGAAACATCGATCAGTAAACTCCGCTGGGACATGTGGTGGCGCCTAACGGCTGCGGTCGTCAGATGTAAGCGCCGTTACCGCCTTGGCTCGCGATTGCCCGATCGACAGCGCGAAAGGGTTGAGTCTCCTCACGGCGAACCTTAGTGCCCACAAACCAGATCGAGGCAGCGGAACACTGCCGCCATCACAACCTTTATCCGGAGCCTTCATGCCCCCCATCGTAATCACGCCTCGCCGCTTTGCGGATGAGCGTGGTTGGTTCAGCGAGACCTATAGCGCGCGCTCGCTTGCGCAGCATGGAATCATCGCCGAATTCTGCCAGGACAACCAGTCGTTCAGTTCTGCCGCGGGAACCGTCCGAGGCCTCCATTTTCAGTCGCCCCCCTTCGCCCAGGCAAAGCTTGTCCGATGCGTGTCAGGCCGCATCTTCGATGTTGCCGTTGATATTCGAAGGGAGTCTCCCACTTTTGGCCAGTGGGTGGGGGCTGTCCTAAGCGCTGAAGACGGCAAGCAGCTTTATCTGCCGACCGGCTATGCGCATGGCTTCATGACCTTGGAGCCGAATTGCGTGATCGCCTACAAAGTAGATAATTTCTATGCGGCCGAAGCCGAGGGCGGAATCCTCTGGAATGATCCGAAAATCGGCATCGATTGGCCAAAACTGGAAATCAGTCCGCGATTATCCGGAAAGGATGAAAAGCTTGGATCACTGTCTGAGTTAACGGTCAAATTTCCCTATGACGGTCATCCATTGCAGTCTTTGACTGAGATAAAGTTGTGACCGGCGGCTCAAAGCTGCTTCATGTCCGTTCCAATCTGCCTTCGGGATAGCATCTGAACATGCGCATACTCGTAACCGGCGGAGCAGGGTTCATTGGCTCCGCTCTTGTTCGGCATCTCATCATCAACACGGATCACGAGGTCCTGAACCTCGACAAGCTGACGTACGCGGGCGTAGTCGAATCTCTCGCCGAGGTCGAAGCTGACCCTCGTTACCGGTTCGTGCAAGGCGACATTTGCGATGCAGCAATCGTGAAGCGCTTGCTTGCCGACTTCGAGCCGGACGTCATTGCTCACCTCGCTGCTGAGAGTCACGTCGACAGATCGATCGACGGACCGGACGCGTTCATCCAGACGAACGTCGTCGGAACCTTCACCATGTTGGAGTCAGCGCTCGAGTACTGGCGTAAGCTCGATCCGCGGGCGCAAAGCAGCTTCCGGTTCCATCATATCTCGACTGACGAAGTTTTCGGCTCTCTTGGAGATGAAGGGTCGTTTACGGAAACAACGCCGTACGATCCCCGCTCCCCGTACGCGGCCTCCAAAGCTGCCTCGGACCATCTCGTCCGGGCATGGGGACATACCTTTGGATTGCCGGTGCTCGTGACCAATTGCTCGAACAATTACGGGCCCTATCACTTCCCGGAAAAGCTCATACCGCTGATCATCATCCGGGCGCTCTCGGGCGCGGAACTGCCGGTTTACGGGGATGGCAGCAATGTTCGCGACTGGCTCTTCGTCGAGGATCACGCGCGCGCATTGTGCAGTGTCTTTGAACGCGGCGAGCCTGGTCAAACCTACAACGTGGGCGGTAACGCCGAACGGCGGAACATCGATGTGGTGCGGACGATATGCGCAGCACTGGATGCCCGAGGTCCCGCCGCTGACGGCCGCAGCTATGCCGAGCAGATCCGCTTCGTCGACGACCGGCCAGGACATGATCATCGCTATGCGATCGACGCGACCAAAATTCGTTCGGAGCTCGGCTGGGAACCGGCGGTTACGTTCGAGGATGGGATTCGCCGTACGGTCGATTGGTACCTCGAGCGGCGCGATTGGTGGCAACCCCTCCTCGCTCGGCGCTACGACACGGGACGCCTGGGGTTGAAATCCCGCCTTAGCCAATGAAACGGCAAATCCTGCTCACGGGTGGAACTGGCCAGGTCGGGACCGAAGTCCAGCGGTTACAATGGCCAGACGACGCGGAGCTGTACGCGCCGGGACGACGTGAGCTGGACATTACCGATCCCAGGAGCGTGGCTGCCTGCTTCGCGAAACGGACGCCAAGCTGCGTGGTCAATCTCGCGGCGTTCACTGCGGTTGACCAAGCCGAGGAACGCGTTGCCGATGCGTTCTTGGTCAACGCGCAGGGACCTGCTTTTCTTGCCGAGGCCACACGGCAGATCGGCATTCCGATCATCCATGTGTCGACTGATTACGTTTTCGACGGCGACGCCGATCATCCTTACAGCGAGCGCGATGAGACTGGTCCGTTGAACGCATATGGCGCAAGCAAGCTGGCCGGCGAACTCGCGGTACGTGCGGCTAACCCGCGGTCAGCAATTTTACGTACCGCCTGGGTCTTGAGCTCGCACGGAAACAACTTCTTGAAGACAATGCTTCGGCTCGCACGGGCGAACCCCGAATTGAAAGTAGTGGCGGATCAAACAGGATGTCCGACCTCGGCAAAGGACATAGCCGAAGTTCTGCAGCGCATGGCCTTAGGGTCGCTCGATGGGTCATCCAATTGGGGGATCTTTCACTTCGTCAACGCCGGCGCGACGAGTTGGCACGGCTTGGCCGAGCATATTTTCAAATTCGAAGCGGCCGGCGAGCGTCCCGCCCCGAAAGTTCAGGCAATCGCATCGAGCCAATATCCGACGCCTGCGCGCAGGCCGTCCAACTCGCGTCTCGATACGACATTGATCGAAAAGACCTTTGGCCTCTCCCCCCGACCCTGGAGGGAAGCCGTAAACGAAATTCTTCACGAGTTGTCGCCGACCTCTCCGAGGGCTGAGCAGGGTAGGATCGAATGAAAGGCATCATCCTCGCGGGGGGTTCGGGCACGCGCCTGCACCCCATGACCGGCGTCACGTCGAAGCAGCTGCTTCCCATCTATGACAAGCCGATGATTTATTATCCGCTCTCGACCTTGATGCTGGCAGGGATCCGGGAAGTCCTCGTTATTTCTACTCCAAGGGATGTCCCGAACTTCGAGGCCCTGCTCGGGGATGGTTCGCAATGGGGAATGGGCATTTCCTACGCTGTTCAAGCGAAACCCGAAGGTCTTGCGCAGGCCTACATGATCGGGGCGGACTTTGTTGCGGGCGAGGCTTCCGCGCTAATCCTGGGCGACAATATTTTCTATGGGCACGGCATGACCGACCTGCTGATCAGTGCGATGGGGAAGCCCTCGGGAGCGACCGTCTTCGCCTATCATGTCAACGATCCCGAGCGATATGGCGTGGTGGAATTTGATGCCGGCATGCGGGCGATCTCAATCGAAGAGAAGCCGGTCGCGCCTCGATCGCCGTGGGCAGTCACCGGCCTGTATTTTTACGACGGGAAGGTGGCCGATATAGCCGCGCAACTTAGGCCGTCGGCGCGCGGGGAGTTTGAGATCACCGACATCAACAAGGCATACCTCGAAAACGGCGAGCTATCCGTCGAGATCATGGGACGCGGATATGCTTGGCTCGACACAGGAACGCCCGATAGCCTTATCGAAGCCGCCGAATTTGTCCGGACGCTCGAAAAGCGCCAGGGCTTCAAAATCGCTTGCCCGGAAGAGATTGCGTTCGACCAGGGCTTTATCGACGAACGGCAACTGGAAGTCCTGGCCGGCTCCTTTGGTAGCTCGAACTACGGAGCTTACCTACGCCGCTGCCTGCGCGGATGAGCGATCCCGCGGCGTCGTGGCCAATGCCATGATCAGCCGGCGCCACAACTGAAGATTGGCTCTTGTCCAAGGAGCATGCGACCAGCGACGCCGAGCGAGGCGCCATGCCTCGCGCCGTTTCCCGGAACGCGCGAGCTCCATAATCAGATCGGCCCCATCGCGAGTTGCTATCAGCCCGGGATCGAGCTGACGCAGAGTGGTCTCCAGATCTGCGGGCCGCAAAACCGTTGGAAAATTGAAAAGGCCGTGGAAGCCGAACGTCTCTGCGTCCTGCCGCCGCTCGAACGCGAAGCGCGATGCGCACGGCGCGGGAGCGAACCGGATTCCGCGCGACTCAAGGAAGGTGCGATTGGTTCGGCAGATGGCTACGTCCTCGGGGTGACCACGTCGGAAATCCGGAGCAGCCGTCAGCTCAAGCAGCCGCCGCGATCGCAAGGAAAACCCACCGTTGCCGACATCGTGGTCGTCGGAAAACTGCGGCCACGGTGCCCCGATATAGTCGAAGCTCAAGAAAGCATCCGTCCAGCGGCTGCCATCCAGAACGAACCCGTCCCACTGGATGACGAGGACATGCGGCAGGTCGACGTGCTCGGCGAGCCTTCGAAGAATGAAATCGGAATATTCCTGGCGGTTCTTGATCGGCTCGATCCGGGTCCACTTGATGGCAGGGTGCGCGTCCGCCGAAGGTTCTCGATCCGTCAGCAGCTCGACGCTCCCGAATACCACCTGGTCGATCGAGCGCCGAAGCGCGGCGACAGTCTCCGGGATCGCGACGCTTGTGACGGCGCGGAGAGCAACCTGCGGCAGGGAAACTCGACTCAAGTGAGTCTCATCCCTGTCAGCGTTCCGAGTTCCGTGGCCGCACCCATAATGTGATAGAGGCTGGAAGCTCGAGCAGGCTCGATCAGCGGCTTACCATTCTCATCGAAATGCTCCCACCAACTCCCGGCGATCGCATGATCGAAGTATCCGAGCAGGGCACGGACGGATTGCTCGATCCTTCTCATGACGTCCGTTTGCTCGTCCCCACCAGCTTCGTGCTGAGAGAAGCGGATGAGAGATTTGATCCGTTCCGTCTGCGGCCACAACCGCAAGCGCCCGTCGCGAATGGACAGATCCGCATGGAGCTCATTGACCAGGCGATGCTGGCTCGTGTTCAATCCTTCATTTTCTGCAATCGCCAGAAGTCCCTTTGCGGCAGACTTCAGGCGATCAGTCGGGCTGCGCTCGGACCATCGCATCAGCAACCAGGCCCATTCGGATTGATGTCCGGGCTCTACAATGTCGCTCGACGAATCTTGGATCGCATTCCAGTCTTCATTGAAAAACTCCCGTAAGCCGCCCGTGCCCGGATCGATAAAGCGGGCGATACAAAGGTCGACCATCTCCTTGGCGAGCGCCGGCCACGCAGGGTCGCTGGAAACAGTCGACCAGGCCAGCGCAGCCTCGAGCAAGTGCATGTGGGGGTTAGCTTTGAGCGGCGGCTGAGCCGGCTGATGCTCGACAAACCCTCCTGTCGGGTGAGCCCACCGCTCACGCAAACGAGACAGGATCGACCTCGCGTGGGTCTCAAGATTCGGATCCCCCAGATGCGCGAAGGCATGGGCCAAGCCGAACAGACCGAAGGCCTGATCGTAAAGATCGAACCCGCCTGTGTGCCGGTCCTCTGCTGGCACATAGCACGAGATGACCTCGTGATCGGGCGAGATGTGGTGACCACACAGGGCGTTCACGCCGTGCTCCACCAAGGCCGGGACGGGTCCCGACCAGCCGAGCTCCCCTGCAGCTTTGAAGGCATAAACCTGCCGCGCAACGAGGCGTGCACGACGGACATCCGCAATCGGTTCGCCTTCCGGAGACAGGCGCTCGACAAATCCGCCCAGATCCCAGTCGACGCCCATCGTCGACCACAAAGGGAGAGCGCTCGCACAGAGCCAGTCAAAGAGGTCCCGGGTCGCGGCACGAACACCGCTTAGCTCGTCATTGGAGGTCACGATTTGAGGATCGCCTCGACAAAGGTAGCCAGATTGCCGCCGCTAAAGAGATGAGCGCGTATGCCAGCAGCGGCTGCTGCTTTGAGATCCGAAAGCTGATCTCCAATGAGAAAGCTGCGTTGGCGGTCGACGGGCCACACCGCCAGCAGGTCCGTCAACATCCCAGGGGCAGGCTTCCGCCAGTCGGACGGTCCGCGCCATTCATCGAGGGTCCCGTCCGGATGATAAGGACAAAATCGCTCGTCGTCGATTTGGGCATGCTCACAAAAGAGTTCTCCGCGGACAAAGTCGCGTAGTCGCCAGTAGTCCTCGACGCTGTACTTGCCCTTTGCAATGCCGGCCTGGTTCGTCACGACGAACACGTAGTAACCTGCGTCATTCAGCCTGCGAACGGCGTCGATGGCGCCCTCCGACCATTTCCAGCGATCACTCGTGCCTATGTGCCCATAGTCCTCGTTGAGAACACCGTCTCGGTCGAGGAATGCCGCCGGTCTTATGCGGTGAATGGCCAAGACCCTGCCCGCTTCTTCGTACGTCTCCGGAAGGCCGATATCGATGAAGAAGCGATCGAAGACCTCACCGGCCAGCTTCCCGTGCGCAGCCAGTTCCGGAAAAAAGTCTCGCTCGAGAGAGCTATCGGGCTCAAGCTGCTCCAGCGCATCCCTTGTAAGGATATAGACTCCGCCGTTGATCACGCCCGCCCGCACTTCACCCGACTTTTCGTGAAACTGGGTGATCAGCCCCCCTTCGAGGGTGACCTCGCCGTAGCGAGAGACATCATCGACCGTGCGAAGTGCGATAACGCCCGCCGCATCCGGATCGCGCAGGCCGTCCGCCAGCCGATGCAACGGAATATCGAAGAAGGAATCGCCATTGAGCAGCACGAAAAGGTCATCGAGACGATCCCTGGCTCCATAAAGCGCCCCGCCCGTTCCTGCCGGCCGCGCTTCGACCACAACGTCTATGGAGTATCCCGACCCCAGCCGGTTCAGAAGATCCGCGGCGAACGCCTCGACCTTTGGCGCCAGGTGACCCGCAAGGAGAAGAAACGTCCGGATCCCCGATCGCGCAATTTCTCGTATGAGGGTCTCGAGGAAGGGCGTACCGCCAATTTCCAGAAGCGGCTTGGGCGTGTCTGCCGTGAGTTGGCCAAGTCGGGTTCCCAATCCTCCGCAGAGGATGACTGCCTGTTGCACAAACATCCGCCCGGCCTCAGCGAAACGTCCAGGTTTCGCACCCGTCTTCGACGAACTTGAGGCTCGCCGCATGGCCATCCGCCTCGTTAAGCGCCGTCATCAAGCGAAACCGGTTTTCTGGATGAACGAAGAAGAAGATGAAGCCGCCACCGCCGGCGCCGGATACCTTGCCGGCGAGAGCGCCATTGCTGAGCCCCAGCTCAAGCAAATCGTCGATGCGCGAATTGGACACGGCCGACGCCGTTGCCTTCTTGGCCTCCCACGAGCTCTGCAGGATCTCCGCCATCCGATCGATGTCGCCTTCCGTGAATGCAGATTTCATTTCCTCCGCGTCGCGCTTGAGCTGATGAAGCGCGTCCATGCCCGTTGGATTGGCCGTCTTCATCGCCTTGGTTTGCTGGTCGATGATTTTTGCCGACTGTCGTGACTGACCGGAAAAGCAAACGACCAGCGAGCTCTCGAGCTCGCAGAAAACGTTCCTGCGAGCCCGGAGCGGGTTCACGATTACGCGCTCGTTCGGGAGAAACTCGATATAGTTTATCCCGCCGAAGGCGGCTGCGTACTGATCCTGCCGACCACCGGACAGACCAAGGTCGATGCGTTCGATCTCGTACGCCAGCCGCGCCACTTCATAGGGTCCGAGTGGCGCGGAAAGGATCTCCCGAAGCGCGTCGACCATCGCGACGACCAGCGACGACGAGGATCCAAGGCCGGATCCCGCCGGTGCATCGACCGTGGTACGGAGGGTCAGTGGAATGAACTCGCCGCCGTTGTAGTCCTGCATCATCCGGCGATAGACTCCGCGATGAAGCTCCAGCCGCGATGCGGTCTCGTCGCTCCAGTCTTCGCAAATGCCCAGGTCATCCGCCTCGAATACCGTTCGACCGTCCGTCCGAGGGATGCATGATGCAAAGGCGAAGCGATCGATTGTGACGTTCAGGACCGCACCCCCGAACTCATCGCAATAGGGCGAGATGTCGGTCCCGCCACCTGCCAGGCCGATACGCAAGGGCGCGCGAGCGCGGATTTTCGTGAACGGAATGGATTTTCGCATCGCGCGATCCTCGTACTCTCAAGCAAGCCGCAACTGCGGACCGCGGCGCGCCCACCGCGTTTCATTGGGAAAATAGGGGTCCGAATCGAGACGCGAACCCCAGCGCTCGCGCATTAGCCGAAATTCGCGACGAAACCGCTCAGAACCGCGCGTGAAGTCATCATCATCGCGAGTTGCCGATCCGAGGTGAACAAGTTCCGCCTCCGGCACTAAGACATTGCGCAGTCCGCGTTGCTCAAGTCGCAGACAAAGATCCACGTCGTTGAAAGCCACCGGAAATCGTTCCTCGTCGAATCCGCCGACAGCAACGAACTTTGACTTCTCGATAGCG
>Ga0070658_10004251_pt1 | contig 11711 bp, 12 predicted proteins | sample KBSC13metaG_FD_64664 | JGI IMG/M metagenome (GOLD analysis project Ga0070658, IMG submission 64664) | Corn rhizosphere microbial communities from Kellogg Biological Station, Michigan, USA - KBS C1-3 metaG | ecosystem: Host-associated > Plants > Roots > Rhizosphere > Soil ... | reverse complement strand
ATGGTGAGCCGGGCGGGGCTCGAACCCGCGACCACCGCATTAAAAGAAAAGTGTTCCCTAGGTGCACCAGCCAGCGCGGGGTAGCGTGGGCCACTTTCACGGGCCGGGCGCAATACTGATCAGCGGATTGTAAACGGAACAGCCTCTTTCGGGACTTATCCTCGGTTCATGGGATACGCGCGATCAGAATCACGCCCTCGACCCAGTACACGCGCTTCAGCACTGCGGCAGCGCAAAAGAAAGGAAACAGCAGCATGGCCGTTGCGCCATGTCATTGTGCAACTGAGGATTCATTCACGCGCGCTCAATTGCGCAAGCAGCCATGCCGGATTTGGCCCACGGTCCTATCCCGCTGCCGCTCGCTCGCCACGGGTAGAAACTGTAATAGGTATGGTCAGTTCCTTGAGCGCACCGATGCCAGATCCCGCGCGGGTGGTTTTGCCGTCGTGATAACGCTCGCCGGATGCTGCCTCGCCAGCCACGTCAGCCCGGAGGTTGCATGATTTCGTTCGATTCGGCCCACAAAGCCGTTCATTATCCACCAGACCGCCGCTTTCGTATCTGGATTCGACCATCCATCCTGGTAGGGATTGCGATCGCGATTCTCACTGTGATCGCTGCGGCCTGGATCGAGGTCGCCGTCGCCGGAGTGCCTCAAGTCCCACCCGTTCCACAGATCGAGCCCAGCGGCTTCACCTCGCCACACGGCTTTCCGGTCTGGGTGCGTTACTGTCACTTCTTCAATTTCTTTTTTGTGATGCTGCTGATTCGCAGCGGTCTTTCCATCCTGATGGATCATCCTCGTCTGTATTTCAACGATGGCTGTACGCCCGGGAGCGAATGGATTCGGTTTACGCCCCTGACGGTGCCGCGCAATCGCGTCTGGACTGCGAAAGATGATGCGCGTTACATTTCACCTTTAGTGGGCACGCCAGGCTACCGGCACACAATCGGTGTTGCACGGATCTGGCACTTCATCAACGTTCACGGTTTCATCGTCACTGGTCTCATCTTTGTTGCCATGCTCTTTGCCACCGAGCAGTGGCGCCGCATTGTGCCCGATTCTCCACTCGTTCTCCTCCAGGCATGGAACACGTGGGTTCATTACGCGACTCTTCATCTCCCACCCGAGCCGAACGGGTTCTACGGCTACAACGCACTTCAGCAAATTGCCTACTTCACTGTCGTTCTGGTCTTCGGCCCACTGGCCATGCTCACAGGCATCGCCATGTCGCCAGCCGTTGTGAACCGCTTTCCCTGGTATGCGCGCATTTTTGGCGGTCGACAATCCGCCCGGTCCATCCACTTCCTCACTATGCTCAGCTTTCTTGCATTCCTCGTCGTGCACGTCACCCTGATCGTGATCACGGGATTCGCACGGAACATGAACCATATCGTGCTGGGTACCGACGATCAGATGCCCCTCGGAATGTATCTGGGCTTTGCAGGGATCGGCGTCGTCATTCTCTCCTGGATCGTGGCGCACTCTATCTCCTGGCGCCATCCGCGCGGACTGCAGCACGCTCTCAAGTCCGTTACCTATCCCATGCAGCAGATTACTTTGAACGTCCTCGCGCCACGCCAGAAGTATCGAGAGCAGCAAATCTCGCCTTATTTCTGGCCCAACGGAAAAATGCCCGTCCGCGACGACTGGAAGCGCCTGGCGGAGGGTGCTTTCGAGGATTTCCGACTCAAAGTAGGCGGACTCGTTGAGAGGCCGGTCGAGCTCTCCCTGAAGGATCTTGAGCAGTTGGGTGAAATCGAAGAGATCACGATGCATCACTGCATCCAAGGATGGAGCGGCGTCGCCAAATGGGGCGGCATTCCTTTGCAAAAGCTCGTCGAATTGGTGCGGCCCAAACCGCAAGTCCGGGTAGTCGCCTTTTTCTCCTTCGGCGAAGCTCTTTACGGCGGCCCCTATTACGACACTCAAAGCCTCGAGAATGTCCTGAAGCCGCAGTGCTTATTGGCGTCTCGCATGAACGGGCAGCCGCTTCAGCAGGTATATGGTGCGCCTCTGCGGCTCCGCGTCGAGAACCAACTCGGCTACAAAATGGTCAAATGGATCGAGCGCATCGAATTCATCGAATCGGAAAAACTGCTTGGCAAAGGAGAGGGCGGAGCAAACGAAGATGATGAATACTTCGACTTGCTGCCCAACATCTGATGCTGCCGCGTTTCCCGACTATTTTCGAGATGCTGCCAACGCGTTTCGCATGCTGGCAATTGTCACTTACCGTTGGCCCGGCCACAACAAAACGCGAGCATCTCCTGAGCCTGCAGGCAACATGATGAAGGAGTGCGCATCACAGCACCTATGATTGTCATGACCATTGGGCACTCAACCCGTTCATCAAAGGAATTCATCCGACTTCTGAAAGCGCACCGGGTGCAGAGACTGGTCGATGTACGCACCGTCCCACGTTCGCGGCACAATCCGCAGTTCAACCGAACCGAATTGTCGCCTGCCCTGCATTCCGCCCGCCTTCATTACCGTTACATGCCCGGCCTGGGTGGCTTCCGGTATGCGCGCCGTGATTCCATTAATACCGGATGGCATAACGCCAGCTTCCGTGGCTTCGCCGATTACATGCAGACGCCTGAGTTCCGGACGAATCTGGACGAGTTGATAGAACTTGCGAAGTCGGAGCGAATCGCAATTATGTGCGCCGAAGCCGTTCCCTGGCGCTGTCATCGTTCCCTGATAGCGGATGCTTTGTTAGCACGAGGCATTGAAGTGCGGGAAATCATAAGTCTCACCCGTACGCAGGTTCACACGCTTACACCCTGGGGCCAGATAACGCGAACGCAGGTCACCTATCCGGCCGAACACAAAGGCAGAACAAAAAAAGATGGCGTCACTGCCGAACACACCAGGGACGATCCACGGTGAACCATATACTCGAACCATGCAAGGCTACGACGAACTTCGCGGCGGTGCGGCGCGGCTGGACGTCTCCAGCCGCGGCAAAATCCGAGTGGCGGGCGACGACCGGGCGCGCCTCCTGCACGCGATGACCACGAATCATATCCAGCAGCTTACTCCGGGAACGGGGTGCTATGCGTTCTTCCTGAACGCCCAGGGACGAATTCTGGCTGATACGAACGTGTTGTGCCGAGACGACTCTTTCCTGCTCGATACGGAACCGGAAACACTGCAGAAACTGCTGGAACATCTCGATAAGTTCATCATCGGGGACGATGTCACGCTGGAGGACGTCACACCGAAGCTCGCGACCATCGCCGTAGAAGGACCAAAGTCGCCCGATCTGCTGGCTGCCGCAGGGGCTCCTGCGCTGGAGACCTGCTACGGAGCCAACGCCGAGTGGGGATCGGCTTTGGTGGCTCGATTGAACGTCACCGGGGGCCTGGGTTCTTTCATCATCGTGCCGGTGGCGGAGAAGGATGGAATCCTAAGAACACTCGACGCGGCCGGCGCGGTGCCCGCAGATGAAGAGGCATTTCGTGTAGTGCGCCTGGAACACGGCAAGCCACGGTATGGCGAAGATATCAGCGAGCGCTACCTTGCTCAGGAAGCGAATCAGGCGGACGCGCTGCACTTCCATAAAGGGTGCTACCTCGGCCAGGAGATCGTTGAACGGCTCCGATCGCGCGGGCTGATTCAACGTGTTCTGAAGCCGCTTGAAATCGATGGACAGAGACCACCCGAACCCAGGACGAAGCTACAGATCGGCGGCGCGCCTGCCGCGGAGATTACCTCCGCCGCCTACTCTCCGGCACTCGGGAAAGTGGCCGCACTGGGCTACGTACGGGTGGAGTACGCGCAGCCGGGGACTGAGATGGCCGCCGGAGAACTGCGAGCCCGCGTGCGAACTCCCTGATGCCGGCCCGAGTGGCGCCAAGTTTAATACACTCTATTTTGGATTTCTTCAGGTTTACCCCCATACCGATATGTTTTCGTGGGGCGAGCGCGGGTACCTGGTCGGAGTCGAGGACGCGTTCCGAAGCGTGGGTCAGTTTAAACTAAGCCGCTCCCTTCTGATCTTCGAGTTGCAGTTCCCGGAATTCGGGATGACACAATGGAAATGCCAGATGGGGAGGAACACCATGGACATTCTCGAAATGGTCGGAATTGAGATCCCATGCAGGACCTGTGGGGGGCGGTACGAGGTATCCCTACAGAAGATCGCACTTTCACAGCAGATGCTGCATGAGGGATGCCCGGTTCGGGCAGAGACTGAATGCCCCCCTCTTTTCCTTTCCGGCTTCGTGGACCGGGAATTAACCCAGGATCTTCAAAAAATCTGGTTGCGCCTCGAAAAGGAAGCTCGCGGCGTCAATGGGGAAGTGAAGCTGCACTCCGCATAGGCCGGATGTGCGGCTGGAATCCAATCGGCAAGAAGAGATGATGGCGCCGGTGGAGGTGGCCAAACATGAGCTCGCAGCAAGGGCAGAGTAAGGGCGAAATGCCGGTCGCGGAGGGCGTCCGCCTGACAGACCTGGTGAATTATCAGGAAGGGTCCGTTGTCAGCCGGACGATAGTCAAGCGCTCAACGGGAACTGTCACTTTGTTCGCTTTCGACGACGGCCAGGGACTAAGCGAGCACACGGCCACGTTCGACGCCGTGGCACATCTGCTCGAGGGCGAAGCGGAAATTATGGTCTCTGGCAAGCCAATGCGCGTGACGGCGGGTGAAGCAGTTCTCATGCCGGCAAACCAACCCCACGCGCTGAAAGCCCTCAGTAGATTCAAGATGCTGCTGACGATGATCCGCTCGTGAGCGACACGGACACGGTATGCACTTGGCAAAAGCGCGGAGGCCGCCACGGTCATCTCTCCAGACGGCCATTGGCATGACCCTCAACCCTGAGAGACGTCCGGATGATGGATCTGCCCGGTCCGTGCTTCCGGCACACGACCGACACGCAAGCGAGACTCGCGAGAGTAGTTGTTCCGGGACGTGGCGGACATCGTCGCCTGATCTCTCGTCAACCGATAAAATAACCAGACAAGCCAATGTGGGACCGGTTTCACCCGCATTCACCGACCTTGTGGGTTCGACGTGAGATTTCTCCGAAACCGGATGGCCATTCCGCTGACCACGATAACTGATCGCCTTCGGACCGGCCCCGATTCGACTGGGCTCCGCAATTATTGATTGGCGACGCTTCACAGCGTCAGGTTCAAACCCAAAGATCCATCAAATCAACCGAGGGCAGAACCTCGACCCGAATTCGCATGACCGGATAAAAAAGATGCGAAGTCAGATGCAAAGTCACTTGTATCCTGCGTCGATTCGCTCTCCAACTTACTAAGAATAATGGTGAGCCGGGCGGGGCTCGAACCCGCGACCACCGCATTAAAAGTGCGATGCTCTACCAACTGAGCTACCGGCTCTCTGAGGAAGGCTGAAAATCGGATCGCGGTCTCTCCGCCACATCCCGAATGCTCAGATTAACACGAGGGCTTCCACAACACCGCTGCTATAATCGCAAGGTTGGACCACATGCGGATGTGGCGAAATTGGCAGACGCGCCAGACTTAGGATCTGGTCCTCGAGAGAGGGTGGAGGTTCAAGTCCTCTCATCCGCACCACGCGCCAAAAGCCTGCGGAGCGCTAGGCAGCGACAGATTTCTTCGGCGCCACAACCCGCGGCTTCGCCGGCCGATCCTTCGCCGGAAAGTGCTGCTTGAGCCAGTTCTGCAGGTTCTCTTTCTGCGACGCGTTGACCACCCGGTACCACCGGATTTCACCCGTGTGATCGTCATATTCAGCCATGACGTAAGCACCGGTTGTCATCACGCTGATGATCCCGTCTTCCCTCAATCGTCCGCAGTAAAAAGAGTCGTTAATTGTGCGACGGTCAATCATTTAACTCAATTATAGCAGAGATGCGCCCCTACCCCGCCCGCGCAAAGTCCAGATAGCCGCGCCGCGGGTCGGTGCTGATTAACTTCACCCGTAGTTTATCCCCGACATCCACTCCATGTGGTTGAATCAAAATACCTTCCGCCGGTGGATCCGCCACCCGCACAAACGTTCCCTTCGGCGTCACTCCCGTCACCATCCCGGTGAACGTCTCGCCGATCCGCGACCGCAGCGCCACCGCGGCAATCCGCTTGTGCATCGTCCGCTCCACCTTCCGCGCCGCGTTTTCCTTCGCCGTACAGTTCCTGGCGATCTCGTCCAGATCACCATCCGAATACGGCGCCGCCTGCTTCGCAATCAACGCCTTGATCAGCCGCTGCGTCACCGTATCCGCATACCTTCGGTTGGGCGCCGTCGAGTGCGTATAGTCGGAAGCCGCCAGCGCGAAATGACCCGGATTCTTTTCCCCGCACTTCGCCAGCACATACTCGCCCGGCCCCATCAGCTTCACCACCGCCAGGGACACGTCCGCGTAATGATCCGAATCCGCCGCCCGGCGGCTCAGCAGGAACCGGTTGAGCGCGCCCGAATCAGGCTCGGCCGGCAGTTTCTCCCCATACTGCGCCGCCAGCGCCACAATGCGCTCCCACCGCGCCGGCGTCTTCACCACGCGCGCAATCGAAGACACACCCGCGCCCGCCAGCGTCCGCGCCATCACGCCGTTCGCCGCCACCATGAAATTCTCGATCAGCTCCGTCGCCCGATTCTTCCGCCGCGCCTCGATCCCGGAGACGTGGCCGTCATCCATCACGGCTTCAGCTTCCACGCGATCCAGATTCAGGGCGCCCATCCGATGCCGCTCTTCCGCCAGCAACTGCGCCGCTTCACCCTGCAGCTTCAGTTGCGCGCTCAGATCGTTCGAAGCCGCCACCTTCTTCGGAGCCTCGGCGCGTCCCTCCAGCCACGCCCCCACAGCGTTGTACGCCAACTGCGCCCGGTTCCGGACGAGCGCGCGATACACGCAGCCTTCCCCCACGGACCCATCCGCCGCCACCACAAACTCCGTGACAATGGCGAGCCGGTCTTCATTCTCATTGAGTGACGTCAGCCCGGTCGAAAGCTCCTCCGGCAGCATCGGAAACACGCGCACGCCGGTATAAACCGAAGTCGTCTCGGAAGCCGCATGCTGATCGATCGGCGACCTCGCGGGCACGTCCGTATCCACGTCGGCAATCGCCACGCGCACCCGGATACTGCCATCCACGCGCTCCGCCACCTCCGCCTGATCCAGATCACGCGACGTATCGTTATCGATGGAAGACCACAGCAGCCCCCGCAGATCGCGGATATCGCCTTCCGCGCGCGGCAACGCCTTCGCCGTCAGCCCCTGCAACTGCCGCAGCGCCTCCGGCGGAAAGTCGGGATGGAAACCTTGATCGATCATCGTCTGCCGCGCCGCGGCAGCCAGATCGAATCCGTTGTAATTCATCAGTGAGCGGCAGCCAGATGAAACGCGTCGAGCGGCAGATTGTCGTCGGGTCCAAACGGCAGTTCGTGCGCCTCTTCCAGAATCTCGAGCCGCGGATTGGCCTCAATCTCCGCCCGCATATTCTCGCTCAGCCCCATCGGCGAAAGCGCCAGGGTATTGGCAATCCATCCGATCCGCACCTCTTCGAAATTCTGTTTCCCGAGTGTCGGCACGATCCGCTCGATGCACTCGCGATCCGTCGCAAAATGAATCGGCAGCTTCCCGCACCGCGGCGTCGTCGCCGTCAGCACGTTGAGCCATGTCGCGTTGTTATCAATCGCCTGCGCCAGCCGGTCCGTAATGACTTCCGCCATCCCGATGCCCGACGCATTCCCGTAGCTCTGATCGCTCAGCCCGCGCACGAAAATACGTTCCACATGCGGCAACGGCCACGGATTGATCTCGCCATCCACGCCGCGGTTCACCACTTTCGTATCCATCCCCGCGCCGCTGAAAATCTTCCCCATCTCGTCGACAATCAGCAGATCGAGATCGCACGGCAACGTCGCCGCCCAGGTTTTCGAAAGCGCCAGCAGTTCCTTTTCCCGCTGTTCCATATCGGCCGAATGCACCGCCGCGAGCTTCGCCGTATTATGGAACGCGTCTTCCAGGATCGCCAGCCCGCCCAGAATCTTGCCGGACCCTCGAACCTGCCGGCCCACCGAGCGAATCACCGCTTCGAGCCCCATTCGCCGCGCGTTCATGTGATAGTTCTTCGCGCCGGCCCACTTGCCCAGCCCGATCGCCATCATCTTGTACAGGCCGCTCTCGATTTCGCCCGCAAAGTCCGTATGCTGCTTCACGCGCCCGCACAGAAACACGCCGCCCGCTTCCGAAGCATACTTATCCAGAAATACTTCAATGCCCTCGGGCGTTTTCCCCAGGCTGATCACTTCGAGCGAGCTGCGCAGTTCGCATCCCATCGTCTCGGGCGTGATCCCGTAGTGCGCCAGCACATCGGTCTGGCCCTCCGCCGTAGCGGCGCCATGGCTCCCCATCGCCGGAAAAATGAACGGAACGAACCCGCGCGATTTCCAGTAATCCACCACCGCGCGGACAATGATATTGATGTTGCTGATCCCGCGGCTTCCAACGCCGATCGCGACAGTGGATCCTGGAGCAAGTCCCGCTCCGAAATTCGCCGCGCTCAGTTCGCGCTGCACTTCACCGGGAACATCTTTGAGTCGCCGGTCTTCAAACTTCTGACCGACAAGAAGCATACGAGGGAGTTTCACGCAACGAATTATATCGCGCGAGGCTTTGCTCTTTTACTTCCGCCCTCTTACGATTCCTGCTCTTGCCACTGCTCCGCAAGCATCCGGGAATACTCCTCCGAAGCGAAGATCCGGAAATCGAACGAGTGCCCTTCCACCGGCTGATACGGCTTCATCTGCTGGAAGCAGACATAGGCGTAATCCGCAAACCGGTGGTAGTTCTCAAGGAACATCGGCGAAAGCGTTCCAATGTCAGGCGGCTCTTCAAACAGACACCGAATCCCGATCCCGCGTGAAAATACGGCGCGCCGGTCCGAAACGCCCCACTCCTCCAGCTTCTGCTTCACTGGCTCCGGCGGCGAATCCACAATCAGCGCCGAAAAGAATTGCGCGTTCGTCTTCACGCTCACGTCGCCCGAACGGCTCAACTGATCCAGGCACTGCTCGATCCACCGGAAAACGTCTTTCCCGAGGAACAGCAGCATCCGGATTTCCTGATACCGCCCCAGCAGTACGCGCTCATGAATCTCCGCATACCGCGGATTCGAAATCGCCGCTTCCTGCAGATCCATCGCGGCGCGCGACCCTTCCAGTAACTGTTCGGTGCCCGGCGCCGCCCCAAAAGGATGCAGAATCAGGTGCGGCAATGCAACAACAAAGTCGGGAGTCTGAGGTGTGCTCGACACAGGTATGTTGTCATTATCGGCCATCGGACCCAAAATTCTACTCAAGGTTTTTTCAACGGCGTTCGGTAAATTTCACCCTGGCCAGCCCAGCTTTTCAATCCCCGAACCGCACTGCGCCGCCCATCACCGCGCCCCCGTGAAGATTCCCCTCATCCCCCTTCACCCGCACGAAAACCGGACGATCCTTCTCCATTTCCAGCTTCCCCACCATCCCCGACACCAGTTTCAGCACACCCACCGCGGCCGGCGCGTCGATCTTATCCCACGTATCACTCGGACGGTGATAGTCCCCATGCAGCCCGGAGAAGAAAAACAGCACTGGTACCTGCCGCGCTGTGAACGACGTATGATCGCTGGACCCGTACCCACTCTCCGAATAATCCACCCGAAAATCCGTCTTCGCCACCAGATCATCCAGATCCGCGCGAAACGTCGTTCCAGTTGCCGCGCCGCCGATGTACAACTTCTCCTCGCGCACGCGCCCGATCATGTCCATGTTGAGCATCGCCACCGCATCCTCCAGCGGCAGCAGCGGATGATTCGCGTAATACCCCGAACCCAGCAGCCCCAGCTCTTCCCCCGCATAAGCCATGAACACCAACCCTCGCTTTGGCTTCCGTCCCCGGTATGCCTCCGCGAAATACCGCGCCAGCTCGATCACGCCCGCCGTGCCCGACGCATTATCGTCCGCGCCCGGATGCACCATGCCCGTCATCAGCGGCGCCATCGAATACTGCCCGCCCAGTCCCAGATGATCGTAATGCGCCCCGAGAATCACATACTCCGGCGTCTCGCCCGGCAAATACGCAATCACGTTGTGGACCGTCCTGACCACGCGTTCCACTTCCAGGTTCTCGCGAATTTCGATCCCCGGCATCGCGAAAGATCGCGGCTTCAGATCCTTGTCGATTGCTTCTTCGGTGGCGAGCAGATCGTGCCCCGCATCCCGCACCCACTCGTTCACCACCGCTTCCCGCACCTGCACGAACGGAATCCCCGCGTCCGCCGGACCGCTCTCGCCCGCAAACGGATCGATCTCATCCTTCGCGTTCTTATGGTTCACGCGATCGAGCACCAGAATCACGCCGCGAGCCCCATGTTCCCGCGCATTCGCCGCCTTGCTGTAGGTTTCGGAGTGGTCCGTGTAAACCTTGCCTTCAAAAACGCTCTTCGCGTCGAATTCCTGCGGCTCATGCGCCAGCACGATCACGAACTTGCCGCGCACATCCATCCCGGCATAGTCGTCGTAGTTGTATTCCGGAGCCGTAATCCCATACCCCGCGAACACCGCCGGCCCGGATGCCTTTGCGCTCGCCGAAAAATTGCTCGGCACGAAATCCTTGTCCGGCTGCAGAGATTCCAGATCGCCGTTCCACGTCGCTTCCAGCTTGTTGCTCCGCCCCAGCTTTGCGCTCGCCGCAATTTCGAACGACTGCAGATAGCTGCCCCCCACCGGCTTCAGACCATCGGCGCGAAACTGCTCTTCGACATACTTCGCCGCCTTCTCGAGTTCCGGCGAACCATCCGCACGCCCCCGCATGTCGCGCGAAGCCAGAAATTTGATGTGATCCAGATACCGCGCGGCGTCGAACTGCGGCGGCGCGACTGCGAAAGCTGCGAGCGCGAGCGATGCAATGGCCGCCAGCAGCGTCCCGCGCCAAATCTTCACTTCGATGGCGCTTTCCCGCCCGCCGGCGCCATCCCCGGCAGCGCCAGTTGCACGCTGCAGCAATCCGCCGGTTTCGCATGCGTCTTCGCCCACGCGATCTCATGCGCCACCACCATCTTCAGATCATCCAGCGCAATCGTCCCCACCATCCGGCGGCCGTTGATGAAAAACGTCGGCGTCGCCGTCAGCTTCAGCGCATCGCCCATCGCCATGGTGCGATCCACCTGCGTCCGCGGCTCCGGCGCCACGGCGCACGCCGCCAGCTTCGCCGTATCCAGATCGGGATCGGTCTTCGCGTACTCAAGGCCCTTGTCCTTCAGGTTGTCCGGCGTGATCTCGCTCTGGTGCGCGAAGATCCAGTCGTGATACTTCCAGAATGATCCGTTGTTCTGCGTATAGATGCAGCGCCCCAGCACCGCCGCGCCGCGGGCAAACGGATGCATGGACGCCAGCGGATAATCCATAAAGTAGAGCTGGATCTGCCCCGGAAACGCCTCCATCAGATCCTTCCGGATCACGCCCGCTTCCTGCCTGCAATACGGACACTGGAAATCGGCGAATTCCACAATCGTCACCGGCGCGCCCGGCGTGCCGAGAAACGGCTGATCGTCCGTCTTCAGCAGATCGATATCCGCCTGAAACGGATTTTTCGCGGTATCCAGAATGTCGCCGCGAATCACCGTCTTGCTGTCGGCCGAAACGTAGAACGGTTCATCGCGCGACTTGTCGCCCAGCTTGCCGTGCACGTTGATGCGATAGAACCCGGCCATCGGCGCCGCGGAG
>Ga0070658_10004248_pt1 | contig 11713 bp, 9 predicted proteins | sample KBSC13metaG_FD_64664 | JGI IMG/M metagenome (GOLD analysis project Ga0070658, IMG submission 64664) | Corn rhizosphere microbial communities from Kellogg Biological Station, Michigan, USA - KBS C1-3 metaG | ecosystem: Host-associated > Plants > Roots > Rhizosphere > Soil ... | reverse complement strand
CCAGTAGCCGGGAGACGTGCATCTGGCTGATGCCGACCCGTTCGGCGATCTGGGTCTGGGTGAGGTTGCCGAAGAACCGCAGGATCACGATCTTCTGCTCGCGCGGGCCGAGCGCCTCCAGGGCCGGTCCGAGGGAGGCGCGGAACTCCGCGAGCGCGAGCTCGTGGTCCTCCACGCCGAACAGGTCGCCGAGTTCCGTGCCGTCCTCGCCGTTGCCGACGAGGGTCTGCAGGGATACCGCGCTGTAGGCCCGGGCGCTGTCCAGGCCTTCGAGCACCTCGTCCTCGGGACGCTGCAGGTACCCGGCGATGTCGGCGACGGTCGGGGAGCGGCCCAGTTGCTGGGCCAGCGTGCTGGTCGCCTCGTTGATGTCGAGCTTGAGCTCCTGCAGGCGGCGGGGTACCCGGACGTCCCAGGTACGGTCGCGGAAGTGCCGCTTGATCTCCCCGACGATGGTGGGTACGGCGTAGGCGGCGAAGTCGTTGCCGTACTCGGGATCGAACCGGTCGATCGCCTTGATGAGCCCGACGGTGGCGATCTGTACCAGGTCGTCGAGGGGTTCGCCGCGTCCGTGGAAGCGCTGGGCGAGGTGGCGCCCCAGCGGCAGCCATGCCTCGATCGCGCCCTCTCGCAGCGACGCCCGGCGGGGGTCGTCCTGGGGCACCCTGGCCAACTCGCGGAGCATGTCGACCGCGGAATCGTCCACAGTGGACTTGCGCCCCGCGCGCTGGGCGGGAATGTGGCGGGTATCGCCGGCCGGTGCGAGATCGATGGTAGTAGGGGTAGCGGTCGCGGTCATGGTGGTACCTCCAGCACCCATACCGCGTCGATTCCACCCGAAGAAGCCAGAATGCCGGGCATCCGGGAATGTGACGGGTGGACACGACACAAAGGTCGTATGCGGTGGGGGCACCCACGCCTTGAGCGCCGCCTGCGGCCGTTGCCGCCGTCCCCGCGATCCGATCGGAGCAGGCTCACGATCAGTGGATCTCCGCGGGTCCCCCGACCATACCGCCGATAGGCGCGGAATCGAAATGCGGCGTGCCCTTGTTGGCATGTTCACGTCGTGACCTGCGATCATGCCGTACCAGGAATGAGATCGTCGTCACGCCGGTGCGAGCAGGCCCTGCTGCTGGACGACCGGTACCGACAGCGTCTTGTACCCGACGTCGTCGAACAGCACGAACATCCGGTCCCCCTCGTAGCGCAGCACCATGCCCGCGCCCCACTCGGCGTGCCGGACCGCGCTGTGCACCGGGAACGGCCCGTCCGCCCGGCGCGCAGCGGGAACCCGCGCGGTACCGGCGACGCAGTTGTCGCAGTGCCCGCAGCCCCGGTGCAGGTGCTCGCCGAAGTAGGCCAGCAGCAGCTGGGTGCGGCAGGTCGTGGTCTCCGCGAGCTGGCGCATCATGTCGGTACGCGAGCGGGCCACCCCCTGGTACCGCTGCGCCTCGGCCAGCGCCAGCCGGGCGGCCGCCGGCGGCAGCGGCGCGTAGAGCGGCGCGGACCAGCCACCGCGCGCGTCGGCCCGGGCGGCACCGACCTGCTCCAGCAACGACAGCAGCTGGCCGAGCTTGCGCGGGCCCAGCCGCGTCTGCCGGCCGAGCTCCGTCTTGTTCACCGGCCCGGCGTGCAGCGCGCCGGCCAGCCGCTCCACCTCGCCCGCGTCCGGGGCGCCACCGGTGAAGTACCGCTGCAGGGCGATGTCCTCGCCGCGGTACAGCAGCACGGCCTGCGCCGGCGCGCCGTCCCGGCCGGCCCGGCCCACCTCCTGCAGGTAGCTGTCGGGCGAGTCGGGCAACGCCGCGTGTACCACGAAACGGATGTTGGGCTTGTCGATGCCCATGCCGAAGGCCGACGTCGCGACCATCACCGGTACCCGGTCGGCCAGGAAGTCCTCGTGCCGGCGGGTGCGCTCCCCCGCGGCCATCCCGCCGTGGTACGCCCGCGCCCGCACCCCCGCTGCGGCCAACCGCTCGGCCAGCTCCTCGGCCGCGCGACGGGTCGGCACGTAGACGATGCCCGGCTCCGGCACCTGGTCGAGTACCGCGCGCAGCCGCTGCCAGCGCGCCTCCTCGGTCGGGCAGTGCACCGCGGACAGCGTCAGGTTGGGCCGGTCCAGCCCGGCCACCACGAGTACCGGGTCGCGCAGGCCCAGCCGCGCGATGATGTCCTCGCGTACCGGCGGCGAGGCGGTGGCGGTCAGCGCGACCACCGGCGGGCGGCCCAGCTGCCGTACCAGGTGACCCAGCTGGAGATAGTCCGGCCGGAAGTCGTGCCCCCATGAAGAGATGCAGTGCGCCTCGTCGATCGCGACCAGGCTCGGGCGCAGCGCGGCGACCTCGGCCAGCCGGTCCGGGTTGGACAGCTGCTCGGGCGTGATGAACAGGAACCGGGCCTGCCCGGTGCGCACCTCGGCCAGGGCCGCCGCCTGCTGCGCCGGGGTCTGCGCGGAACTGACCCGCACCGCGTGCAGCCGCGGATCCTTGCGGCTGGTCAGCGCGGCCAGTTGGTCCTGCTGCAGTGCCAGCAGCGGCGAGATGACCAGCGTCGGTCCACTGAGGACAGTCGTGGGTATCTGGTACACGGCGGACTTGCCGTGCCCCGTGGGCAGCACGACCAACGCGTCACGGCGGCGCATCACGGCCCGCATCGCGGTCAACTGGCCGGCGCGCAGGGACTTCCAGCCGAAGTGGCGGCGCGCCGCGCGACGCAGGCGCAACGAATGGGGTCGAGGGATCACGGGCACGATCTTCCCATTCGGGTACACCGGCAAACCGGACCGGCGCGCCGCCACGCGCGAGTGCCTAGGCTGAGGGGAATCGGCGCCGGACGGCGCCGTTCCGCGGTCGACGGAAGGCTGGAACGTCATGCAGATCGGTCTGCAGATCCCGCTGTTCACCACGCCGGGTGGGCCCGCGACCCTCGGGGAGGACCTCGCCACCGTCGCGCGCACCGCCGACGAGGTGGGCTTCGAGTACCTGGCCGTGATGGACCACTTCTTCCAGATCGGCGTCGTCGGCCCGCCCGAGCTGGAGATGCTGGAGGCCTACACGACGCTGGGCTTCCTGGCCGCGCACACCAGCCGGGTACAGCTGCTCACCGTGATGACCGGCGTGATCTACCGGCACCCGGGGATCCTCGCGAAGACGATCACGACGCTGGACGTGCTGTCCGGCGGTCGGGCCTGGCTCGGCATCGGGGCGGCCTGGAACGAGGAGGAGTCGCGCGGGCTGGGCATCCCGTTCCCGCCGGTCGCCGAGCGGTTCGAGCGCCTCGAGGAGACGCTGCGGATCTGCCAGCAGATGTGGCGGGGCGACGAGTCGCCGTACCGGGGGAAGCACTACCAGCTGGACCGGCCGCTGAACTCGCCGCAGGCGCTGCGCCGGCCGCCGATCATGGTGGGCGGTGGCGGGGAACGCAAGACGCTGCGCATGGTCGCGCAGTACGCCGACGCCTGCAACCTGTTCGCCACGCCGGACGTGGAGCACAAGCTGGAGGTGCTGCGCGGGCACTGCGAGCGGCTCGGCCGGCCGTACGAGGAGATCCTCAAGACCGTCTACTACCCGTTCAACGTGGGCGCGGACGGTGAGCGGGTCGAGCAGACCATCGCCGACCTGCGCCGGCTGCACGACCTCGGGTTCCAGGCCGCGATCGGCTCGGTGACCGACGTCTGGCAGGTCGAGCCCCTGCGCGTGATCGGCCGGGAGATCATTCCGGCCGTCGCGCCCTGGTAGTAGTCAGTTCCGTGGGCCACCCGCCACGTAGATCACCTGGCCTGACACGAACGACGCGCCCTCGCTCACCAGGAATGACACGGTGTGCGCGATGTCCTCGGGGCGCCCGACCCGGCGTACCGGGATCTCCTCGGCGGCGCGCTTCTGGAACTCCTCGAAGTCCATCTTGACCCGGGCGGCCGTGGCGGCGGTCATGTCGGTGACGATGAAGCCGGGCGCCACCGCGTTGACCGTCACGCCGAACGGACCCAGTTCGATGGCGAGCGTCTTGGTGAAGCCCTGCAGCCCGGCCTTTGCCGACGCGTAGTTGGCCTGGCCCCGGTTGCCCAGCGCCGAGGTGCTCGACAGGTTGACGATCCGGCCGGTCTGCGCCTTCACCATGTGCGCCTGGGCGGCGCGGCTCATCAGGAACGCGCCGCGCAGGTGCACGCCCATGACCGTGTCCCAGTCGTCCTCGGTCATCTTGAACAGCAGGTTGTCGCGCAGTACCCCGGCGTTGTTCACCAGTACCGTCGGCGGGCCCAACTCGTCGGCGACCCGGGCGACGGCCGCCGCGACCTGGTCCGGGTTGGACACGTCGGCGCCGACCGCGATGGCCCGGCCGCCGGCCCCGCTGATCGCCGAGACGGTGTCCGCGCAGGCCGCCTCGTCCAGGTCGAGTACGGCGACGGCCAGCCCGTCGGCGGCCAGCCGGCGGGCGGTGGCGGCGCCGATACCCCGCGCGGCCCCGGTGACGATGGCGACTGACTGCGGCATGCTGCCTTCCCCTCTCGGTGGTGTTGCCTACTGCTCGATGAGCGTGGACTGCTCGGGCGTGGTCCCCAGGCCGCGGGCCCGGGCGCGCAGCCGGCGCATGCCGGACAGCCAGCGGTCCCGGTCCGCGGCGCGCTGCTTCTCGTACCAGTGCACCTTCGGGTGCGGCAGGATCAGGAACCGGTCGGCGGCCAGCGCCTCCATGACGGCGTCACAGACGTCCTCGACCTCGATCGTCTCCCCCGCGGCCAGGGTCGTGGACTCCGGCGGAGCCAGCGCGAGCATCGGCGTGTTGACCCCCTGCGGGCACAGGCAGGACACCAGTACCCCCTGGTCGACGTGCTGGATCGCGAGCCACTCCGCGAGCGCCACCGAGCCGTGCTTGGTCACCGAGTAGGCCGCCTGGTCCGCCTCGGCGAGCAGCCCGGCCGCCGACGCCGTGATCATCAGGTGGCCGTGGCCGCGGGCGACCATCCTCGGTACCACGTGGCGGGCGGCGTAGACGTGTGCGAGGACGTGGACCTGCCAGGCCCGCTGCCAGTCCGCGTCGGTACCGAGGCCGGGCCGGCTCACCACCCCGGCGTTGGAGCACCACAGGTCGACCGGGCCGAGCTCGCTCTCCACGTCCGCCACCGCGGCGGCGACCGCCGCCTCGTCGGCCACGTCCAGCCCGATGCCCACCGGTACCGGGCAGGACAGCGTGGCGGCGACCGCGGCCGCGCCGTCGGAGTCCAGGTCGGCCACCACCACGGCCCGGGCACCCTCGGCGGCGAACCGCCTGGCCAGGGCGGCACCGATGCCGCTGGCCCCGCCGGTCACCACGACCACCCCGTCGCGCATCGTCATCGGCATCTGCGGCGCCTCCTTCGCGTACCGATCAGTAACATACCGGTTGTGGCGCCCCGGCACGATCCACGGATGCCTGGGCGGCGGTGAGCACGGCGACCGTGTCCCGTCCGGCGCGCACATCCAGCGGGTCGCCGGGCCGCCCGGCGGCGACGTTGGCGGCCAACCGGGCGATCGCGGCCCGGAACGCGGTGACCGCGTCGATCGGCTCCGCGGGAATCCGCGTGGTGCCGGCCTCGCCGAAGAACGTGGCCGCCCAGATGGCCAGGGCGGGTGGGGAGTCGAGGCTGGTGGCCAACGTGCTGACCGCCCCGCCCCGGTGCCTGAGGATGGCGTGCACCGTGCCGTACGGCGCCGGTACCGCGATCGCCTCGTCGACCGGCCCGAGCACCGGCAGCACGAGCGACAGCGCGTGCGGCCCGAGGTCCCACAGGCCGCCGTGCTCACGCCGCCACCGCGAGTCGCGGTACGGGCTGTCCGCGCCGAAGATCGAGCCGAGCATGGTCACCCGGGCGCCACCCCACCCTGCCGTGGCCGCCGTCCGCTCCAGCCAGCTCTCGACGACCGGGCGGTACCGGTTGGTGACGAACACCAGTGACGCGACGCCGGACCCGTCGACCGCGGCCACCAGCTCGTCGGCCTCGGCGAGGTCCAGCGCCACCGGCTTGTCCAGGAGCAGATGCCGGCCGGCCCGCGCGGCCCGGATCGCGAGCGGTGCCTGCACGTGCGGTGGCAGCGCGACGGCGACCGCGTCCACGGCATCGATGAGCTCATCGATCTCAGCGAATGCCCGCACCCCGTACCGGTCGGCCAGCGCCCCGGCCTTGGCCGGATCGCGCCCCCACACCCCGACGAAGTCGGCATCCGGATGCCCGGCCAGGCCCGCCGCCTGAGTCTCCGCCGCCCAGTACCCGGTGCCGAACAAGCCGAAGCGAAGAGTCACGGGCACGATGATGCCAAAGCCTTAGCCGACCCGGAACCACCGGGCGTGGGGCGGCATGGTTTGATCGATGAGGACGGGGAGGTCACGATGCTGGGCTGGAGGAGGCGCCGCGCCGCGGTGCTTCTCGCACTCGCGACCGCCGCCGGCAGCGCGACCGCCGGCTGCGACGGCGGATCGGCCACTCCGGCACCGTCCGAGAAGGTGATCAGCACACCTCCGGTCTCCGCGTCGGCCAGCCCGCAGGCCCTGGCCGCGACCGACTGGCCGACGTACCACCACGACAACGCCCGCAGCGGCGTCGCGCCCGACTTCCCCACCGCCGGCTCCCCGACCGTGGCGTGGACCGCGCCGCTGGACGGCGCGGTGTACGGCCAGCCGCTCGTCGTCGGCGACACGGTGTTCGCGGCCACCGAGAACGACACCGTCTACGCGCTGGATCCGGTGACGGGCAAGGCGATCTGGCAGCGCCACCTCGGCACGCCGGTACCGCGCAGCGCGCTGCCCTGCGGCGACATCGACCCGCTCGGCATCACCTCGACGATGGTGTACGACCCGGCCACCCAGCTGGTCTTCGCGCTGGCCGAGAGCGTCGGCGGGCACCACACGCTCTACGGGCTGGATGCCGCCACCGGTACGGTGAAGGTCACCCGGGCCGCCGAGCCGCCCGAGGGCGACCCGATCGCACACCAGCAGCGCGGCGCGCTCAACCTGCTGAACGGCAGGGTCTACATCTCCTACGGCGGCCTGTACGGCGACTGCGCGAAGTACATCGGCTCGGTCGTCGCGATCCCCACCGTCGGCGACGCGCCGGCGACCGCCTACGCGGTACCGACCACGCGCGAGGGCGGCATCTGGGCCCCGGGCGGCGGGATCGAACAGGGCGGCCGGCTGCTGTACGCGGTGGGCAACGGCGAGTCCACCGCCGGGTACGACACCAGCGACTCGGTCCTGGCGCTGACGCCCGACCTGAGGCTGGCCGACAGCTTCTCCCCCAGCACCTGGGCGGACGACAACGCGCACGACCTCGACCTGGGTTCGATGAGCCCGGCCCTGGTCAACGGGTTCGTCTTCATCGCGGGCAAGCGCGGTACCGGCTATGTGCTGCGCCCCGACCATCTGGGCGGAATCGGCGGCCAGGTCGCGCAGGCCGATGTATGCGCGGCATTCGGCGCCTCCGCGGTCTCCGGCGACACGGTCTACGTGCCGTGCACGGACGGCACCCGTGCGGTACGCGTGGGCCAGAACGGTCAGCCTCAGGTGCTGTGGCACACGACGGTGCCCGCGCGGGGCTCTCCGGTACTGGGCGGGGGCGCCCTGTGGGTCGTCGACTACCAGGCCGGCCTGCTCGACCTGCTGGATCCCGGTACCGGCGCGGTGAAGCAGAAGCTGTCGATCGGACCGGCGCCGCACTTCGCCTCGCCGACCCTCGCGGGCGGGCAGGCGTACGTGGGCACGATGACCGGCGTGGTGGCGATCCGGCCGGCCGGCTGAACCGCCACCACGTAGCCGGCGTCAGCGGGCGGTGGCCACCCGGGCACCGCGCCAGCGCACCGATGGGCGCAGCGCCGCCTGGTCGACCCGGTGCTTCCACCGGTCCGCCACCGCGTAGAGCGAGGTGAGCAGGGTATCGGACAACAGGTGAGGCTCCAGGCCCAGCTCGACCAGCCCGGTGTGGGTCACCTTGTAGTAGTGCGACTCCGCCTCCACGCGCGGGTTGTCCAGGTGCTCCACCTGGACCGCGTTGGGATGCAGGTCGGCGACCAGCTTGGCGATGTCCAGGACGGACATGCTCTCGGTCATCTGGTTGAAGACCCGGAACTCGCCGGGCTGCGCCGGGTTCTCGGCCGCCAGCCGGATGCACTCCACCGTGTCCCGGATGTCGAGCAGGCCACGGGTCTGGCCGCCGTCGCCGTACACGGTGAGCGGCTGGCCCAGCGCGGCGAGGATGACGAAGCGGTTGAGCACGGTACCGAAGACCGCGTCGTAGTCGAACCGGGTGGCGAGCCGGTCGTCCCGTACCGTCTGCTCGGTCTGCTGACCGTAGACGATCCCCTGGTTCAGATCGGTGGCGCGCAGCCCCCAGATCCGGCAGGTGAACTCGATGTTGTGGCTGTCGTGCACCTTGGACAGGTGGTAGAAGGAGCCGGGCCGCTTCGGGAAGAGCATGCGGTCGGTGCGACCGTTGTGCTCGATGTCGAGCCAGCCCTCCTCGATGTCGATGTTCGGCGTGCCGTACTCGCCCATCGTGCCGAGCTTGATCAGGTGGATGTCCGGGTCGATCTCGGCGATGGCGTACAGCAGGTTGAGGGTGCCCACCACGTTGTTGGTCTGGGTGTAGACGGCGTGCGCCCGGTCGATCATCGAGTACGGCGCGGCCCGCTGCTCCGCGAAGTGCACGACCGCGTCCGGCCGGAACTCGCGCAGCATCCGGTACGTGAACTCCGCGTCCGTCAGGTCCCCGACGTACGTCGCGATCTGCTTACCGGAGACCTCGTGCCAGGTCCTTACCCGGGTGACCAGCGGCTCGATCGGGACGAGGCTCTGTACCCCCAGTTCGTGGTCGTACTGGCGGCGTACAAAGTTGTCCACGATGCCCACGTCGTGACCTCTGTCCGACAGGTGCAACGCAGTCGGCCATCCTAGATAGCCGTCCCCGCCAAGGACCAGAATCCGCATCCATTACTCCTTCCACGGGCAGCGCGCCGGGAAACCTCGGCCCGGCCGAGAGATTGATCACCAAGAGCGAACGTAGGGCGCCAACCTCAACACTTCATCGGAGTCCCGTCGATGATCACCGGGAAACCACCAGATCAGCTTTAACGACCCTAGACTGGAGCGCCGGGACCGGGGAAGGAGATCAGGGTGTGGCGCGGTGAGTTTCCCCTTCGGGCGCGCCGGTTCATCCGGTTCGCACTCGGATCGGTCGTGGCCACGGTCACCAGCGCCGGTGCCTTCTATGTCGTCTACCACCTCGGTGGTCCGGCCGCGGTGGCCAGCGTCTGCGCCTTCGCCTGTGGCTTCGTCGTCAACTTCGTCGCCGGCCGGTACTGGGCGTGGAACCGGCGCAGCCCCGCGGGACTGGGCCGGGACGCCGTGTCGTACCTGGCGGTGGCCATCGGTACGGCGCTGACCGCGGCCGCGGTGACCAGCCTGACAGACCATTACGCGCGGCGCAGCGCGACGCTGGACAGTCACCTGCCCGTGGTCGTCGAGGGCGCCTACTTCGCGACCTACGCGGCGGGGTTCCTGGTCAAGTTCTCAGTCCTGGACCGGGTCGTCTTCCGTGGCGAGCAGACCGCTCCGGTCAGCCCCGGAGGACCCAGCCTCCGGCGCACCAGCCGGGTCTGAGCCCCGGCGGCCGGTCACCGCGGCCAGGCCGAGCGCGGCGGCCACCGGCAGCAGCACGTACGCGGGCAGCTGGTACCGGTACGAGAAGATCATCAGATCGCCGACCAGCACCACCAGCAGGCCGGTCGCCAGGAACAGCAGCGCCGGCAGCCGGCCCGGACCGGCGCGCCGCCAGCGCACCAGCGGCGCCAGCGCGAGCAGCACCGACAGGGCCAGCACCGGCCCCGGCGTGTACCCGCCGCCCAGTTGGTAGGCGCGCAGGAACCTGGCCACCGGCGTCACGGTCACCGGGTCGCCATCGCCGTACAGGTTGCTGAGCTGGGTGATCACGTCCATGCTCACCAACGGCGGGAACAGCGGCGTGTCCTCCTGGAACTGCCAGCGCACCACGGTCGGGTCGTCGGGCGTGTGGTCGATCCGGTTCCAGGACAGCACCTTGACCGCGTCGGTACCCACGGCGGCCGCCCAGTCCTGCGGCTGGTGCCGGATGATCCGCAGGGAGAAGTCCTTGGTGAGGTTGTCGACCTGGTCCGGCAGCCGGGTCTGCAGGACGAAGTAGGGCGAGGCCGCGTCGTGCGCCCAGTAGTCCGGGCCCGGCCGCATGTCGCGTGGTACCCGCGGGCACAGCACCTGCTCGTCGTCCGGGATGTCCAGCCCGTCGCAGTCGGCGAACGTGGCCACCCGCCCGTAGAGCGCGTTGCCGCCGACGTGGCTGATCTGGAAGTGGCCGGCACGGGCGAAGTAGAAGGTGGCGTACGCGCCGACCGGCAGGGCGAAGCAGACCAGCGCGGTGGCGCCGAGCCGCAGCCGGTACCGCCACGCTCCGCCGGCCAGCAGTGTGTACGCGATGAGCGGCGCGAACAGCAGTTCGCCGGCCTGCCGCACGGACACCGAGAACCCGAGCAGCAGCCCGGCGACCACCACGGTCGTCACGTTGGGGCGGGGCCGCCAGGTCAGCACCACGAGCGCCGCGACCAGCATCGCCTCGAACAGCGGCTCCGACATGATCATTTGCTCGATCTGCAGCTGGTACCCGTCGAGGAGCACCGGTGCGCTCGCCAGCGCCGCGAGGACGCGCCAGGCGCCCTTGTGTACCAGCAGCGCGTACCCGGCGACCGCCATCCCCAGCCCCATCAGGTGCTGTACCGCCACGACGGTGGTGAGGTTCGCGACGTGCAGTACCGGGGCGAGGAAGTACAGGTCGTACCCGATCGGATCCTCGCCGGTCGGGTCGAGCCCGGGCAGCGGCAGCAGGTACGAGGCGACCGAGTCGATGTAGAAGATCGCCGGCTGGTACGCGACCATCACGAGTACGCGCAGGACGAGGCCGAGTACCAGCAGGCCGGTGAAGATCCAGTGACGGCGGGCCAGGCGTGCGAGCCCGCGTACCGCCGCGAGCGTCGCGCTAATCGTCATCGACCGTGTCTGCACCGAAGTCCGTGATGAACATGGAGGAGCCCTTGTCGGCCGAGCGGCTGCGCTTGACCTCGGTCAGGACGTCCTCCAGCAGCGCCCGGTTGACGCTGATCATGTCGGCCACCACGCCCAGCGTGAGCGACACGAACGACGCGGTCAGGATGACGGCGCCGACGATGAGCCCCTGCAGATGGCTGGCACCGGCCGCCGCCGGGCCGGCGAACAGCACGTCGTACAGGTAGTGGACGAACGGGATCAGGCCGATCAGGAGCAGGATCAGGCCCAGGGTCAGGAACACCGCGTACGGCTTGTAGGTGACCAGGCCACGCAGGATGGTGATGCCCGACTTGCGCACGTGGGTCAGGTCCGACTTGATCAGCCGGGACTCGCGGGTCTTCGGGTTTGTCCTGATGGTGATGGTGGCGATTTCCATCCGTTTGTGCCCGGATTGGATGATCGTCTCCATGCCGAAGCTGTACCGGCCGACCAGGTTCAGTTGCAGCGCCGCCTCCCGGGAGAAGGCGCGGAAGCCGCTGGTCGCGTCCGGCACGTCGGTACCGGCCACCAGGTTGAGGAACCGGGTGCCGCTGCGCTGCCAGAACTTCTTCAGCGGCGAGAAGTGCTCGATCAACCGGGTCTGCCGATCGGCGATCACCACGTCCGCGGCGCC
>Ga0070658_10004247_pt1 | contig 11713 bp, 12 predicted proteins | sample KBSC13metaG_FD_64664 | JGI IMG/M metagenome (GOLD analysis project Ga0070658, IMG submission 64664) | Corn rhizosphere microbial communities from Kellogg Biological Station, Michigan, USA - KBS C1-3 metaG | ecosystem: Host-associated > Plants > Roots > Rhizosphere > Soil ... | reverse complement strand
GCGGATCAGCGCGGCGCATTCGATCAATTCATCGCGCGTGGTGGCGACAATGCGGGCCTTCGGGATCGCTTTGACCCAGTGCCCCGCCCTGCCGAAGCGCTGGAGCGCAACCGCGATGGAACGCGTAGAGCCAATCTGGATGACGAGATCCACCGAACCGATATCGATGCCGAGTTCGAGCGATGCCGTGGCAACCACGGCGCGCAGATCGCCATTCTTCAGGCGGGTCTCCGCTTCGAGACGGGCCGCGCGCGAGAGGCTTCCGTGGTGCGATGCGACGGCGTGTTCGCCAAGCCGTTCCGTGAGTCCGTGAGCGACGCGTTCGGAAAGCCGGCGCGTGTTGACGAAGACGAGCGTGGTTCGATGCCCCAGGATGTGCTCGGCGATTCGATCGTAGAGCTCGGCCCACATCTCATGGCTCGCGACAGGGCCCAGTTCATCCCGCGGAACCATCACCCCAAGATCCATATCGCGGCGATGACCGGTATTCACGATTCGCGTGGCCGGTCCGATGTAGTTCGCGACTTCTTCGATCGGCTTCACGGTCGCCGAAAGCCCGATGCGCTGCGGACGCTTGTCGGCAAGAGCATCGAGCCGCGCCAGCGTGAGGGCGAGATGGGAACCGCGCTTATCATCCGCGACCGCGTGGACCTCGTCGACGATAACGGCGGTCGTTTTTCGCAGGGCGTTGCGCGACTTCTCCGCCGTCATCAGGATGTAAAACGATTCCGGCGTCGTCACCAGGATGTGCGGAGGCTTGCGGCCCATCTGCTGGCGCTCGGCCATCGGAGTGTCGCCCGTGCGAACGGCGGTGCGGATCGGCGAAAGCGTCACGCCGCGCCGTTCCGCGAGATCGCGAATCTGGGCGAGCGGGATTTCCAGATTCTTGTGAACGTCATTGCTCAGCGCCTTGAGCGGGGAGACGTAGACAACCTCGGTTTCATCGGGGAGCGTGCCGGCGCGAGCCTGACGGACCAGCTTATCGAGGCAGATGAGAAACGCGGCCAGCGTCTTACCCGAACCGGTGGGGGCGGAAATGAGAACGTCTTCGCCCCCGCGGATAGCGGGCCACCCCTGCACCTGCGGCGCCGTGGGTTCGCCAAATTGTTCGCGGAACCACTCCTGAATGAGCGGGTCGAAATGTGTCCCGGGCATAACGAGAAAAGGGCCTTGCCCCTTCTTTTATTATCCGCGCTGAAAGTTGACTATGTCTTTGTACGCCTCGAGCGAGTTGTAGACGATAGGACAATAAGTGGCGCGGTCGATCATCTGCCACATGCGGCTCTCGATCGACCCGCTGCCGCGCACCAGATGCGGGAAATTCCGGCACGTATCGGGGCGGTCTTCGTAGATCGTGCAGTCATTGCCGTTGAGGAAAATGCAGCCCGCTTCCGTGCGGCGCAGAATCATTTCGTCTTCGAAGGCCGAAGAGGTCGTGTATTTCTCGACGAACGCCTTCTCCGACATTCCCATCGCGCGCGAGATGCGGGCGGCGTCCCGCTTTGTGATGTCGGTCTCGGCCACTTTGCAGCAGTTGGCGCAGGCGCGGCAATCCACCTGCTCTTCGATTTCCTCCGCCACGCGCCGGAAGCGCAGGTCGGAGAAGTTATGGCGTTTCAGGTGTTTGCGGAACCGCTCGTTCTCGGCGAGCTTCTTCGTGCCGAGGCGGTCAATCTGCACCAGGTCTGTGATAGGCTTCGGCATCGTCTGACTTCAGAGTAGCGGGTCGGGCTGCGAGAATAAACGCAATGCCAGATACAGCATCCGCCAATCGCGTCGATGCAGACAATTCCCGATGGGACCGCTCGTTCTTCGGGCATCCGCGCGGACTCTCCACGCTGTTCTTCACGGAGATGTGGGAGCGCTTCAGTTATTACGGGATGCGCGCGCTGCTCATCCTGTTTATGACGGCCACTGTGGCGAAGGGCGGCCTCGGTTTTTCCACTTCCAAAGCCGGGGCGATTTACGGCCTCTACACCGCGATGATTTATCTCTTCGGCCTCCCCGGCGGCTGGCTGGCGGACCGGATCCTCGGACTCCGCAGGGGCGTTCTGTGGGGCGGCGTGATCATTGCTCTGGGCCATTTCTCGATGGCGATTCCCACGCTGAACACGTTCTATCTGGGGCTGGCGCTCATCGTGATTGGCACAGGATTGCTGAAACCCAATGTCAGCACGCTGGTTGGATCGCTCTATGCCGAAAATGATGCGCGGCGCGACGCCGGCTTTTCGATCTATTACATGGGGATCAACCTCGGAGCGCTGGTCGCGCCCCTGGTGTGCGGGTATCTCGGAGAAAACATCAACTGGCATTACGGATTCGGCGCGGCGGGCGTCGGAATGACGGCGGGCGTGATTCAGTATGCGCTTGGCGATAAGTATCTGGGCAAAGGCGGGCTTGCCGCCAGCCGTACGGCGGAAGATTTCCGGCTCCTCAGGCGCGGTGGGATTGCGATCGCCGCGGTCGTGGCGCTGGGAATCGTGCTGGGCTCCACGGTGTTCAGCGCGGAGCGCCTGTCGGACGTCTTTGGCTTGCTCCTGAGCGCGATTGTCGTGCTTTTCTTTTTCTGGCTGCTCTCGGCGAAGGGCTATACGGCTCTGGAGCGGAGACGGTTCTGGGCAATCCTGGTTTTGTTCATCGCCTCCGCCGCGTTCTGGTCTGCCTTCGAACAAGCGGGTTCAACGCTCAACCTCTTTGCCGACCGCAACACCAATCTGCACGCGTGGGATTTTCCGTTGTGGGGATTGTTCCGCGCGAGCTATCTGCAATCGTTCAATTCGATCTTCATCATTGCGCTGGCGCCCGTGTTCGCGTGGATCTGGATTGCGCTCAAGCGGCGCGAGCCTTCCGTCACCGCGAAGTTCTCGCTCGGATTGATCTTCGTCGGGCTCGGCTTTGCGATTCTGATTCCGGTAGCGGGCGGCCAACTGGCGAGTCCGTGGTGGCTGACCGGGACGTACCTGCTGCACACGGTCGGCGAGCTGTGCCTGAGTCCGGTGGGGATGAGCGCGATGACGAAGCTCGCGCCGGAGCGAATTGGCGGGCTCATCATGGGCGTCTGGTTTCTTTCGATCTCGGTGGGGGACTACGTCGGGGGGCGCCTGGCTTCGATTTATGAGACGTTCCCATTGCCCACGCTGTTTGGTATCGTGGCGGGGTTCTGTATCGTGGTGGGAGTGCTGCTTGTGTTGCTTCTTCGCCCGATGAAACGCCTGACAGGAGGCGTCCACTGATGCCGGCGCCGCTCTGGGAGCAGTACCGCGAGCAGTTCCCCATTACGAAAAATCTCGTTTATCTGAATCACGCGAGCGTGGGGCCGCTTTCGCGCCGCGCGGCCGTCGCGATGCAGGGGCTGGCTGAAGATGCGCTCCAATACGGCAGTGAGCACTATGCGCGATGGCTGGCGGCCTATGAGGGCGTGCGCAATGGCGCGGCGAAACTGCTCAATGCGGATGCGGGCGAGATCGCCATCATCAAGAACACTTCGGAAGGCATTGCGACGATTGCGATGGGGATCGCGTGGAAGCGCGGCGATGCCGTCGTCATTTTCGAGGAAGAATTTCCCGCCAATCTGTATCCGTGGAAACGGCTTGCCGAGCATGGGGTTGAGGTGCGGCAGCTTTCTATTTTTGACGATCTCGATCGGATCGATGAGGCGGCGAAGGGCGCCAGGTTGCTTGCCATCAGCTATGTCCAGTATCTGAGCGGCTACCGGGCTGACCTGGATGCGATCGGGGAAATCTGCCGGCGCCGCGGCTGTGTGTTTTGCGTCGATGCGATTCAGGGAATGGGCGCGTTTCCGATCGACGTACGGAAATCGAATATTGGCGCCCTCTCGGCCGATGGCCATAAGTGGCTGTTGGGGCCGGAGGGCTGCGGAGTGCTCTTCGTGGAGCGCAGCCTGCAGGATCAGATCGAGCCGGTCGAGTTCGGGTGGACGAACGTGGCGCGTTACGCCGATTATGCTTCGCGCGACATGACGCTGCGGCCGGATGCCGGGCGCTATGAGTGCGGCACGCTGAACACAATCGGCTGCTTCGGCCTTGAGGCCGCGTTTGGATTGCTGATCGAGATCGGCGTGGATCAGATATCGACCGCTGTACAGACCCTGGGCGATCAGGTTTGGAACGGCGCCCGCGAGCTCGGCTACGAAACGCTGGGGCGACGGCCGGAAGGCGGCGGAGCGGGAATTGTTTCGATCCGCAAGCCTGGTGTGGAAAGCCAGTTCATCGTGCGCAAGCTGCGCGAGGCTGGTTTCACCACGGCTCCGCGGCAGGGGTGGGTACGGATTGCGCCGCACTTCTACATTTCGCCGGACGAGATCGATGCGCTGCTGCGGATTTTACGCACTTTTTAACTCGAGCAGACGCACCAGCGCGGGCTTTTTGCGAACGACATCTTCAAGCGAATAGCGATCCAGAACCGCGAGGAATGCTTCGACAGCTTCCTTCAGGATCGGCTGCAGCCCGCAGCCTCCGGTGATTCGGCATTGATTGGAACTCGATTCGAAGCATTCGACGAGATTCAGATCTTCCACCGTGCGGAGAATCTGGCCGATCTTCAGTTCGCGTGGGCTCTTCGCTAACTGAAGTCCGCCGGCGCGACCCCGCACGCCCTTCACGTAGCCTGCCTGTGTGGCGTGGTTCGCCACTTTCATCAGATGATTCCGCGAAATGCCGTACCGGTCCGCTATTTCCCGAATAGTGGCGGCGCCTTCCGGTTGAACGGCGAGATGAATCAGCAGCCTCATGGTGTAATCGGCGTGGCGCGTGAGATACATCGTATAAGATGTATTATAGATACATCTTTAATCAAATGTACAACGAAGTGAACGAAGACAGCATTGCCGATATGGTGGATACGTTCTATGGGGCGGTTCGCCAGGATCAGCTATTGGGACCGATTTTCGCCGGCGCGATCGGCGAGGACTGGGGGCCGCATCTTTTGAAGATGAAGGCGTTCTGGGCCACCGTGCTGCTCGCTTCGCGTACGTACAAGGGGAATCCGATGATGGCGCATCTGCAACTACCGCGGCTGACGGAAAGCCATTTCGCGCGCTGGCTGGAGTTGTGGCGCGCGACGGCGGCGCGGCTATGCTCCAGCGGCCCGGCGGAAGTCTTCGTTCAAAAAGCGGAAATGATCGGGGCGCGATTGCTCGGCGCAATTTCGCAGCATCACGAGCATTTCGCGGCGGAGGCCCGATGATGACCTCGGCCGATCTCGAGAATCTCCGCGCCAACACCGCAGCATTCCCGCGGACAACACCCTTATTTCGCGAAGCCGGTCTGCGCACGATACTGCTGCACCTGAAGCCGGGAGAGAACATGCCGGAGCATCAGACCCGCGGCGCCATTCTGGTGCATTGTTTGACCGGGCATGGAATTTTCGCCGCCGGCGACGAACGGACTGAGTTGCGGCCTGGGATTTTGATCAGCGTTCCCCCCTCGGCGCCCCACAGTGTCACTGCCGCCGCAGAACAGGAACTTCTGCTGCTGGTCGCGATTTCAGAGCAGGTTACGCCAGTTCAGTGAACGAAGCGAGAAGTACTGCCCGGCTCCTCCCTCCCCTCCTGATGGCGTTATGGGCGGGCGCGATCATCGGCCTGTCATTCATCGCGACTCCGGTGAAGTTTCAGGCGCCGCACCTGGCTCTGCCTGTCGCGCTGGAAGTTGGCCGGTACACGTTCGGGCTCTTCTCGAATGTGGAGCTTGGTTTTTTGATCGCAACCGTGATTGCGGCGGTTTTTGCCCCGCCGCGCCGCATCGCTTTTCTGATGCTGGGGGCGGTTGCTGTTCTGTTATTGCTCGAACGCTGGTGGCTGCTGCCGGAACTCGATGCGCGCGTTTCGCAGATCCTGGCCGGCGGAGCCGTTACGCTGACTTCGTCCCACTGGATCTACGCGGTGTTCGATATTTGTAAGGCTGCCCTGCTGATTGGCGGCGCAATCAGCTCATATACCAGCCGCCATTGACGTTGATCGTCTGCCCCGTGATGTAGCCGTTATTCGCCAGCATTACGGCGACATCCGCGACTTCTTCGCATTCTCCGAAGCGGCCTACCGGAATCAGATCGGCTTTCGCGTTCGGATTTGAGCGCACCATCTCGGTGGCAATGAGCGCGGGCGCGATCACGTTCGCAGTAATTCCCTCTTTTGCCAGATGGCGCGCGTAATAGTGCGTCATCCCATGCAGTCCGGCTTTCGAAGCCGCGTAGTGCGGCCCCACCACGCCGCCGAGTTGCGCGGCAACCGACGACAGATTGATAACCCGTCCCCACTGCCGTTTCCGCATGCCGGGCAGCACGGCCTGCGTCATCAGGAAGCACGACTTCAGATTGCCGGTCATCAGGTCATCCCAGTCCTGTTCGGCGATGTCGGCAATTGCCTGCGGACGGATGATACCCGCATTATTGACGAGTATCTCTACCGGGCCAAGGCGCTGCTCGGCTTCCGCGGCCAGGCGAAGGACTTCCTTCTGCTTCGAAACATCCGCCTGAATAGAGACGCATTTCAACCCGAGCGACACGATTTCCTGCTCCACCGCTCGCGCTGCGCCCTCCTGATGGAGAAAGTTCACTACCACCTGCGCGCCACTACGCGCGAGCGCGATTGCGATCGCTTTACCGATGCCGCGGCTCGATCCCGTCACCAACGCCACTTTTCCTGTGATCACGCTGGAATTCTATCTCAGCGTTCTCTCACCCGTTACAATCAGACGAATGTCCATGGTTATCGTTGGCTCCGTCGCGTATGACGGAGTCGAAACTCCTCACGGAAAAATTGACAGAATGCTGGGCGGTTCGTGCACATATGTTGCGCTCTCCGCCAGCTTTTTTACATCGCCCAAAATCGTGGCGGTGGTCGGTGACGATTTCGCAACGGAAGACGCCGATCTGCTCGCGGGGCGCGGCATCGATCTCACCGGTCTGGAACGCGTCCCCGGCAAGACGTTTTTCTGGGCGGGCAAATACTCGCCCGATATGAACGATCGCGAGACGCTGACGACGGACCTGAACGTCTTCGCCGATTTCAAGCCTAAACTGCCGGCGTCTTACAAGAACGCGCCGTACGTGCTGCTCGGCAATATCCAGCCCGAGCTCCAGAAATCCGTTCGCTCGCAGATGGACGGCAAACAGAAGATCGTAGGTGGCGACACCATGAACTACTGGATCGCCGATTTCCGCGAACAACTTCTCGCCACGATCGCGGAATGGAATTTCCTGCTGATCAACGATGCCGAAGCGCGCATGCTCTCGGGCGAATACAACCTGAAGAAGGCGGCCGCGAAAATTCTGGAGATGGGCCCCTCAACGCTGGTGATCAAACGCGGCGAATACGGCGCGATTCTCTGGCGCCGCGACGGCCACTTCATGGCGCCCGGCTATCTGCTGCGCGACGTTTTCGACCCCACCGGCGCGGGCGATTGCTTTGCGGGTGGCTTCATGGGCTACCTTGCCGGCCAGGGAATCGACTTCCATGCCGATCGCGTGGACCACAACGAGATTCGCCGCGCCGTGATCTACGGCTCGGTGATGGGAAGCTATTGTTGTGAACGCTTCGGCGTCGAAAGGTTCCGGACACTTACACGCGCTGAGATTGATGGCCGTTTCGAAGAATTCCAGGAATTCACGTCGTTCTAAAGCGGCGGGAGTACCGTCGACTTTGTCCGTACTGATCTGCGCCATGGTGTGCCTGGCCGTGATGGCGTGCGCGGCATGGCACTTCTATTCGACCGGCGTGACGCTCTGGTACGGAGACGCGGAAGCGCATCTCAACATCGCGCGGCGCATCATCGATTCGCGTACGCCGGGAATTGCGCAGCTGGGCACCACGTGGCTGCCGCTGCCGCACCTGCTCATGATTCCGTTCGTCCGCAATGACGAGCTGTGGAAGACCGGGCTCGCGGGCGCGATTCCCGCCTCATTCTGCATGGCGATGGCGGGCACGTTCCTGTTCGCCGCGATCCGGCGCCTTTCCGAAAGCGCGATTGCGGCGGCGGCCGCCACAGCTGTTTTTCTGCTGAATCCGAATACGCTGTATCTCGGGTCAATTCCGATGAGCGAGCCGTACTACTTCATATCGCTCTTCGGGCTGCTGTACTTTTCGGTGCGCTTTTCCGACACCCAGGGATGGGGCGCGATCCTGGGTATGGCGATCGCCACGTCCTGCGCGGCGATGACGCGGTACGAAGGATGGTTCCTGATTCCATTCGTGGTGGCTCTTATTCTCGTGCGTGGCAAAGGCCTCGGCGGGCGGATGGGCGGCGCCGTCGTCTTTGGCGTGCTCGCATCCATAGGACCGCTGCTGTGGCTGTTCTACAACCGCTGGTATTTTGCGGACCCGCTCTATTTCTATCGCGGGCCGTGGTCGGCGATGGGAATTCAGGGCAATGCGACTTATCCGGGCCGCGGCGATTGGCGAATGGCCCTGCAGTACTTCATCGAAGCCGGGAAACTGGCCATTGGCGTTCCGGGACTTCTTCTTGGCGCAGCGGGTATCATCGCAGCCCTCGCGCGCCGCTGGTTCTGGGCCGCGCTCCTCGTTACGCTGCCCGCGGCGTTTTATGTATGGAGCATCCACTCGTCATCCACGCCGATTTTCGTTCCCACGCTTTGGCCCCACAGCTTCTACAACACGCGCTACGCGATGGCGTTGGTTCCAATTGTGGCTGTTGGCGTAGCGGCGCTCGCGCGCTTCGGCAGGATTCCCGCGGTCGTCGCCGTGCTCATCGCATTCACGCCGGTATTCCTGCATCCGCGCGATCATTCCATTACCTGGCAGGAATCCGACGTGAATTCGCGCGCCCGCCGCGCATGGGTGGGAGACGCCGCGAACTATCTGCGTCACGCCATGGGTCCGAACGAAACGTTCATCGCCAGTTTCAGCGATATGACCGCCGCTTTCCGGATGCTCGGCGTTCCTCTGCGCAATACCCTGACCGGCGATAATGATGTGGAGTTCGTGATGACGATGGGTCGCCCGGAGATTTTTCTTCACACGGACTGGGCCATCGTTACCGGCGGCGATCCGATCCAGACGATGATTGACCGCGCCCGGCGCGACGGCCCGAAGTTTGAGCTGAAGCACCGCGTGATTGTGAAAGGTGAACCCGCGCTCGAAATCTATAAGCGCGTTGCGGAGGAGCCGCCGCTGCCTCCAGGGGATGGTCTTTTTTGAAAATGACTCGTATTCCGTTCTTCAAACTGCATGGCGCGCGCAATGACTTCCTGCTCACCTGGGCGGAGGATGCGCCTGCGCACTCACTGGCCGATATAGCCGTCGCGATCTGCGACCGTCACGCCGGCGTCGGCGCGGATGGCTGGATGCTCGTCGATCGCACGCCGGGCGATGGCTTCGACGCGTCGACCCGCCTGTTTAATTCCGATGGCAGTGAGCCGGAAATCTCCGGCAACGGCACGCGATGCGCGGCTGCCCTGCTCGCGCGGGAGGACGCGTCCCGCACGGAATTCCGCATTCGCACAGGTGCGGGCGTAAAGCACCTGCGGCTGCTTTCGCGCGAGGGAGAGCATTTCGAATTTGAGATGAATATGGGTGCGCCCCGCGTTGTGGAACTGCATGCGACTGTGCAGGGCCGCGATGCGGTGCTTCTCGATGTGGGTAATCCGCAATGCGTTTTTCCCGTCTGGAATTTCGATTTCGACTGGCTGGCTGTTGGCGCCGCGACCGAGCGCGACCCCCGCTTTCCGAACCGGACCAATGTTTCCTTCGTGCGTCAGGTAGACGACAGGACGATCGATGTTCGCTTTTGGGAACGTGGCGCCGGCCAGACCAACAGCTCAGGTACTGGGTCTACTGGTGCTGCCGCCGCAGTACTAGCCCGGGGTACCGTATCGACACCTGTTCTTGTACGTACGCCCGCTGATACATTAGTAATTCGGTCCGAACGCGAAGTGCTTTTTCTGACAGGTCCGGCCGAATTGATTGCAGAAGGCGCTTATTACTCGCTTATCGCTGTGCCAAAATAAGGAACTTGTGACTCCACAACCTGCCACTGATCTCCAGACCCCTGCCGCAAAAGCACTTGCCGAGAAAATCCGGTCGAAGACCGCCAAAGTCGGCGTCGTCGGACTCGGCTATGTCGGTTTGCCGCTCGCCGTCGAGTACGCGGCCGAGGGCTATCACGTTGTCGGAATCGACCTGAACCCGGGCAAAACGGGGCGGGTCAACGCCGGTGATTCCTATGTCGGCGACGTGCCGACGAGCGCGCTCGCGCCGCTCGTGAAATCCGGACATCTGAAGGCGACCACGGACTTTTCGGTTGTGAAGGATCTCGACACGATCAACATCTGTGTCCCGACGCCGCTTCGCAAAACCAAAGACCCGGACATGAGCTATATCGTGAACGCGTGCGAGGAAATTGCGAACTATTTCCATCCGGGCATGCTGGTGATTCTGGAATCGACCACCTACCCCGGGACAACGGATGAGCTCGTCCGCCCGATTCTGGAGCGCAACGGTCTCAAAGCCGGCAAGGACTTTTTTCTGTGCTTCTCGCCGGAACGCGTCGATCCCGGCAACCCGAAATTCCAGACGAAGAACATTCCCAAAGTCGTCGGGGGCTACTCAGCGGAATGTACGGAAATGGGCCGGCTGTTCTATTCGCAGGCGCTCGAGAAGGTTGTGCCGGTCGGTTCCACGCAGGTCGCCGAGATGGTGAAACTGCTGGAGAACACGTTCCGCATGATCAACATCGGGCTGGCGAACGAGATCGCGGTGATGTGCGACGGGATGGGCATCAATGTCTGGGAAGTGATTGAAGCCGCCGCCACCAAGCCGTTCGGGTTCATGCCGTTTTATCCAGGGCCGGGCCTCGGCGGACATTGCATCCCGATCGATCCGTTTTATCTTTCCTGGAAGACCAAGCAGGCGGGGATTGAAGCGCGCTTCATCGAGCTGGCCGGTTACATCAACGGCAACATGCCGCACTTCATTATTGAAAAGGTGCAGACGGCCCTGAATGACGTCTCGAAGCCCGTCAAGGGTTCGCGCATTCACGTGATGGGGGTGGCCTACAAAAGGGACATCGACGATGTCCGCGAATCCCCTGCCCTCGATATCATCCATCTTCTTTTACGGCGGGGCGCAACCGTATCGTATTCGGATCCGTATGTTCCAGAGATCTCGATCGATGGTGCTACTCTGCAGGCGGGCGGTGATTCTGAGCTGGCGGATGCCGATTGCGTTCTGATCATAACCGACCATAAAGCCTTCGATTACAATGCGTTAGCATCCAAGGCCAAACTCATTGTCGATACCCGCAATGCCATGAAGGGCCACTCGGGTTCGAATATTGTGCGTTTGTAGACGTACGATCATTAATTATCGCGAAATCTTTATTTGACATTGAGGTCTTTCGGGACGATCATTTTACCAGGGAGAACTCCAATGTTCACAGTCCGCCACATCGTCGGTACCCTCGGTTGTCTGGCAGTTTCGGCTTCTCTTTGCCTTGCGCAGAACATTGCGCCCTCACATTCGGGCACGGTGGACTATTTTCAGGGCGACGTAAGCATCGACGGCCTCCAGCTCGTCTCTAAGACCGCTCGATTCAGCACCCTGAAGGAACAGAGCGTTCTGAAGACCGGTGAAGGACGCGCCGAGCTTCTGCTGACTCCCGGCGTGATCGTGCGCGTTGGTGAGAATTCTTCCGTGCGGATGCTGGATAGCGATCTGATGCACACCCGCGTGCAACTG
>Ga0070658_10004246_pt1 | contig 11714 bp, 13 predicted proteins | sample KBSC13metaG_FD_64664 | JGI IMG/M metagenome (GOLD analysis project Ga0070658, IMG submission 64664) | Corn rhizosphere microbial communities from Kellogg Biological Station, Michigan, USA - KBS C1-3 metaG | ecosystem: Host-associated > Plants > Roots > Rhizosphere > Soil ... | reverse complement strand
TCTGCGGGCTAACGCCGGTGGAACCGATGTACAGATCGACGCCCACCATCTGGACGGCGGTCCTGCGCTCAGCGGGAGTCCACGGTTTGCGGGTTTGCCGCGCGCCGGCGTACGAGACAGCCGCAAGCTTCGCGGGCTTCCTGCCCATGCGGGCTATCACGGCCTGGGCGAATTCCTTAGTGCCGACCTTTTCCCTGCTGACACCTTCTTCGAAGATGTCGTAAGTGTGGACGCCCTCTTCAATGGTGCGCAGCCAGGCATTGTGGACGCGCTCGGCGGCTTCCCACTGGCCGATGTGGACGAGCATCATGACGCCGCCCAGCAGCAGACCGGACGGATTCGCTACATTTTGTCCGGCGCGGCGCGGGGCGGAGCCGTGAATGGCTTCGAACATCGAGGCGTGCGTTCCGACGTTGGCCGAGCCCGCGAGCCCCACGGAGCCGGCGATCTGCGCGGCGACGTCCGAGAGGATGTCGCCATACAGGTTGGGCATCACGACAACGTCGAAGGCTTCCGGCGTGTCCGCGAGTTTGGCGGCACCGATATCGACGATCCAGTGTTCCTTTTCGAGGTCTTTGTACTCAGCGCCGATTTCATCGAACACAGCATGGAAGAGACCATCGGTCATCTTCATGATGTTGTCCTTGGTGAAACAGGTGACCTTCTTACGGTCATTCTGCTTCGCGTACTCGAAAGCGAAGCGGACGATCTTTTCGCAGCCGGGGCGCGAAATGAGCTTGAGGCACTCCGTCACTTCGGGTGAGAGCCGGTATTCCATGCCCGCATAGAGGTCTTCTTCGTTTTCGCGGACGATCACCACGTTCATCTTCGAGTGCTTCGTGTCGATGTACGGGTGATAGGAAACGCAGGGGCGAATATTTGCGTAGAGGCCGAGGCGCTTGCGCGCGGTCACATTCAGGCTCTTGAAGCCGCCGCCCTGCGGAGTGGTGATGGGGGCCTTGTAGAAGACCTTCGTACGACGCAGGGATTCCCAGGCTTCGGGATCAATACCGGCGGTGTTCCCCCGAAGATATACCTTCTCGCCGATTTCGATGGTTTCGATTTCGAGCTCTGCGCCAGCCGCCTCGATGATCCGGAGAGAGGCCGCCATAATCTCGGGTCCGATGCCGTCGCCGTGCGCAACTGTGATGGGGGTCTTTCTACCCATGTGAAGTGGGGATGAAGGCTTAGGATATCATTCGCGCCCATCGCCTTGCGAATGGCAATTTATGCGCAATTAATGCCATGCGGAGCGTATTAGTGGCAGTACGATTCCACCCACTCGGGCCCGCCTGGGTACGAAAAGGCCGTTTCGAGTACCTATGCTTCTTCGGGTAGTGGCACACCGCGTGCATCGCCCGGACGCGAGGACCAAACTGAATGATCCATCGTTCACTTCTGCTCGCAGGAGTATTCGCAGTACTCTGTTTCGGCAATCCCGAAACGATCGTTTTTACGGGAACGGCCGACGGCCAGTTCGCAGGCACAGATTTCACGGGCAAGAAAGTCACTTTCACATTTCTGACGGATACTACCGCGGCTGCGCCCGGCACTTTCTGTTGCACGGACAACATCACGACGCCGGCGGGAACGCAGGGGCGCGTCGAAATTGACGGCGTGGGCGGCGGGAACATGAATGGCACGCAAGGCGTTTTCGTGAATGAACAGGAAGGCCAGATGGGCATCTGGTATTACGACTATCGCGACTATTTCGACATCTTATGGCCGGTTGCAAAGTATGATCTGACGACTAACTACGGCCCGGTGACCGGCACAACATTTGTCTTTACGGGCGCCCCGGCGTTCACAGATGCAGGTACCCTGTATCTGAAAACCATGAAGGACGCGAGCGCGACGGTCACGGTGTCGACGACTCCGGCGCCGAAACCGAAGATCACCGGGGTGACGACGGCTTATGGCGGTACCACTATTTCGCAAAATACATGGATTGCGATCCAGGGCACGAATCTGGTTTCCACCCAACTGCAGGCGCCCGGTCTGAGCTGGGTGGGATCGCAGCCGTACATGGGCGGGTATATGGAGCCGAAGCTGAACGGCGTCACGGTGACGGTGAATGGCAAACCCGCGGTGATTTCGTATTACTGCAGCAGCGTTCCAGCGGGATCGCCGTGCACGGCGGGTAAGGACCAGATCAACGCGCTCGTGGCGCTCGACAATACGACGGGGCCAGTGAACGTGGTGGTAACGAACGGCGGTGTGGCGAGTGATCCGTTTCAGGTGACGATGGGGACTGTGTCCCCTGCCATGCTGCTGCTCAAAGACAACGTGCACGTGACGGCGACTCATGGAAACTACAGCATTATCGGGCCGACGAGCCTCTATCCGGGCGCGTCGACACCAGCGACAGTGGGTGAGACGATCGCACTCTGGACGGTCGGTTTCGGTTTGCCGAGCAATACTCTCATCCCGAACGCAGATACCCAGACCGGAACGCTGCCGACGCTGCCGGTTTGCCAGATCAACGGAGCGGCGGCGACCGTAACCTATGCGGGAATTGCGAGTCCGGGGCTGTATCAGATCAACCTGACGGTTCCGAATGGCGCGACTAACGGCGATAACAAACTTTCGTGCACCTACAACGGAGCAACGACGCAGTCAAACGTCATGCTCGCTGTATCGCGATGAGTGTGGCGTGGGCAGTGCCTCCGGAATCGATCCAGCAGGATGAGGTTAATCGCTCGGTTTACTACTCGCCGGGCGTTTACCTTTATTACCTGTCGAAATCAATCGTGCCTGTGGAACAGGCGTGTTTCCGGAAATACCGGGATCGCATTGCAGGACGCGACGTGCTGGACGTAGGAGTGGGGGCGGGCCGTACGGCCCGCCATCTGGCTCCCCTGGCGCGTCGATATGAAGCAATTGACTATTCGCCGGTGATGGTGCGCTATGTCCGGAAAAATCTGCCGGGCGTCAGCATCCGGCAGGCGGACTTCCGCGATCTGCGCGCGTTTGAAGACGAATCGTTTGATTTCGTGCTCGCGACCGCAAACGTTATCGACGCGCTGCCGCACAAGGGGCGGCTGACCGCATTGGCCGAGGCGAACCGGGTACTGCGGCCTGGCGGGGCGCTGGGGTTCTCGTGTCACAACGTCAACTACGAGGAGGCGTTTTCCGGGCCGCACATGAAGTGGTCCTGGAATCCGGTGCGTCTCGCATCGAGCGCCGTGCAGTATGTGCTGGGCGCGTGGAATCACCGGCGGGTGGGGCCGCTGCGCAGCGTGGAATCGGAATATGCGCTGCTGAACGACACCGGACACTTCTATTCGTGCCTGCACTACTATGCGTCGCGCGCAACGGTAGGCGCGCAGATGGCCGATGCGGGCATGCGGCTCGTCGAGACGTTTGACCGCACGGGACGGACGCTTGCGGAAGGCGAGGATGACAGCGCGAATCCGTGGCTGTTTTACGTCGGCGTCAAGCAGCCGAATACTGTTTAGGGCATGGCTTCAGCCTTGCCGCGCATCACCTGAATATTCCGGGAACGCAGGGGCGGGGCGGAAGCCCGGCGAGCAAAGCCGAAGCTCTGCCCCACGATCAGGCCTGCTTGAGCGCAACCGTATCCCGAGGGAGCAGCAGAATCGAAATCGCGCCGATGGCGGCGAGACCGAGGACCACGTTCATCGGCATGCCGTAGCTGCCGAAGTGCTCGCGCAGGAATGAGACGCCGAGCGGCACCCAGGTCTGTCCAATGGTGTTCACCGGCAGGATGATGGCCATGGCGCGCGCGAGCGAATTCACGCCGAACTGTTTAGCCGCCATGAGCGGGATGAGCATGTAGTCGGCGCCCATCGCAAATCCGAAGACGACGGCGAAGGAGTACACGCTTCCGCCGGGGTGCACGCCCAGCAGCAGGGGCACGGTGGCGGCGACGATGAAGTACGTCGCGGTCATCACCCACTTCATCGAAAGCTTATCCGAACACCAGCCGATGAGCAGGCGTCCGGCAATGCTCGACCAGAGAATCCAGCGCGTCGCGGTGGACCATTCGGCGTTGAGCTGCGTCTGATTGGTGAAACCCTGATCTGCGAAAACCAGCTTCATGTGCTGATTGATGGCGCCAATCGCTCCGATGGAACAGAGGCTGCCGATGAGCAGCAGCCAAAAGGACCACTGGCCCAGCAGATAGCCGAAAGTGTGGGACTCGAGATGAACGTCCGGCGGAGCCTGCGTATCGCCATCGGCGAACTGGCCGACCTCCGACGGTTTATCTTTCAGGAGGAAGAGCGCAATGGGCCACGCGACGACCATGACGAGGCCGATGGCCATCAAAGCGGTCTGGAAGGAATATTTTTCGGTGAGCGGCTTGATCAGTGAAGGCCCGCCTGCGCCGACGAGCGCGACGCCCACATAGACGATTCCCATCGCGGAGCCGCGGTTTCGCTTAAACCAGTGCGAAACCATGATCTGGTGCGGGATGGGTCCGGAAAGAATATAGCCGAAGGTGTAAAGAAACCAGAGGAAATAATAAACGTTGATATCGCCGGTCATCCGGCTGAAGCCCACGAATGCCGCCAGTGTGAGGGCGGTTCCGGCGACGATGAGTTTGCGGGGGCTGAAGCGCGGGACGAGAAGCGGACCGACCCAGAGAGTCAGAAGAGCGGCGAGCGGAAAGCCAAGAGTGATGTCGTGTAACTGCCAGTGGAAGGTGTTCTTGTAGTAGTCATAGAAGAACGGCATGTTGTAGTACGGCAGCCCGACGGAAATTCCGAACGTCAGGCATGACGCCAGTACGATCCACTTGCCATAGAAGTTTTTCGACATGTCACAGACAATTTATCATCCGCGTTGCGCGGACCCGCTTCGGACGCAATCCTCGCAACCGCCCGGGAATGGGCTGCGTATACAATTTGACAATGGGGCGAAGCGGCGCGCATTGCGCCCGTTCCCGTTCTATCAATAACCGGTGAGGAGTATTTTGAGCATTCGTTCACTCTGTATACGTGCGTTCGTCCCGGCAACCTGCCTGCTGGCCGGCCTGACGGCGACGGTTTCGCCGTCTTTTGCGCAGCAGCCATCTGACCAGGTCGAGCGGGTGCAGACTCCCGTAAGCGCTCCGCCTGCCGCATCAAAAGAGCCCGATTACCCGGATCCGCGCAGCTTTTTTATCGGAATCCAGGGACTTGCGGTCACGCAGTACAGCGGGCCGGATATCCATAGCGGAAAGCCCGCGGTGCAGTCCGGCATTGACGAATCGCTCTCCGGTCTCGGCAAGCCTTCGCGTTTTGTGCTCGAAGGAGAAGCGGGCATCCCGATCACGCGCACAGGCATGCTGTATGTGGATTTCGAGCGCTTCCACGGCGACGGCACTCAGGTGCTGACGACCAGTCCATTTATCGACAGCATCCAGTTCAACAAGGGCGATCTCATGCGGACGGGCTGGCACTTTCAGACGGGGCGCATTCATCTCGACGACCTCCTGTTCCCGCACAAGTTTCCGGTGGCGCGGCTGCGGTTCAAATCGATCTGGGGGATCCGCTATATCAGCGCCGAACATGAGGTGATTTCGCCAACCGAGGACGATGCGCTTGGCACACCGGGCGCCAGTTTCGGCGTAGGAAACCCCTATATTCTTTATCCTGAATTTGGACTCGGGATGGAATATGCGATTACCAAACACACGCTGTTCCATGTGGAAGGCGAGGGATTCGCGTTCCCTCATCACTCGGTGCTGACGGAGGGGAATGCCACATTTTCCTGGCGTCACCAGAACCTGGAGTTGCTGATGGGCGTGAAAGCGCTCCACTTCAAGACCAGTCCGCAGAAGGAAGAATACATGGTGGGCACGTGGACGACGCCCTTCGTGGGCTTCCGCTGGTATTTCTAAACAGATCGTGAAGATTCTGGATGTCGGCTGCGGCGTCAACAAGTATCCTGGCGCGATTGGCATCGACATTAACGCCGCGACCGCGGCTGATGTGATCTGCGATCTTGACCGGTTCCCTTATCCGTTTGCGGATGAATCATTCGACAGTATCCGGGTGATTCATGTCATCGAACATCTGACGGATGTCATCCGGGCGATGGAGGAATTCCACCGGCTGGCGCGGCCCGGTGGGCGGGTGCGGATCGAAACGCCGCACTACACCGATTTCAGCTCGTTCTGCGACCCGACCCACAAGCATCATCTGAACAGTTTTTCGTTCCGGTACTTCGGGGCGAATGACGCGGGATTCGGGTATTACACGACCGCAAAATTTCGTGAGATTTCTATCCGGGTGCGGCTACTATCCGTGTGGCGATGGCTTGGATTCGAAGCTCTGGTGAACGCGTTCCCCCGGTTCCGGCGGTTCTGGGAGCACTATCTCTGCTACGTGGTGCGGGGCAAGTCGATGGAGTTCGAGTTTGAACCCGCTCGAGCCGCTGTTCCGGCTGGCAGACCGGCTGCGATTCCGCCGTCACGGTAACGCCGGGCGGCACGGGGAGGATCTGGCGCACCGGTATCTGCGATCGCAAGGGATGCTGGTGGTGGCGCGGAACTGGCGTCCGCCGCAGGGTGGCGGGGAGATCGATCTGATTGCCTGCGAAGACGACACGCTCGTGTTTGTTGAGGTGAAGTGGCGGGCTTCCGGCGAGTGGAGCGCGCCGGAGCGCAATGTGGATGCGGATAAGGTGATGGCGGTGCGGCGGGCGGCGCGGGATTATGTGCGGCGGTCGCAGGCTGATCCGGAGCGCGTGCGGTTTGATGTGATCGCGATTGTGGGGACGGAGATCGAGCACTATCGCGGGGCGTTCGGGGCGGGGTGAGCGTCTGGTGAGAGCTTAACTTGCTTTTCGCAGGACGTCCTCGACTGCTTCCGGATGTTTGGCGATCACCGCCAGTAGTACGCGAGTTGCCGCATCCGGGCGGGATCGGCCCTGTTCCCAGTTGCGCAGTGTGGCAGGCGGGAAGCCGAATTTGGCGGCGAACTGTGCCTGGCTGAGATGCATATTTGTGCGTACTTTACGCACATCCACGTCCGGGGCACACATCACCGTGACACGAACGTCATCGTGCTCTCCACGTGTCCATGCGATCGCCTGCTCCAGTCCCTGTATGATGCGCGATCCCACGGTGGGACGCTTCCTCGGGGCGCTCGCCGCTGTTCTCACTGTGCGTCGGGATTTGCTCGTGTTCATTCTGACCTTCTATCCTTTCGCCCTGCAGCCGGCCACCAGAATGGGAACCAGGCGTTTCATGGCGTCGCGTTCCGCCATGCTCAGGTTGGCCTTCTCGTTTTTTCCGTACGCAGCCAGCAGGAACAGAGGCAGGCTGTCGGCGTGGAATTAGTAAATAACTCGTGCGCCGCCGCGTTTGCCTCGGCCAGCCAACGCCCACCGGATCTTCCTGACTCCGCCCGGTTCGGGAATGATCTCACCGGCGGCAGGGTTCGCACCCGGAAACGCTACCAGTTCCCCGCGTTCGGAGTCGGCCATCATTGACTTCGCGTCCTTCAGAAACTGCTCGGTCTCCACGACCGTCATCGGCGTATCGGCCGTTGCCTCTAACCACTATACGCAATTTGCGCATATCCAAAAAACCGCTCCCCTGCCCGGCGTTAGTTCGCTATACCCTCGCCGTCAGCTAAGCCCAACCGATGGGCGCGGCGAAAATCAAACTGAGCCTTCTGGCAACTGATGGGAGTGCTTGATATCCTCCCAAGACTGGGTCAACCAGGCCGCAGTAGAGAGCAGATCATGAGCGTTCGAGCGATTTTTGGATTCCGATCTCTGATCAGGATCACGGCATGCCTGCTCTTCCTGCTCCTTCCCTTTCTGGCGTTGGCTGCCGGCCATTTCGATGTCGTGTCGGTGAGGTCGGCAGAGCTGCCGAAACCGATCCGCAGGCATTCCCCCGGCCGGATCGCGTATGAAGGAATTGGTTTGGCAGAGTTGATCAGAAAAGCTTTCGCGCTTCCGCAGTATCAGGTGATATTGCCGGACTGGGTTACGGGGCCACCCAGAGATCATCCGGCGAAAGAGAAGCCGGATTTCCGGTTTTTCACGATAGAGGCGACGATGCCGCCGGGCACTACCGATCCTGAATTCCAGTCGATGCTCCGGAACCTGCTGATCGAACGATTCGGCCTTACGTTTCACAGGGAGACGAGACCGTTGGCCCGGTATGAGCTGACATTTGCCGACGACGGCCCGAAAATGGCGCCGGCCAAATCCGTGTCAGAAGGGCCGTTATCGGGTCTCCCGGATGACAACGAGGATCTTGTCCTGACGAAACATCGAAATACGCAGAGCCTGAATTTCGGGAAGGACGAAATGCGCGTGAAGGGAGACTACACGGTCGCGGGAATTGCGGAACTATTCTCCAATTACTTGCGGTATCCCATGGTAGACCGGAGCGCGTCAGCCGAGTATTACGCGATAGACCTGACGTGGGACTGGAACCCCTATTCGAACCCGCCTTTCGAAGTGGGGATGACGAATCGAGCCACGGATGGCGAAGCCCGGGAATTGTTTTCCGCGATGGAAAAGAAACTGGGGCTTAGAGTCACCCTGCGCTCGGTTCCAACCGAGTTCCTGGTGATTGACACTCTCCGGCATGAGGCAACCGGAAATTGAACAGGCCGGCGTCATGGCAGCCGGGGCGCCGCGGGCATGTCGCGGCCTGCTCGGCGCAAAATCAGGCGGGTCACTCGGCCATCGGGGCCGGTCTCAAAAGTGATCTGGCTGTCAGACACTTTCGCGAAGAAGTTCTTCTCGCCTTCGGCAAATAGTTCGAACTTCGGCAGCGCGGTCAGATCGCCAGACCGATTGTGTGGAAGTTGCGCGAATCCCTGTGCGAAGAGGCGGCCGGCATCGCGGGTGATTTCGAAGACGAGGTTTGGCGTCACCTGATAGCGGCCGGTGTAGCGATTGAGGAGCCCTGGGTCGATTGGAATTTCCGCGTGTTGCGTTGGAGGCTGGGGATTGGCGAGCGGCGACCTCGGATTCAGCAGATGCATACCGATGTCATCGACGCCGGTTGGAGTGCAGGCGTTCGACAGCACTACGGCTCCAATACGCGCTTCAGGATCATACGCGGCGAATGACGCGAAGCCCCTGGTGGCGCCGCTGTGGGTGACGATCTCCCGGCCGTCCGTCGAGAAAATAAGCCAGCCTAAACCGATCTGCGCCTGGCCGGCGGGCCGCCGAACTTCGAGCATGGCCTTCATGGCGGGCGATAGAGGCGATTCCGGATAGCCGAGAAATGCTTCGAGGAATGTCAGCATGTCATGGGCGGAGGAGCGTAACGCGCCTGCGCCGGCAAACGTGGCGGGAAGGTCCGAATCGGCGGCAGGTGCGAGGGTCGCGGTGTGACCCGTAGCCGCGCGCAGCCGCATGGCGGGAGAGAGCGTAATGCCCGTGTCCGGCATACGGAGCGGCTGTGCGATGCGGGTTCGGATCAGGCTCTCGTAGTCCGTTCTGGCGCGTGTCGCGAGGATATGGCCGAGGAGGCCAGCGCCCAGGTTGGAGTATTCGAATTGGGAACCGGGGTCGCGCGGCAGTGTGTAGCCAGCCAGGAATTGGTACAGATCGTCGTTGCCCGAAATCGGCGGGAGCCCGGAATAGTGCGTGGCAAGGTCCAGCAGCGTGATGGATTTGCCACTGCGGTCAGGCATCCTGACATTTTCGGGAAGATATTTGGCGGCGGGATCGTCGAGCGCTGCCTCTTTGCGATTCACCATGTCCGCTAACAGGAGAGAAGTGAAGATCTTGGTGATGGATCCGATTTCGACGATGGAATCTGCGTTGACCTCACCCCAGGCGACGACGTGGCGCCCACTCGGTTCCATGATGCCGACCGCCATGCCGGTCGCTTGTTTCTGATGATCGATGCGTTTTGCGAGAATCTCGCGGATTTCGTCTGTGCTAATCATTTTCGGGGGACACACTTCGGCTTATGACGCCGAACTTGTTCAGAGAATTGGTTTAGCGAGGACGGGCGGAAAGCAGGCAATCCTGCAGCGCGCCGATCATCGCTTCGAGCGGATGGAGTTCGTATTGCACAGCAGATTTACCTCCTTTCCTCAGGTAGTGGAAAGCCTTTTAGAGAGTATCATGAGGGCGAAAGGCGATGGCGAAATATTCAAAAGGCGATCGCGTCAGCTGGAATTCCGAAGCCGGCCGGGTGACGGGACACATCATCAAAGTGCACGAACGCGATTTCGATTACAAGGGTCATCGTCATCACGCGTCGGCGGATGCTCCGCAGTATGAGATTCAGAGCGACAAGACGGATCATATCGCCGCACACAAGGAAGAGGCGTTGACGAGAATCCGGGATAACGCCTGATGGACCAAAGGCCCGTATTCACAATTGGCCACTCGACCCGCTCGATTCCCGAGTTCGTTGAGTTACTGCGCGCGGGCGAAGTGCAGTTGGTGGTGGATATTCGCAGCTTCCCTCGCTCGCGAACCAATCCCCAGTACAACGTGGACGCGTTGCCCGCCGAACTGGAGGCGTTTCAGATCGCTCACATGCGGATAGCCGAGCTGGGCGGATTGCGCAGTGGTTCCACGGGAATTCCGGCGGACGTGAATGGATTCTGGGAGAATCGCAGCTTCCATAACTATGCGGATTATGCGCTGTCAGACGCGTTCCGTTCCGGTCTTGCTCAACTCCTCGAAGTCGCGGCCGCGCAGCGCACTGCGATCATGTGCGCGGAGGCGGTCTGGTGGCGTTGCCATCGCCGGATTGTCGCGGATTATCTGATCCACGCTGGACGCAGCGTGTTCCACCTGATGGGGACGAGTGAGCTAACACCTGCGCGCCTCACGGAAGCCGCAGTGGCTACCCCGGATGGGCTGCATTATCCGCGCCGGCACGCTGAGGTTTAATTTGCGGACGGGACGTATTCGGCGCTGTCGGCGGCCAGGTATTGCTGCGTCACGGTCGTGCTCACGACCGTCGGGCCGATATCTCTCAGGGACGAGATGATCGCGCCCGCATCATACTGTCCCGAGGGGCTCGTGGACTGCGGCACTTTTAGTTCGAAGGTGTACTTTTCAGTGAGGCCAGTCTGATCCACGAGGGGTGTTCGTAAGACGCCCGAGAGTAAATCGCTCAGATTGTCCATTGTGGCCCGATTTCCGTTGATTTTGTCCATACCGAACGCGACGGCTTCCCTGCCCGGACCGGTCTCCGGCTTCAAGATGCCGGTTCCCCGCCTTTTCGATCATGTGAACCTGGAGTCTGAAGCGCTCAGTCAACATGGTCCGCAGCATCTCCGGCATCTGAGACTGGGCCGCTGCGGGAAACGTCGCGTCGATATCGTATCCTTCGTCGTCCATCCATGCGGGAGTACGCAGCGGAGGCGGCCAGGCGTTTCACGGTAACGTATGCCCGCATGAGCGGCCGCGCGGGCGGACTTCACTGGAGCTGCCTCAAATCGAGGTTGGGAGGCAGCAAGCTCGCAGAGGAAGAGAAGCGCACAAACCGCAAAAAATACTATGTAGATAGTACTACGTTAACTGATTGTGCGGTTGGGGGTTGCGCCGAGCAGAAGCTCGGCGGCAGGGCTGAAGCTGAAGCCCCGCCCCACGTGGGGGCGGGGTTCTTAGTGAGAGGAATTGGGAATCGCTTAGAACTGATTCCAGAGGTACTGATTGTAGACTTCGTGGTGGAACTGCACTTCCGGCACCTTCACCACCGTACCGAGCAGACGCGCGCAGCGATCGGCTGAAGCGAGCTTCAGGTCGATGTAGCGGTTCTTCACGTC
>Ga0070658_10004244_pt1 | contig 11715 bp, 20 predicted proteins | sample KBSC13metaG_FD_64664 | JGI IMG/M metagenome (GOLD analysis project Ga0070658, IMG submission 64664) | Corn rhizosphere microbial communities from Kellogg Biological Station, Michigan, USA - KBS C1-3 metaG | ecosystem: Host-associated > Plants > Roots > Rhizosphere > Soil ... | reverse complement strand
CTTCATCTTGCGGCCGGGCTCGTGCAGCAGTTCCGACGCCATGGACTGCCATACTTCGCCAATGCGCTTGATGGTCTTCTTGAAGTTGTCGATGTAGATGAAGACCTGCATGTCCAGGCGCTGTTGGATCAGCTCGACCGCCTTGCCCGACTGGTTCGGCTGCAGCTGCTCGCCGGCCTGCTGGTTGCCGAGCATATCCTCGAGCGCAGTCGCGGCCAGCTGGGCGAGGGCGGCCATCGCCGGCGGCATGTTCGGGGCCTTCGTGTACGCGACCGGCGCGTTACTGCCGGGGATTGGCTGGCCGGTAGTGGGATCGAGCAGGTTGTTTGTGAGCAGGTAGGGATACTTCTCGATGGCGTCCTGGGCCCACTCATTGGCGTGACCAGCGATCTGCTCGGGGGTGAAGATGGGTTTTTCGATGTCGAACCGGCTTGCCATCTCGGCCAGCCAGGACTTGATCATGTTGTCCAACACCTGGGCGTCGCGCGCCAGGCGGACGTGACCCTGGCACCGCTCGATGCCGTCGACGAACCAGCGCTTGCCGTAGTAGGGAACGACCGGGATGCACGTGCCGGCGATGTAGCCCTCGTCGCTCAGGATGCGGGCGCCGTTCATGATGTACTTGTGGATCTTGCGGATCTTCCGGCGCTTCTCGCGAACCTTCTTGAAGCCGCGGGCCTCCAGCTCGGCCTGCTTGCCCGGGTCGTCCTGCAATTCCTTGTCCGGCACTTCCATCTCGTCCGGCTCGTCGTCGCCCAGCGCGAGGCCGCGGAAGAAGTGCACGAGCTCGCTCTTTTCCTCGACCTCGTACACCTCGGCGATCCACACGACGTCGGGCGTGCACCAGTCGAACATGTTCCGGGTGATGAACTTGGGCATGCTGGTCGGGTCTTCACCCCACTCATCGCCGTAGTCGTCTCGCGTCATCGATGACAGCACGTAGCAGCGGCGCGCGTCGGATTTGTCGTAGCTTTTCCCATCCAGGCTGAAGAACACGTTGGCGTCGGCTTCGTAGATCGGCTCGATGGCGATGCGCTGCCGCGTGTCGTCGTCGTCGAGCTCGTTCTCGTACCGGGCGCGCAGGCGGATTGCACCCATGCCGCCGCTCGCGCCTTCCTCGAACGTATTGTCATAGGCATCCTGCGCGCCGCTGTCCTGCTCGTCGGCGCGGTACAGGCCGTCGCAGGTATCCGCCAGTTCGTCGGCCTGCGAGCCATCTTTCGGCACGAAGTCGACCGTGATCCGGTTGTTGCGGTACTCGTTGATAATCCGCAACACCGCAAGGTGCGTTTTGTTAAATTCAAAGCGAACCTTGTTTGCAAACTGCTCACCGACCGGGCCCTCCCACTGCGCGCCCGGAATCGAGTAGAAGCGCCGATCGCTCAGGCACTGGATGCGCGTGTCGCGTGTCGCAGCCTGGATCTTGTCGAAATCGTCGAGGAAGAAGGTGTGCTTCGCGGTCAGGCGCTCGGCGTTGCTGGGTCGGCTCATAGCTGATGCCTCACGGAATGAATTTACGATAGTCTACAGCTATCAATTACGGAGGGGAAATAGAACGAAGGGTTATTCTTCCCGGTCGGGCACGTCGTCACCGAATTTCGACGCCACGTAGGCGCGCATGGCCGCAACGAGGTACGTAGGGCCGCGCATCTCATCACAGGCGGTGGTGTCGACGTATCCGCAGCGGGGATTCTCCTGGACGAACGAAGCCCATCCACCTTGACCGTCGGGGAACGTGACGATGCGCTCGCGTTCGATGATCGGACCGCCGTGCTCCCAACTGGTCGAGTAAGGCATTGGCATTCCGCACACCTTTACCCCAGCGGGCATCGTGGCATAGAGCACCCAGTAGTCCAGATGCGTGCCATCCAGTTCCGCGACCTTCATGCCATGGCCTTCCCGATCTCGGCGGCGGCGCGCGTGACGGCACGGCGGGTGGCGGCCTTCTTGTCGTCGCCCCACGGCGCGCTGCTCACGCGCTGCATCGGGCCCACTGCCTGCGCTTCTCGATAAACCGTCGAATGCAGGACGTCGATATCCAAGTCGGCCGCCAGGTTGAACGTGTCGTCACCGTGCAGCAGCGGATTCCAGTTCCAGATCGTTGAGCCATCGGCGAAATGAAGGTTCAGCCAGCTCTCGCCCTCGACTTCCTCGACCCGCACGGCGCCGAGTGCGCGCGCGGCCAGCGTCAGCAGCTCCAGGTCTTTGGCGGACAGGCCGCACCCGCGCAGCCGCAGTGGCAACCCATCCGGGCCGTCGTCGTCACTCTCGTGCGGCTGGTCGTCGGTCCACTGCACGCGGCTAAACTGGTTCTCGTCGGTCATCGTGACGCCTCAAACAATTCGCGCTGAAACTGCAGGTTACGCTCAACGGCCTCGACGTATGCGCGCGTGATGCGTTCATTTCGCAGCTCTACCTGCCGCAGCACATGCCAGCGGTACAGCCAAACCATCGCGACCACCAAGAGTGGCCAGATCATCAGAAATCCCATCGTCCCTCCATTTTCATCCCGCCATTCTACCGACGGCGAAACGGAGAGGCTATGTGCTCAGGACGCACCCCATAGTCGACAACTCGGCGCCGTGCCCACTCATCTGGTTGCACGAATGAATAGCCCGTGTAGACCCAGCAGCGGCCCGGCTTAGGGTCAGTCGCGATCGTGACCATGTCCCCAGGTTGCAGTGCAGAAGTCAGTCGAACATCGAGCGCCTGGCGGCATTGTTCGAACAGCTCGCGATCGAGCATTGCGGCAAGGGTTTTTGTTTCAAGTTTCATGGCTATCTTTTCCGGAACGGCGAGGCGACCGGGATGGGTGTGGCAGGCGCTGCAGCAGGCCGCACGGCCCGGCCCAGCGTATCGGCGCCGCGGCCGATGATCGACAGCGTGTCGACGCCGTCGTCGGGCTGGCCGGCCGGGAATACCAGGCACTGTCGCTGCAGCTCTGCCACCCACGCGGCGCGCGGCCACAGCAGACGTCCCATGCCGGCCGTCGCGATAATCGATTGCGCGCGCGCGGCCTTGTCCGAGATCGACGGCAGCCATTCAACGCGGCACATCACGTTCCGATCGATCATGCGCTGACGCAGCCGGCCTTCAGTAGCGCGCCGGATGGGCCCGGCCTCGCCAAACCACGCCAGCGGCTTCCAGCGGGCCATCAGGTCGATCTTCCGCTCGATCCATTCCTCCGGGCCGACCTGGCCGCGCCACCAGTCCAGCAGGTAGACCGAGCCATCCTCGGCGATGCCGGCGACGCCGTGTTCGGTCCAGTCGCCGCCGTCTGGCGTCACGGCATAGTCCGAGCCACCAACGATGCGAAGCACCTGCGGCGTGCGCTCGTACGTGCCCATGTCGTCGCGGCGGAACAGGATACCGTCTGCCGGCGCGGGGATCTGTTGGTACAGGCTCGACCAGGTGCGACGGTTCAGGCGGAACTGGTCCCAGTGCTTCCGGTCGAACCATTCCGTCCAGAGCATGTCGCCCGGCCGGCGCCCGAGCGGGTCGGAGTTCGTCGCGCACTCGGCCTGCAGGCACAGCACGCGCCACGTGTTCCCGTCGCGGCACTCGATGTCGCCGGACTCGCCGGCCCAGTCAGCGGGCAGGATCCGGCCGCACAGGTCGTCCTCGTGCCAGCGCGTGTTGATGATGACGACCCAGCCGCCCGGAATCAGGCGCGTCATCAGGTCGTCCTCGAATGCGGCGAACGTCTTGTCGCGCACGGGTTTCGAGTCCGCGGCCTCGCGGCCCTTGATGGGGTCGTCGATGACGATGCCGTGCGCGCGGTTGCCGGTCATGCCGGCCATGATGCCGCCGGCGATGTACTCGCTGCCGTTGGTCAGGGCGAACTCGGTGGCGGACCGCTGGTCCTGCCGGAGCTCGGTCTGCAGGATGCTGGTCGTCTCGGGCGCGCGCAGCAGCTGGCGCGTGCGCCGGCCATGCCGGCTGGCGAGGTCTGAGCCGTAGCTCGCGAGGATCACGCGGCGGTTCGCCTCGCGGCCGAGAAACCACGTCGGCGCCACGACCGTGGCATAGGTGCTCTTCGCCGAGCCCGGCGGCGCCATGATCATCAGCCGGCCGTGCGGCGTCTCCATGCAGCGCTGCATCTCGCGCAGGATCAGCTTGTGGTGCTCGGCCTGGAGGCTTTCGATCAGCGGGATTGGCGCGTCGTCGTCGACGTCCGCAATGGGAGAACCGGGAACAGGGACGCGCGCGGCGTAGGCGACCAGGTCGCGGCGCGCGGTTCGGCGCTCCAGCAGCACGCTGGCGGCCTGCTCAGGCGTCAGCATCGGGGTTGTCCTTTCGGCCAGCGATCGCCAGCAGCTCGTCGTCGGACATCTGCGTCGCGGCCTTGTGCACGACCGGGCCACCGCCTTCGCCCGTGAGCTGCAGCTGGCGGCCGTACTTGCGCGGCTTCATGCGCTGGGCCTGCTCGACGCGGGCGTCGATGCGCAGCCTGGCCTTGCGGATCGAGTCGGCGTCCGTCTTGCAGTTGTCGGCGATATCGACGATCTCGTCGACCAGCGTGTCGGCGCGCTCATCGGTCGCAAGTTCGTACAGCTTCACGAAATCGGGATACTCGCGCAGCCAGCGGAACACCGTGGCCTTGCTGGGCATGCCGGCCTGTTTGCACACGGCGCGGATGCTCTTGCCGTCGGCGATCGCCGCGCAGAACTTGGCGGCCAGGTCGGCCGTATAGGTGGAATGGGTCATGGTGCGGGAATGCGGTCAGGATGACTCAATGATGCCACCAGTCAACGCTCTTGCGGAAGAGTTGCCGAATCGGCCAGATGCTGAGCGGCGGCCTGCGCGTGCCGGAAGGCTTCGACGAAGTGCACGGCCGGCTTGCACTGGATGCCGAGACGCCGAGCGACCTTGTCGGGCGTCTCCTGCTTGACGTAGCACCACCAGAGCAGGGAGCGCTGCAGCGTGGGCAGCGCCTGCATGGCGCGCTCCATGTGCACGGCGTCGGCTTGGTCGAACGTACGGCGGTCGGGCTGCTGGCCGGCGCCGGGCTGAGGGAACAGCCTGGACCAGTTCTCCAGGCGTGATCCGATGTCGCGGCGCTCGGTCAAGGCTTGGCCTCCCTGGTGCAGCAGCTGCAATCGCGCCCCTGGCGGCAGTTCTGATTGCATGCCGTCGAAGTGCGCACGAAGCGGCCGGCCAGCCAGGCGACCACGATGACCGCGCCCAGCAGGGTAAGGATGAGGGCGAGGACGATCATGGCTTCCTCGCTTCGGTAGGCGCCGGCAGGCTCTCGACCACGCGCGCGTCGACGTTGATGGCGTCAGTTTTCCGGCGCCACGGCCCGTTGTACGCCTTCGCTTTCGCCGCGGCGCGGGCGGCTTCGGCTTCGCTGTGCTCCATCGATTCGGCTATGTCGCGCAACAGGGTGGTGAGGGAAATCACGGTCCCACCTTCTGGCCGCAGCGAGTGCATACGTCGCCGGCGTAGATACGCTTCGTTCCAGCGGTGATCAGTTTCGCAAGCGCCTCGATCTGGATCGAGTACGCGTTGTTCAACTCGCTGACTTGCGGCGGCAGCACGTCGTGGCGTGCGCTGAACTTGTGGCCGAGCAGCCGGCCGATACCGATGCATGGGGACGTCATGCTGCCTCTCCCAGCAGGTCCGCCTGCGGCTGCGCCACCTGCATCGCCGTGATCGTGACCACAACGCGGGCCTCGCCGTCTGGCTCCATGCGCTCGGCCGCGATCTGGCGCACCCACACGTCATCGTCGAACGCGACACCCTTCATGGCGTCCAGCGTGACCTTGATCGAGTTGTCCAGGTCGATCGAGCGCACGCCGTCGTCCCACGCGGCGCCCAGCTTGCGCTGACGCGTCTTCCAGTCCAACGGGCGATGCGGGTAGAGCTTCAGCGTGACGGCCACGCGGCCCGGGATGGGCTTGGCCAGGCCGGCCGCGCGCAGCACGTGCGCTACCTGGGCTTTGAACGCCTTGGCCTCGGCGCTCACGTACGTCATGGCCATGTTCTTCACGACGCGCGTGCGCCAGTACACGTTGGCCGAGACCGGCGGCGGCAGGGTGACGGTGATCGTGGTCATGGGCGCACCTCGCCGGCCGAAACGATCTTGATACCCTGCTCGATCTCGTTCTGCAGCTGCTTCATCGCCGTGTACAGCGACGTGTTGTCGGGCATGCCGATATTGGCCATCAGGGTCTTGATGCGCTCCTCGACCGCGCCATCGCCCATGATGGTGACGACCGGGACCGCCGGAGCGGCGCGGAGGATCGCGCGCAGATCGCCGGCCGTGTCTTCGTGGTCGAGGCCGTCCAGCGCTTCAGCGGCGCGACGGATAGTGTCTTGTTGCCAATTCGTCAGGCACATCGTTCAGGTTCTCCCGTGTTGTTGTTGCCGCCCGGTGGACGGGCGGGGTGGTGATGGTCAGGCTGCGGCGCTCTCGGCGGCCGACGCAAACGCAGCGATTCGCTCGCCGAGGATGGCCGAGTAGCAGGCCATCGCGTGGGCCTGCTGACGCAGGCGAGATTGCTCGGCCGCGTCCAGGCCGCCAAAGATCGCGGTGTCGAAGAACGTGCGCAGCTTCGCCAGGCGCTCGTCCAGTTCCGCCTTCTCGTCGACGACTCGTTGCTGGTGCGGCTGCAGGGTGCTGACCTGCAACTGGATCCCGCCGCAGCTCGCGCCCGTGAAGCCGATGAACTTCGGTTCTTCCGCACGCGCCGCCTCGCTGGCGTCGGCGTTTCCGGTTTTCGGCCCGGCGGTCGAGGCCATCTCGTTGGCGTGCTTCTCGGCCTGCTGCTTCTGGTACGGCATCCAGTGCCAGGACTGCAGGCAACCCGGCTCCTGCTCCGGATCAGCGTGCGTGACGGTCGCCTTGTTGCCCCAATCGGTATCCGCGCCGCTCAGCGGGAACACGTACAGGTCAGCGTTGAACGGGCCATTGCCTTTCATGACGATGGCCGGGCGGATCTCGCCGTCAGCGCCGCGGTACCAGACGATGCGGCCGGGAGTGGGGGTGATGTGGGTCGTGCTCATGGTGCTCCTTCAGGTTGGTGCTGCCATACCGGGCGGCTTCGGTGCGCTCTCGCGCGAAATGGTCTCGTCAGGCCCAGTTGGGCAGCTGTGCCCCGGCGCTGCTCCACGTCTCTTCCGGCTGTCCCATGCGTGGCGCATCGCCCTTCTGCAGCTCCGGTGCCACGAGCTCGTCCAGGGCCTTGTCGAGGCGATTCGTCCACTGCCGCACGGTCTCGACGCGGTTCCAATACAGCTCGGGACGGTCGTGCTGGTTGAAGTCGTTCCACAGGCGGCTGAGCACGGCCGCGCGGTTCGGATTGCCGGGGACCATGCTGCGAACCAGCGTGATTGCCTCGGCCAGCCAGCGGTGCTGGTTGATGACGCGGGTGATCTCCTGCAGCTGGGTTGCCGATTTGTTCGCATGAAACGAGCAGGCCCAGTCGTTGGCGCCGCTCGTGGATCCGGTCATGGTTCCGAGCAGCGGGCAGCCGTATGCGGTGCACAGGCAGGGATCGCGCTCGGCGACGCGGTCGTCGTGGGTTTGGGTCATGCTGCACGTCCTTTCCGCTTCTCGAGCTCGGCATCGATGCGTTTCGCGAAGTCGGCGTGGGTCTCGGTGCCGCGGGCGAACATGCCGAGCTCACGGCCCTTGGCCTCGATGCCGCCAGGCGTACGCTTCCACTCCCAGCTGTCGCGTTCCTTCGGGGCTTTTGGCGCTGGCGGGTTCAGCAGCTCGACGATGATCGGCCGAAGGTAGGCGGACTGGAACGGTTCGTCGCCCAGGGATTCCTTTGCCCTCGCCACGGCGGCCAGCAGCAGCTCGTCGGTCACGCGCTCGTCCTGCGCCCACGTCACGGCGACGTCGGGATGGAACGCGGTGACGCGCTTCACGCCGGCGCCGGTCAGCAAGGTGGCGATCGCGACGGCGCGCATGTTCGGGCTGGGTGCGTTGTGCTGCGGACGTGGCGGCAAACGGTCATCGTCCTTGCCCAACTCCGGTTGAGTAGCGCCGCCGCTTCCAAGGGTTTTAGTCTGGAGTCTGGAGTCTGGAGTCTGGCTAAGGTTTTTTTCAGAACCCACATGGTTTCCAACATCGGAACCATCTGGGTTTTTTTCGGGTTGTTGATCGGTTAACGGTTTCCGTGGTCGACCACCCTTCGAACCGTTCTCGCGGTTCTTCTCCGCTTTCGCGCTGGCGATGCCGATTTCCTCTTCGCAGCGGCCCTGCGTCCACACGCCGTCGACCAGCGTGAAGAACTCGTCGAGCACGTTGGAAAGCGCCTGCACCTCTTCCTTCGTGCGGGCGCCGATGAGACGCGCGGCCTTGTCCTCGGGGATGCCGGACTCGCGCGTGTAGTAGACGTCCATCAGGCGCGCGTAGATGCCGTGCTCGAGCAGCGTCAGGTGGCCGGCCTTCTTGATATAGTCGCCGATGTGGCGTTTGTAGAAGTTCATTCGCACAACCCGTAAGCGGAAGCGCAGGCGGTCGGTTCCTCGAGCGCGGTGAGAAGAGAGAATTGCTTGCCGCCTCGACTGGTTTTGGCCCACTCGATCACTGCATAGATGTCATTCGCCTTGGCGTGCTCGAGCGAGTTCTGTACGAACCGCCCGCCGTTTTCTGCTGGGATGAACGAGGCGCCGCCGCGCTTGCTGGCGGCCAGGACCAATGCCTCCCACGCCGAGATGCGAGCGATGTGCTCCGGGAAGCGCAGGCTGATCTCGCGCAGCTCGCCTTTGTTGGCGTTGATGCAGGGCATGCAGCCGACGCGCCCCATGCCCTGCTTGTACAGCGGGTTGGGCTGGACACCGTGCTTCGCGCAGTATGCGAAGACGTCGGCCGCGGTCCATTCGACCAGCGGACGGAAGATGAACAGGCGGCCGCCGACAGCCTCGAACTTCTTGGCATTGCGGCGGTTGATGGATTCGTCCCGCCGGATACCCTGCCAGCTCACGACGGTGTATCCCTGGTCGATCAGATTCAGCTGGTACTCCACGGCCAGGTTGCGCTTCAGCTGCTCTGTGCAGAACTGACCCTTCCGGGAAGGGAAACGCCCCTTCCAGAGGCACAAGTCGAGGAACGGATTGCCAGTAGGGTGCAGCACGGCCAGGGCCCGGCGCTTGGCCTTATTCGTCCAGCGCACGCGCCGGCCATCATCTCCGCGTCGGGTTCGCTGGTCGCGCGCGATGAACATGCGCTTGCGCGCGATCTCGGCCGAGAAGTCGGCCCTCAGGCGGTCGATGCGTATAGACAGCGCCTGCTCCAGGTAGGCCAAGTACTCGTACACGGCCTCGTGCTCATTGCCGGTATCGCAGAAGATCGCGCGGATGCGGTGAGCGCCGAAGCGCTCAAGTGCCAGAAGCAAGGTTGCCGCGCTGTCCTTGCCGCCGGATACGGAGACAACGTGCAGGATCGTCATGGCGGGGTCACTCCCGCCCGTTCCAGCATAGGCTTGACCTTCAGCACGGCCGCTTCCGCAGCTGCGCAGCGGTCCCATTCGTCCTGCCAGGTGTCGATGGCGTCGGTGCGATGCCAGTTGAAGTTGTGGCCGTCACGAAGGACGCCGCGCCTGTATGCGTTGCGAGCCTTCGTGCGGATGGCGTCGACGGAAATGATGCTTTCGTCCATCAGCGCTTCCCCCGCGCATCGTCGATGATCTTGGCCAAGGTGGTGCGCTCACGGTATTCCGCGCGCTGCTTGTCTCCGTCCTGTTTGTCCCCGAGGTACGCCTTGCGGGCGTCGCTCCAGGTGTAGGCCTGCCGGACGATCCTCTGTTCCGGCGTGGCCTTGTTGGTTTCTTGGTCCTGCATTTTTTTTCCTTCTAATCGGTCGCCGCCCAGCCAAGGGAGCGTGGTCTGAAATCGCCTTTAAAGATGCATGCGGCGAAACGTGCCACCAGCCGTCGCCCGGTTCGGGAAACGCTGGAAATGGCCATGGCATGGCCCTTCGCTCTTGCGCTTCGGGCCGTTACCATTCGCGCCATCGCGCTGGATCTTTTCCAGCGTTGCCGCGCGGATGAATGGGGCGACCTGGCTGCCGATGCGCGCGCAGTGCTTCCGGATCGTGCTGTCCTCTGCTCGGTTGACCGGCACCTTCAACGGTGGCAGGTCTCGGATCAGGGTTGCGAGGGTGATGCTCATGGTGCTTCTCCTATGTTCGTAAAACAGGACTTCGGGGGTAAATCGGCCGGAGCCGATGGGGTGATTCAAGCCGCAAGCCGGTGGGCAAGAGCCGTGGTGCAACTTTTCGGGCACGACAAAACCGCAGGGTTACTGCGGCTGGGAGTCGGGCTGAGCGGGCTCGGGCGATCTTCCCGGCAGCGGGAAAACGTCCGGGTGGTCGAGGCGGACTTGCGCCGGGATGCCGCGATCCTTCCAGTTTTGGACGCGCTGAACGCTGCAGCCCAGGCGCGCCGCTACCTTCGTGGCGCCGCCCAGGCTCTCGATGAGGTCTTTATCGGAAGACATCTTTTTTCCATCGGTTGGTTTGGATGCCTAGATTAAACACCATGTTTAAACGTTATGTCAACGCTGTGTGTAACACGTCCTGTTTAGTTCCGTCGATAATTTCCAGCATGCACATACAAATGGAACGGCTGTACCGAGCGGCCAAGGAGCTCAAGGGAATTGCGACTCAGGCCGAGCTGGCGCGTGCGCTGAATCAGTCGTCCCAGACCATCAAGAATTGGGAGAGCCGCGGCATCTCGAAGGCGGGCCTAGTGAACGCGCAGGCCGAGATCGGGTGCTCAGCAACCTGGCTCGAAACAGGGGAGGGGCCGATGGAGGTTGGAAAGCCGCAGCTGTCGCTGGTCGCGGAGGAATCACCATTTGTACCGCACGAGGGGGCCGTCGACGGCGCGAAGCCCGTGCGCGCGGTCGACGTGCCCGACATTGTGCAGATCCCGCGCGTGAAGCTGCGCTTGCGCGCCGGCGTGGCGACTTTTGACACCGAGCCGGATATGAACGGCGACGGCCACGAGGACATTCCGCGCCATATCCTAGTCGCGCTACAGCTCGACCTCAAAAACCTGTTGGCCATGCGTGTGCGCGGCACCAGCATGGAGCCGATGCTGTTCGAGGATGACGTGGTGATTATCGACAAGTCGGACACGAAACCGATCAGCCGGGAAATTTATGCCGTCAATTTCGAAGGTAATGCATGCGTTAAGCAGCTACTGTTTCGCGGAGGTCAGTGGTATTTACACTCAATCAATCCGGATCATGGCCCGGTTATCGTAAAAAGCGGTCAGTGCAGTATTGTCGGGCGCGTGGTGATTCAGCCAACGCGGGTTTTGACTGGGCGACTGTAAAACTGTCGCGATAGAGAAAAAATGAAATATATAATTGTGTTAATTATTGCGGCATTAACCGGCTGTGCCAGTAATTCTGGAGTGATTGCAACTGGAGCGGATACCTATTTAGTATCCCGCCAAGCGGCAACTGGCATTGGCGGACTTGGTAATTTAAAGGCTGAAGCATACGGGGAGGCTGGGCAATTCTGCGGCGCGAAGGGACTTATTCCGCAGGTGCTTCAAGAAACAGAGTCAAAGCCACCCTTTATCCTCGGTAACTATCCGAGGGCAGAGATTCAGTTCCGCTGTATCACGAAATAATCCCCGCTCGCGGCGGGGAGTGGAAATAGAGCAAAATGACAAAAAAACAAAAGCAGGGTGACTCCACTCGTGACGACATCTTCCACGCCGTTGGAATGTCATTGAACAGTTGGGAGAA
>Ga0070658_10004242_pt1 | contig 11721 bp, 8 predicted proteins | sample KBSC13metaG_FD_64664 | JGI IMG/M metagenome (GOLD analysis project Ga0070658, IMG submission 64664) | Corn rhizosphere microbial communities from Kellogg Biological Station, Michigan, USA - KBS C1-3 metaG | ecosystem: Host-associated > Plants > Roots > Rhizosphere > Soil ... | reverse complement strand
GAATACTTCAGAATCACGCGCGGTAATGCCGCCAGTTTCAGCACTTCGTCATATTCCGCGGCTGTACCCTGACCCGGTCGGCCCATGTGGTCGAGAATCACAGCCGTGTCAGAAAATTGGGTAGCCAGCCTGCGAATTGCGGGGGCCCGCCCGGGGATAAAGTGCATCTGAATCGCCATCCCCAGTGAGGCCACCGCGCGCCAACACGCAGCCATACGCGGATCGTTCATGTCGCGGTTGCGAATTGGGCCGCTGTTCTCCGGCGTCATCGACATCTCGTGAATGCGCAAGGCGACGATTCGTTTTGGCCATCGGTCCGCCAGTTCACGCATTCGGCTGGGCGTATCCGTCTTGAGCGGATCGAACATGCACGTTGCCTTGAAATAGCCGGGGCGCGGCTCATGCGCCAAACAATATTCCACGTAGCGATGATCATCCTGATAGGGTTCCGGATGAACGATGATCGAGTGCGCGAGTCCGGCGCCTTCGACCAGCCTTAAATGCTCTTCGAGCCTGTAGGCCGCGGGCTTGTAGGGCGCGTCGGGCGCATAAGGAAAACGGTCCGGATCGAAGAGGTGAACATGGCTTTCCACAGGTCGCGCAATCGCGGCCACCGCCCTGACTGGGGCAGCAGAAGCGCCCAGCGCCAGAAGCGCTTCCCGGCGGGTGAGGTTACTTGCCATGCGAGTTGTTATACCAGATCCGCGGGATGAATTTTCGATCATACGAGTAATGAGAATGATGACAGAGTAACGCACCGTACCCCTGCCTGCTGATCCGGGTAACGTTATCGTTCGGATAATAGTGTCTCCGTCGAAACGCTGGCATAATAGCTTTGATCTGGCCACAGGGAGGGGCGCCGGTGACCTACAAGACCAAACTACTGCTCGTTTTTCTGGGCGTGGCGGTGGTGACGAATGCGATTTCGCTCGCCGTGATGGACCGGCTCGGTGTGCATTACATGTACGAGGGCTATCGCGCGAAGCTCCTGTCGATAACAGACACCGCGGCGACGATGCTGAATGGGGATCTGCTGAAGACTATTCAGACCCGTGACGACGAGAAGGCGCCCGCGTGGCTGCAACTGCGCGACACGCTGCGGCGGGTTCGGAATGCAAATCGGCGGCCGGATACATTCATGAAGCGCGTGTTCGCGGTCGTCAAATCGAAAGACGATCCGCGCGTTCTTGTGGTAGCGGTTGACCCCGAAGAAGATCCGCAATTGATGGCTCATGCGGGTGAGGCATATCGCCCAGGCGCGTACGCGATTGCGAATATCGACAGCGGCACGGTGGAGGAGAATTTCATCACCGATGAATTCGGCACGTTCCTGCGTTCCTGGTCGCCGGTGCGCGACAGCTCTGGAAATGTGGCGGGGGCGGTGATTGTTGAAGCACCGGTCGGGTGGGTGGAGTCGAGAATGACGCCGATTCGCTTGAGTGGACTTGGATCCATGGCGCTGGCGGTTCTGATTGCGATCCCCGCCGCACTCATCATCAGTAAAAAAGCGAGTCAGCCGCTGGTTGAACTGCACACCGCGGTGACGAGAGTCGGGGCGGGGGATTTCGATACGCCAATGCCCGTACGGGGGGACGACGAATTCGGCCAGGTGGCGCTGGCGGTGAATGCGATGGCGGTTGGCCTCAAGGAACGCGACAAGGTCAAATCGACCTTTGCGCATTACGTGTCGCATCAGGTCATGGATTCGATTCTGAAGTCCGGAAGCGCGCTCCAGTTGACCGGCGACCGGCGACGAATCACGGTGCTGTTCTGCGATATCCGCGGATTCTCAACGATGTCCGAGAAATTGCCGCCCGAGAAAGTGGTGCGGCTGCTGAATGACTATTTCGAGAGTATGGTGGAGGTCGTGTTCCGCAATAACGGGACGCTCGATAAGTTCATCGGCGACGGCATGATGGTGCTGTTTGGCGCGCCGGAGGACGATCCGTATCAGGAAGAGCACGCCATGAAGACTGCGATCGAGATGCAGGAAGAGCTGCATCGGCTGGCGGAGAAATGGGCGCCGGAGGGAGTGGCGATTCGCAGCGGGGTCGGTATCAATTCGGGTCCGGCGGTGGTGGGGAATATCGGATCGAGCCGGCGGATGGATTATACGGCGATTGGCGATACGGTGAATCTGGCGTCGCGGCTGGAATCGGCGACGAAGGAACTCGGCGTGGGGATTCTGGTCAGCGAGTATACCTATATCGCGCTCAAGGGGAGCTTTCAGTTTAAAGAGATGGGATCGATTCACGTGAAGGGGCGGACCGATCCGGTTTTGACGTATACGCTCGCAGAAGAAGCGCGCGCGGCGTAGGCTCCCATTTTGTATCGAATTACACATTGTGCGGGCTATACTGAGAACTCGTGAATTGCCGGGTTACAGGGAGGGCGGCGTTGCTGCTCGCGGGAGCGGCGTGCGGCCTTTGGGCGCAGTGCGCGGGGATCGTGTCGACGCCGGCTGCGGCTGCCGATTGCGCGGCGGGCGCGATGCCGGGCACCACGGCCGCGACTATCGATGCCAATCACGCGTACACGCTCGCGGAACTGATCGATATTGCGGAGCACAATAATCCGCGGACGCGAGTGGTGTGGGAGCGGGCGAAGCAGCGGGCGGCGGCGCTTGGGATTGCGAAGAGCGCTTACTATCCGATTCTGGCGGGCATTGCGGCGGCAGCCGACCAACGCATTATCAATCCATTTCCAAAACCACTTGCGCCGGATGGCTACACGATGGTGATGGTTCCTGTCGTACAGGCTGAAGTGACGCTCCAGTATCTGCTGTTCGATGCCGGCGAGCGCGCGGCGCATGTGGATGCCGCGACGCAGGAGAAACTCGCGACGGGCGCTGCGTTCATTCAGACAAATCAGGAAATCGCGTTTCGGGTTTCGAGCGGGTACTACCGGCTGCTCACCGCGCGGGAACGATTACAGGCTGCGGAGGAAACGCTGAAGACCGCTCGCATCGTGCTGGATGCGGCGCAGGCTCGCCTGGAGAACGGACGGGGCACCCTGCCGGACGTACTTCATGCGAAATCCGAGACCGCACAGGCGGTGTTCGACCGCGAGACTGCGGATGGCGACGAGAAGATCGCGCGCATCGCGCTGACGGAAGCGATGGGAACGGAGCCGACGACCAATATTCAGATCGATGCGCAGAACGGCGCGCCCGCGCCGCAGGATCTTACGCTGTCGATCGATGAGCTGATTAACCGGGGTCTGGCGAATCGTCCGGACCTGATGGCTGCCGCGGCGGAAATTCGCGCGGCGGACGATGCGATCCGTATGGCGAAGGCGGAATTCAAGCCGAAGGTTGTGGTGGCCGGCTCGGCTGCGCAGACTTCCATGTGGCCGACTTCGAGCTACGGCGAATTGGGATCGGCCAGCCAGCCGACGTGGTCCGCCGCGGTGGCGCTCGAATGGAAGCTGTTCGATGGCGGGGCGCGGGAGAATCAACTCGCGGCGGCGGAGTCGCGGAAGCGCGCGGCGCAGGACGAGATGACGGAGATTCGCGATAAGGCGACGCGCGAGGCATGGACTGCGTACATCAATTTCCGCTCGGCGCTGCGCAAGAATGACGCCGCGCAGGCGCTGCTCGATTCGGCGAATGCGTCTTATTCCGCTTCGCTCGATGCGTTCAATGCGGGTGTGCGGACGCTGATCGATCTGGAAAACGCACAGCGGCAACTGGCGGGCGCGCGGCTGGCGAGCGTGGCGTCCCGGTCGCAATTGTTTCTGGAAGCGGTGAATCTCGAATTCGTGTCCGGCAATCTGCTGCGGAATCTTCCGGCGGCGACGAGCACTCAGGGGAGCCCGACAAAGTGATGAATGCGAAATATGGTCTTGAGGCCGTCATGATGCTGGCGCCATCGGTGGACGTTGCCGGATCATTCTTCCCCGGATGGATGATCTGCCTGGCGATTGCGGTGGTTCTGACGTTCGCGGCGCGCTTTGTTCTGGTGAAGACGCATCTCGAGCATGAAGTAGGGCCGCTGGCTTTGTTTTATCCGAGTCTGGTGACGCTGCTGACGTGCGCGCTGTGGATGGGCTATTTCAAATAGGACGTATTCGATGGAACAGGAAACACAGAATAACGCCCGCAGATGGATTGGCCGCCTGATCGGAGTGGCGGTGTTTCTGGGCGCCGTCATTTCGCTGTGGGCGGTGATCCAGGAGAACAATCAGTCTCCACGTACGGACGACGCGAATGTGCGCGCGAACTTCATCGAGATCGCGCCGGAGGTGAATGGACGGCTGGTGCGGCTGGGCGTGAAGGACGGAGCGCTGGCGCGCAAAGGCGATTTGCTGTTCGAGATCGACACGCGTCCTTATGAGTACGCGCTGCAGCAGGCGCTGGCCGATCAGGCGGGGCTGGAACAACAGATCAACGACGCGAAGCGCCGTATCGCCGCTGAAGGCAGCGCGGTAGAAGCGGCGCGGGCGACGGTCGACCGTTCGGGTACGGGCGTGAAAGGCGCGGCATCCGGGATAGAGGCGGCGAAGGCCGCGGTGGCACGCGCGAAATCGGCGGTTGCGAATGCGCAGGCCGCGCTCACGCTGGCGAACAATAATCTGCACCGGCTGGAGCCATTGCTGCAAAAGCAGTACGTGACCGTGGAGCAGGTGGATCAGGTACGCACGGCCGCGACACTGGCGCAGGGCAACTACGACGAAGCACAGGCTGCGTTGTCTGCCGCTGAAGCGCAGCAGGCGCAGGCCGAGATCCGCCAGCAGGAGGCGAATCTGGTGGTGACGGAATCGCAGGCGCGGCTGGGGCAGGCGGTGCATGGGGTGGATACGCTCGACACGCTGGAATCCCAGCGGGCGGCCCGGGCGGCGCGAGTATCGGGCGCGAAGCTCGATCTGGAACGCTGCAAGGTGTTTGCTCCGTTCGATGCGTGGGTGACGAACCTCAATATTTCGGAGGGCGCTTATGCCCGGGCCGGCGCGCCGGTATTCACGCTGATCGATACGCGGAACTGGTATGTGCTGGCGAACTATCGCGAGTCGGCGATGAGCAGTATTCGGAACGGGATGCACGTGGAGGTGTATCTGATGGGGCATCCGGACCGGAAGTTCAATGGCGTGGTGGAGAGTACGGGCTATGGCGTGTTTCCGGAAGACGGCAAAGTTTCAGCGGGGCTGCCGGATGTGCAGCGAACGCTGAACTGGGTCCATCTTTCGGCGCGTTTCCCGGTGCGGGTGCATATTCAGGATCCGGATCCAGTACTCTTTCGAATCGGCGCCACGGCCGTCACGATTGTCAGGTAGCCTGTGACCGCTGCGCAAGCATCTGTACCGTCGCGCAATCCGACATGGTTTGAGCGGCTTTGGCAGGATCTGCAACCCGCGCCGGGGCGTCTGGCCGCTACGCTGCGGATTGTACTGGCGACTGTGATCGCGCTGGTGCTGATGCTGGTGTTGCAGATGCCATTCGCATCGCTGGGGCTCTATTACATTTTTCTGATTGTGCGGGAGTCGCCCGCGGTGTCCGTGCGTTCGGGCGTGTTCGCAATTCTGACGCTCGTGCTTGCCGTTGCGGTGGAGTTGCTGGTGGTGATCGCGACGGACAACGACCCGATGGCGCGCGTGATCAGCGTGATGATCGCGTCATTTGTGGCCGGCGCGCTGATGGTGGCGAGCACGATGCCGGCGCTGGCTTCGATCTGGGGATTTATTTACTGCACGGTGATCGCGCTGTGGGAGCGGCCGGCGCCGGCGGATGCGCTGGTCAAAGGATCGCTTTATCTGGTGGCGACGGTGACGCTGGCGTTCCTCTGCTCGGTAGCGGTGGAGTACGTTTTTGCTTTCCGGCATCCGGCGGACCGGTTGGTGGAGCAGCTTCGGCTGCGCTATCGAACGATTGAGGGCGTGTTCACGCTGCTGGCGGACGGCGCGGCGGCTTCGCAGCTGGGGCCCGCGATTGCGGGATTGAACAGACTCGCGGCGGCAGGGCAACGGCCGATGCAGGATCTCTACAACATTGTGGTGGAGCGCGATCTGCCGCATGGATCGCTGCGCGTGGGGTCGCGCGTACGGATCACGATGCTGGCGCAACTGGCGGATCTTGCGGCGGCGTACGCCTCGGCGCATCCGGCGGGAGTTCCGGAAGAGGAGCGCGCGCGATGCGCCGCGATTGCCGCGCGGTGCCGGGATCAAAAAGCGGATGGCCAGGCTCCCGGGGCGGAGGGGCAGGCGAATCCGTCATTGCTCGATCGGGTTGAGATAGCGCTGCACGCACTGCTTGCGATGCCGGAGGGCGATGGAGCCGAGAGAGAAGACCTCGCAGCGCTGCCCGCGAGTAAAGCGCCGTTCCTGATTCCCGGCGCGCTGACCAGCAAAGACACTGTGGCGTTTGCGCTCAAGCTGACGTTGTGCGTGATGGCTTGCTACATCTTTTACTTCGCGGTGGCGTGGCCGGGGATTTCAACGTCGGTTACGACGGTGTTCATCGTGGCGATCGGCAGCAGCGGCGCGATCAAGCAGAAACTGGCAAATCGATTTGTGGGGTCGGCGATTGGCGGGCTGCTGGCGATTGCGGCGACCGTGTTTCTGTTTCCTCGAATGGATACGATTTTCTCGCTGACGATTCTGGTTGGAGCGGTTGCCTTTGTGGCGGCATGGTGGGCAGGCGGCCGGCAGTTCGGATACGCGGGGCTGCAGATTGCGTTTTCGTTTTATCTGGTGGCGTTCGAAGGATTCAGCGCGCCTACGGAACTGGCCCCGGCGCGCGACCGTCTGGCGGGGATTCTGGTGGCGCTGGTGGTGATCTGGCTGGTGTTCGATCAGCTTTGGCCGGTGCGTACAATTACGGCGATGCGGCGGGCGTTCGCCGGGATTCTGCGGGGCGAGGCCCGGCTGCTGAGAGTCTTCGAGAGCACGGCGCCGCATCGCGTGCGCCTGCATGAGGTGGATGGGCTGCGGGATCAGATCGGAAAGACGATCGCGGGCTTACGCACCATGAACGATACGCTGTTGTACGAATTCGGTACGGACCGCGAGGAGCAAATGAGGCAGGGAAGCGCGCTACTGCGGGCGGCGCTTCTGGCAGCGCCGTTTTTCTGGAACCAGCTTGCTGTGCTGCACAACGAGCGGGATGCGGATTTTTTGACAGATCCGGGTTTGGCGGAGATGCGGCGGAAAATAGCGATGAATCTGGATGCGATGGGGGAGGCAGCCGGGGCGGAGAAGCCGTTCATGCCTGTTGGGCGTGAGGCATTCGTGAATACGGGGTTGCTGGCGCATCCGCGATTTGGTGAGTATGCGGGGAATACCGTAGCAGCGCACGAAGAGATGCAGGCGGCTTTGGCGGCGCTTGTCCGTTAAGGCAGGAGGCTTTCGGCGCGGCGGCCAACCTTTTCAGTGAGACCTCCAGTCGGCGAGTTCGGCGGCGGTGAGGTCTGCGAACGCCTTCCCTGTCGTGGCGACGTGTCTGCGGTTGAGTGACCGGTACGTTCCGCTGGCGCTGGCCGTGAGGGTATTGTGGTTCGTGTTTTTCGCGGGGGAGCACGAGGCTTTCGCCGGTCTCTTCCATGCGTGAGCGCCGATGGTAATCGACGATGAAATGGATTGAGTATGAATCGCGTGATCAAACCTGGCGATTTGCAGGTAGATGAGGCGGCGCTGACCGAACTCTGCCAGCGCTATTCCGTCCGGGAACTGGCTGTCTTCGGATCGGCAGCACGCGATCGGATGCACGCCGCGAGTGACGTCGATCTGCTTGTTGAGTTCGAACCGGGACCTAAGGTCGATCTTGTGGATCACGCGGGCCTCATGCTGGACTTGTCGCAGTTGATGGGGCGGAATGTGGACGTTGTATCGAAGCGCGCTCTCAAGCCGCTGATTCGGGAAGCGATCCTGCGACAGGCTCGTCCGATCTATGCGGCGTGAGATTCTGTATCTCTCCGATATTCTCTAAGCTGCTGCCTCTGTTGACGCTCGGTAGCAGAAGGGATGGATGGGCTTCCGCAATGTTGCGGGTTACATGCGTCGGGCAAAAGCCCGACGGCGGGGCCGAAGCCCCACCCCACAACTCTCCGGCCAGCGTGGAATCGAATGTAAAAACTCAAGACGAGGGCGTTTACGCGGTAGCGGCCAGCTTCGGGCCCTGGGCGGACGCCGGGGTGGCCTTCTTCTCGTCTTTCTTCGGGTGCATCAGCATATCGATCACCATGGCGGCGGGGCCGACGACGGTCAAGGCGTAGTACGGAGCGTCGATGCTGAAGATGGCCGGCATGAAGTCACGGAACGGGCTGCCATTGGCCTGGAGCAGGCGGAAGCCCATCTCGGCCACGGCGATGAGGACGGCGACGATCGTCTGGCCTTTTTTGGTGCTGACGGTCGTGCGCGGGTCCGTGATCATGAAGAAGATGAAGAGCTGATACATCGGCCCGGTGATGGGCGCGACCTCCGTGAAGAAACCGTGTCCGGTAAAGAGCGAGCGGACAAATGACAGCGCGACGAAGGAAATCACGTAAGTCGCAGTGATATGGAAGCGCTTCACGCGATACACGATGATCGCGCCGAGAGCCCAGACCAGGAGCATCGGCCACACCGCGTTGCCCCACTGGATGCCGAGCGTGGAGAAGTATTCGGGCGCGATCAGCAGCATTACGGCGATGGCGAAGTTCGAGGGATTCCAGAGGTGGCGTCCGCGCCAGCGGATCACGTACTTCGACGTAATGGCGATGGCGCTGGTCAGCGCGAAGGGCCAGAACTCCGGCGTGCGGCAGAGAATGCCGACGCTGATACCGGTGATATAGGCGCTGGCGAGCACCGGCGCCTTCTTATAGACGAGATACGAAAGCGCGTACTCGAAGACCATGGCGGTCGCGATCGCCAGCAGGGTGCGCGAGAAGCTCTCGAGTACGCCATACGACACCTGGCTCACGAGCAGGATGCAGGTGATGAAGATCGGCGGCAGATAGCGATTGCTGGGGCTGATGAACCTCTGAAAAGCCGACTGCTGCGGCGCGCTGCTTGTTGGGAGTGCTGCTGATGAGCTCATGACTGCTCCTTGATTTTGTGAACCTGATTCAATTGGGGGGCTGTGATGGTCTGAGTTTTGCCGGAGGGCCAGCGAATCTCGACTCTATCGACAGCGTCCGCTTTGCCAAGACCGAAATGCAGGCGGCGATCGTTCTCTGCGCAGAAGCCGCTTCCACCGGCGACCTCCTGTATCTGCTGCTGGCCATTCCAGAACACCTGCACCTGCGCGCCGATCGCGCTGCGATTGCTGTTCTGGCCTTCGAGATCGAAGCCGATCCAGTGATTGGCCGGGGTGGCCGTGTTGCGGTAGAACATGATGGGCCCGTTCTGGGTGGCAACGACGGCGTCGAGCACGCCGCGGTTGCCGAAGTCGGCGAGCGCGACGGAACGTCCGTCAAAGATGTCGGTCACGCCGACCGCCTGCGCCACTTCTTTGAACTGGCCGGAGCCGTCATTCATAAAAACTTTCTTCTGCTGGTAGCCGGCCAGGCTGCGGCCGGTCGAGGGAGGCCAGTTAGCGGCGTCATTGATGATGGCCTTGTTGCCGCCTGCGATTTTGGTGAAGTCGTACCAGTAGTTGTGTTCCTTATCAAGCGATACGTTGCCGTTGGTGACGTAGATGTCCTGGTATCCGTCATTATTGAAATCGCCGAACTGAGACCCGAAGCTCCAGCCGGCGAGCGCGATGCCCATGGTGTTGGCCATGTTTTGATATTTCGGCACGCCATCGGTCTTCGCGTTATCGGGCACCCAGAAGTTGTTGCCCTGGATCAGAATGCCGGGTTCGGAAATGTTGGAGACGTAGAAGCCGAGGCGGCCGTCGTTGAGGACGTCGCCCACCGATGCGCTCATACCGCTCTTGGGCGCATAGCCGATGCCGGATTCCTTGCCGACTTCGCGGAAGTGCTTGCCGTCTTCGTTGAGAAAGAGCTCGGAGACGCCGTAATCGTTGGCGATGAAGAGATCGGGGTAGCCGGTACCGCGCGTATCGGCCGCGACTGCCGCGAGAGCCCAGCGGGTCGAGCTGATGCCCATCTTTTCGGAGACTTCTTCGAACTTGCCGCCGCCGAGATTGTGGAAGAGATATTTGCGGCCGCCGTTGTTGGCGTACTCGAAGCTCTCCGGCATGATTTTCGTCGTCTTCAGATGCCAGAGATCGACGTCTTCGGCGTAGTAGCCGCCGACGAAGAGGTCGAGCTTGCCGTCTTTGTCGTAGTCGAACCAGATTGCCGTATTGACGTTGGCCCATTTCGGCAGCGGGGTTTGATCGGTCACGCGCGTGAAGTGCGCGCCGCCGTCATTGTGGAAGAGCTCCTGGCGTCCCCACTTATAGAGGAAGACGTCGTCGTAGCCGTCGTTATCGTAATCGCCCCAGACCGCGCCGGTGGAGGCGCCGGTGCCGTCCTGATTGACGTCGGCGAGGCCGACATCCGCGGCGACGTCTTTAAACGTGCCGTCATGCATGTTGCGGTAGAGCGCGTTCTTCGTGCCGATGCCGCCGTTGGTCACGTAGAAATCCGGCCAGCCGTCTTTGTCGAAATCGACCACGGAGATTGCGGCGCCCATGGAAGCGACTTCCGGCATGATGTGGTTCAGCTTCGGATCGAGAACGGGCGACTTGTATTTGAAATCGATTTTCGCGGCTTTGGCGGATTCCTGAAAACTAAAGCCGTACTGAGCGAGTGCGACGTTACGATCGGCGGAGACGCTCGCGCTCTCCTTCTTCGCTTCCATCTTCTTGTAAATGATGGGCGCGGCGATCAGCCCCACGAACAGCAATGTTAAAGCGACTCTCATCAGTAGTTAATTCCTTAGCGCGTTCTGAAATAAGTCAGCCGAGACGTAACGCGTATGGTAATTTTGCCAGTCGGCCGGGTGCAATTTGTACGAGGGATCGTCTTCGAGACGTCCGGGCTTCTTCGTGTAATCCTTCATTGCGTGATACGGGATGGGGAGGACGGTTTTCGAGAAGACGGTGTTGTAGTCGCCGTCTTTGATCCAGCCATCGCCGATCATGATGTAGTCGCGCTTCCAGCCCGCGGGCGGCGGGGCCTGTTCGGGGAAGCGGAGACGGAGTTCATCGCCCGCGCTCATGATGACGATGCGATCGTCGATATTCTGCAGCAGCTCGCGGACGTCGCCGTGGCGTGTGGTGAAACCTTCGAGATCGTGCCACATCGGACCGGTGGAGGCGATGTGGTTGTAATCCGGCAGCTCCGGCGAAGATGAATTGGCGGCTTTCACTTCCGAGAAACCACGGTACCGCAAATCGGCGCTTGTGAGTGAGATTTTCTGGATACGATTTTGTGAATCGGGGGCGCCGGTGGCCCACTGGAGCTGGTCCCAATAGATTTCGAGGTTGGTGCGGAGGCGCAGCTTGCGCGGGGCTCCGGGAAGGAAGATGCCATCGAGATCGAAAACGACGGTCTTCATTTTGCCGGCGGGGAAGCCGAGGTTTTTGCGGGCGACTTTCCAGTTGCCGTGCGCGTCGGGGACTTCGATCGAGAGGCTTTGGGGCTGGGCGATGCTGTTCTGGCCGATGGCGATGTTGACGGTGCCGTCTGTCGGATGGAGCCAGGAGGAACCGAGGAGATAGAGCGGTCCGTTCAGCGGGGCGTCGGCGGGGAGTTCGAGCTCGACGTAGTGGTCATTGGTCAGACCCTGATAGGGGCCGCGGCCGAAGGTATCGAGATAGTTGCGGTCGAGGTTTTTGACGATTGCGCTGACATCGTT
>Ga0070658_10004238_pt1 | contig 11728 bp, 9 predicted proteins | sample KBSC13metaG_FD_64664 | JGI IMG/M metagenome (GOLD analysis project Ga0070658, IMG submission 64664) | Corn rhizosphere microbial communities from Kellogg Biological Station, Michigan, USA - KBS C1-3 metaG | ecosystem: Host-associated > Plants > Roots > Rhizosphere > Soil ... | reverse complement strand
GAGCACTGGCGCGATGGAGCCATCACCGCGCTCCTGCTTCTCCTGGCCGGCAATGGGGGCGTGACGTGGGCGGAAAAGCGCGTGCCGACGAATATCACAGCGCTCATCGTGGCTGGCACTCCGCTCTGGATCATCGTGGTGGACTGGTTGCGGCCGCAGGGCCGCCGTCCGCACGGCCTCGTTTTTGGAGGGCTCCTCCTGGGATTCGCGGGCGTCGGCCTGATTGTGGCCGGCAGGAGCCAGTCCGGCCTGGCTCTGGTGGACCCGGTGGGTGCTGGAGTGCTGCTCTTGTGTTCGGTGTGCTGGGCCTGCGGATCTGTCTTTTCCCGCCATGCGCGGCAGCCGGCATCGGCCTTGCTGGCCATCGCGATCCAGATGATCCTGGGCGGCGCGTTTCTGCTCATGGCCGGAGGCGTCTCTGGGGAGGTGGGGCGCCTGGACGTCCACGCGATCACGGCGACTTCCGCCTGGGCTTTCGTCTATCTCACGATCTTCGGGTCCCTCGTCGGCTTCACGGCCTACGTTTGGCTGATGCGGGTTTGCACACCCGCGCGCGTCTCCACCTATGCGTATGTGAATCCGCTGATCGCCGTGCTGCTGGGTTACCTCGTGCTGCGCGAGCCGTTGCCGCCTGGGGTGCTGCTGGCGGGAGCGCTGATCCTGGCCTCGGTCGTCCTCATCACTTTGAAGGGGCAGGCGAGATCGTAATGGTGTAGTAGAGGTGGCGGCCACCCATGAATTACGATCCACTGGCTCTCAAGTTCATCCTCCAGTTGATCACTGCGGAGTACGTCATGCACCTGGTCCGCTACGCGGTGATCGCGGGCGTCGCCTACCTGATTTTTTACGTGTGGTTCCGCCGCCGCGGAATGGGCCGGAAAATTCAGGCGGCGTTTCCCAAGTCCGCCGATCTGCGCCGGGAGATCGGTTACAGCCTCTTGTCGTTCTTCGTCTTTTGCGGGGCGGGATTGCTCACCCTCACTTTCCACCGCCTGGGCTGGGCGCATCTTTACTTCAAGATCGGTCGTTTCGGGTGGCCATACCTGTGGTTTTCCCTCATCGCCCTCATCTTCCTGCACGACACCTGGTTTTACTGGACGCACCGGCTGATGCACTGGAAACCGCTTTTTCCGCTCTTCCATCGTGTGCATCACCTCAGTCACAACCCGACTCCCTGGGCCGCCTTCTCCTTCCACCCCTTGGAAGCCGTGGTCCAGGCGGTCATCTTCCCGCTGGCCGTGTTGATCCTGCCGCTGCACCCTCTGGTGGCCCTGATCTGGCTCCTCTACATGACCGTGATGAACGTCTTCGGGCACCTGGGTTTCGAAATCCTCCCCGCAGGCTTTCTCCGGAACCGATTCTCGCGCTGGCACAACACGTCGGTGCATCACAACATGCACCATCGCTACGTGCATTGTAACTACGGGCTGTACTTCAATGTTTGGGATCGGCTGATGGGGACGAACCACCCGCGCTACGAGGAAGAATATGACCGCATATTCACGGTGAAGCCGGGCGCCGGCGAGGGTGACGCAATGGCGCGTTCTAATTTTGTTCCCGGGAGCGGGGTTGTTGCCGTGGGCGCAGGGTGGAAAAATTCGCGAACTACACCTTGACCTCGCGAAAATGTCGCCGATAGTGCGCGCCCTTGCCTTGCCTTTTCCAAACGCCGCTGCGCTTGGAATTGCCAGGGTAATTGCTCAACAACACGCCGGACATGCCTCAAACCAAAAACGCTTCCTCAAAAATCTCGAAACCCGCGGACAAAAAATCTCAGCCGAAGGCGAATAAGAAGGTCCGGCAGACGACTTCCAGCAGGGCCTCAGGATCGGCGGAGAACCACGAAGCGTCGGTGAATGCGGTGATGGACCAGCCCGGGATGCAGGAGCGGCTGCGGGAATTGATCCTCCTGGCCAAGGAGCAGGGCCACCTCACTTTTGACGATCTCAACGAATCGTTCCCGGAGGGCGTGGCCCAGCCGACGGAGATGGAGGCGCTGATCGCGCGGCTGCGCAGCATGGAAATCGAGATCATCGATGCCGCGGACGCCGAGCGCTTCAAGAAAGCAGAAGGAGAGGCCGAGGAAGAGGAGAAGCCGGAAGCGTCGCTCGATGTTCTGGATGATCCCGTGCGCATGTATCTCCGGCAGATGGGCAAGGTTTCGCTGCTGACCCGCGAGCAGGAAGTGGAGATTTCCAAGCGCATCGAGGAAGCCGAATTGAGCGCGCAGATGCACCTCAACCGTTTCGGTTTCATCCCACGCGCCTACCTCGACCTCGCGCAGCGGTTGCAGGAGGGCCGGGAGCGTTTTGACCGGGTCATTCTCGATCAGAAGATCGAAAGTCGGGAGCGTTACATGAAGGCGCTGCCGAAGCTCTGCGCCCAGCTCGACCGGGCGTCGCAGAACTGCGCGACCGCCTACAAGGCCTACGTGGCGCATGGCGGGAAGAATCACGACACCAAGTCGTTCCAGGTATTCAAGAAGGCCCACGATGCCGTGCAGCGCATCTACCCCAAGTTTTTCTTCAAGCAGAAGGTCGCGGAGGAGTTTGTGCATCTCGCCGACGAGACCTTCCGCCTCCTGAACCAATGGACGGCCGAGGCGAAGAAGCCCCATCGCGCGGGCGCACCCGTGGACTATCCCGCGCGGCTCAAGGAGCAGCAGATGCGCACCTGGCTGAACACGGAGGAATTTTTCGCCGAATATCAGTCGCTCAAGGTGGCGCTGCGGAAGGCCGTGAAGGCCAAGACGGAGATGGTGGAGGCGAATCTCCGTCTCGTGATCTCGATCGCGAAAAAGTACATGAACCGGGGCGTCCCGTTCCTTGATCTCATTCAGGAAGGCAATATGGGCCTGATGAAAGGCGTGGAAAAATTCGAGTATCGCCGCGGCTACAAGTTTTCGACCTACGCCACGTGGTGGATTCGGCAGGCCATTACCCGCGCGATCGCGGATCAGGCCCGGACCATTCGTATTCCGGTGCACATGATCGAGACGATCAACAAGCTGCTCCGGGTGCAGAAGCAGCTCCTTCAGGACTACGGCCACGAGCCGACGCCCGAGGAGATCGCCGACGAGATCCAGCTCCCGGTCGAGCGTGTGCGTGCGGTGCTCAAGATGGCGCAGCAGCCCATCTCCATGCAGGCGCCCGTGGGTGACGAAGACGACAAGAGCTTCGGCGACTTTATCGAAGACCAGGGAGCGGAAAATCCGAGCGAGATGGCCGGTTCCTTGATCCTCAAGGAGAAGATCCGCGACGTCCTCGGGACGGTGAGCGAGCGCGAGCGCCAGGTGCTCGAGTTGCGCTTCGGCCTGGTCGACGGCTACGGGCGCACGCTCGAAGAGCTCGGCCGGCAGTTCAAGGTGACGCGCGAGCGCATCCGCCAGATCGAGGCCAAGGCCCTGAAAAAGATGCGGCACCCCACGCGCTGCCGCCATCTCCAGGGATTCCTGGCGGTGAGCGATAACTGACCGGTTTCGCTATTGTCCGCCCAGAATATTGGGTGGCAGCACCAGGTTCGCATTCGTCGCGAAGTCGAAGCGGACGACGGTCCAATCCTTGCCAGTCCGGTAGCAATCGAATGAGATCCAGGCCACGCCTTTCTCGAATTTTACGGCGGCATAAACGCGCTCCGTCGAGGCGGTGAGCGGAATGGAGCGCAGGATCTCGTAGCCGGTGTATCTGCCGTAGGCGGATTGCATGTTGTTCAGGCGGGCCGCGGCGCGCTCCTGATCGTCGTCGTTTTCTCTCGATGAGCCGGCAAACCAGGCGGCCATCGCCGCGAGGCTCCCATTGCTGCGAAGCTGCTCGAAACCCTCACCCACAACCGGGGGCACGGGCGCGCGATCCTGGGAGTAGAGGGACCCGATGGAAAGAAGCAGAGCGAGGAGGATGAGAGGGAGAGTCGCTTTCATGGGAGGACCGGAGTGTGATTCGTGGGTCCAGGGAATTCAAATATTTCAGGCTTTTGTCGCGGATCTCCGGCCGGTGAATGTCGAATTAAATAATATCGCTCGCCGCCGGCTACAAAGCGTGTTCTATTGGTCGAGCAGTGTTTGAGCCCTCAGGGCATGGTAGATTGCTAGTTGTTTCGCTTTGCGGATTCGTTCGCAGGACCTTCCAGTGGCAGTTTTGAGACCCGAATATCGGGAACAGCCGCAGATCGCTCGTCAGTTGCAGAAAGAAACAGCAGTATGTCCAGTAAACTCTACGTCGGGAATCTCTCCTTCGACACCACCGAAATCGATCTTCAAGATCACTTTGCCCAAGCGGGCACTGTCTCCGAAGCAGCGTTGATGCAGGATAAGTTCACGGGCAAGTCCCGCGGCTTTGCCTTCGTCACGATGTCCAGCGCCGAGGAGGCGCAAAAGGCGATCACCATGTTCCACGGCAAGGATTTCATGAACCGTTCCTTGACGGTCAACGAAGCCCGTCCTCGTGAAGATCGCACCGGCGGCGGCCCTCGCCGTGACTTCGGCGGCGGTGGCGGCGGCGGCGGTCGTGGTGGTGCCGGCGGCGGCGGCGGCGGTGGTGGCGGCTATTCCAAGCGCTACTAATCCCGCGGCACAAACCGTTTAAAATTTGCGGACGCCCTGACGAAAGTCAGGGCGTCCTGCTTTTTTGGGGGTCAGCCGAGAGGGGTGAGAGCGCCCAGCAGTTCATCGAGGCCGACAGTGTCAATTGTGGTCACCGTATCGCTCAGGCCGTAGGGCAGGATCAGGCGGCCCCGGTGCACGAGCGCGCCGCACGTATAGACAACATTGGGGACGTAGCCTTCGCGGCCATTCCCATCGGGCCGCACGAGGGGTTCCGTGAGTTCGGCCAACACTTTGGAAGGGTCGTGCAAGTCGAGCAGGATCGCGCCGATACAATATTTGCGCATCGGGCCCACGCCATGGGTGATGACGAGCCAGCCCGCTTCGGTTTCGATCGGCGAGCCGCAATTGCCGATCTTCACGCCTTCCCAGGCGTGGCTCGGGCGGCGCAAGATCCGTGGCTCGCTCCAGAAATGCGGGTTGTCTGAAAACATGAGGAACAGGTTCTCATCGTCCTGCCGGGAGATCATCGCGTAGCGCCCATCGATGCGCCGGGGGAAGAAGGCCATGCCTTTGTTTTGCACAGCCTTCCCGTTCAGAGTGAGGGCTCGAAAGCTGAGAAAATCAGTCGTCTCCAGGAGCTGGGGGAGGATGGCGCGTCCATTGTAGGCGGTATAGGTGGCATAGTAGATAACCGTGCCGTCGTCCTCCACGAAGCGCACGAAGCGGGCATCTTCCATGCCGTTGCTTTCATTGGAGGATACTGGGAAGATGATGCGCTCGGAGACACTGATCGACGGATCGAAGTGGACCTCGTAGTTCGACTGCGCCAGCCAGCGCACGCATTCCATGGTCCGCAGCACCTCGCGGCTTTGCAGCGCGAGGTCGCCAGCGGCCCGGCGCATTTCTGCTTCGAGTTGGCTGAGCGTGAAATCGCTGTTCAGGGTGCGCATCAACTCCGTGGACCACTCGTTCTCGAAGCCCATCTCCATCAGTTTATGCAGAAAGACCCTCTTCCGGTAGGTGGGGTTCGGGTTCAGCACGGGTGCGGTGACAAAGCGCGAGGGTTCCTCTAGGGTGACGCTGTGGTCGGCACGGATCACTCCACTCCGGAATTCGATCGAAGAAATGTGGCCTTCCCCGGTGGCGCGCAGGCTGAGAATGAAACGGAGTTCGCCTTCCGCGAGCCCCGACTGGTCGGGGTGGGGGACGATCGAGGGATTAAAGAGCGCGGCGGATTCGAGTGCGTATTCGCCCGAGAAGAGCGCACCGATGTAAAGTTGGCGGGTCTCGGTGAGAGGGCGGCCGCTGAAGACATGGCTCTTTACCCGTTCGAAATTGCTCTGCCAGGCTTCTCGCACCAGCTGATGCCTGTCCCCGAAATCGGCAGTGACCGCTGCGAGTTCTTGCTCGACCTCATCCTCGCCCATCGCCAGGGCTCGGCCGATGACATTCACGATGCGCGCGGGGTCGGAGGGGATGAACGCGCGCACCAGCACGCGCGCGCTATTGGGCCGGAGTTGGATGCCGGTGGACCGAAGATTTAGGCGGCGCATGATCGGGAGATTGCAATTTGGCTGGCGGCGGACCTGGTTAGTTCGGTGTGGGAGAGGTAGAAGGCGAGGCTCGATTCAGCGCCTTCGTTTTGGTTGAGATGATCCCGCAGGAGCGCGTCGTGGCAGCCTCCGGTCGCCGGGTCGTAGAGGGCCTGGCCGAGATCGTTGCGGCCGAGGAACCACTCGAAACACCGGTGGGCTCCCCGTTGCCAGTACTCTTCGCGAGTCACGGCAAAGGCCTCGAGACAGGCGGAGAGCGTCGCATGGGCTTCCAGCGGCTGCTGATCGAATCGCGCCCGCTCGCCGCCTTGTGTCCAGAAACCATGGCAGCCGATGGGAGCGAAATGGCCGCCCTCCGCCGTTTGCGCCTCCAGCAGCCAGCGGAGCGAGGTGAGTCCGATGTCGAGCATCTCGCCATTCGAGGTCCAGTGGCCGCTCAGGATCAGCGCGTGTGAGAGCTTGGCATTGTCGTAGGTCGCGGTCCGCTCGAACCATTGCCAGCCCGGCGACGAATTTGCGCGGTAGAGGCCGAGGAGCTGGCCGGCGAGGACATCGCGCATTTGGCTGACGGCGCGATCGCCGGAAAAAGTCCGCAGATACTCGTGAATGGCCAGGAGCGCGAAGGCCCAGGCGCGAGGCGAGCTGAAGCGGGCCACCGGCGGCAGGCCGCGCTGGAAGAGGAGAGCGCACAGGCTGCGATGTCCCGGGTCGCGGGAGCGCCCGAGCGCCGTCCCCACCGCCCAGAGGGCCCGCGCATGGCTGTCCTCGGATCCGGCCCGCTCGATCCATTCCCGATGATGGTTCATGAAATTGCGAAACCGGCAGGTATTGGCGTCGAAGGCATACCACAGGAAGGCGAGGTAACTGCTCGCCAGACGGTCGACCGGCGGGCCGGCTTCGCCGATTTCCTGGAGGAGCACGGTGAAAATGAAGGCCCGCGCATTGTCATCCGTGCAATAGCCCTCGTGATAGTTGGGCACGTTGTAGATCGCGTGCTGAAAGATGCCGGTGTGATCGCTCATCTTGATCAAGTGATCGAGCTTCAGCGGCGGCATCGGATAGTTCTCATTCTCCATCTTGCGCACCGCGACGGTCTCGATCGAGGGCACGCTCAGGCTGGCCCGGGCCCGTTCGAAGCTCTCCATGTAGCGTCGGGCTACAACCGGCCAGATCATCTCCCGGCCGGCCTTCCAGGCCCGCTTGCGCATCGCCGTCATGAGCGTGGGGTTCGAGAGATAGTGGTTCACACCTTCCGCGATGGCAGGGGCATCGCGGAAAGGAACGAGCACGCCGCGCTCGCCCGCGAGGAGTTCCTGCGCGTGCCAGTAGGGCGTGGAGATGATCGCCTTCCCAGCGCCGAACGTGTAGGCGAGCGTGCCGGAGGTCACCTGGGCCTCATTGAGGTACGGTGTGATGTAGATGTCCGCGGCGCCGATGAATTCCTTTAGTTCCTCCAGCGTGGCAAAGCGGTTGAAAAAGATGACCCGGTCGGCCACGCCGCGATCCTCGGCGAGCTTTTCCAGTTTGCTCCGGTAGGCCTCTCCCTCGTGGGCGAGGAGGTGGGGGTGAGTGGCTCCGAGCACGAGATAGACGACGTTCGGATGCCGCTCGAGGATCGCGGGCAGGGCCTCGATGACGTACTCGATGCCTTTGTTCGGCGAGAGCAGCCCAAACGTGAGCAGGACCGTCTTGCCCTCGACGCCAAATAAGTCCTTGAAGAAATTGGAGTCGATGAACGGCATGTCGATCACGCCGTGGGGGATGAGGTCGATCTTTTCCGGGTCGATGCCGTAGACGGTCTCGAGCATCCGTTGTCCGCGTTCGGCCATGACAATGAAGCGATTGGACAGGAGGTCGAGCTGTTCCATCACGGCGCGCTGGTCCGCGTTCGGTTCGCTGAGCACGGTGTGCAGCGTGGTGACGACTGGCATGCGCACCCCGCGCAGGAAATTCAGCAGGTGGCTCCCCGCCGGCCCGCCGTAGATGCCAAACTCATGCTGCACCGACACGACCTCCACGTTGTTGATGTTCAGGAACTCCGCCGCGCGCCGATAGGAGTCGAGTTCCCGCTCATCGATTTCAAACCGCACGCGTTCCGGATAGGCGTAGCCTTCGGGCCGGTCGTTGACCGAGCCAACGATGCATTGGGCCTGCGGAAATTCCGCGGCTACGGCCTCGCAGATGTCCGCGGTAAATGTCGCGATACCACACCGGCGCGGTATGTAATCGCCGAGGAAGGCGATATGTTTGGTATTGGGCAAAGAATCCATGGCGGTCGAATATCGGAAGATTTCGAGCGCCTCACGATGGCAGCGACGATGGTCTCTCGGCACGCAGTGCCAGATGTCCTGAACGAAACGAGTGTAACGTCGTCCCGGAATGGCATTCGGTCAACCCGCATTAGAGGCAGGCGCTGATATCAGGCGCCCGCTCACGTCGCCCCAGTGCCCGCAATATCAGTGATTCCCACTATACCTTTCCGCGTGCCTTGATGACACTGGACAGGTCCTTGAAACTCCAATCCCACGGATTTCCGTCGGGCAGATTGCCGGTCTGGCCTCGCCAATCGTCCAGGACGCCGGCCAATTCCGCGAGGTGATCGGTGATCTCTCCGGCACTCCGGCCTTGCAGGGCGAGGGTCTTGCTGGTCTGCACGAACCATTCGGCGCCGTGGCAGGCTCCCTTGCGAAAGCTCTCATCGCCGCGGCAGGTGACGAGCTCTTTGTCGATGGACATGAGGCAGCTTGCTTGCGATTGCCGGAAGGCGCAATGGCGCATTGCCGTTGCGACCCGGTTTCAGTTTCCACGGTTCGCCGCCAACGTGGATTGCATTGCAGGAGCGCGAGGCTTTCTGCGTATTCTCCGCCATGCGTGCCCCCCAACTGTCAGTCGCTGCCGCCGCCGTGTCGTTGACTCTATCCGCCACCGCCGGAGAAACGCTCTACAATGGAATTGTGCTGCCGGATCAGTGGCCGCCCACGCGCACCAGCGAGGAGTTCAAGAACCGCGAACCGCAGCCCGTGCCGTATCTGCAGAATCCGCCCGCGGTCTTTCCGATCGATTTGGGCCGGCAACTTTTCGTGGACGATTTCCTCATCGAGTCCACGACGCTCCGCCGCGAATTCCATTTGGCGGAAATGTATCCGGGCAATCCGGTCTTGAAACCGGACGCTCCCGCCGAGGCGGAAGGCAAGCTGCCCATGGCCATGGTCTTCAGCGACGGCGTGTGGTTCGATCCCAAGGACCATCTCTTCAAGATGTGGTACATGGCCGGATACGGAAAGCAGACGGCGCTCGCCACCTCCCGCGACGGCTTGCACTGGGACAAGACCGCGTTCGATGTGCGTGCCGGGACGAATGTGGTGCAACCGGACGCGCGCGATTCCTCGACGGTGTGGCTCGATCAGGAAGATCCCGATCCAACGCGGCGCTTCAAGATGTGGCGCGCGCACAGCGAGGATAAGCGCTTCGGCCTATCGCTTCATTTTTCCGAGGATGGCGTCCATTGGGGGCCCCGCGCCCTGAGGACGGGATCCACCGGCGACCGCACGACGGTTTTCTGGAATCCGTTCCGCAAGGTGTGGGTCTACAGCACGCGGCACGGCTGGGGCGTCCCTCGGGCGCGCCGCTACTGGGAGGTCAAGGATCTCCTCGAGGGCCCGCAGTGGACGGCGATCACCGAACCGGTGATGTGGCTGATCTCCGACAAGCTCGACCCGGTCCGCGACGATCTGAAGGTCGAGCCGCAGCTCTACAATTTCGACGCGGTCGCCTACGAGAGCCTCATGCTTGGCCTGTTCACGATCTGGCGCGGCGACATGAACATTCCGCCGGGACGGCCCAAGCCCAATTCGGTTTTCCTCGGCTTCAGCCGGGATGGCTTCCACTTCGATCGGCCCGACCGCCGTCCGTTCATCCCGGTCTCGGAGACGAAGGGCGACTGGAACTGGGGCAATGTGCAATCCGCGGGCGGCGGCTGCGTCATCGTCGGCGACCAGCTCTGGTTCTACTTCAGCGGACGCGCGGGCAGTGACGATGGAAAGACGCGCGATGGAAATGGAGCCACGGGCATCGCCATGCTGCGCCGGGATGGCTTCGCTTCCATGGACGCGGGCGCGGATAGAGGCACGCTGACGACGAGGCCGCTCAATTTCTCCGGCAAGCATCTCTTTGTGAACGCAAACGTCGCGGGTGGTGATCTTCGCGCGGAAGTTCTGGATCGCGATGGCCAGGTGATCGAACCCTTTACGAAGGAAAACTGTGAACCGATGCGCGCTGACAGCACGCGAATGGAGGTGCGATGGAAAGGCGTGGACGGCCTCTCCAAGGCGCCCAAGGGGTCTGTTCGGCTGCGCTTTTCCCTGAACAACGGTTCGCTCTATGCCTTTTGGATCGCCCCAGACCGCAACGGCGCCAGTCACGGATACGTCGCCGCCGGAGGCCCGGCCTTCAGCGGGCCCATCGATCAGTAGTTTTCAAATCGATGATTGGACACGGCGGCGTTTTTGCACGAAGGTGGCTCATGGCCAATCGAATTAAGCAAAACCTGAGCGTGGCCTTGAGCCGTGATCTGAAACAACCCGGTTCCAAAGCGCAAGTGAAGGTCGTAGACGACGTCGCTCGGAAGGTTTTTACCGCGAACCTCAACGGAGCAGTGCTCGTTTTCGGCCACAAACAGCCGGATGCGGCTTATTGGAATGGCGTCAAGCATTACGGCAGCGGGCCGACCAGCAAGATCCGCATTCGCCGCACTCCAGTCGCCGCACCGGAAGAGAAAGAAGCGCCCGCAGAGGAGTAGGACGACCGCCGGGGCGGTTTGCGTCGGCGCTGAGCATTGAATCTATTGCGGCGCCTTGTCGTTCTGTCCGAACGCAAACAGGTGCTTTTCCGTCCGCACGTAAAGGCGTCCGTCCACGGTGGCGGGCGTGGAGTAGATCTGTTCGCCCAATTCGTTGCGCGCAAGCACATGCAGCTCTTTGGTCTCGCGACTGGCGTCCATGACCACCACCGTTCCTTTTTGCGAGGCCACATAGACGCGGTCATCCACACCGATCGCTGAGCTGTAGTAATCTCCGGGAGCGTCCATGCGCTCGGCTTGGAAAACGGTGTCCCCGGTGTGCGCGTCGTAGCATGACGCCATCCCGCCGTTCTTGATCGCGAAAACGCGCCCATTGTAGCAGAGGGGCGAGGAGACGTAGGGGAGATGGCGCGTTACTTTCCACGCGATGTGCGTTCCCGAGATGTCGCCATGGCCACCGGGCTTGATGGCGAAGATTTGGTTCTCCGCCTCCGCAAACATGTCGCGCATGTGATCGTATTCCTCCCGGGTCACGCGACCGTCCTTGTTCACGTCGATCTGGGAGAACCGGTCCTTGATCGGTCCCGGCGGAAACTCATCTTTTGAAAGAACGCCATCATGGTTGCTGTCATTGGCGGCGAGAAATTCATCGAACGGCGCCATCGTCACGCGGTCGCCCGGGTCGCCTCCGACATTCCAACTGGAGACCAGGAGAAGGCCTTCGCCGGCCAGGGGCGTGGCGTTGGAGACGCGCGCGACTCCGTGGCACGACCAAAGCTGGCGCCCGTCCTGTACGGTGTAGCCCCTCACCCAGATCGACCCTGCGACAACGATCTC
>Ga0070658_10004235_pt1 | contig 11730 bp, 13 predicted proteins | sample KBSC13metaG_FD_64664 | JGI IMG/M metagenome (GOLD analysis project Ga0070658, IMG submission 64664) | Corn rhizosphere microbial communities from Kellogg Biological Station, Michigan, USA - KBS C1-3 metaG | ecosystem: Host-associated > Plants > Roots > Rhizosphere > Soil ... | reverse complement strand
GATGATCTTGCACAAGAATGGCCTGGTGACGTACTACGCGCATTTGCACAAGCTGGCCGACGAGCTGCAGCCGGCATATCTGGCACCACAGCTCGCCTCTCCCGTAGACGTCGTGCCGCCGCACAGCGTATTTACCAAAGAAGATTTCCGCAAAAATTACCCGGCGGTGCCGGTGCATGCCGGCGATGTCATAGGCTATTCGGGCATCACCGGCATGGGTATGGGCCACCCAACGTACTACAATTGGCTGCGGGGCAAGCCGTACCGGGCAAACGACGAAGAGCATGTGCATTTTGCCGTGAGTCCCTTGCCTGCGGTTACGGCCGAAGGCCACTATATTGACCCGTTTAATATTCACCAATATGCCGACGCCTATCCGCGGTATACGGATGACTGGGCGCGGCTGCCTGGTAGTCTGTGGCTGAGTTAGGCTACGGTGCTAGGCTGGATGGTGGTAGGTACGTTACAATTTGTATATGCATAATTTCTTAGGGCGACGTTCGGCTGGGCTCCGTGCGGGTTTGTTGGCTGCGCTCGTGGCGCTACACGGCGTGCTGATCATCGTAGACACATTGTTTAGCCAGTTCGATGCGCACCTTCTAGCACGGCGTTTGCCCGACCTAAGCATTGTTATTGAACTACCATTGCTGCTGGGGTTGGTGCTGCTGTACCTGAGCTTGTCGCTGCGGCGCCGGAAATGGAGCGCCTGGGTGTTTGCTTCGGCGGTATATATGTTTTTGCTTGGGTTGAATGTCAGTTCTTTGGTGCATGGGCCACGCGGGGGTATTCATGCTGTACATGTCGTTAGCCTTGTGGCACCGTTATTGATACTCGCGTTGCTATGGTTCACGCGGCGGGATTACGTAGTGCGCAGTGATACGCGCACCTTTACGACTTCGCTGAAGATTTCCGCGGCAGTGCTGTTAGTGGCCTTTTTATACGGCAGTATTGGGTATGCCCTGATGGACAAGCGGGATTTTCATCAAGAGATAGCGCCTCTAACGGCCATGCACTATACTGTCGACCAATTTGAGCTGACGACTAATCCGCTTCATCCGTACACCCGTCGCGCAGTACTGTTCCAGGATTCGCTGGCGTTCGTGAGTGTGGCTGCAGTGGGTCTGGCGTTGATATCGTTGTTCCAGCCACTGAGGGCGCGTTATTCACACCAAAAAGAATGGTACGAGCAGGCGCATCACCTTATTTATAGCTCAAGCCGTGACAGCGAAGATTTCTTCAAGCTATGGCCGCACGACAAAACATACTTTTTTAGCTCCACCGGCCGTTCGGGTGTGGCCTACAAGGTGCAGCACGGTGTGGCGCTGGTAGTGGGTGATCCGTTTGGCGAACCCAAGGAGCTCAAGAAGCTGTTGCGGGAGTTTGAAGATTTTTGCTTCGGCAACGACTGGCGGCCGGCGTTTATTCATACTACGGCCCAGCTGAAGAAGCAGTTTGTAGCCAGTGGCTACCATCAGCAACTAATTGGTGAAGAAGCCATGGTGGATGTGGCGCATTTTGTGGAGCATGTCGCACAGCAAAAATACTTCCGTGAAATCCAGAAGCGTTTTACAAAGCTGGGCTATACGTTTGAGGTGTTGCAGCAGCCGCACCATGCTGCCATTATCGACCGCGTGAAAACTATTTCTGACGAGTGGCTGCAGCGCCCGGGGCGCGAGGAACGTGGCTTTATGATGGGCTTCTTTAGCGAAGAATACGTGCAGCAAGGGCCGCTGGCTATTGCCCGCGACGCAGCTGGCACTATCCAGGCCTACATGAACCTATTGCCAACACCCTTTCCCGAAGAGGCCGACTACGATATGCTGCGCTCCGCCAAGCATGCTGCGGGTAATGTCAATGACTATGTGCTTACGCAGGTTTTGGCGCACCTATACGCCGAAGGTGTCGCCAAGCGGCTGAATATGGGGCTGTGCCCCCTGGCCGGGCTGGAGGACGAGCCGGGCACGCTTATCAACCGTACTTTGCGATTTGTATATTCCAACGGCGACCGCTTCTACTCGTTCCGTGGCCTATATAAGTTCAAGGCCAAGTACGAGCCCGTATGGCACGACCGGTATATTGTATATCGCGGCAACCCCGCCGACTTCACCCGCGTCATGACTGCCCTAAATAAGGCAATGAAGTACTAGCTCTGGTAGCTGGAGGCTGCCGCCGGACGAGACTGAGGCCTTAACGGATACACTTGCATTCGCCGAAGGGCTAGTCGCGATGGTGCCGGAAAACTTTACCGACTTATCGCCCGAAGAACAAGCGGCACTTGCTGAAGCCGCCGGTTACTCTGTCAGTGATCTGGAGGCCGCACGAGACTTTTTGGCGGAGCAACACTTGAGATGATTGACCATATAGCGCGCTGGAATCAAAAAACCTCCGCCAAGCGGAGGTTTTTATAGTTAGCACCAACCCTACAGTTCGTTTGGCGAAACGGTAATGCTGGGGCCCATGGTAGTAGCGATGTGCACGGCTTTGATGTAGCCGCTCTTTACGCTGGCTGGTTTGTTGCTCTTGATAGAGGTTACTACAGCCTGCAAGTTTTCCATTAGCTTGTCGCGGCCAAAGGATACTTTGCCGATGCCCAGGTGCACAATACCGGTGCTGTCGACGCGGTATTCCACGCGGCCAGCTTTCGCTTCGGCCACTGCCTTGGCGATGTCGTTGGTAACCGTGCCGCTCTTGGGGTTCGGCATAAGGCCGCGCGGGCCGAGCAGGCGGGCATATTTACCAAGCTTCGCCATGTTGGCGGGTGTGGCAATAAGGATGTCGAATGGCAGGCTGCCTTTTTCGAGCTCCTTGGTGATTGCTTCTACGCCGCTGATGTCGGCGCCATCGGTCTTGTCGTCGGAAAAGACGGCTACGCGCACTTGCTTGCCGGTACCGGCTGGCAGTACTAGGTTGTCGCGAACGTTCTGGTCGGCGACTTTAGGGTCGACATTCAGGTTGACGTGCAGCTCAACGGTAGCGTCAAACTTGACTGGGCTGGTCTTGGCGGCTAGTTCCAGGGCTTCGGCGGGTGTGTAGACCTTGCCTGCTTCCACTGCCTTGCTGGCTTCGCGGAACTTCTTGCCGCTGCGTTCCAGGCGGCTACGTGCAGGCTTGGACGCCTGCTTTGGCTTGTCGGCTTCGTCAGCTTCAACTTCGGCTGTGTGCGCCTTGCGTTCTTCCTTGGCCTGCTTGTCGGCGGCTTCTTTCAGCGATTTAGCGCTGCGCTTGCCGGCCTTGGCAACTACTTCTTTTGCTGATTCTGGTGCAGCTTCAACGATCATCGTTGCTTCTGCTGCTTCTTTGGCTGTATTGTCGGCTTTTGCCATATGGTGTCTCCTTCGTGGTGCGAATGGCGTTTTACGCCTCCCACAATTTATTTAATTTAACGGATGGGTTGACATGGTTGTCGGAACTTGGACAGTTGCGGCGGTAACTTCTCTCGCGAGTTGTAAGCAAATTCTGCCGAGTGGTGTGTTTTCTAGCCTATGGCCGGGGAAACTTCCAGATACCTCTGCGGGTTGTGCTCCTGATATGGATTGGACGCGCCTAGCGGATCCTTCGATAGTCTCTTGCAGACTCTCCATGGTGCTATTGCTCTATTTCAACACCCATGCTGCGGGCGGTACCAGCAACCATCTTCATGACGGCTGGGATATCGTCGGTGTTCATGTCGCGCGCCTTGTCTTCGGCGATCTTCTGCAGCTGTGTTTGGCTAAGCTTCTTGGCGATCTTTTCGGTGTTCGGGCGACCGGAGCCCTTTTGGATGCCTAGCTCGGCACGGATGCGGTCGTCGGTAGGCATGCCAACGACAGAAAAGTCCATAGTGCGGTCTTCGTAGACGTTGATGTGGGCGGTCAGGGTCGCACCCTGCATGTCCTTGGTTTGGTCGTTGAACTTGGTGATGAAATCCATCATGTTCACGCCGTACTGACCAAGCGTGCTACCTACCGGAGGCGCAGCGCTGGCGCGGCCTGCCGGGATTTTCATTTTGAGTCGTGCTTTGATGGCTTTTGCCATTACTGTTCTCCTTCTTGCGAAACGCCAGGTTAGAAGCTCCTAGCTGTTTCTCCTACCATTAAGTAGTGCGTAATGTGCGCAATTATACTACATATCGGCCGGATTGGGCAACTGCACACCGGTGTTGATGCTGGGTGCCTGTGGTTGATATCCGTTGGTGTACGGAGGCATGCCAAGAGCTGCGTAATCCGTAAGCATGCTATCGGGCTCTTGTTCGCTCTGTTGCGGTTCTACGGCTCCTATCTGCCACTCCGGCGTTAGCATCGATTCGTTGTTTCCTTCAGTTTGGATGGATATGTCGTCGGCAGCCTCTATCGCCTCCCGTTCCCATTGGCGGAGCGTTATCCATGCGCCTACAGATGCTCCTACGCCGACTGCGTAAGGTGTGCAGTTCTCTTTTAATACTTGGATCCCATATGCGATTTTGTATAAAATTCCATACATTGACGGAAGCTGGCTGACGTCAAGAGGTGTGCCCCAATGGTCGTACATCGCTTTTACGCCGAGGCCAAGGGTAGTTCCTGCGATAAGAATCGTAATTTCACCAAGGTGGCGAAAAAGAGCGGCACCTTTTCTGGCTTCAAGCGCAAGCGCTGTCTGCTCTAAATCTGGCTGTTTTGGCGCTCTTGGTACTTCCGTATCCCTCGGCTGCGGTTGTTGGAGGGCGTGGTCGTGTAAAAAGTGATATTTTTGCATGGTAGTATATATTATACTAATTTTACATAGTTGCAAGTTGGCCGATTATCGGGATGCCCGCTATGCGAAATATCGGGGTACAAAAATATAAAGCCTCCGGTGCTGAAGGCTTTATATCTTGGCTGGGTGATGATTACACGCGCTTGACTTGGAGGCTGTCGAGCTCTACCGGTGTTTCGCGGCCGAACATGTTGACTAGTACCTTCAGCTTGCCCTTCTGAGCATCAATTTCGTTTACAGCGCCGTCAAAGCCCTTGAACGGGCCATCGGTGATACTGACAACTTCGCCGATAGCGAAATCAATCTTGTGCTTGGGCTGTTCGACGCCCATGCGCTTGTTGATTTTCTCGATTTCTTCGTCTGACAGTGGCGTAGGTTCGGTGCCGGAGCCGACAAAGCCGGTAACGGATGGCGTATTGCGCACGATATACCAGGCGTCTTCGCTCATTTTCATCTGAACGAGCACGTAGCCTTGGAAGATGCGCTTTTCGACCACGCGGCGCTTGCCGTTTTTGACCTCAATCATCTTCTCTTTGGGCACTAACACCTTGAAGATTTTGTCTTTCATGTCCAGCGAACCTGCACGCTGGCGGATGCTTTCGGCTACTTTTTCTTCATAGCCGCTATAGGTATGGATGGCGTACCAGTGTTTTTGAGAATCGTATCGTGTGCTCACTTTATAATTACCTGCTTAAATAGTTTGTCTAACCCGTAGTCAAAAGCGGCTACAACCGCTCCGAACACTAATGAAAAAAGGATGACCGCGCCGGTAAGCTGTCTGGTCTCTTTGTGGTTGGGCCAGGTTACCTGGCGGAGTTCGCGCCAACTTGCCCGGAGGTACCGCGGAAAAATAATGCGGCCGATGAACTTGAACGGTTTCCAGACGGCCAGCCTGCCTGTACGGACAAAGAAAGCGCCGATTCTGGCGCGCAGCTTCCGCGGCTGTTTGTGGCTTGCCTTCTCTGTTTTGGCGGTCGATGCTAGGGCGCGCTCGCGCATGGTTTGCGTGGCGGTGCGCAGCTTGCGACGCTTTGGTGATGGCGTTTGCTCTGTCACGGTAGTTTCCCCAATAAAAATAACCTACAGTATTTGTAGGTCACTGTTGTCAAGCGTACCAGGTTGATCGGCATGGGTCAAGGGTCATTACTGAGCATTCGGAATGACGTGTCCAACACGTGTGTAGTGCATATGCCGGAGGATGGCCAGCATACCGGTATGGGAGGCTTCGCCTTCGGTAATTATGGTGTATACCATATGTATATCTTCAGGATTGGGATCGTAACCTCCATTCATGATTACATCGAGGCCGTAGCTTTTGTGCCATATAAAGTAGTCGTTCGTTCCCTCGCATGGCCATACGGCGGATTGCACCCTTACTTTTGTGTTCGCGCTGGGGGCAATTAGTAACACTGGACGGGGTACGAAATGTATAAGCCCCACCTCGCTCGTGTCTTCGTTGAGCCAGGTGATGCTGTGCGAGGGCTCTGGTGGTAATGCGCATATGCTGTTTCCGCGCGGCGGATGCAGTGTGCGGTAGATGGTGAGGCGTGTTTGGCTGTAGGCACGGTGCTGGAGTGCTAGATAGGTAACCTGCGCCAGGCGTTCGTAGGCAAACGTCTGTCGGGTTTTATTGGTTTCAAGCTGTAATGCAGTTGCGCCAAGCAGTGCTACAGCAGAATAGTTTTGGGTGGTAAGGCGGGGGTCGGTTTCGTGCTGATGCGCTGCTTGCGACGCGGGCTGTATTAGCTCCATCTTCCGTTTGTAGCAATCATGTACATGAAGGGCAACACTGGCGGATATATATCACACTTGTTGCCACTGCCCTGGCGATGCATATCGGGGGCAGACTTCGTTAGCAGCGTAGAGATATGAAATGGGTTCATGGTATAGTTACTGGTAAGTATGGCTACATTGCTCCTGATGTTCTGGTGGGTGACTGCTGCTGAGCTGGTTGTTTTGCTGTTGCCATCGGCATGGTGGCGTCGTGTGCTGGCGCCGTTTGTATGCGTTGCGCTCAGTGCGGTCAGCGCGGGGTTGCTGGTGGTACATCCGAGCCTGCCTATGGCTGCTGTTATTGTTATTAGCGTATATAGGATAGTCAATTTGTTCCGGGTGGTGCGCGGCCGTATGCACGAGAAGTACCTACGCCGGGCGACGCGGCAAACTAGTCTGTGGGCGATTGCCGCGCAAGGCGTTGTGCTGGGTGTGTGGTTTTTGGCAAATCGGCAGCATGTGTCGACGTATCATGTATGGATTGTGCTGATGTATCTTGACCTCGTTGGTGCCGGCATCCTATTGGTGTCAACACTGCGGAGTATCCGTAAGACGCGCGTGCTGCGCGCGGAAGAAGCGCCGGGTACAGGCAACGATGTACCGACGCTGACGGTGGCCATACCCGCCCGCAACGAAACTGACGACCTGGAGGCATGCCTGCAGTCGCTGATTGCATCGGACTATCCCAAACTGGAGATTTTGGTGTTGGATGATTGCTCGCAGAATAGGCGTACCCCAGAGATAATCCGGTCGTTTGCGCACGCCGGCGTGCGGTTCGTGCAGGGCGAAGTGCCTGCCGAAAACTGGCTAGCAAAAAACCAGGCGTGTCAACAGTTGCTCACCGAAGCCAACGGTGAACTGGTGCTGTTTTGCGGCGTAGATGTGCGGTTTGAACCCCATAGCTTGCGTTTGCTGGTGGCTGCTATGGAGCGCAAGCGCAAGTCTATGGTAAGCCTGCTGCCGCGCAATGAGATGCCGGCACACGCGCCGTTTATGGGTGCTATGTTGGTGCAACCGTTGCGGTACGCTTGGGAGCTTTCCCTGCCCCGGCGCCAGTTCCGCCGTCCGCCGGTGCTGAGCACCTGCTGGATTGCGCGCCGCGAGCTGCTGCTGGCAGCAGGCGGTTTTGCGGCCGTCAGCCGGTCTATCGTGCCGGAAAGCTACTTTGCGCGCACCAGCATGGTGCATGACGGCTATAGCTTTATGCAGGGTGATGGTGTGCTGGGCATCACCAGTAACAAGCGTTTTAGCGAGCAGCTGGCCACCGCAATGCGCACCAGATATCCGCAAGTCCATCGCCGGGTTGAGCTGGTAATGGCCATGACTGTTGCGGAGCTGATGGGCGTCGTTATGCCCTACGCGCTGCTTGTATGGGGAGTGTTTGGTACTATTTCACTGCAACTGCTGTCTATAAGCGCGGCTACCATCATCTTGCTGACCACCACCTATGTACTGGTAACATACATGACGTATCGCCGCTGGCTGGTGCGGGCGCTGTGGTTCCCGCTGTTTGCCATCGGTATGGACGTTGGGCTGCTGAACTACTCTATGGTGCAGTACGAGTTTTTCCAGGTGATATGGAAAGATCGCAATGTGTGTCTGCCGGTCATGCGCGCTATAGAGCATTTGCCCACAGAATAGTTAGCCCTAGGGTTTTTGGTTATTTCTCGGGCTTTGATGGCGTGAGATTGGGCACGCTCACCGAGAAACTCGAGCCCTTATTGAGCTCGCTCTCCATGGTGATGGTCGCCTGCAACAGCCGCGCCAATTTTGAAGTGACGTAGAGCCCTAATCCCGTGCCATTGGTTTTTCGGGTACGGAAGTCTTCGCTGCGGAAGAATTTTTGGAAAACGCGTTTCTGGTCGCTGTGACTGATGCCGATCCCTGTATCCGAAACGGTAAATACCACGCCATTTTCGGCTACCTTTGCGCTAATGGTGATGCTGCCCTTTTCCGTGTACTTCAGCGCGTTGGTCAAAAAGTTTTGCAGCACTTCCCGTACGTATAGCTTGCTGGATAACAGGGGTGTCGTGACGCCTGCGACGTGTGCTGTTATCTTTAGGTCTTTGGCCGCGGCTTCTTTTTCGTAATTGTGCAGGATGTCGGTAATAAGCTCATTGACATCAATAGGCTCAACGTCTAGCGTCAGCTTGCCTCGCTCAGCGCGCGACAACGTGGAGAGGTCGTTGACGAGCTGGGCTAGGAACAGGATCTGGTTGTGGGCTTCCTCCAGCGCCTGTTTTATTTTGGTCAAATCGCCATCTTTTTCGGCGATGAACTGTGCGTTGCTGATATTACCTTCAGTGATGGCGATGGGCGTGCGCAGTTCGTGACTGGCCACCGAAATAAACTCGTCACGCTCTTCTTCCAGCGACTTTTCGCGCGTAATGTCGCGTAGCAGAATGACATAGCCGCGTAGGCCCGAAGCGCCAAAGCCCAGGCGTACCGGCGCGATGCTGGTGTACAGGTTGATGGTACTGCCGTCGTCGTATTCCAGACGCAGGTCGCGGTTGGTCGTGGGGACGATGGCCGCATCTATAAGCGTTTTTACTTCCACCGGACGTCCGTCTTTGTCTATGGGGTGAAAGATGGTGCCTAGGTGTTTATCCTGGATGGAATCGTTGCGGTTCAAGATATTCATGGCCGCGCCGTTATAAATAACTACACGCATTTGGCCGTCTACGGCGATCACAGCGTCAGCCATGCTGTTGATTAGGCTGGTCAGCCGCTCGTGCTCGAGGTTGGCCGAAGGGATGGGTGTGGTGGCACGTGCCTTGCCAATTCGCATGGTTGTTATTATGCCATAGATGCGTGCGGTTCGGCTACTAGCAGCGTCGGCTGGTAGGCGCGCATGGCGGTACGCAGCTGGCGGGCATTGGGTAGCCAGCCCTCCAACACGTTCCAAAATGCCGGGCCGTGGTTGAGTGCCCGGGTATGAGCTAGCTCGTGCAGCAGTACATAGTCTATATATTCCCAAGGGAGCTGCACCAAAAACAAGTTTAGTACAATATGCTGGCGTTGATCACAACTGCCCCAGCGGGTCTTCATGCGCTTGATACTGAGGTCGGTGTACGACACGTCGTACAGTGCCGCCAGCTGCTGCAGCCGCCTGCCCAATAGCTCGCCAGCCTGGGTGCGCAGTGCGCGGATGCATGCCGCCCGGGCAACGGCCTGTACGCCAGGGTCATTGACGCCTTGGCGCGGATGGTACGTGGTGGTGATGGTGGTGCCGCGCACCGAGGCTTTGGCCTCCATGACCACGGTGCTGGGCTGGAAGTGCAGATGGTGTGCCTTGCCGATCTGCTGGCCGTGCACCAGCGTGCCACCGGCTATACGCTGCGATTGTGCAGTAATCCAGCCGCGCCGTGATGCCGCAAATGCTATGCCCGCCTGGTACGGCGCCCACATGGGCAGGCTAACGCGCACACTGCCGTCGCTTGCCACCGTCAGACGCATGCTGCGGTTACCTTTGCGCCGGTATACTTTGATGCTGCCAATGCCGTCGACACGGAACTCTTTGTATGGCATGTAGGGGTTACCCTCCTAACGGATAGAAATGTTGCGGCGCGAGATGTCTACGCGGCCCCGCTGCAGGTTGGCGCGCGGTACCAGGTTTACCAGCCCTGGCTTTACTAGGGGTGTCGCCGTGTCCGCAGGGATCAGGCTGGCGTCGCGCAGTTTGCGCATCAGCGCGCTGTACTGCGTGGGGAATGTGTGTTTGCCGCTTACTACTAGGTAATCTTCGGTAGCGGCGGGGTTCTGCATGTGTGCAATGAGGTTGTCGAATGTCTTGCGGTCTAAGGTGGCGGCGTATTTGTCGTCGGCCCGGCGCCGGTCGCGGCGGGTGCTGCGGGCGTAGGCGCTGTCGGGGTCGGTCTGGAACCATATTAATAGTGGCAATGCATGGGCATGATGGGCAATGCTGCGCAGCAGCTGCCGCTGGCCGGCGCGCATGGCGTTGGTATCATATACTACGCTTACACCGGCGCTCAGGAACTCGCCGGTCATGTAGTTCATCAGCTGGGCTATGACATCGTTTTCCTGTTTGTCGTAGCGCGGCTTTTCGAACAGCTCGCCCCGTATACGGTCGGCCTGCAAATGCGCCGCCTGCAGCCGTTCACATAGCTGGCGCGCGAAGTATGTTTTACCCGAACCGGGGAAACCATACAGGAGGATCAGTAGTGGTTGCGTAGGAGCAATTTTCGCCATGTATGTTATTGTATACCAGATTCCGCCGTTCGGTAAAAGATAGTACGTGACTACTGACGTAAAATTTCGTACAATATCACCGGTAGCTCTTGGAGCTAAGCCAAATTTTCAAACCAGGGAACAGTAGTGACCGTTTGAAAATTTGAGAGGAGAAGCGTAGGCGCAAGGCGAAGCTTTTGGCCGCTATAGGCGGACAAAACGAGCCCCAGCCGTACGCTTGGACGAAGGGGTGTAGCTCAATCGGTAGAGTAGCGGTCTCCAAAACCGTTGGTTGCAGGTTCAAGTCCTGTCACCCCTGCCAAACAGGTCGCAGAAGGTCAAGCAGTTCTTCATCACCTCTGTTATTTTGATCATTTTTATCGGTTTTGATTGCCATTTCAGACTCCCATAATATTACGTGTTTCTTGAACTTTTTCAGCGATTGCTTGTGCGAAATTGGTGTATGTAACAGATAAGGCACCCTCCTTTAATGTTAAATTTTCGAAAAGTTTAGAAATTATCAGGCGTTTTTGCTCCGGCGTTCTTGTGCGGTATATTTGAACCGCTTTTTGCGACAATTCGAGCAAAACAAGCTTCTGGTCAAGCCTTTGCTCGAAAGATGTATCAAGCTTTGAGAACTGTTCGCTTAATTCGGCTTTTTGCTTTACGAACTGTTGATGCTTTTCATTGTATTTCTCCTGTGTTATTTCACCTGACAGCTTATCGTCGTAAAGACTCTCGTCCATGCGGCCAATCCTATCGATCTGCAGCTGTACTGAAGCGGCCAGCCGCTCCTGGGTTTGGATATCGTCCTTTCTCCCCCGTCGCATAGTATCGGCAACCCAAGCTATAATTGCCGGGGATGGACATACGAGCTTCTCAAGCATTTGGATGATCTGGTTTTCGATCGCATCTTCTCTAATCATCTTGACGCTTTTGCATGTCGCGTTGCTCCGGCTGCAGGCGCCGTAGTAGCGGCCCTTTTGAAGCTGCCACGTAACCATTGCGTTGCAGCCTTCGCACCGGATAACACCTTTGAATATTTGATTGTGTCTTACG
>Ga0070658_10004233_pt1 | contig 11733 bp, 7 predicted proteins | sample KBSC13metaG_FD_64664 | JGI IMG/M metagenome (GOLD analysis project Ga0070658, IMG submission 64664) | Corn rhizosphere microbial communities from Kellogg Biological Station, Michigan, USA - KBS C1-3 metaG | ecosystem: Host-associated > Plants > Roots > Rhizosphere > Soil ... | reverse complement strand
ATTTTACCTTTTCCTCGAAACACCCACATCCATGAGCACAGAACTGAAAGTCGGCGACAAAGCTCCCGCATTCAAAACCACAGCCGTCGGCGGCGCCTACGGCGAGGGCCAAACCGTCAGCCTCGGCGACTTCAAGGGCCGAACCGTGGTCCTCTACTTCTATCCGAAGGACGATACGCCGGGCTGCACCACCCAAGCCTGCGCGTTGCGCGATGCCTGGACGGATTTCGCCGGCAAAGCCGCCGTCTTCGGCGTGAGCATCGATCCCGCGAAGAGCCACCAAAAGTTCATCGCCAAGTATTCCCTCCCCTTCCCTCTCCTCAGCGATGAGGAGCAGAAGATCGTCGCCGATTACGGCGTATGGGTGGAGAAGAGCATGTACGGCAAGACCTACATGGGCACCGAGCGGAGCACCTTCGTCATTGGGCCGGATGGAAAAATCAAAGCCATCTTCCGCAAGGTGAAGCCTGACGAACACACCGCCAAAGTGCTCGCCGCCCTGGAGTGACCTGGAACTGTAAAGGGCACCCGCGAATCATACGAACAGCACGAATACGCCTTCATTCGTGTCATTCGATGATTCGCGGGTTCGTTTCTTCCCGTCCATCACGTCTCGCTATTACTGGCGGGAATTCTGTATTGGGCGATGTTTGCGCCAGCCACCCGCCTGCCGGGCGGCGATCCGCATTATGTTGAAACCGTCGAATTTCCTCTCCCTCTACGAAAAGCTTGAAAAACTTGTGCAGCGCCTCCCTGAGTCCCTTCAGGGGCCGATCCTTCGCGAAATCACCCCGATCAAGACGCTGTTTCTCCTCCAGCGACCGCCGCGCATCGTTCTGTTGGGGCCCGGCGGCCGGGGGAAAGCGGAGCTGATCAACAGTCTGTTCGGCTCGGAAATAGTGCTGTCCGACGAGGAAAACCTGAGCGACGGCAACTGGCAGCCTTTCGGGCGGAGTACCCGCGGCGTGTTACGTCTGCTCGATGCGCGCCGGCCCGCTTCCGTGGCCCATCTCAAGGACGCGCTCGCCGCCGAGGCGCCGGATCTCTTCATCTTCGCCCGGCCGGCTCGGGAAATCGACGGCGATTTCGCCGCGGATCTCGCGCATGCGGCGGAACTCATCTCCTTCACGGAAGGCCGCCACCCGGTGCGCCCCCGCCTGCTCGGATTGCTCCTCTCCGACGCCAGTGGTGATGTCGAGGAGGCCCGGCAGAAACTGCATGCGGCGCTGCATACGCGCGGGGAATTGAGCGACCACATGGTCGGAACGCTGGCCCTTCGCGCCGGCGCCGAGGCGGAACGCCTGGTGGAATTCATCGCGCACGAGCTTCCCGGCGAGTCGCAACTCGAGATGGCACGACTCTCCGCCAACCGGCCGCTGCAAAAGCAAATCGCGCAAATCATCGTCAAATCGGTCACCGCCATCTCCGGGGCCATCGGCACGCAGCCCATTCCCCTGGCGGATTTTCCCATCCTCACCTCCCTCCAGGCGACGATGGTGGCCGGAATCATGCACATCAGCGGGCGCGAAATGAGCGTGAAACTCGGCGCCGAATTCCTCGCCGCCGTCGGCGCCAATCTCGGGCTCGGCCTCGCCTTGCGTGAGGGTTCGCGCGCCGCGGTGAAACTGGTCCCAATCTGGGGCAACGCAATCTCCGGGGCAGTCGCCGCCGCGGGCACCTACGGGGTAGGCCGCGCGGCCATCGCTTATTTTATCGAAGGAGTGTCCATGAAAGATGCGCGCGGACTCTTCCGGCGACGGAGGAAAGAGACGACACCGCTGTTGAAGGGGTGATAACGGGAAAAAACTTCACCGCAGAGGCGTTGCGGCAGAACCGCGCTCAAAAGCGTGTCCGTGAGGTCAGCCACGGTGCGCTTTTGCCGTCTGGCGGGTTCCCCTCTCCGTCATTCTGAGGAACGAAGAACCTCCGAGGCGGCGGTGCCCGGGACAAGGGGTGGCAGGTGCCTTGGGGCGAGCCGATCTCTTCCGACATCTAACGCCGCGCTGGTGAGGAAAGGCAGAGATCACAGGTTCTTCGCTTCGCTCAAGAATGACGGACTGGGGAGCGCAACCCATGATTCCAAACTCATTCCTCAAGAAAACCTCATACGTCGCCCCGATCCGCAAGATCGCATCAACATTGCAATCCCACGGATTTTTCTCTGCGTCCCCGCGTCTCTGCGTTTAAGACCTTCCTCGCCCCATGAAGCTTTCGACCATTACCGCCAGTCTCGCAGAGATCGGCATGCAGCCGACACGCAGCCTCGGCCAGAATTTTCTGCACGACCAAAACCTGGCGGAATGGATCGTCGCACAGCTCGATCTCCAGCCCAACGAAGCCTGGGTCGAGCTCGGGCCCGGACTCGGCGCGCTGACCGAGTTTGCGCTCGCCAAATCCCCAAACGGCCTGGTCATCGAGAAGGACGGACGGCTGGCTGCCTTTCTGCGCCAACGGTTCCCGGATCTCGAAATCGTCCATGGCGACGCCACCGAGTTCGACGTGCGCGACCTCTTCGCGCGCGGTCCGGTGAAGGTGCTCGGCAATCTCCCCTACTACGTTTCGAGCCAGATCCTGTTCAGCTTCACCGGCGAGCCCAGCCCTGTCAGCACCCTCATCTTCACCCTGCAAAAGGAACTCGCCGAGCGACTCTCGGCCGGGCCTCGCACCAAGGCGTACGGCGCGCTCACGCTGCTCATCTCACGCTGCTGGCGGGTGAAATACCTTCGCACCCTGCCCGGCAGCGTGTTCATGCCGGCGCCCAAGGTGGATTCAGGCATCGTCCATCTCACGCCGCGCCCGCCGGGAGAGGTGCCGGCTTGTGACGGCGCGCGCTTCAACGATCTCGTGAAACATGGCTTTGCCCAGCGGCGCAAGATGCTGCGGAAAAACCTCACCCTCTGGTCGAATGCCCGCGGCACGACGCCGCTCGATTGGCCCGCGCTGTGCGCCCACCTGGGCGTGCTCGAGACCTGCCGGGGCGAGGAGCTCTCCCTCGAACAGTGGATCGCCCTGACCAATTTCGTGACGGGCGCGACCGCTCCCGCGGATGCTGCGCACGCCCAGGATATCCACGGCGAAATCTTCGACGTTGTGGACGCCGACGATCGCGTCACCGGCCAAATGTCCCGACACGAAGTGCATCGCCAAAAGCTGCTCCACCGGGCCGTCCACATCTTCGTCTTCAATCAGCGCGGCGAACTCTTCCTTCAGCGCCGCTCCCGATGGAAAGACGTGCATCCCCTGCGCTGGGATTCCAGCGCGGCGGGTCACGTGAATGCCGGTCAGACCTACGAGGAAACCGCCCCGCGCGAACTGGAGGAAGAACTCGGCGTCTCCGCGCCCGTCGAATTGATCGGTTCGATCCCGCCTTCGGACCACACCGGCTGGGAACACGTGAGGCTTTACCGCTCCGCCCACGAAGGCCCGTTCAAGCTCCACCCCGCGGAAATCGAAACCGGTGGCTTTTTCACGCGCGACCAAATCGAGCGCTGGACCACCGCTCGGCCCGAGGATTTCGCCACGGGCTTCCTCGAGTGTTGGCGGCTCTTCGCGGGCCACTGACCACTCCCCGCACTGTTTACTGATTCCTTCCGTTAAATCTCCACCACTTGGCTGACCTCATAGACCCGGTCGGGCGGAAGCTGGAAAAAGTCCGCCGCATTTTCCGAGTGCTTGCTCAGGAAGGCAAAGAGGTGGTCCCTCCACGGAGACATGCCCGCCTTGTCCACGACGACGATCCGCTCTTTGCCCACGAAAAAGGTCGTCTTGTCGCGATGGATGATCAGCCCTTTTTCACCGGCGGCCCGAATCACTTCGTCGATGTGCGGGCTCTCCATGAAACCGAAGCTGGCGATAATCCGGAAAAAACCCTCCGTCCGGTCGCTGATCTCGACGCGTTCCGAGGCCGGGACGTGCGGCCGGGTCGGATCGGTGACGATCGTGAGGATGATATTCTGCCGATGCAGGATCTGGTTGTGCTTGATGTTCTTGACCAGCGCGTTGGGCGTTCCATTCGGATTGCCGGCGAGGAAGACCGCGGTGCCCTGGCTGCGGTGCAGCTTGTTGTGCTCGTCGAGCGTGCCTGCGATACTGATCGAGGCGATGAAATCATCCAGCGGCATCCCCGGCGGGAGGCTCTTCTGCAATTTCAAGCGGCCCTTCTTCCAGGTCATCATCACGAGGTAGATGAGCCCCCCGGACACGAGCGGGAACCAGCCGCCGTGCGTGATTTTGAGTGAATTGGCAGCGAAAAAAATCACCTCGATCGAGCCGAAGAGGGCGCACGTCAATCCCGCTTTCCACGGACTCCAATTCCAGAGCCGCTGCGCGGCGAAGAAAAAGATCGCCGTCGTCGCCAGCATCGTGAGCGTAACGGCGATTCCGTAGGCGCTAGCCAGCGCGGAACTGGTCTGGAATCCGATGACAAGCGAGCAGCAACCGATCGCGAGTAGGATGTTCAGTTTGGGGATGAAGATCTGCCCATGTTCCTCCCGGGATGTGTGCAGAATCTCCATCCGCGGGATGTAGCCCATCTGGATCCCCTGCATGGTCAAGGAGAACGCTCCTGAGATCAGGGCCTGGGAAGCAATGATCGTCGCCGTCGTCGCCAGGGCCACGAGCGGGTAGAGCGCCCAACCCGGCGCCATGTAGAAGAAGGGATTTTCGTGGACCTCCGGGTGACTCAGGACGAGTGCCCCCTGACCGAGGTAGTTGAGGATGAGCGCCGGAAAAACCAGGAAGGTCCAGGCACGCGCAATCGGCTTGCGCCCGAAATGACCCATGTCTGCGTAGAGGGCCTCGCCTCCCGTCACCACGAGGAACACGCTGCCCATGATGACTAGCGAAGCCTTGCCATGACTCGTCAGGAAATGAAATCCCTCGACCGGATTCAGCGCCCGGAGCACCAACGGACTGTCGTGAATGTGCATGATGCCGAGCACGGCGAGGACCGAGAACCACAGGAGCATCACCCCACCGAACCATCTGCCGATCGCGCCGGTGCCCTTGGATTGCACGGTAAAGAGACCGACGAGGATTCCGATGGTGAGCGGAATGATGAAGGGCCCAACCTTGTCCGTTGCGATCAGCAAACCTTCCACCGCCGAGAGCACGGAGATGGCGGGCGTAATGACCCCGTCGCCGTAAAGGAGCGAAGCCCCCGCGATCCCGACCGCGATCATTCCGGCGGCAGCCATCCCGTGTTTGGCCCCGCCTTTGGGAAAGGCCAGCGAAAGCAGCGCGAGGATGCCACCTTCCCCCTGGTTGTCCGCCCGCATGATGATCCCGAGATACTTCACGGAGACCAGAAGGAAGAGGCTCCAGATAATGAGCGAAAGGACCCCGATAATATCGCGGTCCGAGTTCAAGCCATGCCCGAGGCATTCTTTGAAGGCGTAGAGAACACTGGTGCCGATGTCCCCATAGACGACGCCCAGCGCACCGATGGACCGGGCGAACGAAGATGACTTGGATTGCTCCTGCATGAGCGCCCAAGGGTGCAGGATGGACGATCAAGCCGCAACTCAATCGTACGGTTAGTGCCAAGAGCCAAGAATCGAGAGCCAAGTGTCCACGTGCCAGACGCTCAACGAACTCGGCACCGCATCACGTTTGGTGTCGCAGGGCAGCCACTTGGCTCTTGGCTCCTGGCACACCCCCACTTAAGGCATCGGCGTGATCGTGATCCCCGGGACACCATACTCCCCCATCTGCTTGTCGAAACAGTCCGGGCAGATCCCGTGGCTGAAATTACTGCCCGTGTGGGTGTGGATGTAGGTTTCCACCTGGTCCCAGTAATTCGTGTCGTCCCGCACGCGCTTGCAGTACATGCAGATCGGGATCAGTTCCTTGAGCGCGCGGATCTGCGTCGTGAACTCCAGGATGCGCTCCGCCACGCGCAGGCGCATCATGATGGCCTCCCGGTCCAGGGGCTTGGAGAGGAAATCGTCGATCCCGGCGTCCATCGCCTTCCGGAAATTGTCCCGGCCCGTGTTGTTCGCGGTCAAGAGGATGAAGTAGGTGTAGTCGGTCTTCTGGCGCTCGCGCACTTTCTTGCAGAACTCCAGGCCGTCCATCCCCGGCATCATCCAATCGCTCACGATGACCCGCACGGGCTCACGGTCAAAAGTTTCCCAGGCTTCCGTGCCGCTCGCGGCCGTGACCACTTCATGGCCGAAGTGCTGCAACGTGTATTGCAGGATCTTCACGGACACGGGATCGTCTTCGGCAATGAGGATTTTCATGCGGCGCAGGCAGGCTTCTCATGTTCGAGCGCCAAACGCACGTATTCAAATTCCTTTTCAATCAAATCGATCGATTCCCGTGCGTGTTCCAAATTACCCTCGCGAGCCAGGACCTCCAGTTTTTCGCAGGCCGACCGCATGCGTTCCGCGCCGAAGTTGCTACAGCTTCCCTTGAGGGTGTGCGCGGCGCGCTCCAATTGAGGGCTCATCCGGTTCACCAGCGCGGCGCGCGCCTCCTCCAGCACCCGCGGCGTATTCTCGATGAAGACGTCGATCAGTTTGGCCAGGATGCTTTCCTCTCCTTCAATATCCAGCTCGCGGAATCCGGCGATGATCTTGGGATCGATGGCCCCCACCGACCCCGTATCTCGCGTCTCCTGCTCGACGGCCCGCAGACCGGTAAAGCGCCCGATGGCCGCCTCCAGGCGCTCCGGCTTCACCGGCTTGCTCACGTAATCATCCATGCCGGCGTCGAGGCACTTTTGGCGGTCCCCTTCGAGGGAGTTGGCCGTCATGGCGATGATCCAGGTGTGCCGCTCGTCTCCCTCCACGGCGCGCAGTTCCCGCGTCGCCGCATAGCCGTCCAGTTCCGGCATCTGGCAGTCCATGAAGACGATGTCGTAGTTTGACTTCGCCATCGCCTCCAACGCCTGGCGGCCATTGTCCACGACGTCGGCCAGGTACCCGAGCTTCTGCAATTGAAAGAGCGCAACCCGCTGATTCACCGGGTTATCCTCGGCGATCAGGATGCGCAATTTTTTCCCGGATTGGGGTTGCAATTCGGCAGGCTGTTCCCGCAGTGCGATCAGTCCGGACTTGATTTCGCGCGTCTCGACTTCGCTTGACATGGCTGTGGTCAGGCAGTCGTAGAGTTGCGATTGCTTCACCGGCTTGGTCAGGTAGGCGTCCACGCCAGTTTCGCGGAGGACGTCGGGATCCTCCTGCTGGTCCAGGGAAGTGAGCAAGACCAGCCGCACCGAGGCAAACCGCGGATCCTTCTTCATCCGCCGCGCCAGCTCCAGGCCGTCGATTCCCGGCATTTGCATGTCGAGCACGGCAAGGTCGAACATTTTTCCGCGCGCCGCCTCGGCATTCAGGATCGAGAGCGCTTCGGCGCCACTGCCGGCCTGCTGCTCCTGCATCCGCCAACTGCTGAAGAGGTGCTGAAAAATGCCGCGGTTCGTTTCGTTGTCGTCCACGGTGAGCACACGGACATTCTGAAGCTCGGCCGGACGCGGCGGAACCAGGCTGTCATCCGCCAGTTTCTCGTAGCGTGCCGTAAACCAAAACGTCGACCCCGCACCCGGTTCGCTCGTCACGCCGATCTTGCCGCCCATGCCGGCCACGAGTTGCTTGCAAATCGCGAGGCCCAGGCCCGTTCCGCCAAAACGGCGCGTCGTCGATCCGTCCGCCTGCACAAATGCCTGGAACAGTTTCTCCTGCGCCTTCTGATCGATGCCAATGCCCGTGTCCTTGATGGAATAACGAACGGTTACGTGGGTGTCATCGGCCTCCTGGCATTGAGCTTTCACCACCACCTCCCCGCGCTCGGTGAATTTGACCGCGTTGCCGATCAGATTCGTGAGCACCTGCCGCAGGCGGCCTGGATCGCCGCGGACCCCAGCCGGGACGTCGTCATGGACGAGCGTCGCCAGTTCGATGCCCTTGGCCGCGGCGCGCGCCGCCAGCAGTTCGACCGAACCCTCGACCACGGCGCCGAGCTCAAAGTCGATTTCCTCGAAGACCAGCATGCCCGCCTCGATCTTCGAGAAATCGAGGATGTCGTTGATGATGGTCAGCAGGGCGTCGGAACTCGACGAGATGGTCTGCGCGAAGTCCTTCTGCTTGGGCGTCAGTTCGGTATCCAGCAACAGGCCGGTCATGCCGATGATGCCATTCATCGGGGTCCGGATTTCGTGGCTCATGTTGGCCAGGAATTCGGATTTCAGACGGGCCGACTCGAGCGCCGCGTCGCGCGCTTTCTTGATCGCCTCCTCGGTCTCGCGCCGTGCGGTCACATCTTCGACGGTGCCCTCATAGTAGAGGAGCTTGCCGTCGCCATCGCGCACCGTCCTGGCGCGCTCGGATATCCAGATGATCGATCCGTCTTTCCGGTAAATCTGTGACTCGAAGTCGGAGACGGAACCCTTTTCCAGCATGATCGCCGCAAACTCCGCCCGGCGTCCGGGGCGCACATAAAGCTGTTTGGCGATGTGCGTCACGGTGCTCATCAGCTGATCGGGCGTGTCGTAACCGTAGATGGAAGCGAGCGCAGGGTTGACACTCATGTAGCTGCCTTCGGGCGTCGTCTGGAAGATGCCCTCGATCGCGTTTTCGAAAATGCTGCGGTACTTCTCCTCGGCGTAGCGCAGTTCCTGTTCCTTGCGACTGAGCGCGCTGATGTCCTGCAAGGTGGCCCGCATACCGCAGACTTTCCCCGCGCCATCTGTCATCATGGTCTGCCGCATCAGTACCGGGATTTTCCGTCCATCCTTGCGGCGGAAGATGCGCTCCACGGAACTCTGCGGCCCATCCTCCTCCGGCGCGGCGCCCGCCGCCTGGCGGACGATGAAGTCGGTAATCGGACGCCCGACCATTTCTTCCGCGGAATACCCAAGCATTTGGAACTCCGTCGCATTGACCCGCGTAATGCGGTTGGCGAGATCGAGTTCGTGATAGGCTACCGGAGCCTCGTCGAACAATTCCCGATAGTAGCGCTCGCTGTTCTGAAGGGCGCGCTCCGCGGCACGCTGTTCGCTCACATCGATGGCCACCCCGCCGAGCATCTTGGGCCCATCGGACGCACCGATCCGAAACTTCATGACCAGCCATTCGCGGGCCGTTCCATCGGGGGTGGGCACCAGTTCGATGACCTGCTCAGGCCGGCCGGAAACGAGTACGCGCCGATCCACGGTGGCCACCGCCGCCGCAATGTCCGCCGGCAGCCAGTCGTAGTCGGTTTTCCCGTACATCTCGTCCAGGCTGATCTGGAACTTTTGTTCCATCACGTCGTTCATGTAGAGGATGCGCCCCTGGTCATCCTTGATGAATGCCACCACCGGGCTGTGGTTCATGAACGCCTGGAATCGTTCTTCGCTCTCCCGCAAGGCCGCCTCGGCTTGCTTGCGCTCCGTCAGATCATGCCAGACGGCGAGTTGCACCCGGCGGCCGAGCAACTCCACGACCGTCAGCGTGATCTCCACGGGAAACTCGTCCCCGGACTGACGCATGAAATTCCACTCGCAGCTATGCCGCCCGTGCTCCTTCAGGAAGCCGCGAATCTCAGCCGCACGCTCCATCGAAGCGGCTCCATCCGGCTGGAATTCCGGCGACAGTGAAGACATCGGCACGGCCAGCAGATCATCCTTGCTCTCGAAACCGAGCATGCGCACCGCCGCGATATTGCAATCGACGATGGTATCCTTCGCGAAGAGCAAATGGGCGTCGCTGGATTGCTCGAAAACGATGCGGAATTTCTCCTCCGCCGCCTGCCGTTCGGTGATGTCGCGTGAGACAACGAGCAATTTCTCCGGCCGGCCATCGGCATCGCTGATCGGGGTCACGACGACGTCCCACTTCCGGGGCTCGCCGTCGGACGTCAGGAAGGAGCCGACAAAATGGCCGGTGCCGCCGGCCATGGCTTCGGACAAGGCCTCCCGCGCCTGGTCCCGCGTCTCCTCCGCCCAGAGGGTCGCCCAATCGGTATTTCGGACGGCGTCGAAGTCCTCAATGGCCATCCAGCGGCGGCCCTCGCGATTCATCGAAATCAGGCGGCCGTCGATGCTCAGGACGGTGATTGAGTCGCTGCTGCTCTCAAGCATGCGCGACTTGAATTCCTCCGTCTCGCGCAGTGCCGACTCCATCTGCCGCCGTTCATTCAGATCGAGCCGGGTCAGGCCGTAGACCAACCCGAGGACCATCACGGTCGAAAAGTTTCCGGCAATGACGATGCCCCGGCTGTTGTAGAAGCAGCAAACCACACTGAGAATGATCGAAATTGCGAATGCAAAGACGAATCCGGCAAGGATCTTCTTTTCGATAGGGGAGGATTGCGTGCGCATTCTTGAGAACTCCCCTTTAAGCAGGATACAGGCCCACAGAGGCCCCGAGGCGGCGCCACTGCGCTTATCTCCCTCTCCCCCTTCAATTTCCTCAGTACATGAGAAACCCCGTTTTGCGCGCGGCAAAACGGGGTTTCTCGGTGCGAGGGGGAAATTACTTCAGCTTGGACTTCAAGTCCTTGCCGGCGGCGAACTTCACGCTCTTGGATGCCTTGATCTTGATCTTCTCTCCGGTCTTCGGATTGATGCCGAGGCGGGCCTTGCGATTGGCGACCTTGAAAGTGCCGAAGCCCACGAGTTGCACTGGCTTGCCTTTTTTTAGGCCGCCTTTGATGCCCTCGACGACGGCCTCGACGGCACGCTCCGCCTGCGCTTTGCTTGTATCTTTTCCGAGCGTCTTTTGGACGGCCTCAACGAGTTCTGCCTTGTTCATGAATAATAGTTCCTTGGAATTTGAATTGAGTGTGCTGGGGGTGACAACCAGCGAAGTGGGCGAGTGATGCCAGCCTGTTTAAGTGAAGTCAACAAATTCCTCCGACATTTTTCCCGGCTCGGAAATCCTGTAATCATCGGCATTCGCGGTTGATTTCACCCTCCCCGGCTTTCACCTTTTCGCATGACGTTACCCGAGCGCCTGGCCCGTTATTTGAATACCAAACCCAGCATCCATGCCAGCGCATTCGTGGCGCCGGGAGCCGATGTCATCGGAGACGTAACCCTGGGTGAAGAATCCAGTGTTTGGTACCAATGCGTGCTGCGCGGCGACATCAATCGCATCTGCATCGGCCCACGATCCAACGTGCAGGACGGCGTCATCGTCCACCTTGCGGACGACTATGGGACGCAGGTCGGCGAACTCGTCACCGTCGGTCACAAGGCGATCCTGCATGCCTGTACGATCGCGGACGAAGTGCTCGTGGGCATGGGCGCCATCGTTCTCGACGGCGCGGAAATCGGCGCGCGTTCCATCATCGGCGCGGGCGCCCTGGTCACGGGAGGGAAGAAGTTCCCGGCCGGTTCGCTCATCCTGGGCTCGCCCGCTAAAGTAGTGAGGACCCTGTCTTTGGCCGAGCAGGCAGGGATCCAGGCGTGGGCGAAGAAATACGTGGAAGTTTCGCGCGCCTACATGAGCCAGGGACGTTGATAGGCTGATGTTAGCTAAGTTGCTCTGCCTACTCGCCATCAAATCTCCACAATCAGCTCCCCCTCGAGCGCCCGCGACTGATTCTCCCCGGCAATGTCCTCCAGTTCCGCCAGCGACGCCACGTGGGCAAATCGCGCCCGCAGTTGTTTCGCCTCGGGCATGCCACGGGAGTAGGCCATGAGCCGCGTCCGCATGCATTGCATCGCGTGCAGCTCACTCCCCATCTTCTCGACCTTCCAGCGGCAATGGCGGATGATGTGGGACCACTGCGTTTCCAGGCTCGGAG
>Ga0070658_10004230_pt1 | contig 11736 bp, 12 predicted proteins | sample KBSC13metaG_FD_64664 | JGI IMG/M metagenome (GOLD analysis project Ga0070658, IMG submission 64664) | Corn rhizosphere microbial communities from Kellogg Biological Station, Michigan, USA - KBS C1-3 metaG | ecosystem: Host-associated > Plants > Roots > Rhizosphere > Soil ... | reverse complement strand
GACAAAGTTCCGATGCCCGCGCTCCCACAGGTATTCCATCAGCATCGTCATGCCCATCGCATCTTCGCACCCCACTGATGGGATCCCCGGCAGAGCATCCGCCATCGCAATGATGGGACGGCTGGAATTCCGCAGGAGTGAGACAATCGGCGAGTTTGGGTTGACGTAGACGACCGAGCCGTCCGTCCGCCCGTCGACCATCTCGCCGTAGACCTCCGCCGGATCACGTCCGACGAACGTTTTGTGGACCAGGATGTCGACATGGTGGGTTTCGCACGATCGCTGCAGGCCGCCGTAGAGATACGCAAAGAACTCCTGCCGGGTGTCAAGGACATTCGGCAAGGTGTATAGCCCGATGACATCCGTGCGCTTGTTGCGCAGCGACCGGGCCAGAGCGTTTGGCCGGTATCCCATCTCCGCCGCCGTCGAGAAGATTAGTTCCCGAGTTCGATCCGACACTTTGTACTGCTTGTCGCCATTGAGAATGCGCGACACGGTCGGTTGAGAGATTCCGAGCCGGGCGGCGACGTCCTTTGATGTAACGGCCATGGGGTGCTGCTTCCTCAATACGGCGCATGCGGTCAATAGCGTTGGTAGCAAAAGTTCCGCGACGTTTTTCTCCCTCTCCTTTCCAAGGAGAGGCCGCCGAAAAAGCATATCGATTGGGCGATCTGTATCGATCGGTGAGTATACCGATGTGCGAGGCTCGCCAAGCCGCCGAGCGGACCTACAATTTAATAATACCGCTTTTTAGGTTGACTTGACAGATTGCTTTGACATCATTACAATCGATTTACATGAATTGCATTGATCGATGAACTTTAAGGCTGGTCGCATCTCATAGCATGTATGCTACCCGAATTGAATTTTGATAGTTAGGTTGTTCGCTGAATGAGTATGCACATCAGGCAGCGCTGATTGTCAAGAATTAGTAAATAGCGACAGTTCGCAAGTTACGGAAACTTGACCCAATTACGGTTCCTTTGTTATAATGTCCTGAAGTATCTACCGAAAATCACGAGAGTCCCCCCGCATGAATACCTATGTGCGCTGTGGGAAGTGGGTAGATTCGCTAAATTACTGGTGGTCGATGCCTTTGCCAGACGATAGTCGGGCTATAGCCGCTGCCGGTGAACGGTTTATTAAGTTGTGCGCATCCGGCCCCACTGTTTTTTAGGTGGTCGCATTTGAGGGAATAATGCCCGTTACATCAAAAGATATCGCCAATCGGCTTGGGTTGTCTCAGCCGACCGTGTCGCGCATCCTGAATGGCACGCCCGGCTATCGTGTCTCGCCGGCCACGCGGCAGAGAGTCCTCGACATGGCTCGCCAACTCGAGTACCGTCCCAACGCCGTGGCCCGGTCGTTGCGCCATCGGAAGACCAATATCGTCGGATTCTACACCGGCTATGGCGTGCTGGAGGCTCGTAACGGATTTCTAGCCGAGGTCATCGGAGGACTGCAGCGAGCCGCGGACAACCGCCGACTCGACCTCCTCCTCCACGGGGTCTTTCGCGGACGATCGACTGACGACATCTACGGCGAACTCGCCGACGGCCGTATCGACGGCCTCATCCTGCATACCTCGGCCGACGACCCCCTCGTTGCCAAGCTTGCCACTTCGTCGCTACCGGTCGTCGCTATTGCCGACCCGCTGCCGGGCCTTCCCTCGGTAGGTTGCGACGATGGCGGCGGTGTCCGTCAACTGTTCGAACTCCTGTGGAGCCGTGGACATCGCAAGTTTGCCTATGTCGTGCCCACGATCAAACTCGCCTCCGTCGAGCGCCGTTGCAGCGCTTTCAAGGAAGCCGCCGCCGCTCATGGCGTCGCCGACGCCGACTCCACCACGCTGCGAGTCGGTCTCGAAGAGAGCGGACAGATCCTCGACTGGTGGGAAGCGTCGCCCGATCGCCCGTCCGCCATCTGCTGCTGGAACGACCTCGCCGCCTTCGACCTCCTCCACGGCAGCTCCGACCACGGCATCCGAGTCCCCGAAGACCTCGCGGTGGTTGGCTTCGACGGCTACTATGACCGTCGTCTAACCTCCCGCCGTCTCACCACTGCCGTAGCGTCATGGCAGGAAGTCACCCGCGTCGCCATCAAGATGCTGGTCTCCCGCATCAACGGCGAGGAAGTCCCGATGGAATCCGTCGTTCCCGTCACGATCAGCGAAGGCGATACGGCGTAAGAAATGTGAACTTAGAATTATGAACTCGGAATTCGAGGAGCCATGATCTTCGCGTTCTGCAAGTTTTAGGCCGCCCGCATTGTGTGGGCGGCCTTTTCGAGTATAATAGGCCAACGTCTACTGACTAAAATTCTCAATTCCAAATTCGCAATTCTCAATTTAAATATGGCTAGTCGAGTAACTATCTACGGCACGCCGGCAAGTCCGGAAACCAAGCGCCTGCAGCGTGAGATGAACGTCATGTTCGTCGAATATGATCTTGTCGACCCCGTCAAACCTCGCCGCGTTCTGCCCGAGTGGACGGCTGATGCGACCAAGGCACCCGTGGTTGAGGTCCAGCGCGAGGACGACACAGGCAGCATCTACCTGACCAATCCGGACGAACCCACCCTTCGTCAGTGCCTCTATTCCGAGGGCATCCTCTCGGTGACATCGTACTGGCTCTGATGTCGACGCTTACGCCCTCGACATGCAAGCTGTGCCGTTTTGTGCTTGAGACCGCCGGGGACAAAAGCGTCGTCAACCCCGCCGATGTCCAGCCCGACGTCCTCGTCGAGGACGACCACTGGATCGTCGCGCTGAACGAGAACCAGGCGACGCTTGGGCGCGTCTACGTCGTCCTCAAACGTCACGAGACCGACGTCGCCGCGTTGACGTCGACTGAGCAATCGTCGCTTTGGATGTTGGTTGCTCGCACGAAGCGCGCGCTCGACAACGTATTCGCCCCCGATCACTACAACTACATGTTCCTCATGAACGTGGTCAGTCACGCCCATTTCCACATCTACCCGCGCTACCGCACCGCGCGCACCCTCGCCGGTCTCGACTTCACCGACGACCAATGGGGCGGACACTATGATCCTGCCGCGAATCGACGGCTCGACCCATCGACGCAATCCGGTATCGTAGAAGCGATCCAGAAAGAATTGAGAATAGTGAATAGTGAATAGTGAATTAAGGACGGCTATGTCTATCGCTCTTCAATTCACTATTCTCAATTCACCATTCACTATTCTGAAATCCTATGTTTGCTCATCTTAACGGAATCGTAACTCGCATCGAAGCCAACACCGTCGTCCTCGACATCGGCGGTGTCGGATATCGGGTCGCCGTGCCCGTGTCGACGCTGTCGACCCTGCCCGCAATCGGCGGCAAGGCGCTGCTCCACGTTCACACGTACATCCGCCCCGAAGAGATCAGCCTCTACGGCTTTGCCACGCCCGACGATCAGCGTATCTTCGAGCTGCTGCTCAGCGTTTCGGGGATCGGGCCTAAGGTAGCGCTGTCGATCTTGAGCGCGATGGACGGTGAGAGTTTGGCCCGCAGCGTCGCCTCGGAAGACACCAAGACGCTGGTGCGCATACCGGGCCTCGGCATGAAGACGGCCCAGCGCCTCGTGCTGGAACTCAAGGACAAGCTGACCGCCTTTGCCCTGGAGCGACGCGTCGACAGCCAACAGCGCCGCTCGACGGCGCCGGGCGATGCCGACATCCTCGACGACGTCGTCGAGGGCCTCATCGGCCTCGGCTACAACCGCAACGACGCCCGCAAAGCCGCAGAGCGCGCCATCAAGGACATCTCCGACAAATCGAACATGGCCGACGCCCTCCGCGCCGCGCTCAATATCCTGACGGGTGTAGTGAAGTGATCGTGACGTATAGCCATACGTTCCTGTTCGTCAATTCCATCTTCCACACACTGGTCGATATCGCCTTTTGCGTTATCACATATCTGCAGTACCGATATGTCGTTAGAATCCGGCGGGTTGAACATCTTCGCTGGATCTATCCTGCGGCCTTTGCCAATGGGATAGCGCTGATCCACCGCATTGTCGTCGATATTAGCATCGCTGGTGGCGTCCATCTCAACATTCCAGCCTGGTGGTCGCTGGATCTCTGGTCCGACGTCGGTGGTATCGCTTCTCTGGTTGGATGTATCGTCTTCTTGAGAATGATGCTCTTGGGGCACGTCATCGTAGGAGACCGACCGGTCGATGTCCAGCAGGCTCCTAATACATGGCCGCCTCCGCCAACTCAACCTTAACTTGCTACATTGCGTTTATATTTCCCCAGTAAATTTCCCAGGTCTATGGTATAACCACTTTGAAGGTGGCCGCTCGTATGTTCGAGGCGGCGTGGAAGGAAGGAAATTGCCCGTCGCAAGTAATGCGCGGGTGTTGCGCGCGGTTCATCATGTTTCTACAACATTACGGTTTGCTCATTACTGGTATACTTCTCATTCTCGTTAGCCTCGCCGCTTCGTACGTCGTCTGGACTACTCCCCGCAGCTACGGCAGTCCGCGCTGGCCGCTTCTCGCTTTCTACATTGGCATTACCCTCAAGGGAATATGCTGCTGTCTCCAATTCAACCACCACTCCGGCTTGGCGATTCTCAGTCCATTGTCGACGGGGATCCTTTGGTTCTCGCTCGGCGCGGTCGGAACTCAGTGGTTTCACGAAAATATTCAGTTGCGCCGGACCGTTCAGCGTTAAATCGACCGGGTTGTTGGAGTATTTACCGTGAAACATCTGTTGAGTATACCAATACTCGCTTTCTTGCCTGCTTCGTAAACCCCTTGACAGAACCAATACACGTCGCTATACTTGCTAGTAAGCGTTTAACTAACTTTTGGGAATGATGGCACTGCGCCTCGCCACTCGGTTCGCAGGTTAGTTGTCATAAATGCAATACAGAACAGGCGAATAAAATACTTGGTGTGGGACGACGGCGGGGTAGCCCGGCGCTGTATCCACCGGGAGGTCAATGATGAAGCTCAATGCGATGTCGATACTGGCGCCAGTCGCCCTGGCCGCCGCTCTGGTGGGCGGCCTGTCGCAGGCCGCACATGCCGACTACTACGACAACGAATGGATCGAGTCCCACTATATCACGCAATGCTCGATGTCGGCGGCAAATCCCACTGTCGGAGCAATCTCGACGGCGTCGGCGGGATACGGCGCTCTCAACGATTGGCGCATCGGCAACGGCAAGGCGGATTCGGTCGACTGCGGAACGCAGGGCATCGGGACGGTCGGACTGCTCTATGGCTACCATCGCTTGACAGGAGCCGGACGCAGCAACGCCGACCTCGACGGCAAGGCCAAGACCGCCCTCAGCGCGTTCTTCTGGAGTTGGATCCGCAACGGCAACAATCAGATTAACCAGAGTGGTCGCATCGGCTTCCCGACGAGCATCTCCTACGACACCAATGGCAACATCGTCAGCAAGGGCGGCGGAAGCGCGTCGACCACCGCGCAAATCCTTATCGCCATGCGCAAGTACTGCCAGTTCACTCCCAACGGTGACGGCGCCAACTACCAGTCGCAGGAGTACGCTCTTGCGCACAACATGGCGAATTACATTAACAGCAACCTGAGTTCGTGGACGGTTGACCGATCCTACGCAGTTGCCGCGTATCGCGGCTTTGCGAACTGGGCCAAGGCGGTCGGCGACACCGCGACCAGCACCTACTTCGTCAACCAGGCGAACACCGTCTCGACACAGCTCGCCAGCGCCCAGGACACCGGGACCTGGCGCAACTACTACGACTACCTCGACGGCGGCGGTCACGGCGTCTACAACAACAACAATGTCGACCAGACCGGCTTCTCGCCCTACGAGTTCAACGCGCGCAACCCCGGGGAAACCTATGCGATTCAGACCGCGAGCTGGTGGGACTACGGCACCGCCTTCAACGGCGACCACCTGACCCAGCAGACGGGGCGCTACGCCGGCGGCGTCTGCCAGTCGGTCCCCGCAGTTTTCCCGCAGGTCTACCCCGGCGACTCCTTCCAGCTCGCCGATGCCGAGTGGAAGATTGCCCACGCGGACGGCAATCAGAATAACCAGTACAACCAGGCCTGGTGGCACTACAACTTCGCCATGGGCGCTTATGGATCCAGTTCCGGCTCCGGTTGCTGGGTGAACAGCGCCGGCGTCGACGGCTTTATCGGCGGCTTCGTCGACTGGACCAACGTCAACACCAACGGCCAGCCGGCAAACTGGCAGCGCTTCATTGACACCAGCGCCTACATGCTGGTCGCCACCGAAGAGCTCGCCTTCAGCAACCAGGTCGACTGGAGCATATAGCTGCCTGGGTGGCATGCCTATAGCCCTGGATGGGCATGACCCCCAAGACCGGCTCCATGAAACGGGCAGACGCCTCGGCCACCAATCGGTGACCGAGGCGTTTCAACATTTACGCAACCTCGACAATCGTCTGTCGCACTTCCCGAAGGCGGTCGATGGCCGTCGACAGCAGTGCCTGATGCTCGGGCGAATTCAACCACGTGCTCGCCCCTGACGAATGCGGGAGAGGGACGTACGTCACGCCGTCGACCTCGAAGACCTTGCCGATGACCTCGTCGAGGCTCGCCTTGGGCAGGAACGTGTCAATGGCCATCTTTCCAAACGGAATAATGACGCGCGGACGGACGTGATCGATGACGGCGTCCAGCCACGGGCGGCAGTTTCCTCGCTCCTTGGCCGAAGGCGCACGATCTGTGCTCTTGCCGGGCAGTCGACCGGGGAAGCAAAGGGTTAGTGCGGTCAGGTAGACGCTCACGCCCATGTCGGCCTCGGCAAAGCCCGCGTCGAAGAGCCAGCCCAGCAGCTTGCGCCCCGCCGGCCCCGTGTACATCCGCTCATTCCGCAGATCGCTGATGCTCGGCGCTTGACCGATCACCATAAACGGAGCCGGCGCGAGGCCTTTGGCGAGGGGTGGGGGCGAAATGGGAAATCCGTCGATCGCGCATCGTTGGCAGAGGCGGATCTCATCTTGCAAAAGCTGTAACTCAGTCACGGATTCATGATACCATCAGGATCTCGCGAGAGCGCTCAGCAGCATGGCTTCGGTTCGTTCAAGCATCAGGTCGTCCGTCAAGTCTGTCAGGCCAAAGACGGGCCAGCCGGGATAGACAGCGGGTTTCCAGTCGAGTTTTTCGACTAACTCCATCAAGTCAAAGTACGGATGATAATTCCAGCTCGGTCCGGCAAGTTCCTGATAGAATCGGAGGAACCGATCCGCTATTGGCATGCCGTACATCAGCGCCAGGTTCCATCGACAGTGGGCCACGTCGACGCCCGCCATCCCCCGGCACGCATTGACCCAGTCGATGACGCCGCTGAGCTTGCGGTGCTGGAATAGTACGTTGCAGGGGTGAAGGTCGCGATGCAGAAAATGATGTCTCGCCGACGGCTCCGGCCCACGCGCAATGTCGATGGCGCGCGCCCAGGTGTTCTGATGAGCTGACCACTCGGGCGGCGTGCGTGTCGGGAGATCGCAGTAGGGAAAATAGTCAAGTGGCGCGTCAACGGCGTCAACCTGATGGAACGCGAACATCGCCTCGGCCATCTGCGAAAGCCACGTGTCGAAGTCGGAGGGCGCAAGCACCACTCCGCCCGGCAGGTAAGTGAAGAGCGTCATCGGCGCCAACCCGTCCGCGAGCGACGTGTCGACACCCAGCACCTCCGGCGTCGGAACGTCGACGGTCGCGGCGGTTCGCATCGCCCACGCCTCATATCCGGGGACGTCCAGGTCGTACCCATTCTCCCACTCCCGATATCGACGGAGCACGACCTCGACGGTCGACGCCCTGGTCTCGACAGCGCAGAGGAAGAGATCGGAACTCGTCGACCCGGCCAGTGTCGACGCCGCCCGCACTTTTGCGCCAGGTCCCATTGTCTTCTCGACCCACTCGATTTCCGCCGGAGTGATGGTGTTCTCTTTCATTCCAATGCCAATGTCGACAGGAAGAAGCGTTTTGGTAAACCCCGCCCATGCATCTGTCTGTGGATTAACCACGCGTACCGCATAGTGCTATAATCTAACGCGGTCTTCCGACACCTTTCAAGAAGAGAATACCAAAAAGTGGCAAAGATTAATAGTAGCTATCAAAAGCTTGCGGCGGGTTACCTGTTCCCGGAAATCGGTCGACGGGTGGCGAAGTTCACGGCGGCAAATCCAGACGCGAAGGTCATTCGCCTGGGCATTGGCGATGTCGTCCTGCCCTTGCCCGATCCGATCCTGAAGGCCTTCCACGACGGCGTCGACGAGATGGGGCAGGTGAGCTCATTCAAGGGGTATGGTCCGGAGCAGGGCTATGCGTTCCTGCGCGAGGCGATCGCCGACCATTTCAAGAGCCAGGGCGCGAATGTCGACGCGGACGAGGTCTTCGTTTCCGACGGCTCCAAGTGTGACACCGGCAACATCCAGGAGATCTTCTCGCTCGACTCCGTGATTGCCGTCACCGACCCAGTCTACCCGGTCTATGTCGACACCAATGTCATGGCTGGACGCACCGGCCTGGTCGACGACAGCGGGCGCTACGGCGGCCTGGTCTACATGCCGGCGACTGCCGAGAACAACTTCGACCCGGCCATTCCGACCGGTCATGTCGACCTCATTTACCTCTGCTCGCCGAACAACCCGACCGGCTCCGTCCTGTCACGCGAGGCGTTGACGAAGTGGGTGGAATACGCGAAGAAGGAAGGCGCCGTCATCCTCTTCGATTCGGCCTATGAGGCGTTCATCACCGAGCCCGGCCTGGTCAAGTCGATCTACGAGATCCCCGGCGCGCGTGAAGTCGCCATTGAGTTCCGCAGCTTCTCGAAGACCGCTGGCTTCACCGGCGTCCGCTGCGCCTACACCGTCGTCCCCAAGGAACTGACAGGCAAGAACGAGAAGGGCGAAGACGTCAGCCTGCACGCGCTCTGGTCGCGCCGGCAGACCACCAAGTTCAACGGCGTCAGCTACCCCGTCCAGAAGGCGGCGGCCGCCATCTTCCAGCCCGAAGGCGCCGCGGCGGTCAAGGAGACCATCGCCTACTACATGGAGAACGCGCGGATCATTCGCGAGGGCCTGGCTGCGGCCGGGTTTACGGTTTACGGCGGCGTCAACGCGCCGTACATCTGGCTGAAGACCCCAGCCGGTGTGACGTCGTGGGACTTCTTCGACCGTCTGCTGACCGAAGTCAACGTCGTCGGAACCCCCGGTTCGGGCTTCGGCGGCAGCGGGGAAGGCTACTTCCGACTGTCGGCCTTCGGCATCCGCGAAAACGTCATCGAGGCCGTCAGCCGCATCCAGAAACTGAGCAAGTAGATAAGACAAGAATTTTAACATGGATGAAGAGGATGGACAGGATGATGAAGAGAATCAAACCTCTTCCTACATCCTGTTCATCCTCTCCATCCATGTTAAATTCTCTTCTTCGATCCTTATCCGCTACTCGGCGTCCTACCGAATACCGCGGCGAGGGCGAATATCCAGCCGAAGATCATCAAAGCCGTCGGAAGCCAGGTCGTAGCCGGCGATTCTATCACAGCGTCCCGCGGCGACTGCGGATTGTAGTAGACCTTAACCGAATCGCCGACATGATGATCCGGCGGCCGGGATCCCATCGAGCTGCGCACCTCGACGGTGTTGCCGTCGGCTGTCTTGAAGTTGACAACAGGGTAGTAGTGGAGATCGTCGCCGCTACCGCTTTCGTCGAGCTTGACCACGGTGCCGGTCGTTTGGGTGGCCGTCGCCTTAAATTTTTCCGAGCTGTGCTTCATGTAGTTGCCGCCGGCGATGCAGCCGATGCCAACGGCCAGAAAAATGAGGCGGCCCACGTTCAACATGCGCAACAGACCCGCGATTAGCAGTGCGCCGATTGCGGCGCCCGCGATCAATCCGGTGTTTTGGGGCGTGGTCGACGTCGGCGCGTAGTGAGGCGGAGCCTGGTATTGACCCGGTGGAGTCGATGTCGACGGCGGCTGAGCCGTCGACGGTGGCGCGCCGAACTGTGGTGGCGACGGCTGCGAGCCGCCGGACCAGCCGTAGGGCGCCTGCTGAGGCGGCGGCGGGCTTGGCACACCGGTGTCGACTATGGCAGGCTGCGGGGCTTGCTCGACCCCATCCGGGCTATAGTGTGAGCTGAAACTCGGCTGAGGTGGCATCGGCGGACCGGCGGCTCGCGCCGTCTCACGTACGCGTCCGCACTTAGGGCACGCCGAAGCAGCGTCATCATTCAGCGCCTGGCAAAAGTCGCACATCCACATGTTCGTTGCTCCGATGATTCAATATTGACGACCTTGCGCGATTGAGGTTGAGGCCTCGCGCCTAAGACGAGGCCTTTGTCATAATTGTTCCGACTGTGAGGCTACCTGCCGACGGCGTCGCGCACGAACGCGTCGATAGCCGCGGCGGGCCGGGCGCCGACGGTCCGGCTGACCTCCTTGCCATTGTCGAACACGACCATGGACGGGATTGACTGCACGCGCGCTCTCGCCCCCAGTGACGGCAGCGACTGTGTATCGACCTTTGCCACCACGTAGCGACCGGCAGCAGACTTCGCGACCTTCTCGAACTCGGGCGCGACTTGCCGGCACGGCCCACACCACGGCGCCCAGTAGTCCACAACCACCGGCATCGTCGACGATGCCAGCAGTCTGTCGAATGCGACCTCGCTCTCGATATCGATCGGGGCCGATACCGCCGGAATATCCGTTCCGCAACTGCCGCAGGTCGCCGTCGCGCTTAGTTTTTCAAAGGGAATGCGGTTCTTCTTTCCGCAACTCGGGCAGGCTTCGATAACGCCTGTCTCATTGGCTTTCACACTGCTCATAGTAGTAAATTACCTTCTACATACTCAAACAGTAGGGTCAATCAGGCAGTTCCAATTGAAGATCGGGTAGAGTCGCTGTCGTGATCGAACGGAAAGACAGGATGGAATGAACCTACTGATTTTGCTTGCCCTGACCGCAGGCGCCGCGCTTCCGATCCAGGCTTCGCTCAACGGCCGGCTGGGCAAGGAACTCGGCAATCCCATGTTGGCCGCCCTCGGGTCATTCGTCGCGGGATGTCTGGTGTTGCTTCTCTACTTGCTGGCGACGAGGACATCATTTCCGGCGCCTGCCCTTCTCAGCCGCATACCTCCCTACCTGTGGATCGGCGGGGTACTTGGCGGACTATACGTCACCCTGGCGATCATCCTGACACCACGTCTTGGAGTTGCCACCACGATGGGCTTGGTTGTCGCCGGTCAGATTGGGGTCTCTATCCTCCTCGACCATTTCGGCCTACTCGGACTCGACAAGCATCCAGTCAGCCTGGGGCGACTCGCGGGAGCGGTTTTGCTCGCGGCCGGTGTGATACTGGTCAAGCGGTTTTAGTCGACACGGTCTCGCCCTCTTCGCGCCTGGACGCTATCGGTCGATGTCTACGGACCTTCAGGTCATTGTATGCTGCCACCATTCGCCGCACGTCCTCGGGAGTGCAGGTGAGTACGGGGGCGGTGACCAGAGCGCGCAGCCATTCTAGCACGTCGCGGAACTTGCTTGGAGGCGGGCAATCTTCATCGCAACGGGACGCCGCCGCCGCGAACCGTCGATCGCGCTTGGACATCCCGGCGAGGAGCATTCCCTTGGCGACGTTGCTGCAGTTCCATCTACGAAGATCGTACCGTTTGTGCCTCATCTTATTCCAGGCTCGAAGTACAAGGCGTTCGTCCAGGCCCTCAATTTCGTCGACGAAGTCTGGCGGCCGCTCCATGAATCTGGCTGTTGGA
>Ga0070658_10004227_pt1 | contig 11742 bp, 10 predicted proteins | sample KBSC13metaG_FD_64664 | JGI IMG/M metagenome (GOLD analysis project Ga0070658, IMG submission 64664) | Corn rhizosphere microbial communities from Kellogg Biological Station, Michigan, USA - KBS C1-3 metaG | ecosystem: Host-associated > Plants > Roots > Rhizosphere > Soil ... | reverse complement strand
GGGACGCTGAAGCGGACTATTGAGGCAGCCCTGGCGCTGTAGCGCGTGAGGCAGCCCTGGCGCTGTAGCGCGTGAGGCGGCCCTGGCGCTGTAGCGCGCGAAGCGGCGATCTGTCGGCGCGAAAGTTGCGGCGCCGCGAGGACCGTCGCCAAGATACCCTCTCACCATGCGGTTGCCCGGGAGCCTGCTGATCGAGCTGACGGTCGCGGGCGTGTTGCTGGCCGCCGCCGGGGCCGGCGGCGCCTGGGCGGTCAGGGAGGTGCGCGCGTTCCAGGCGTTTCGCGCCGGCGTGGCCGAGCACCAGCGAAACGCCGCCCGGTCCTCGCGCGCGGCGTCCTTGCACCAGCGGCAGGAGCTGTCGGGGGACAGCGGCCCCGAGGTGGCGCTGGAGTCGGCGGGCACCTTCCTGGGCATGTCCGACGAGCTGCTGCTGGACCGGCTCCGCAAGCAGCCGGTGGCGCGCCTGAAGCTCAACCACGGGGGCTCCTCGCTGTCGTTCCGGGTGGACTTCGCCGACGGCTCGCGCGCGGCCTGGAAGCCGGTGCAGACGAACGCCCAGACGGTGCCCCGCAAAGAGGTGGCGGCCTACCGGCTGAACCGCCTGCTGGGGCTGGACGCGGTCCCTCCCGCGGCCCCCCGCTCCATCTCGAAGGAGGATCTGTTCGGCAAGTTGCACCCGGACACGTTGCCCGCGTTGCCGCGCATCCGCGCCGAGACGATCATCGGCCCCAACGGCCAGGTGGCGGGTGTGGCGTCGTACTGGATCCCGGTGATCAAGGACTCCGATCTGGATACGCCCGAGGGGCACCAGCAGATCACCGCCTGGCTGACGCAGGGGGAGGCGATCCCGTTCGAGCGCCGCGCCTTCATGGCCCAGGTCGCCGTCCTGATCGTCTTCGACTTCCTGATCGCGAACCCGGATCGCTACTCGGGCGGCAACATGAAGACGTCCGAGGACGGCAGCCGGCTGTTCTTCATGGACAACACGATGTCGTTCTTCCTGGAACCGCAGGGCGCGGACAAGAACCGGGCCTTGCTGCTCAGGCAGCAGAAGTTCTCGCGCCGGCTGCAGCAGGCGCTGGCGCTGGTCGACGTGCCCACCCTGGGGCGCCTGCTGCACGACCCCGACGGCACCGAGATCCTGACCGACGCCGAGCTGCGCGCGGTGGTGCAGCGGCGGGAGTTCGTCGAGCGCTACGTGGCCGATCTGGTGAAGCAGTACGGCGCCCAGCGCGTGTTCGCCTTCCCGTGACGGGGGCGCCCGCCGGGAAGGGCCGGCCCGGGGCCAACGCACCCCTGGGCAGGGATGCCGGGAATAGAAGTCGCTTCCGGCGTTTACGAGAACGCTGGAGTGTAAATCCAGGAACTTCGCCCGGTTGTTTGCCGAGGAGCCCGCCATGAACGATCAAATTGCGACGCGTCGAGGCCTGTGCGAACGTGCGCCCATGGGGAGTGCGTGCCACGGGCGCAGGGGGAGGACCGGGAAGGCCGTCACCCCCGCCTCCCTGGCCTTGATCGCGCTCGCCGCGAGCGGCGTCATGTGGTGCAAGAGCGCGTCGGTGGTCGTGGTCAGCGTGTCCCGCACCGCCAGCGTGCCGGACGGCGCGGCCGTCAACGTCGAGATCTACTCGTCCGAGACGTCCACGCTGGCGCCCAGCGACACGATCCCGGTGCCCACGCCCGGGCAGTTCGTCGAGCGCGGCTACAAGCTGGACCGCGACGTCAGCACCGTGCAGGTGCGGCTGCAGCTGGTGGTGAACGGACAGCCGCCCACCTTCGTGAAGACCTTCCTGTGGACGGGCCAGAAGATCGCCTGGATCGCGGGCGAGCCGGCGGATCTGTACACCGGCACCGGCGGCGCTGCGGGGACCGGCGGCGCCGCCGGCAGCGCCGGCAGCGCCGGCAGCGCGGGGATGACGGCCAGCGGCGGCGCGGGGGGCGGCCCCGCCGACGGCGGCAGCGACACGATCGCGTCCACGGGCGGCGGTGGCCCGGGCGGCGCGGCGGGCGGCGCGGCGGGGATGATGACCAGCAGCGGCGGCCTGCCGGGGACCGGCGGCGCGGGCGCCATGGGTGGCGGTGGAATGGGGGGACGCGCCGGCAGCCCGGGTAGTGGCGGCGTGGTCGCCACCGGGGGCATGGTCTCGACCGGCGGCGTGGTCCCCACGGGCGGCGTCGGCACCGGCGGGGTGGTCGCGACGGGCGGCGTGGTGTCGACTGGCGGCGTCGTCTCGACTGGGGGCGTGGTCGGCAGCGGCGGCGTCGTCGGCACGGGCGGCGTGGCCGGGCCCCCGTCGGGCAACTGCGTGACGAACCCCAGCGCCACCTGCGACTGCAACGATTACTGCGTGGCCCTGGCCGCCAAACCGTGCCCCTTCACCGGCAGCTTCTTCCCGGACGGCGCGGACTGCGTCGCCACTTGCAAAGCATTTGGCTGGCCGGTCGCGACGCTGGCGCAGCCGGTGCCGGGGACGAACACCGCCGCGTGCCGCATTCAAAGGGCGAAGGCGGGCGGCAGCGCTTGCGCGGACGCCAGCCCCACGGGGGGCGAGCAGTGTCCGGGAGATCGCTGCGCCGCCTACTGCGACGCGGTGACGCGGAATTGCCCCGCCACGTTCGCCACCCGGGACGCCTGCGTCGCCTACTGTGGCCAGCAGGCGACGGGCTGGTGGTCGCCCAGCGAGAAGCTGAGCGCGAGCGGCGACAGCGGCAACTGCCGGCTGTACTGGGCGGGCCAGGCCGGCCTGCCGGGGAACGCGGCTGCCTGCGCCAGCGCCGGCGAGACATCGGTCATGTGTCAGTGATGGGCCAACGAAGGCCCAGGCGCAGCACCAGCAAAAAGGGGGGATGAATGCAGAAACGTGCCATGTTGTGGAGTATCCCGATCATGGGAGCGCTCGTCGTGTTGGCGGCGGGGCCGCTGGCAGGGCGGGCGGTCGCCGCCGCCGTGGGAGGGGGGACGAAGTTCTATTCCGCCGACGGCGCCGACGTGAAGATCTACGTCGACCCGGTCAACGGAACGATGGCGGCGTCCGGCGCGCTGGGGACGGCGCGCTCGGAGCTGTTCGCGCCGGCCACCAACCAGAACAAGGAGATTGGCTGCTGGGTCGACGCCGGCTACAGCGGCGCCATGTTCACCTGCCAGGCCATCACGGCGACAGGCCAGCTGCTTCGCTGCAGCTCGGTGCTGAACGCGCCCGCGACCGGGGAGGATCCGGTGCCGTGGGGCAGCGGGTTCGCCCAGGGGATCGCCACGCTGAACGGCGATTCGTTCCTGACGTTCATCACCGATCTGATCCCGGGCCAGCCGCAGTCGGGGATGGCCGAGTGCATCGGCCTGCGCATCGACAACAACTCGAAGTACTACCCGAGGGTGCCATGATCCGGAACGTCGTCCGTCGCGCCCTGCGGCCGTCCTTGCCGCTGCTCGCGCTGTCGCTGCTGGCGTCGTCGCTGCTGCCGCTGGGGGGCTGCTGCCACCAGCATCACCAGCAGGGCGCGGTCTTGCCGCCCGTGCAGAACCAGGAGCAGAAGGTGGCGGCCCTGGATAACCAGTTGAAGATGGCCCAGACCACCGGGTGGGGCAGCGAGCAGGAGCGGCAGTTCTCGGCCAGCATGGCCACCTTGCCGATGAAGGTGCGCATCGACTACGCGCACCGGCTGGCGCGGGCGCTGACGTACGGACAGATCAAGGTTCTGCCGCCGGCCCCGCCGCCCGACAACGCCCCCGTCTGCGCCTGTGGCGGCAATGCTTGCGGGGTGCCGACGCCGACGCCGCAGCCCACGCCGGCGCCCGTCAACGCGCCGCCGGCCGCCGCGGCCCCGTCGCGCGGCGAGCGGATCGCGAAGTAGCCTGTTCCGACCAGGCGCGGCGTCACGCAGAACAGGTGACCGCCCAGGTGACCGCCGCGCCGCGGCCGGTCGTCCCGCCGGGGCCGGCGCCCTGGGCGGTCGGCCCGCCCCAGGGGAGGGTCGGCTCCTGGCCGGTCGTCCCCCTCGGGCGGGGCGGCCCCTGGCCGGGCGGCGTTGGGGTGCTACACTGCCGGACCCTCGCGCACGCCCATGAACGTCCATTTCGTATCGCTCGGCTGTCCCAAGAACCGCGTCGACACCGAGGTCATGCTCGGCCAGACCCTGGGTGCCGGTCACCAGATCGTGGCCGCGCCAGAACAGGCGCAGGTCATCGTGGTCAACACCTGCGGCTTCATCGGTGAGGCGAAGCAGGAGTCGATCGACGCCATCCTGGAGATGGCGCGCCACAAGGAGGCGGGCACCTGCCAGCGCCTGGTGGTGACGGGGTGCCTGTCGCAGCGCTACCCCCAGGAGCTGGCGGCGGAGATGCCCGAGGTGGATCACTTCCTGGGCACCGACGAGGTCGGCAGCATCACCGACGCCATCGCCGGCAGCGCCGATCGCGTGCGGGTGCTGGAGACGCCGCGGTATCTCTACGACGATCACTCGCCCCGGCAGGCCTCCATGGCGCGCCACACCGCCTACGTGAAGATCGCCGAGGGCTGCGACCGCCCCTGCGCGTTCTGCATCATTCCCAAGCTGCGCGGGCCGCAGCGCAGCCGCACCCCGGACTCGGTGCGCCGCGAGGTCGAGTCGCTGGCGGCGGGCGGGACGCGGGAGATCTGCCTGGTGGCGCAGGACCTGACCACCTACGGGACCGATCTGGACGCCGCCGCGTACGGCGGGACGCTGCCCACGCTGGCGTCGCTGCTGGACGGCCTGGCGGACGTGGACGGCATCCGCTGGCTGCGCCTGCACTACGCCTACCCCAGCGCGTGCACGGACGAGCTGCTGGACGTGATGGCGCGGCGCGAGCGCGTGGCGAAGTACCTGGACGTCCCCATCCAGCACGTCGACAGCGACGTCCTGAAGAAGATGCGGCGCGGGTACGGCGAGCGCGTGGTGCGCGATCTGGTCGAGCGGGCGCGCGCGCGTGTGCCGGGCCTGACGCTGCGGACGACGTTCATCGTCGGCCACCCCGGCGAGAGCGACGAGGCCTTCCGCCGCCTGTGCGACTTCGTGCGCGAGGCCGAGCTGGATCGGGTGGGCGTCTTCAATTACTCGCAGGAAGAGGGCACCACGGCGGCGCTGCTGCCTGGCCGCGTGCCCAAGAAAGAGGTCGACGCCCGCCGCCGCGAGTTGCTGCGCATCCAGCGCGAGATCTCGAAAAAGAAGCTGCGCGCGCTGAAGGGCCGGGAGCTGGAGGTGCTGGTCGAGGGCCCCAGCGACGAGTCGGAGTATCTGCTGATGGGCCGCCACGAGGGTCAGGCCCCCGAGATCGACGGTCAGGTCTATCTCAGCTTCCCGGACGCGGCCGGTGATGCGCCTCCGCCGCCCCCCGGCACGTTGCTGCGGGCCAAGGTCACCCACTCGGCCGAGTACGATCTGGCCGCGACCATCGTCGCGTAACTGAGCGGTCGCTGCGCAGGAGTCAATTCTTACTCGGCAGGTGCGTTGGGCCATCCCCCCGGCCGCTCGGGCCAGGTCAGGTCATAGCCGCCAAAAACCCAGACTTCATGCCGGTCGTAGACGTCGCGCAAAGCGTCTCGACGGCCCCGTCTGTCCCAGGGCCAAAGGTCAGAGTCGAGCCCGCAAAACGAGATTTCTGCTGCGGGGTCCTCGCGCCGGATCATGTCCGATTTGCCAAGAACTGCGGCGAGTACGCCCTGGTCGAAGTAGGAAAGATCGACGTCCTTGAGAAAGGAAATCTCGATCGAGAGTTCGAGCTGACGGTCGTCCATCGGAAAAACGACTAAACCCGGGTGATTACGTAACTCACCAAGCTGCGAATCCAGCTGTTCGAGTTGGGTACGGATGTCCGCCTCGTATCGATCGAGCGTCCTGAGAAGAGCTGTCCTATCCGCGGAATCAATCCTGTCATTTTGGCCAGCCCAGCGTGCGTAGCGACGAAGAGAATCAGCTTCTCCGCGTGGCTGAAACTTTTGAAGAACTGTTCGCCGCGCCTCCCCTAGGCAAAGGGCGGGCAAGTGTAAGAGAAGTTCACTTCGCCGAGCTGAATCCAAAAGGTCGCGCGCCGCTGGCTCTCGCCTGTGTCGCGGCGCTACGCAGTCCACCACCCAGTTCGTTTCGACGAAGACGTGCCGGCTCATCCCGCTGCCGAGAGCCGAGCTCTGGGCCCGGCTGCTCTAACCTCGCCCATCGTAAGAGAGGGGCCGATGTGCTCGGTCAAGAGGCGGTGATCGCCGCTACGGAGAAAACCGTTTGCTTGCCGATACTGAAGGCCAGCCAGCCAGTCCTGAACAGCATCCTCGAACGCGATTGGATCAGTTGACCCCTGGCCGGCGAACTTCTGCAGCTCCGGTATCTCGCCAGTGACTACGTCGCCCACGTCCTCGACGCTCTCTTTGGGAGATCCGCGAAAGTTATCTCGATAGATGCGGACCTGTACCGGAGTAACTAGCATCCCGGTCGGTATGCCCGCTTCGGCCATATAAGTCTTCAGCGCTGACTCTGCCTCGTGAACCGTGCGGGGGTCTGACGTCAGCTTTACCTCGACGACGAGATACGTCGCGGGATCCCCCGCAGCCTTGACGAGAATGTCTGGCTGATAGCTCACGGACGGAAAGTATAGCAGGACGGGACTGACTATCGGCTCAGCTGGCGAGCTCGATCATGCGCTCCATGGCTCGCGCGGCGCCCACCCGGACGTCCTCGGGGACGGTGATCCGTCGCTCGGGCGGCTCGTCCCGCAGCGTCTCGTACACGCTCTCGAGATCGGTCGCCTTCATGTACTGGCAGAGGCGGCAGGGCTTGTAGAACTGCTTCTCCGGGTGCTCCAGCTCCAGCCGCACCACCAGGCCACACTCCGTCAGGATGGCCAGCTTCTGCTTCTCGGGGTGGGCCTCCACGTACCTCACCATCTGCGCCGTCGACATCACTTCGTCGGCCGCCCGCTGCAGCTCGGGCCGTACCTCGCCGTGCACGATCACCACCACCTCGGGATCCTGGGCCCGCAGCTTGGTGATGTCCTCGACCGTCATCTGGTGGTGCACGTGGCAGGCGCCCTCCCAGGCGAACACGTTGCCCATCAGCCCCTGCCGCTCCCCCTCGCGCAGCAGCGGCTCGATCTGCGCCAGGTAGCCCTTGGGATCGAACTGGTTCGGCGGCGGGGGCGGCAGGTACATGCGGCGCGTCTTCAGCGCCACCTGATAGGCCAGGTTCTGATCGGGCACGAACAGGATGTCGGGCGTGTCCAGCCGCGCGGCGATCTTCGCCGCGTTCGAGCTGGTGCAGCAACTGTCCGATAGCGCCTTCACGTCGGCGTACGTGTTCACGTACGTCATGGTCGAGAACTTGCGGCCCAGCGCCCGAAGGAACTCCTGCCGCTCGGCCAGCTCGTCGGCGTCGACCTCGGCCAGCGAACAGAGCGCCGCCAGGTTGGGCAGGTACACCGGTCGCTGTGGGGCCAGCGTGTAGCAGCCCTCGGCCATGAAGCGCACCCCGCAGAACACGACGAACCGCGCGTCGATGTCGCGCGACTTCACCGCCAGCTCGAACGAGTCGCCCACCGTGTCGGCGATGGCCTGCACCTCGGGCACCTGGTAGTTGTGCGCGGGGATGAACGCGTTCTTCTCGCGCTTGAGGCGCCGGATCTCGTCCCACAGCCAGGCGGTGCGGGCCGCCTCGCTCTCGGCGACGTGGCCACCCCGGACCAGACGGTCCAGGGACACGAACGGTTGCGACATGATCGTGAAAACGTACCGCGCGCCCGTGCCGGCCGCCTGCCCTTTTTCGGCGCGCCCCCGGACCGTCGCCGGGCGATCTGTTAGCTTGTCGAGGTGCAGCGTCTGTTCGATCCCGACATCTGGCGTGAGGTGACCGGCGGCTCGGTCGCCGAGCGCGTCCGCCGCCTGACCCGCGTCACGCCACTGGTGCCGGCGCCCGCCCTGGGCCGTCGCACGGGCGCCGACGTCTGGCTGAAGCTGGAGTGCCTGCAGCGCACGGGCTCGTTCAAGCTGCGCGGCGCGGTGGCGCGCCTGGCCGCCATCCCGCGCGACGGGGCGGCCCGGCCCCGCGTCATCGCCGCGTCGGCCGGGAACCATGGCCTGGGCGTGGCGCTGGCGGCGCAGGCGCTGGACGTCGACGCCACCATCCTGGTGTCGGCGCAGACCCCCGAGATGAAGCGGACCGGCATCGCCGCGCTGGGCGCGCGCGTGGAGGTAGCCGGCGCGACCTACGATGACGCCGAGGCGACGGCGCGGGCGCGGTCCGCCGCCGATCCCGGCCTGCTGTTCGTGTCGGCGTTCGACGACGACCACGTGATCGCGGGCAACGGCGGGCTGCTGGCCCGGGAGATCCTGGCCCAGCTCCCCGACGTCGAGCAGATCGTCGTGCCCGTGGGCGGCGGTGGGCTGGCCGGAGGCATCGGCGTCGAGGTGGTGCCGCGCGGGATCCGCCTGCTGGGCGTATCGCCCGAGGTGAACTGCGCCATGCGCCGCTCGCTGGACGAGGGGCGCGCCTACACCACGTACGACGGCGGGCCCACGCTGGCCGAGGGGCTGGAGGGGGCCGTCAGCGAGCGCACGTTCGGCATGGCGCGCGACTACTTCCCCGAGGTGGCGCTGGTCAGCGAGGTGGCCATCCGCCGCGCCATCGTCTACGCGTATCGCAGCCTGGGCATCCTGTGCGAGGCCTCTGCGGCGCCCGCGCTGGCGGCCCTGCTGGAGGATCCCTCCCTGGTGCGCGGCCGTCGCGTCGTGGTCGTGATCTCGGGTGGCAACATCGAGCCGGATCTGCTGGATCAGCTGCTCGCCGGCACCGTCACGTCCTCTTAGCCACCAGACAGCTCAGTAACACCGGTAGCAGAGGGTCCTCGGCTTCACCCACCAGTCCGCCGTGTAACTCTCGCAGTGTTTGGTTGGTTCCGCTTCCAGCAAGCTCCGCGTCACGTTCAGCACGTTGAGACTGGGCTGGTAGGTGAACGTGGGATCGTCCTCGGGATGATCCCAGAACACGCAGGTCCCGGGCTTCGGCGCCGGGGCGACGAACTCCTGTAACTGGCTGTCGAATCCCAGCCAGGCGTTCAAGAAGTGGGCAACCGGAAAATCCCGCGACATGTAGCCGCCGAATGTCTTGTGCTTCGTGGTCAGCGTGCTGTGGATGAAATTCCAGGTGTGTCTATCCACCAGGGGGCGCAGCTTCGCATGCGGCGGCGGAAGGTTTCGCTCGTCCAGCTCTTCCCGCAGGTCGGTGAAGATCCGATCCGTGCGCTCGGCCAGGTGGCCGATCACCACCGCCATGGTGAGGCCGGCCAAGGCGACGGCCGCGCGCCTGTTGGCCGTGGCTGCCAGCGCCATGGCGTGGGCCAGGCAGATGCATGCCGCCGCCGCCAGAAAGACCAGCGGCACCAGCGAATGCTTGATGACGTAATAGGTCTCCACGGCCGGCACCCGCAAGAAGCCCTGGAGGGACACCAAGGCGACGAACGCGAACAGGACGGGCCAGCGAATCGCCGTGGACAGGTTCATCGAGGCGTCGTCAGGCGCAGCCGCCTTTTCCGCGCCACCCGGGTGCGCTGCCAGGACGCCGTACACCGCCAGGGTCAGGACGGCGATCCGCATCGTACTTGCGGCATCCTGGAAGGGATAAACCTCGACATATCCGCCGTGCCTGAATGATGCAGTCAGCGCCACCCAGCCCACGATGGCCGCGGCGATCGCCCCGGCGCCCGCCAGCACGGGGATCAGGCGGCGCCGCCCGCCGAGCGCGTCGAACAGCCACAGCGCGCCGCAGGTGCACAGCGCGTCTGGCAGATTCAATCCGTAGGTGAACCTGCAAAGGACGAGGGCCGCGCCCATCCACAGGAGGCGAAGCAGGCGCGGCCTGAACAGCACATCAGCCAGCCAGATCAGCGCGACGGGCAGAAGGCCGAACAGGTGGCCGTAGAAACCGTCCGCCTGCATGTTGCCGAGGATGGGAATGACGAAGCTGCGCAGCGCGAACAGCCACGTGATCGAGAACGTCGCCACCCCGGCGGCGCGGGCGCGGGGCGGCACCGCCATGCCTTGCAGCAGCGCCACCACCGCGATCAGCGGCGCCACCGCGACCACGGCCAGGGTCGAGTAGAACGCGATCGCGAACGAGGTGCCCGGGATCAGCGGAAGCAGGCGATCGAGCAAGTGCGTCACCGAGTACAGCGAAACGAACCCGAAATAGGTGTGCGGATCCGTGTTCACGAACAGGCGCCGGTACCCGATGTGAGAGCCCCCGTCGAATCCGTAGTAGGCGACCAGCGCGCCCATATCGCGGCTGTAAAGCAGGCGGAAGGACCACCCGATCAGCGCCAGGCCGACCAAAAGGCCGGCGATCGTGATGGCCCGCGCGGTCGCGGCAGGCCTGGGCCCGCGCCGCCGCGCACAGAACGTCAGGCCGAGCAGGATTTCCAGCGGCAGCGCGGCGAAGAACCCCGTCTCGATCGTCACGCCGGTCACTGTCCTGACGATGCCGGCGCCCATGAAGGGCAGCAGCCACATCCCGAAGAGCAGCAGCGACAACGGCGCGCCAGGGCGCAGCCAGCTGGACGGAATCGTCCAGTCACAGGCCTCTGCCACCGTCCGCAAGGCCTCGGTTGCCCGCTGGCGCAGCGGGTGCGCCGCACGCGGCCGTTGCTCCGTCGTCACCCCGTTCGCCACTGCGCGCTCCTCACGCTCATCGTGGCCCGGCAGTGTAGTCCATCCGTCGCTGATGGCAGCACAGGCATGGATCGAAACCGGCGCGCGTGAGGACGACGTTCGAGACTTGACTTCACGCGACCAGGTCATCAGTCTGCTACGCCGTGATGTTCGACCAGAGGGCCGCGCGGGCTGTCCGCCTCGCACGCTGAAGTGGGGATACAGTGAGAGACATCGCTCGACGTCGCGCGCTTGCTCGGGCCGGTCGATGACCGCCGGGCGATGTTGGGCCTGTTCCTCCCAGACGAGAGCTTTCTGGACGAACGACCAGTTCACGGCCGTCGAGTGCGTGAAGTGCGGTCACATCCAGGTCGAGCATCAACCAGCGCCCCACACCATCGCCGAGGACTACCATCGCAACTACGATCAGGACGGCTTCCTCGCGTCGCTGGCGGTGACCCGCCGGCGTCAAGCGGAGCGGCTGCTGGACGCCCTGGTGGCACTGGGGCCAATCGACGGGTTGTTCGACTACGGCTGTGGCCGGGGCTGGTTGCTGGAGATCGCCAAGCGGCGCGGTGTCACCCGGCTGGCCGGCGGTGACGTCTCCGAGCTGGCGCTGCAGTTGCTGCGGGAGAAGGGGATCCAGGACGTGCGGCTCGCGCCCTTGCCCGAGCCGCAGCGGCCCGACTTCGAAGCGCTGGGTTTCCTGCCCCAGGTGGTCACGTTGCTGGATGTCGTCGAGCACTTCCCCGGCGATCTGACGTCGAAGTTCACGCCCTGGATCGCCGGACTGCCGGCTTCCGTTCGTGTGGTGGTCTTCAAGGTTCCCATCCGGGAGGGGCTGTTGTTCACCCTGGCGGATGGGGCCCGATGAGTGGGCATCGAGGGAATCGGTCGAAGGCTGTTCCAGGCTGGTACACATCCGCCCCATTACCAGTACTTCACGCGCCGATCGCTCGAGTCATTCGTCTCGCAGATCGGGCTTAAACCGCTACGCTCGATCGACGATCTGGACTTCGAGCCGCAGGAGCTAGTGCTGCGTCCGAGGCGTGATGATGCCGGCGTAGCGAAAGACGCGCCTCGCGTCTGAAACGGAGAA
>Ga0070658_10004226_pt1 | contig 11744 bp, 7 predicted proteins | sample KBSC13metaG_FD_64664 | JGI IMG/M metagenome (GOLD analysis project Ga0070658, IMG submission 64664) | Corn rhizosphere microbial communities from Kellogg Biological Station, Michigan, USA - KBS C1-3 metaG | ecosystem: Host-associated > Plants > Roots > Rhizosphere > Soil ... | reverse complement strand
TTTCCCTATACGCTCAACTACGACTATCTCTCCGGCACCTCGATGGCGACGCCGTTCGTTGCGGGCGAGGCGGCGTTGTTGATGGCGCAGAACCCCTCGCTGACCAATGCGCAGATCTTCAGCCTGATCACTACCAGAGTGGATACCTACAGCCCGATCTTTGGCGAGCACATCGGCTCCGGCGCAGGACGCATCAATGTCTATAAGGCGCTGCTGGCCGCGACTCCCAGCGTCGGGCCGTTGACCGCGCCGCTCTCCGGCATCTTCTTCCAGAACGCGCAGAGTGGGCAGTTGGCGCTCTGGTCCATGACCGGTCAGACGGTGAACGGTGGGAATGTCGTCAACCTCACACCCTCACCGAACTTTAAGTTGGTGGCGGAAGCCGATATGAATTCGGATGGGCTAACCGATCTGATCTTTCAGAACTCCGTCACCGGCCAAGTCGCGGTCTGGTACATGAATGGCGTCACCGAGATCGGCAGCGCGCTGCTGCCTTCTCCCGATCCCAGTTGGCAGGTCGCCGGCGCAGGAGACTTCAATGGGGATGGGCAGGTCGATCTGATCTTCCAGAACGCGCAGACGCATCAGGTGGTGGTCTGGTTCTTAAACGGCACGAAACTGGTGGGTGGTGGGCTTGTGAACGCCTCTCCCAGCAGTGGCTGGAATATCGTCGGGGTCGCGGACGTTACCGGTTCGGGCAGACGGGATGTCATCTTCCAGAACGCGACCTCCGGCCAACTCGCCTGCTGGACCGTGAACGGGCAGACGCTGACCGGATCGAACCTCTTCCCGAACGTTCCCGGCGCGAACTATAGAGTGGTCGGCATCACCGATCTGAACAACGACAACAATCCCGATTTCGTCTTCCAGAACACTCAGACAGGCCAGGTCGCCGTCTGGTTCATGAACGGCGTCGTTTTCCACGGAGGCGGCCTCACCTCCATCGCGCCCGCATCCAACTGGACCGCCGTCGGACCACGCTGACCCGGAACCTCCCCTTCTTAAGAGGAGGGATGGGGTGGGGTTTCGAAAAAACTCCGGAGCGTCTTTAGCACAGCGGCCTTCGACGGCGATAAGAGAATTGAATATGCGCACAGACATCGTCCCCGCCGAGTACGGGCACACGAGTCGTAAGCTGCGCTCCAGAAAGGAGGTGGGTGAGTTGGATTTTTACGCCATGTGCGGCTCGCTTGCCCGCTTCTCTGACGCTTCCATCACGGTTCGCCGTTAAGCGTTGGTGAGCGAGTAAAAAACGGTTTCGCCCCGGTATCTGCAGGTACCGGGGCGAAACTCTGTTTGGACTCGGGTGGCGGAAGGAACTACAGGCCCGGCCAGCGCCGACGGTTGGTGCGGGAGCGGAGCGGAAACGAAGGTTTGCGTTGCAGTGGCTTCATGAGAGCGCTGGCAGAGCGGGTGCCGGAAGGCTTGGTGGGCCGGGGCAGACCCAGGACCGACTCGTAGACGGCCAGAACGCCCTTCGCCATCGCGTCCGGTGTGAAAGACTTTGCGCGCTCCTGTCCGTTGCGGCCCATGCTCTGGCGCAGGTTGGGATCGCGCAGCAGAGTCTCGAGGGCGTTGGCGAACGCCTCCGCCTCCAACGGGACACGCCAACCGGTTTTGCCCTGCACGACGATCTCTTTAGGGCCACCGTAGTCGGCAGCGACACAGGGCAGTCCCGCCGACATCGCCTCCAGGAGAACCAGCCCCTGTGTCTCAGCGGGCGCAGGCAGGGAGAAGACATCGCCCGCGGCGTACCAGTCCCCGATTTGGGCGTGGGGGACGGCGCCGGGGAAGAAGACATGCTTCTGGATGCCGAGTTCCGCGACCAGAGTCTCCAGCGTCGGGCGGCACTGTCCGTCGCCGACGATTCCCAATCGGAAATCTGCCGCAACTCCCGGCAGCGAGCGATCCCGCAGCAGCGCCACGGCCTGCAACAGCACATCCAGTCGCTTTTCGGGTCCAAGGCGACCCAGATAGAGAATCAGCGGGGTTTGATCCTCCAGCCCAATCCCGGCACGCATTTCGGCACGTGCCTCGGTTCGTATCACCGGGGGATGGATGCCGCTGGGCACGACCGCAAAGCGCGCTTTCACGCCGCCGTGTCGCAGTTCATCACGGGTATGGAGGGAGGGCGCGATCACATAGTCGGCGCGTGCGCAGAATCGACGCGTCACGCCCTTGGCCGCCTCGGCCCCCATCGTGCGCATCAGAGGCGATTTCGAATACGAGGCCATGCTGTCGTACAGGGAGTGGGCGGTGTAGACCATTGGGATGCGATAGCGGCGGGCGGTATCGGCGCCCAGTCTGCCGACCGTAAACGGATGCTGGCAGTGGATCACCTCGACCCCCAACGCGGCAAAGTCAAAGTTCAGGCGGGGAAAAGGGCGTGCAAAATGGTAGGGATGGCGTGGAAACGGCAGTTCGGGCAGACGAAATACATCGGCGTCATCTTCCGGCTGTTCGGAGCCTGGCGCGAAAACGTAGACCGTATGGCCCCACGAGCGCAAGATCTCCCGCAAGGTCTGTATGGAGGTGACAACTCCGTTCGTCACCGGACAGTAGCATTCTGAAAATAGGGCGATACGCATAACGGTTTCAACTACTCCGGCATCCGATCAGAAAATTGTAAGGTGCGCGGCGTCAGGACACGGCTTCCCTATTATAACCGGATGCTGTTCGCCTGTCAAATCGAACCTGTGAAATCGGTCTTTCGTTTACTCCCGCAGGCGCGGGTCGAGGGCATCGCGGAGGGCGTCTCCGAAGAAGTTGAAGGCCATGACAGTCAGCGCGAGCAGCAGGCCGGGGGCCAGCAGGAGCAGGGGATGGGTCTCTTTGTAGACCAGGGCGTCCTCGATCATGCGGCCCCAACTGGGGTAGGGGGGCTGCACGCCGAGTCCCAGGAAGGAGAGCGTCGCCTCCGCCAAAATCACGCCCGCGATGTCCTGGGTCACCTGCACGATGATCGGGCTGAGCAGGTTGGGCAGCAGATGGCGGAAGATGATATGATGGTTCTTGACTCCGATCGCGCGCGCCGCTTCGATATACTCTTTTTCGCGTAGCGCGAGTGCCTGCCCGCGCACCAGGCGGGCGAGGCCGGGCCAGCCGACGATGCCGAGCGCGAAGAAGAGCACCAGGAAACTGCTCCAGGGCGGCAGCGCCTGACTGCCGGAGCGCACGATCGCGGAGAGCATGATAGCCAGCAGAATATCGGGGAAGGCGAACATGACGTCGGTGAGGCGCATGAGCGCGACATCGGTCTTGCCGCCGTAGAAGCCTGCGGTCAGCCCGAGCGTCACCCCGACCAGCACCTCGACGATCACGACGACCAGTGAGACGCCGAGCGAGACTCGCGCCCCGTAGAGCAGGCGGCTCAGGACATCTTCGCCCAGCCCGTCGGTGCCCAGAATGTGGTGACTGTCGGGATTAGCGGGCAGAGAGTTGTAGTTCTTGGTGTCCAGAAAGTCGTAGGCGTAGTGCGTGAAGAGCGGCGCGCAGATCGCGACCAGCACCAGCACGACGATAAAGAGGCCGCTGATGACCGCGACCGGATTGCGCCGCAGCCGTCGCCACGCCTCCGCGCCGGGGCTGAGGCTCTTGGGAGCGGCCTGGACCGCAGGCTGAATTTCGGGAATGGCTGCCATCGTTACGCCTCCCGCCGGACGCGTGGATCGATCACGCCATAGAGAATATCGACCACGAGGTTGACCACCAGGAAGACGACCGCAACGAGCAGCGCCATCCCCTGGATCACCGCGTAGTCGCGTTTGGTGATGCTGTCGATGGAGGTGTAGCCGATGCCGGGGATCTGGAAGATCGTCTCGATGACGAAGGAGCCGGTCAGCAGATAGCCGAAGTTGGTGCCGATGATCGTCAGGACCGGCAGCGCCGCATTCTTCAGAGCGTGCCGCCAGACGGCTTTGCCGCGCGACAGCCCTTTCGCCATCGCGGTGCGCAGATAGTCCTGCCGCAGCACCTCCAACAGCGAGGCCCGCATAAAGCGTGCCATGATCGCCGCGGAACGCGAACCGAGGGCGATCGTCGGCAGAACAAGATATTTGGGATTGACGGTGGTGATATAGAACTTGCCGCCCACCAGAATGGTGATCGGCTCCCAGCCGCTGACAGGCAGCCAGCCCAGTTTCACCGCGAAGAGCAGCGCCATCAGCGGCCCCAGCACGATACTCGGCACGGAGACCAGCGCGACGACCGTCGCCATCGCCGCCCGGTCAAACCAGGAGTTGTGGTAGAGCGCGGCAAAGACCCCCACCGGCAGCCCGATCGCGAGCGCGAACAGGATCGCGCAGATCGCCAACTGCGCCGTCACCGGGAAGTCCTGGCGGATCATATCCCGCACCGGCTGACGATCCCTTGAGAAGGAGCGGCCCATATCGCCGTGCAGCACGATCTTGCCGACGTAATCGACATACTGCACCAGGAACGGTCGGTCGAGGCCGTACTCGTGCGCCAGTCGCGCTTTCGTCTCTGGAGTCGCCTTCTCTCCCGCGATGATGTCGATGGGGCTGGCAGGCGCCAGGCGCGCCGCCAGGAAGACCAGGAAGGAGACGGCGATCAGAGTCGGTATCGCCAGCGCAAAACGTTTTAAAAGGAAGTTCAGCATAGTTTCTATGGTGTTTTCGTAGTCTTGGCGTTGGGCAGTACAAAGCACTCCATGATACGCCAGCCCTGCACATCGGTATGGACGAGTGAGATCCGTTTGACGAACAGGAGAGGCACGACCGGCATGTCGTCCATCAGGATCTGATGGGCCTGTCCATAGAGATCCGCGCGCTTCTGCGGATCGGAGAGAGCGTCGGCCCGGTCGCAGAGCGCGTCGAATTTCGGGTTGGAGTAGCCGCTGCGGTTGATGCCCGAAGTCGATTTGAAGAGCGTCGTGAGGAAGTCCTGCGGGTCGAGATAGTCCGCGACCCAGCCGGTATAGTAGAACTCCAGCGAGTGCTTCTGCTCCTCCTTATAGAACTGTCCGGCTTCCAAAGGCTGAATAGTGACGTTGATGCCCAGGTTCTCTTTCAGGTTGCTGCGAATGATCTCCGCCACCGCCAGATTGGCCGGCCGCTGCTGAACGATCGAGAGATTCAGGTCCGGGATGCCTTTGCCGCCCGGATAGCCCGCCTCCGCCAGCAACTGCTTTGCTTTCGCGGGATTGAAGGTGAGCGTGGGAACGGACGGAGCCTTGCCTCCATTCGGCATCGCGGGCGGCAGCACCCCGTTCGCGATCTCACCGACGCCCTTGTAGGCGACTTTCAAAATCTGGTCACGGTCGATGGCCATTCCGATCGCCTGCCGCACCGCCTTCTTCGCGAAGATCGGCTGTTTGACCTCCTGCATGGCGAGGTAGGCGAAGTTGGCGTAGTCGGTCACATGATATTCGCCCGTCAATTTGCCGGCATCGCGGTCCTGAGCATAACGCGAGGTGTCTACCCCGACGAATACGTCCAGCTTGCCGGTCTGAAAGTTGTCGTAGGCGGTCTGCTGGTTGAGAATGATCGGAAACTCGATGCGGTCCAGCTTCGGCTTGCCGTCCCAGTAGTCGGAAAAGGCTTTCAGAACAATCTGCTTGCCGGGTTCGTACTTCTCCATCGCGAAGGGGCCGGTGCCGATAAAGGAGAATGCGTTGACCAGCTCGCCTGTCTTCGCGACTGCTTCCTTGCAGACGATGGCATCGGTCGGCATCGTCAGCATGCTGAGGAAGTAGGCGCGCGGCCGATCCAGCGTGACGGCGACGGTATGCGCATCGACGACCTTGACGCCCTCAAGATCCGGACGCTTGCCGCTCGTGACCTCCTTCAGACCGACGATCCCCTCCAGGTAGTTGGCGACGACCGGCGACGCGGTTTTCGGCGATAGCGCCCGCTCCCAGCTATACTTCACATCGTCCGCCACAAACTCTCTGCCGTTGTGAAACTTCACGCCGGAGCGCAGGTGGAAGGTGTAGGTCTTGCCGTCCGGACTCAGATCCCACTTCTCGGCGAGGCAGGGCTCGACTTCGTTCTTCACATTGTACCGCGTCAGCCCCTCGAACGAATGCAGCGCCAACTCTTCCGTAAGAACCTCCGGCAGATTCGCGATCTCCAGGGTGGTAGGCTCGATCGTCATGACCACCCGTAGGGTCTTGTCCGCCGCGCCGCCAGAGGCGCCTGTGCCGCCCGGTGCGGCAGAGCCGCTGGAACTGCTGTTCACGTTCGACTGCACGGTGCAGCCCGTCAGCGCCGCCATGCTCATAAACGCTGTCGCTGTACCGCAAACCTTGCACCAGTTCATAAAGGGGTTTCTCCAGATCAAAATGTTCTCGCGCTCTCAGTGACGTTCTGCATGGCGGTTACGGAGTTTTCGTAGTGCCGGAGTTGGGCAGGACGTAACACTGCGAGGTACGCCAGCCCTGCACATTGGTATGCACGAGCGCGATACGTTTCTGGAAGATAGTGGGTATGACCGGCATATCGTCCATGAGGATCTGGTGGGCCTGACCGTACAGAGCGGCACGCTGTTTCGGGTCGGTGAGCGCATCCGCCTTCGTGCAGAGCGCATCGAACTGGGGATTTTTGTAGTCGCTGCGGTTGATGGACGAGGTCGATTTGAAGAGCGTGGAGAGAAAGTCCTGCGGATCGAGATAGTCGGCGATCCAGCCGACATAGTAGAACTCCAGCGCGTGCTTCTGCTCCTCTTTGAAGAACTGCCCGGCCTCCAACTGCTGAATGGTGACGTTGATGCCCAGGTTCTCTTTCAGGTTGCTGCGAATGATCTCGCAGGCAGCGAGCGAGGAAGGCTGCTGCTGTATGACCGAAAGATTGAGGTCCGGGATGCCTTTGCCGTCCGGATAGCCGGCCTGTGACAGGAGCTGCTTCGCCAGTTTCGGATTGAAGCCGGGGCCGTTCGGGGGCGGACCTCCGTTCGGCATGGTGGGCGGCAGCACCCCGTTTGCGATCGATCCGACGCCCTTATAGGCCACTTTCAAGATCTGTTCACGATCGATGGCCATCCCGATCGCCTGTCGCACCGCCTTCTTCGCAAAGGCCGGCTGTTTGACCTCCTGCATGGAGACATAGGCGAAGGCGGCATAGTCGAAGACGCGATATTCGCCGGTCAGTTTGCCTGCCTCATGATCCTGGGAGTAGCGGTCGTTCGCGACATCGACGAAGATATCCAGCTTCCCGGTCAGGAAGTTGTCGTAGGCGGTCTGCGGGTTGAGAATGATCGGGAACTCGATACGATCCATCTTCGGCTTACCGTCCCAGTAGTCGGGAAAGGCTTTCAGGACGATCTGTTTGCCGGGTTCGTACTTCTCCAGCGCGAAGGGGCCGGTGCCGATGAAGGAAGCGGTGGTGATCTGCCCCTCCGTCTTCGTGACCGCCTCTTTGCAGACGATCGCGTTGGTCGGATAGGTCATCATGCCGGGGAAGTAGGCGCGGGGACTGTCCAGCGTCACAGCGACGGTATGGGGATCGACGACCTTGACGCCGGTCAGGTCCGGGCGCTTGCCGCTCGTCACCTCTTTCAGACCAAGGACGCCTTCCAGATAGTTGGCGGCGGTCGGCGACGCGGTTTTCGGCGCGACGGCGCGCTCCCAACTGTATTTGACGTCGTCCGCGACCATCTCACGGCCATTGTGGAACTTCACACCGGAGCGCAGGTGAAAGGTGTAGGTTTTGCCGTCGGGGCTGACGTCCCACTTCTCCGCCAGGCAAGGCTCGATCTCGTTTTTGTCGTTGTAGCGGGTCAGGCTCTCGAACGAATGCTCCAGCAGTTCCGCCGTATAGAGGTCCGGCAGCTTCGCCGGATCCAGGCTGACCGGTTCGATCGTCATCACCACCCGCAGCGTCTTATCCGACCCACCCGACAATGTACTACCGGGAGTAGTAGGATTTCCGGAACTGCCAGTGCTCGTGTTGGACTGCACGGTACAGCCTGTCAGCGCCGCGCCGAGCAGAAGCAGGGTGGTTGCGCCGCAAATTTTGCGCCAGTTCATAGGGGATCGGTCTCCATATCCAGAGTCAGGAAGGGCGCTCCCTCTCCCCTCTGTCTACGGTTGCAGCAGAGGGGAGAGGGAGGAGAGGGTCAGACATCTATGGCTGGACCGTGGTGGTGAGATGGGGCAGATGGCCCAGAAGCGAATCGCGCAGGTGGCCGACTCGGGGCTTGATCAACTCCAGATCGCGCTGATAGTAGATCGTCACCCAGGGGGCGTCGTCGATGGCGATCTGCTCCGCCTGCGCGTAGAGGGCCATGCGCTTGGTGACGTCCTGCTCGACATCGGCCTGATCGCACAGTCTGTCGAACTCCGGGTTGTTGTAGCCCACGCCGTTCTCGGGGTGATCGTCCACCCCATTGACCCTCTTGCTGGTGTGCAGGAGGACCGAGAGGAAGTTCTGCGGGTCGAGGTAGTCCGCGCCCCAGCGCAGATGGGTGAAGGCGAGGGTCTTGGCGGCGCGCTCTTTCAGGAACTGGCCCCACTCCATGGCGCGCAACTGCACGGAGATGCCGAGATTTGCCTGCAACTGACTGCGGACGATCTGGGCGGTGTCCCCGACCCAGGGCATATCCTGGCGGTAGGAGAGGGTGAGCGTCGGGAAGCCTTTGCCGTCCGGATAGCCGGCTTTCGCCAGCAGCGCCTTCGCTTTGGCCGGATCGAAGGGCAGGGGATTGATTTTCGGGGTGTAGTTGTCCATGCCGGGCGGGACGATCGCATTCGCGATATCGGCCTGGCCCTTCAGCGCGACCCGGATGATTTCGTTCTTATCGATCGCCATCGCGAATGCCTGCCGCACATCGCGCTTCCCGAAGGGAGAGCCGGCGGCATCCTGGTTGAGGCCCAGGTACCAGGTCGCGGCGCGCGGGAACGGTTTCAAGTCGGGTTTGAGTTTCGGGTCGGCGTTGATGCGGTCGAGGTCGCGCGGCGAGAGATCGACGATGTCCAGTTTGTCGGCCTCGTAGTTGTTGAGGCGCAGGTTGGCATCGATTAGGACCGGGCGCTCGATATAGTCCAGTTTCGGCCTGCCGCCGTAGTAGTCGGGGTTGGCAGCGAGCACGACACGGTAGTTGCTTTTGAACTCCGCCAGTTTGAAGGGGCCGGTTCCGATCGCCGAGATCTCCGACACCGTGCCTCCGGCCCGCGCGATCTCCTCTTTACAGACCACATAGCCGGCGGCGTAGGTCATGTTGCCCAGCCAGTAGGGTTTGGCGGAGTCGATGGTGATCGTGACCGTGTAGGGATCGACGACTTTGATGCCGGAGATCTCGGAGACGCCCTGCTTATTGGAGAGACGATCCGACACCCCGACGATGTCCTTCAGATAGACCGGCGCTGTCGTGGACTTCGTCTCCGGGCTGCAGGCGCGCTCGAAACTGTATTTGACGTCGTCGGCGTTCATCTCGCGGCCGTTGTGGAACTTCACGCCGTGCCGAATATGGAAGGTATAGGTCTTGCCGTCCGGGCTGACCTCCCACTTCTCCGCCATACCGGGCACGATCTTATTCTTCTCATCCCACTTTACCAGGCCTTCAAAGACGCCCTGGAGCAGGTCGATGGTAGTGCCGTCCTCGACGAGGGCCGGGTCGAGCGTGGTGGCCTCCGCCGTGAGGGCGTAGCGCAGCGTATTCGCGTTGGTCTGCACCTTGCCGAGCGAACCGCCTCCGCCTGTACCGCTCGGATTGGTGGGGGCGCCGGGGTTCGAGGTGACGGTACATCCGGCCAGCAGGCCGACCGCGCCGCACGCCGCCAGGAGGCCAATCGCCCTGCGGGTGAGCGAGGGAATAGAAGAAGAGTGCACTATGGAATCGTGATGCCGTTTCACGTGGACATGGCTCCTTTCAAAACAGAGCGTCCGCGCGTACGTACACGCAGACAGAACTAAGGAGTCTATTCGCGACAAAACAGAGATTTTCCTGCTGCCCCGTGAAGGCGAACGAGGAAACCGGCGTGATCGCTCTTGTGTCGTTGACCATAATAGGATGTTGGTATGAGGTGAGAAGCGCACGGCGGGCCGGTGTCAGGTGGGGGAAGCCCGACACCGGCCCGCTTCGAGGGGCTGAGTTAGGGACGTTCCAGCGAAATCTGGAAGGTGTTCCAGTGGCCGTGTCCGGCGGTCGCGTTGTTCGGGTCGGCGTTGTAGACTTTCAGCAGGAGGTTCGCCTCACCGACGGTGTTCTTCGGGGTCAAACCGAATGGCTGGTTGCCGTAGGGGCCGGTTTCATGCAGTCGCAGCGCTCCGCCGCCGACCATACGCGCCTTGACCTTGTAGGGTCCGACCGGGATGTTGTTGATATACAGTCCGCCCGAAAAGCCGGTTCCGGTCTCTTTCCGAACAACGATCGTCCGTCCCTTGCTGCCGTCCAGCATCGGGCCATCGGGCGTCAGGGTCAGTTCGACCTGCGAGTTCGGCGGCAGGGAGTTCTTGCTCATGGAGCCGTCCTGCACATAGAAGTTGAGCACAATGGTTCCGCCGTAGTAGTTGCCGCAGTATTTCGGGTCGTCCTGCGCTTTGGCCCGGTCACCGATGCCATACGGCAGCAGCACCCAGTTTTTGACCACGCCGTTGGGGGAGGCAAACTCATCGATGCTCCCATCGGTCGGGTGCAGTCCGAAGGCCGCGATGAGGTCCCCGTAGTCGGTGGTGTATCCGGCGCAGTAGAAGCTGCCCACTCCCCAGGGCGTCTTGATCTCGTAGTAGCCCTGCGCATCTGTCTTCGCGGAAGCGCCGGAATAGAAGCCTCCGACGGCCGTCGAGCGGACTCCGATCAGCGCGCCTTTGAGCGGGTGGCCCTGCGTGTCTTTTACATAGCCCCGTACATAGCCCGGTTTCGGCGCGATGGTTGGCATGGCAGGGAAGGCAGGCATCTTGCGGCCCATCACGTTGACATATTGGGTGGAAGCGTCTGCCTGCACGACAATCGCGTCGGCGGTAGAGGCAGCAGGAGAACTCTCCGGTTTCGCTTTGCGGGCCGGTCTCTCCGGCTCTTCCGCACTATTTCCCGCGGCGTTTGCGGCAGGAGCCGAGTCATGGCTTGCCGATTTGTCGTCCGGTGAGGTGAGGGTGGTCCAGGCGAGCAGCAGATTGCTGCCATGATCGACCCACATGCCGATCGCCGGACTCTTGTCGCCGGACGCCTTGCAGACGAACATGGTGAACCTGTCGTCATCGGCTTTGATGGGATCCTGCGCCGTATAGGTGTAGCCCAGCGTTTTCAGGGAGCGCGGCAGCGCGGTCTTGACATCGCGGCCGGTCGGCCATGCCAGCACTTCGACCGGACCGATGCCATGTTTGGCGGCTTTGGCGATATTGCGGAGCACTTCGGCGAATTTGCCGATGCTCTCCTGGTCTTTGGATCGGAAGGCTCCCGCCGGCAGACTGACCGGGATCGTCTGCGCTTTTGTCGTGGCTTCGACGTTTTCGGGTTCGTCACGGCGCGGCGCGGCACAGGCGGGCAGGCTGCCCAACCCGGCCAGAGGCGCGGGCAGGTTCGGCGTCATGGTGACCATCATCAGGCCGGCCAGGGCCAGGGTGCGCGGCGCGGCTTTGCGGCGCAGATCGACAGTGCGGTTGGTGTAATCCGTGAAACGGCTCATCGTATTTTCCTCGTGTCAGTGTTGTATGCGTTGCTTCGTTGCAGGTTGATGCTGTGTGTTGTCAAGTCGTTGTGTGTTGTTAAGGTGCAGAACGCTTCTGCTCGGGACGGCCTGGTCCCTGGATCGGCATCGGCTCGACAAAGCGGATGCCGTATTCTGCGCT
>Ga0070658_10004225_pt1 | contig 11744 bp, 12 predicted proteins | sample KBSC13metaG_FD_64664 | JGI IMG/M metagenome (GOLD analysis project Ga0070658, IMG submission 64664) | Corn rhizosphere microbial communities from Kellogg Biological Station, Michigan, USA - KBS C1-3 metaG | ecosystem: Host-associated > Plants > Roots > Rhizosphere > Soil ... | reverse complement strand
AGAGCACCAGGATCGTCGTGCCGAGGTTGCCGAAGATCGGCCCCGGCCACGCCATCGTCGCGAGCGCCGCACCGACACCGCCGGTCGTCAGGGTCGAGGTTGTCTCCGGGACCGTGAGGGCGACGTCGCGGTAGAAGCCCTCGATGGCGAGCCCCGGTGCGTTGGCCGTCAGCCCGTACGACGCGAAGCCGGACCCCGGCTCGGCGGCCTGTGCCGGTGACGGCAGGCTGAGAGCCACGACCAGCAAGGGGACCAGTAAGGGGAGCAGTCTCTTCACCGGGCACTCCCGCCGAGGTAGGTCGCCTGCAGGGCGTCCTGCACGTCCGCCGGCTCTCCCATGCGCACGATGCGCCCCTGCACCATCAGAGCGGCGTAGTCAGCGATGGCGAGCGCGGTGTGCACGAACTGCTCGACGACGAGCACGCTGATGCCGGTCGCCGCGAGCTGTCCCACGACCTCGTAGAGGTCGGCCACGACCTTGGGCGCGAGTCCCATCGAGATCTCGTCGAGCAGCAGCAGGCCGGGGTCGGTGCCGAGGGCACGAGCCATGGCGAGCATCTGCTGCTCTCCGCCGGACAGCGTCCCGGCTAGCTGGCCGCGCCGCTCGCGGAGCTTCGGGAATCGCTCGTACGCCTGGTCGGCGACGCCGTCGGCCCGGCGCCCGAGGAAGCTGACGAGCTTGAGGTTCTCCGACACTGTCAGCGTCGGGAAGATCCCGCGCCCCTCGGGGATGCGGCACACCCCGGCACGGGCGAGAGCCGCAGCCGACGCCCCGTTGACGTGCTGTCCGCCGACGTGGAGGTGGCCGCCGCTTGCGGCCAGCCGGCCGCTGGCGACCGACAGGGTGGTCGTCTTCCCGGCGCCGTTGGGTCCGAGCAGCGCGACCACCTTGCCCGCGGGCACGAGCAGGTCCACGTCGTGCAGGACCGTGAGGCGGCCGTAGCCGGCTCGGATCCCGCGCAGCTCGAGGGCCGGCGCCCTCACCGCCGTGGCAGTGGCTGTGTCAGGCATGCACCACCCACCTCACGCGCGGGACGTGCGGCCGGGGCAGCTCGGCGAGGAAGCCCCCGAGGCCACCGGGGGCGTAGGCCAGGGTCAGCGCGCCGAGACCGGTCACGGCGTAGGCGAGGCCGCCGAGCGACGGGACCTGCTGCTGCACCACAGGCAGGACGGCGGTCACGACAGCGGCGACGAAGGCACCGGTCACGGTCTTGATCCCACCGATCCTCAGGAGCAGCAGGAGCACGCAGCTCTGCAGGGTCGCGAAGTCGGTCGCGCTCACGATGCCGGCGCCGAGCCCGCCGAAGAGCGCTCCACCCAGCCCGGCCGTCCCGGCCGCGACCATGAAGACGCCGAGCTTGACGCGCGAGAGGCGCATGCCCAGGGTGGCCGACGCCGCCGGTGAGTCGTCCATCGCGGCGAGCCGGCGACCGAAGCGCGACCGGCGGACGGCCAGCAGCGCGACCGACCCCGCAGCGAAGACCGCCGCGCAGAAGACGAAGTAGCCCGCGCCCCCGCCCGGCACCGGGATCCGGTCGACGCGCAAGGTGCCCGAGGCGCCGAAGTAGTGGCCGAAGAAGCCGATGTCGACGACCTCGCCGAACGCGAAGGTGGCCAGTGCCAGGTAGAGCCCGCGCAGCCGCAGCGTGGGCAGCGCGACGAGAGCACCGACGAGGGCCGTCGCCGCGACGGCCACGAGCACGCCACCGAGCCCGCCGACCTTGCCCATCGCGTAGGAGCCGATGCCGACGAACGACAGCGTGCAGAGCGACACCTGACCCGAGTAGCCGGTGAGCAGCACCAGCGACAGACCGCAGAACGCCAGCACGAGGGCGCGTGAGCCGGTGTCGAGCCACGACCCCGGTGCGGCCGCGGCGAAGACGGCCGCAGCGACGACGAAGCCGGCCCCGCTCACGGCGGCCCGGCGGGCCGACGGGATCCGCGGCGGCCGGTTGAGGCGTGGGGCTCCGGCACGCAGCGGGTCGGGACGCATGACGATGAGCACGACGAACAGCAGCAGCATCGGCAAGCCCTGCTGCAGCGTGGCCTGGAACCACTGCGGCACGAAGCTGAGGTCCGGCAGGTAGCCGATCGACCACGAGCCGGCGAGCCCCAGTCCGAGAGCCCCGATCGCGGTGACGGGCAGCGACCGCAGCCGGCCGACCATGGCCGCGGCGTACCCGTTCACGACGAGCAGCGTGAGGTTGAGGACGTTCAGCTGCACGAGCGGCGCGAGCAGGACGCCGGACAGGGCAGCGAGCGTCGAGCTGAGCGCCCAGGCGAGCTGCTGGACCCGGGCCGGTTCGAGGCCGTTCATCGCGAGCAGGTCCGGGTCGTCGACGACCGCGCGCATCGCCAGGCCGAGCCGGGTGCGGCTGAACAGCAGCCGCAACAGGACGGCGATGGCGACCGTGCTCGCGATGATGAGCAGCTGGGTCGCCGACAGCGTGATGCCGAGGAACGTGACCGAGCCGCTCCCGGCGTAGCGCGGCAGGATCCTCGGGTCCTTGACCGGCCACACGGAGAAGGCGAAGCCGAGCAGGATGAGCAGCAGCGCAAGGGTGGTCGCGAGGGTCTGGTCGGGCGGGGCCCCCGCGGCTCGGCGGAAGAGCACGCGTTCCACGAGCAGTCCGAACAGCGGCGCGGCGACACCGACGACCAGGAGCAGCGAGAGCCACAGCGGCAGGCCCCAGCCCTGCCAGCACTGCCAGAACGTGAAGGCGGCCACCATGCCCATCGCGCCCTGGGCGAAGTTGAAGACCCCGGCGGTCGTGTACGTCACGACCAGTCCCGTGGCGGTGAGGGCGTAGATGCAGCCCGACACCAGGCCCACGATCGTCAGGGCGACGAAGGTGCTCACGGCTGCAACATAAGTCCGCTCATGACCGATGTCACTACACTTGCGTGCAAAAGTGCAGGTAAGTCTTGCTAGAGCCCCGAGCCGTCGAGCAGCTGCTGGCGGGCCTTCGGCCACTGCTTGCGGATCTGCCGCTCGGACGTCACCGCGCGCAGGAGCCACAGCCCCCGGATCGTCGCGACTCCCGTGACCAGCAAGGGGATCGCGTCGCTGCGCTGCGTGAAGTCCGGACCCACCGCCTCGGCGGTCTCAGCCAGCCGCTCGGACACCTCGCGGTCGAAGCGGTGCAGGTGCTCGGCCAGCTCCGGGTCGGTGCGCGACGCGACGAACAGCTCGAGGAGGGCGGTCGACGCAGGGCCCGCGTTGACCTCGAAGAGGTGGTTGAGGATCTGCTCGTACTGCGCCCTCTCCCCCGATGCCCGCCGGCCGGCGGTCGACATCATCTCGTCCGTCAGCCGCACCGTGAGGTGGCGCAGCGCGGCAACGACGAGCTCCGCCTTCGTCGCGAAGTAGTGGGCCTGCGCGCCGCGCGTGACCCCCGCTCTCGCGACGACGCTGGACGTGGTGAGGCTGGAGTAGCCGACCTCGGCGAGCTCCTCGAGAGTCGCGTCGAGCAGGGCGGTGACGGTGGCCGCCCGGCGCTCGGCCTGCGTCCGCCGTACCCTCTGCTCCAGCACGACCGGCACCGTACACACTTCCGTGCTTGACTGCATGTAACTTTCGTCGCAGGCTCCGCCACGTGAACTTCGACGACACTCCGGAAGAGGCGGCGTACCGGGCGCAGGTCCGGTCCTACATCGAGTCCCATCGCGACCAGCTGATCAGCAGCGGCGACTCCGCCCGTCGCGAGGGCGACCTCACCAAGGCGCGGCAGTCGCAGCGGGTGATGTACGAGGGCGGCTACGTCGGCATCACCTGGCCGAAGGAGCACGGCGGCCAGGGCGGATCGCCGATGCAGCAGGCGATCGTGGACCAGGAGCTCGGCCGTGCCGGTGTTCCCGGGCACGTCGGTCTCATCGGCATCGGCATGTGCGGCCCGACCGTGATCGGCCACGGCAGCGAGGACCAGAAGCAGCGCTACCTCAAGCGGCTGCTGTCGTGCGAGGACATCTGGTGCCAGCTGTTCAGCGAGCCGGCGTCGGGCTCGGACCTCGCGGCCCTGCGCACCAAGGCCGTCCGCGAAGGGGACTCCTGGCGCATCAACGGGCAGAAGGTCTGGACGACGCTCGCCCAGTACGCCGACTACGGCATCCTGCTCACCCGCACGGACCCGACGCTGGCGAAGCACAAGGGCCTCACGATGTTCGTCGTGGACATGAAGGCTCCCGGCGTGACCGTCCGTCCGCTGCGCCAGATGAGCGGCAGCGCGGAGTTCAACGAGGTCTTCTTCGACGACGTCATCATCCCCGACAGCGAGCGGCTCGGTGAGGTCAACGACGGCTGGCGCGTCGGGCTCACCACCCTGATGAGCGAGCGGCTCACCCTCGGCGGTGGCGGCGGCGAGATGGGCATCTCGACGAGTGCCGCCACTGCCTACCTCAGCCAGCAGATCAAGGACCTGCCCGAGGACCGGCAGGCGCTGCTGCGCCAGGACTTCGGCCGGGTCTGGACGCAGCTGCTCGCCACGCGCTACACCGGCTACCGCCAGCTGTCGGCCATCTCGAAGGGTGCGCTGCCGGGACCGGAGGCCAGCGCCGGGAAGCTGGCAGGCACGGCGGCGAGCAGGAAGCTGGCCGACCTCGGCGTCCGCGCCTCGGGGCACCAGGCACTGTGGTTCGACGGGCCGTTCCAGGCGTCGCAGGCCGGGCTGCCCGGCCTGTCGATCGCCGGCGGCACCGACGAGATCCTGCGCAACGTCATCGGTGAGCGCGTGCTCGGCCTGCCCGCCGAGCCCCGCGCCGACAAGGGCCTGTCCTTCGAGGAGTCGGTGAAGCTGTGAACTTCGACCTGTCAGACGAGCAGCGCGCCCTCGGCTCCGCCGCGCGCGACTTCTTCAGCAAGGCGGCCTCCCCCGCCGACAGCCGCAACGCACTGGAGGACGGCTCCCCCACCGCCCCCGGTCTCAAGTCCGTCGTCGACACCGGCTTCCACGCGATCCTGCAGGAGGGCGGGAGCGTCCTCGATCTCGCCGTGGTCGCGACCGAGGCCGGGCGGGTGCTCGCGGCACCCAGCTTCGCCGGCTTCGGCCGGGTGTCCGTGCTGGCACCCGGGGAGGACCTCGCGGCCGGCGTCGCGGTCGTCGACGGCGGCCCGGCGCTCGACGCGGCGACGGCCACGGTCTTCTACGCGCTGCAGGACGGTGCGCTCGTCCGCGGCACGGGTTCGGCAGTCCAGGGTGAGCACATCGACCCGACGCGCGGCCTGGCCACGGTGACCCTCGACAGCACGAGCCCGGTCGAGGGCGCGGACCGCTGGACCAAGGCGCTGCAGGTCGGCCAGGTGCTCCTCGCTGCGGAGGGTCTCGGTACGGCGGAGCGCGCCGTCGAGCTGGGTGTGCAGTACGCCAAGGACCGCAAGGCGTTCGGCCGCGCCATCGGCTCCTACCAGGCCGTGAAGCACGCGCTCGTCAACGCCTTCGTCGGTGTGGAGCAGCTGCGCTCGCTCGTCTGGTGGGCGGCCTGGGCCGCCGACGAGGCGCCGGCCGAGCTGCCCCTCGCGGCAGCGGCAGCGAAGGGCCTGGCCGCCACCGTGCTGGAGCAGGCGACCGAGACGCTCATCCAGGTGCACGGCGGCATCGGCTTCACGTGGGAGCACGACGCGCACCTGTTCTGGCGGCGGGCCAAGGTCGATCGGCTGCTCCTGGGCGACGACGTGGAGGCCTACGACACCGTCGCCCGCCTCGCGCTGGCATGACGAACGAGCACAACCTGGCCGTCCTGGCCGACGAGCACATCGAGCGGGTCGGCGACTACGAGTCGCTGCTGTTCGAGGGGCAGCTGCACCGGTCGGGAACGCTGCACGACCGAGGCTGCCGCTTGGCCGCGGGACTGCGGGCGGCGGGTGTGCAGCCCGGGGACCGCGTCGTCGTCCTCACCATGAACACCCCCGAGGTCGGCATCGTCTACTCCGCCTGCTGGCGGGCGGGCGCCGTCGTCACGCCGGTCATGTTCCTCATCAGCCCACCTGAGCTGCGGCACATCCTCACCGACTGCGAACCGTCGCTGGTGCTCATCACCCCCGAGCTGAAGCCCTTGCTGGACAGCGCTTCCGAGGGCTTGGACCTGCGGGTCGCCGTGATCGGTGAGGACTCCTACGCCGAGCTGGAGGCGGCCGAGCCGGCCGGCATCACCGACCGCGCCGACGACGACCTGGCAGCGCTGCTCTACACCGGTGGGACGACCGGCCGGTCCAAGGGCGTGATGCTCACGCACCAGGGTCTGTGGTTCGCCGGGTGGGCGCTGAAGGAGGGCGGCAAGGCGCTCGAGACGACCCGGGCGATCCTCCCGCTGCCGCTCTCGCACGCCTTCGGCATCATGGTCGCCTGCTCCGGGATGCACGCGGAGACCCAGCGGTTCTCGGTGCTCCAGCGCTGGTTCAACGCCGAGGACTGGGTCGACCAGGTCGAGAAGCACCGGCTCGAGACCAGCCCCGTCGTCCCGTCGATGCTGACCATGATCCTGGCGCTGCCGCTGGAGGGACGCGACCTGTCGTCGCTGAAGATGCTCGGCTCCGGTGCGGCTCCGCTGGCGCCGGCCGTCCGGCAGCAGGTGCGTGAGCGGATGGGCGTCGAGATCTACGAGGGGTACGGGCTGACGGAGTCCACTGCCGGCGTCAGCGCCAACCGCTTCGGGGCCAACAAGCCCGGCTCCGTCGGGCGACCACTGCCGGGCGTCGAGGTGCGCATCGCCGACGACGGCGAGATCCTCGTGCGGTCGTGGGGCGTCATGGCCGGCTACTGGAAGTCCCCCGAGCAGACCGCCGAGACCGTCATCGACGGCTGGCTGCACACCGGGGACATCGGCAGCCTGGACGACGAGGGCTACCTCTACATCAACGACCGCAAGAAGGACCTCATCATCCGGGGCGGCTTCAACGTCTACCCCCGCGACGTCGAGGAGGCCCTGCTGCAGCACCCGTCCGTCGTGCAGGCGGCGTGCGTCGGCCGGCCCGACGAGGTCTCTGGCGAGGAGGTCGTCGCGGTGGTCGCGCTCGCTCCTGACGCGACGATCACCGGCCCCGAGCTCGTCGAGTGGTCGAAGTCGGTCCTCTCGAAGTACAAGTACCCGCGCGAGATCGTCGTCCTGCCCGCCGTACCGCTGACCTCTGTCGGCAAGACCGACCGCAAGGCCGTCCGAGCCCTCGTCTCCGGCTGATCACCGGGATGGGGTCGGTGAGGGGGTCAGCGTCGGCACCGGGAGCGTCGGCACGGGTGTCGTGGGCGCGGGTGCCGTCGGCGTCACGGACGGCTCCGGCGTCGACGAGCGCGTCGTCGAGGGCGTCGGGGACGAGCGCGGCGACGGGCCGACCGACCTCCCGGGCGTGGGCGTCGACGACGGGGTCGGTGTCATGACGGGAGCGCGGGGCGGCACGGGCGCCGGGACGGCCCGCGTCGGTGTGGGACGCACGAGGGCGTAGAGCGCGAGCACGAGGACGAAGGCGCCGGCCGCGAAGACGGTGGACGGCCGCGGGCGGCCTATCGGCACGAGCCGCGGGCGGCCCAGGGGCACGAGCCGCGGGCGGCCGGTCATGACGCCTGCGCCGTCGGGACGGCGGTGTCGAGCTGCGGGGTGAGCTCGACGCCCTGCTGCCGCATGCCGGCGGCGATCCGCCGGCGCAGCTCCCGGCCGACCTCGAACTGCTTGCCCGGCAGCGTGCGGGCGACGACCCGGATGGACAGCTCGTCGACGCCGAGCGACTCGACGCCGGCCACCGTCGGTGGGTCGAGCAGCAGGTCGCGCAGGGTCGGGTCGTCGTAGGCAGCACCCGCGATCCGTACCAGCTCGTCCGTGACGACGTTCACGTCGGCGCCCGACGGCACCGGCACGTCGATGACGGCGCGCGCCCAGTCTCGCGAGAGGTTGGTGATCTGGAGGATGTTCCCGTTGGGGGTGACGACGACCTCGCCGTCGAGGGTGCGGACAGTGGTGACGCGCAGGGTCACGTCCTCGACCGTCCCCGTGACGGGGGCGACGCCGCCTGAGCAGGCGATGCGGATGACGTCTCCGAAGCCGTACTGGCGCTCGGCGACGACGAAGAAGCCGGACAGGACGTCGCTGACGAAGCGCTGCGCGCCGAGGCCGAGAGCGACACCGAGGGCAGCCGCTGGGGCCGCGATGCCGCTGACGGGCACGCCGAGGCGGTCGAGCACCTCGATGGCGATCACGGTCCAGAGGACGAGGATCGCGACGTACTGCAGCACCTGCGCGACGGCGTGCCGGTGCTTGGCAGCCTCGGACCTGACGAGGGCGTCACTGCCCTCGTCGATGCGTCCCTCGACGCGGTCGCCCACCCAGCTGATGAAGCGGCCGCCGAGGACGCCGCCGAGGACGAGGAGGACGATCTCGAGCCCGCTCCCTCGGGCCCACGTGCTGACATCGGTCAGGGGTGCTATCGAAACAGCCACCGAGAGACCGTTGCCGCCTCAGCCGGGGCTAACCATTCCTGAGGGAGCTGAGTCCAGCATCGTGAGGATCGCCACAGCGAGCTCGCGCGCGGCGGACGGGTCGAGCTCCACGGCGAGCCGCTCCGCTCCGCGGCGGAAGTCGATGTTGAGGGCGTGGTCGACGGGGGCGTCGACCGGGTGGTCGAGGTAGACCGTGGCCTCGTCGAGCGCGGCCCAGCCGCGAGCCAGCTTTCCCGAGGACCGTGGCAGCGCGACGTGCGCCGTCTCGTAGGTGCACATCAGGCGAGCGTCGAGCCGTAGAACTCGAGGATGAGGCGCCAGCCCTCCTTGGCGGCTTCCGGCCGGTAGGACGGCCGGTCGACGCTGAAGAACCCGTGCCCGGCGCCCTCGAAGTAGTGGAAGCTGTGCGGCTTGCCGGCCTGGTCCAGCAGCCCCGACAGGCGCTGCATGTCGGCCGGCGGCGGATAGGCGTCCTCCTGGCCGAAGAGGCCGAGGACGGGACAGCGCAGTGACGGCACGAGGTGCTCGAGCGGACCGACCTTCAGGGGCCACTGCTCGGGCACCTCACCGACGACGAAGGCCCCGTAGCAGTCGACGGCCGCGTCGATGTCGAGGGAGCCCGCGCAGAGGAACGCCTGTCGGCCACCGGAGCAGTAGCCGATGACGCCGACGCGACCGTTCGACGACGAGAGGGACCTCAGGTGCGCGGCCGCCCCCGCGACGTCGCCGAGCAGTCGCGCGTCCTGCACGCCGCCCTGGGACCGTACGAGAGCGGCGGCGTCATCGGGGTCGGCGCCGGGTGCTTCGCGCGAGTAGAGGTTGGGGCAGATGGCGTCGTACCCCTCGGCGGCGAAGCGGCGCGCGATCTCCTTGGTCGCCGCGTCGTAGCCGGGAAGGTGGTGGATGACAACCACCCCGCCGCGGGTCCCGCCGTCGACGGGCGAGGCCGCGTAGGCCTCGATCTGGTCGCCGCCGTCGCCGGCGATGCTGATGGTCTCGGCCCGCAAGTCGCCTCTCACATCCGCAACCTACGAGATGGCCTCCCCGAGTGCGGGAGGGCGCCATCGATGTGATGAGATCTTGGTGCGTTCGCCTTGAAGCAAGCAGGGTCGAGCCGAGACGCGCACCTGAGGACAGCAAGCCGTGAGACCGCAAGAAACCCCCCGCCCGACGTGACCGAGGACCGCCTCTCCGACGCCGGTGACGCGGTAGCCCAGATCCTCGTCGCCGACGCGACGCTCAGCGACACCGCTCAGCGCGTCGCGGAGCTCGCGCGCGCCGCGACCGGTGCTGCCAGCGCGAGGATCACCGTGCAGGGCGACCATGGCGACGCGACGACGATCGCCACGACCGGAGACATGCCCGACGACGCACCAGCGATCGCGTTGCAGGTCGGCAGCCAGGAGATCGGTGCGCTCCAGCTCTCCGGGGACGCCATCGATGCCACGGCCGCCACGCGCTTCGCCGACCGCGCCGCGATCGTCCTCGTCAACGCCCGGGCCTACTGGGCAGCCCGGGAGACCAGCGCCGGGCTGCAGGCAGCACTGGACTCGCGTGCCGTCATCGACATGGCCAAGGGCAAGCTCATGGCACAGGGCGGGCTCTCCCCCGACGACGCCTTTGCCTTGCTCGTCAAGGCATCTCAGCGTGAGAACGTGAAGCTGCGCGAGATCGCGCAGCGCATCGTCTACAGCTCCGGTGACACCGGGACGATCGACGCGTAACGCGCAAAGCGGCGGGTCAGCCGATGTCGTCGCCGAGCTCGAGCTTGCGGTAGAAGGTGATCTCGGGCTCACTCGTGACGCCGGCTTCCGCCATGAACTTCCCGATGTCGGGCTGGCTCTGGAAGAACGAGTGGAACGACGCCTCGTCCGGCCACTCGTCGATGACGAGGATCTCGGAGTCGGAGGCGTAGAAGCGGTGGTAGGTGGCGCCGGCGGCCTTGCCGGCCGCCGAGACGGTCGAGAACGCCTGCGGGTCCGTCTCCGCGATGTGCTCGAGCGCCTTCGCGTCGCCGCTCACACGCAGGGTCATGAGAACGCTCATGCTGGCTTGCCCTTCTTGGCTGTGCACGGGTTCCCGTCGTGGGGCCAGGGCGGCGGCTTCAGGGCGACGCTACGACGCGGCCAGCGGGAAGGAATGACCACAAAGGGCTAGCCGACGTGCAGCAGCACCCCGAGCTTCGCCATCGGGTCGTTGGCTCCGCAGGTCGCGCAGTCACCGTAGAAGGAGCCCCAGGCCGTGCCGTCCGGCGCGACGTCGAGGTCGATGTAGTCGTCCTTCGCGCTCTGCGGCGACGTGACGAGCTGATGAGCGGCACCGTGCACCGTCGAGGTCACGAAGACCGAGCCGCGCTGCACGGTCACCGACCCGTCGTACCCACCGCCCTTGTGCGCGCTGAGGTAGGCGACCGCCACCTGCCCGGGGCCGCGCAGCGCCATCGCCCACTGCCCGATGGCCGCGCCACGACGGGCCGGCGCGACGAGGTCGACCGGCATGCTCCAGGTGCGACCGCTGTCGTGAGACGTGCGCAGCAGCAGCTTCGAGCCGGACAGCGTGACGCCGTAGAACGTGCCGCGGCTGTCCACGCGGAGCTCGTCCAACGTCGGGAGCGGACGGACGACCGGGAACGAGGCGGCCTCGTCGACCGACCGCGCGAGGTAGGTCCGCCCGCCGCACGACACGAGCGTCCAGAGCGACCCGTCAGGACCGGCCTGCGGGTAGTACCCGTCGCCGGCGCTGAAGTCCTCCTGGTCGCTGCCGCACTCGCTGTGCACCGGGACACCGCGACGCAGCAGCGTCGACCGCATCGTCCAGCTGTGGCCGCCGTCGAGGGTGCGCCAGCAGTCCCGCTCCCCGTAGGCGAACATCACCGTGTTGCCGCACCAGTACGCGACCCGCTCCCCCTGCACCGGCTGGTCGCCGCCGCGCGGGGTCGGCCCCGAGGTGAAGCGCGGGTTCTCGGACTCGACGTAGCCCGGCGCTTGGGTGTTGAACCACGTGCGTCCGCCGTCGTCGCTGGTGAGCAGGTGGGCGTACCCCGCCGGCACCTGGTCCTCGACCGGGATGCCCGACGACGGCACGGTGACGGGGCTCAGCGCGTAGTAGTAGAGGCGTCCCGTCGCGGCGTCGATGTAGATGGAGCCGTCGGACGCGACCCACTGGGTGCCGGCCGGCTCGACGTAGCGGAAGCTGTGGCCGCCGTCCCGCGACACCGCGAAGCCGGCGGGCGTGATCTGCGTCTGCGGCTTGGGCCCCGGCGTCCCCGGGACGAAGCCGCTGCCCGCCACACCGGGCGCGATCTGCGCGGGCTGCTGCACGACG
>Ga0070658_10004224_pt1 | contig 11752 bp, 10 predicted proteins | sample KBSC13metaG_FD_64664 | JGI IMG/M metagenome (GOLD analysis project Ga0070658, IMG submission 64664) | Corn rhizosphere microbial communities from Kellogg Biological Station, Michigan, USA - KBS C1-3 metaG | ecosystem: Host-associated > Plants > Roots > Rhizosphere > Soil ... | reverse complement strand
TGAAAAACCTTGCCGGCATTGAGAGCGTTGACCGCTACGATACGGAGTAATGTGGTGAAATCAACTGCTATGGTGTATTGGTAGTAGCTTAAATAATCACTTAGTTTTTCCACTCACTATTCACTACTCCCAACTCACAATTCTTATCTTCGCCGCCATTATGTACAAATTGCTTCGCAACATTTTATTTTTTTTTGATGCTGAAAAGGTGCATTATTTTTCGATGGATATCTTCAAATTTCTTTGCAAGTATTCTTTCATAAAGAAGATAATAGAAAAAAAATTTACCATCCATTCAACACTATTAGAACGAAATTATTTTGGGCTTGTATTTACAAATCCTGTTGGGCTGGCGGCAGGGTTTGATAAAAATGCCATGTATCTAAATGAATTAATGGCTTTAGGGTTCGGCTTTGTGGAAGTAGGCACAGTAACCCCTTTGCCGCAGGATGGAAATCCAAAGCCCAGGTTATTTCGATTACCGAAAGATAACGCCATTGTAAACCGGATGGGCTTTAATAATGACGGTGCCGTTATTGTTGCAGACCGTTTATATAAATTTATAAAAAGCGATTCTTATTTGAATAAAAGACAGAAGATACTTATAGGTGGTAATATCGGTAAAAATAAAAATACCCCGAATGAAAATGCATGGCACGACTATGAGGTATGCTTTAATCTTTTACACAATGTTGTAGACTATTTCGTTGTAAATGTTAGTTCGCCAAATACGCCGGGGCTGAGAGATCTCCAGCAAAAAAAGTCGCTCAAAAAAATTCTTTTGCATCTACAAAATCTTAATAAAGAAAAATCGATACGTAAGCCTCTGCTTCTAAAAATTTCACCTGACCTTTCACCAGATGAACTAAATGATATTATTGACCTGGCCATGGAAATACAATTAGATGGGCTTGTGGCTGTAAATACTACAATAAGGAGAGATAATTTGAATTCATCAAGAAGTAAAGTTGATGCCACCGGCGCCGGTGGCTTAAGCGGTAAGCCTCTTGCCGGCGAATCAACACGTATCACGAATTTTATTTTTAAGAAAACCGCCGGGAAAATGCCGGTGATAAGCAGCGGCGGAATTTTTACACCAGAAGATGCAGATGCAAAATTTATTGCAGGCGCAGCACTAGTACAGGTGTGGACTGGTTTTATTTATGAAGGACCTTCTATTGTAAAAAGAATCTGTAAATCATTAATATAAATTTCTTTTAAAAATGAATTATTTATTTACCAGCGAAAGCATTATTAGTTTCTTTATACTAGTAATACTTGAAATAGTTTTAGGCGTTGACAATGTAATTTTTGTGAGTATAATAATCAACCGCCTTCCCCAAAATAAACATAAGAAGGCGAGACTGTTTTGGATTATACAGGGCATGATTGTGAGAAGCATTATGTTGATGGGATTGGGGTGGCTTTTATCGCAAAAGGGCAAACCTGTCTTGACAATTTTTGAGAAAGGATTTGATTTGGCAAGTATTGTAATGCTTGCAGGAGGTGTGTTTCTTATTTATAAGTCAGTGCACGAAATACATCAGAAACTTGAGGGCGAAGATGTAAATGCCGGTAATAAGAAGCAAAAGGCTTTCAGCTTTTCAAAGGCGGCTCTTCAAATTATGTTGGTTGATATGGTATTCTCATTTGATAGTATCATCACCGCCGGCGGCACTGCGAAGCATGTGCCAATTATGATCGCCGCAGTGGTAATTGCTTTGATCATAATGTTCTTATTCAGCCCAAAAATTGCGTCATTCATCCATAAGCATCCTACATTTAAAATGCTGGCATTGTCTTTCCTGGTGATGATAGGTTTAAGTCTTGTTATAGAAGGATGGGACTCAGAAAAGGCAGAAGACCTTCATTTAAAAAATTACATTTATTTCGGTATGGCATTTTCATTTCTTGTAGAATTGCTAAATATGCGGGTAAGGAATCAACAGTTAAAGAAAGTTGTTCATTTAAATGAACCTGACTATCCTGAGGATAAAAAATAATTGAAAAAAATGATTTTTGTTAATGAGCTTGCAAAGTTCATCAACTAACGGTTACGGTGAAACGCAGATAACTTTTACTAATTATTTTACTTGAATCAAGTTCACAAACGGAACTTGAAAACTTTTGTAATCTTTTACCAAACAATTTCCCTAAAAGAATGTATTGATGTACGCAGGCAAATTAGTGCATAAAAGAATTGTAATTTGCGCAATTAAACAGAATTTTTTATCCCGTTACATAATATCTTGTTGCGTGGAAGGTCAAAATAAATTTCTTTATGAATATTGGTATTGTGTGCTACCCTACTTATGGCGGAAGCGGAGTATTGGCCACTGAACTTGGAAAGGCTTTAGCTGAAAAAGGGCATAACATACATTTTATAACTTATCAGCAACCCGTGCGGCTAAGTTCTTTTCATGCAAATATTTTTTATCACGAGGTAAGTGTGCCCACTTATCCATTGTTTGATTATCCACCCTACGAGACGGCCCTTGCCAGTAAAATGGTAGATGTTATCATTAACAACGATGTACAGCTTTTGCATGTTCACTACGCAATTCCACATGCTTCGGCTGCCTACATGGCAAGGCAAATTTTAAAAAAAGAAGGCTTGCAGATACCTGTAATTACCACTTTGCATGGAACTGATATTACCCTTGTGGGAAGAGATAAAACATATTCTCCGGTGGTTACGTTTTCCATGAATGAAAGCGCCGCGATTACGGCGGTTTCTAAAAATTTAAGAGATGAAACGTATAGGAATTTTAAGATGGAGAAGGAGATAGAAGTAATCTATAATTTTGTGGATACAGAACGTTTTGAACGTACCCCTGTTCAGGCATTCAGGCAAATAATTGCACCAAAAAATGAAAAGATATTATTGCATGCTTCTAACTTTAGAAAAGTAAAACGGGTGGATGATGTAGTGAATGTTTTTAAAGAAGTAAATAAAACAATCCCATCTAAATTGTTATTCGTAGGGGATGGTCCTGAGCGTACGCATATTGAAGGGCTTTGCCGTCAAATGGAAGCTCATGCTGATATTAAATTTTTGGGAAGGCAGGATCAAATGGAAGATATTCTTGCTATTTCAGATATGTTTATTTTGCCCAGCGAATATGAAAGTTTTGGCCTTGTGGCGCTTGAGGCAATGGCAGCCAGCGTTCCTGTAATTTCAACTAACGTGGGAGGCCTACCCGAAATTAATATAAATGGAGTAACAGGTTACATGAGTGATGTTGGAGATGTAGAAAACATGAGTAAAAATATCATTCACATCTTTTCCGATGAGAGCCGGTTATTAGAAATGAAAAGAAATGCGTTGGCTCAGGCTAAAAAATTTGATATTAATAGTATCGTACCAGAATATGAAAATCTCTATAATAGAGTGTTGCAATCAATTCCTAATTAATCCTGGTGAACTCTAGTGCTTCAGCCACGGCTCAGGGTTTACGTTTGAACTTTCCTGCATTAGAATAAAATCTACTTCTCCCTGCCCTTCATCGTTGGCACCTGCCTTCCCTATTACCTGCCCGGTTTTAACTTGCTCTCCTCTTTGAACACTTGCCGAAGAAAGATTGCTGTAAACGGTGAAATATTTTCCGTGCTTAATACAAACCACCTGTTTATCTTCCATGAAACTTACCGATGTTACTTCGCCCTCAAATACTGCTTTTACAGATTCACCAATCTTAGCCCCAATACTTACACCGGGGTTATCGTAAATGATGCCTCCCGGCAATGTTGTAGAACCAAAATGTGCAATAATATAGCCTGATACAGGCCAGGGAAGCGAGCCTCGGTTATTCTTAAAGCTCGCATCCAAAGCCTTGTCGGCTTCAGAACTTACTAACACACTTCCTGACGGTGTTGAATTCCTTTCTGATTTGGTATTTGAATTACTTGCCGTTGTATTGTTATTATTTGCACTGGAATTATTCTTTTTCAATTCGGCCAATCTTTGCTTTTCTTTTTTTGCAGCTTCGTTTCTTGCTATTTCAATTTCACGCCTGATCATTGCGGAAATCATATTTTTTAATTTCGCATCCTGTTTGCGTTTTGCACTTACCTGTGCCGTTAATTCTTTTTGTTGCCCTTTAAGTTTATCAACGATCATCTTTTTTTCTTCCTGCTGCTTTTCAAGTTGGGTCATTGCTTTATCCTGTTCCTTTAGCACAACATTTTTTCTTTGTTTCGATCCTGATAAAATTTGGATACGGTCTTGCAGCATCGCTTGTGTGCGCAAAATATTTTCCGCCTGCATTTCCCGGTAGCTTCTGTACGACTTTAAGTAGGCAATTCTTTTAATAGCGTCGTTAAAACTGGAAGCGGAAAAGATAAAGTTTAGAAAATCATAATTACTCCGGCTTTTATATGCATACACCATGCTGTTTGCATACTCGTTTTTCAACGTATCTAAAATTCTATTCATTTTATTTATCTCAAGTTGAGACGAATAAATATTATTATTAAGATCTCTTATTTCATCATTTATATTGCCAATTACATTTACCTGGAGGTTTACTTTTTTGTTTATCAGGGAGAGCTGGCCTATGTTAACCTTTGCGGTTTTTCTTGTTTCGTTAAGTGCTTTTTCCGTTTCTTCAATTTCCTTTCTAAGTTGTTCCCGCTGCTTTTGCAAAACGCTTTTGTCCTCTGGTTGCTGCGCTGTAGCACTAAAGAGAAATAATAGAAAAGTTATCGTTATTACAATTGACTTTTGCATACAGGTAAATTTTTTAAACTAACTTATGTAAAGGTTTGTGCAGAAAGCTGTCGATTTAAGTAGGAGTTAATTTAAAAGTAACGTTTATTTTGTTTTATAATTTCTCGGTATGGCGAAAGGAAATGATAATTCCTTGTTAAACTCATATTGTTTATAATTGAGACTGATATCAACTTTGGTTTTCTCAGCCACCGTTATATCCCTGGATGTGGGAAAATAAAAGCCATCGTTTTTTTCGTAGTCTCCGTAGCTTAAGTCTGCTGTGCGGTTTTGGCCTACATTTATGTCATCGAGCTTACTTCTTTCCAGAAGATTATTATCAGCCGAAATAGTCAATAAATTTTTAAAAAGATCGCCAGCTGTTCCTATCAAAATATGGTTAGCGGTTTGCCTGTATGAAACAATGCTGTCGCCCACATAAACAGGATTTCCGATAATAATATCCTGTAGCGTCGAAAAAGTTAAAGGGATGTGCGCAATATCTTCTATATAATTTAGCGAATGATATTCCACTTGCTTATTTAACTTGTTTAATATAATAATAGAATCTTTAGTGATAAGAATGCGAAAAGCTTCAATGCTGAGAAAAGTTGCATTAATGGATACCCACAACAAACTATCTTTATATAGCCTTATGAAGGCATTAAAGTCCGGTTGCTTTCCCTTATAATCTTCATACTCAACTTTAATCTTTGCAGAAAAAGTTTTAAATGTTATCCGGTTTTTTTCTAAAGCTTTCATAATATCGGAAGCTCCCTGCAGGGAATCAATGTTTGCCGGTTGCTGGCGAATAACTAATTGAGTGTCCTTTTTATTTACTGCAGTCTGCAATTTTTTTGTTGACCTGCAACTGCTTATCGACCATACAAGTGCTATGCTGAATACAATCGTAAAAAAATACTTCATGAGCTAACTTTACATTTATAATTAACTTTTGCCGGAATGGCCGAAGCCACCGTCTCCCCTCACAGATGTTTCAAGAGTGTCTGCCACTTTGAGTGATGCCTTTTCCACCTTTGCTATAACGATCTGGGCTATACGCTCACCATTTGATATGATCTGCGTCTGCGATGATAAATTTATAAGAATAACTTTTAGCTCGCCGCGGTAATCGCTATCAATAGTTCCGGGGGAGTTTAAACAGGTAATTCCCTGCTTGTGTGCAAGGCCACTTCGAGGTCGCATCTGCGCTTCATAACCATAAGGTATTTCAAGAAAAATGCCAGTGGGAATCATTGCTCTTTCCAAAGGTTGCAGTACAACAGGTTGCTGAAGATCGGCTCTTATATCCATGCCTGAAGAGCCTTCGGTTGCATACTCCGGCAAATCATTACTTGATGTATTAATAATTTTTATTACCACTTCATGCATTGAAGCAAAGATAATGATGCATTCCAGCTAAAAAAAAAGTTCTGCTAATTGTTTATGCTGAAATTAATAATACAGTAGCGTAAGCAGCAATGCCTTCTTCGCGGCCCACAAAGCCCATCTTTTCTGAAGTGGTTGCTTTTATAGAAACTGCATTTTCATTTATGGAAAGAATAGAAGCAATTACCCGCTGCATTTCAGGAACGTATGGTTTTATCTTAGGTTGTTCAAGGCAGATAGTGGAATCTATATTTTCAATTTTGTATCCAGCCTCACCAATGAGTTGATAACTTTTCTGCAAAAGAATTTTACTATCAATATTTTTAAATTCGTTGGAAGTATCAGGAAAGTGAACTCCAATATCGCCAAGACACGCGGCGCCCAGCATTGCATCGCAAATCGCATGAAGCAGTACATCGGCATCACTATGGCCAAGTGCGCCTTTTGAATGCTCAAGTTTCACACCTCCGATCCAAAATTCCCTTTGTTCTACTAACTGGTGAAAATCAATTCCAAAACCTATTCTAAATGCCATTATTATTTTCCTTGTTAATTAAGTTAAAATTCGTGACAAATATAAATCGAATACGTAGCAGTTCTTAATAAATAAAAAAAGAAAAGCCCCACACTGGAGGCTTTAATTGTAAGAAAAAACTTTCGTTATTATTGTTGCGTGGTACCATTGCCCACGGCTGCATCTTTATCAAGATTAAAAATAATACTGAACCGCAATGTGTTTGATAAAGGGTTCCTGTTTATTCCATTTCCGGAAGGAACGAGGTACGAGAAATTTAAACCAAACATGTTATAATTTAAGCCTGCGCCAAGTGTAAAATATTGCCTATCGCCTTTGGTTGGGTTTTCGTAGAAATATCCAGCTCTGAAAGAAAATTGATTATTATAAGAATATTCTGCGCCAACCGATATTTGAAACTCTTTCAATTCTTCGCTAAAACCACCCGGAGCGTCGCCAAAAGAACTAAACCAACTACTTACCACACCTTTACTATGATAATTTTCAAGCCCGGCAGTATCACCAACCAATGGTGGAGTTGGAACCAAAAGCTTATTTACATCAAGGCCAAACGTTACTTTATTTTGTTCATCAAAAGTTTTTACATACGCTACTCCCAGACCCAGATTGGCTGGAATAAAATCTCTTTCTGACGCATCATTAGTATAAGAAATTTTTGAACCAAGGTTGGAAAGTGCTACGCCCCAGTTAAAGCCTGAGCCATCAGTGCTATTTACAGTTCCATCATGGAATAAAGAAAGATCACCGGCAATTGCGTTGCCAGTTTTATAAGTAGAACCACTGGAGGATTGCCCGCTGGCTAAATTTGAATTAATATACCTCAGGGCAATACCAATGCCTAAGTTATCCGATAGTTTACGGGAATATCCGGCATCAAATGCAAATTCTCTTGGCCGGTACTGTTGAAGGTTATTACCAAGGTTATCAGTAAACTGTATATTACCGAGACTAAAATACCTGAGAGAAGCTGAAAAAGATTGCAACTCATCAATATGGCCATATCCTGAAAGCGAAGCAAGATAAACATCATTAAGGCCAAGCCCCTGAAGCCATGGAGTATATGTAACAGCAATTGCTGACTTACTCACCGTAAATGGATATTTTGCTTGGTTCCAAAACGAAGAATTAGCATCAGGAATAGTGGCAACGCCAACATCTCCCATACCACCTGAACGGGCATCTGGTGAAATTCTCAAAAATGGAACTGCCGTAGTAACTACATTAATGGAATTTGCGCTTTGTGCGTTAACGACCAACGAACCACTTACCAGCATCAACAATGCCGTTAATCTCAAAGTAACTTGTTTCATGTATAAATTTTGCTTGGTTAGGTAGAGCTAGACCTTATAGGGATTACTTTTTTTGAGTTTGTAAAAATAAATTTTTTATTTAAACCTGCAATTAAAATGTAGTTATACTTATTAATCAAAGGTTTGGAGTAACTGACAGAAATATTTATGTTTTTTTTTATCGATTAATGAACGATTTAATCGTACATTTATTGCATAATTAAAGCGCCAATTATTAATTAAACCTACAATTAAGATTATAAAATTCTACAAAAAAATTTCGGGATAATCAAGTTTCATGATGGCGCTATCCTTTATTTGTGAATAGTTTGCAAAATGTTTTTGAGTAGTTTCAAAACTCTTTTGTATGCAAATCAAAGTAAAATAAAGTATATATATTCGCATCTGCGAAATTGATACCCTTTTATACAATAACATAGAAAACTCTTCGTTAAATAATCTGCTAAACGAATGCACATGCAAAAATCAATATCTGTAGGAACTTTATGCCTTATAATCCTGGCATCTTTTACTTTTACATCATGTCAAAAGAAAAAGGATAAATCGTCTGTAACCGGATGGAATTATGATGATAAGCAATATGGGAATTTCCATGTATTAAAGGCCAAGGAGCAGAAAACCGGTCCCGGGCTAGTATTTGTTCAGGGTGGCACATTTGTTATGGGTGCTAAAGAAGAGGACGTTATGGGCGACTGGAATAATATTCCACGCAGAGTCAGTGTCAATTCATTTTATATTGATGAAACAGAAGTTGCCAATGTGCACTATCGCGAATATTTATATTGGCTTTCTAACACATTCGATAATGATACTGCAATAATGAAACTCGCTTTGCCTGACACCTTGGTTTGGAGAAGCGAGCTTGCCTATAATGAGCCATACGTTGACTATTATTTCCGTTATCCAGCTTATAATTATTATCCTGTAGTAGGTGTAACCTGGGAGCAGGCACACGATTTTTGCATATGGAGAAGCGACAGGGTGAACGAAAAAATATTAATTGATAAAGGATATCTGAACAAAAGAGCCCCCTTGGCCGCAATGAAAGGCGGACAAGGCGATCAAACATTTAATACAGATACATACCTTATGAACCCGGATTTAATCAATAATAAAACTGCTCCCAAAAAAGGCGGCCTTAAAGATGTTAGCGGCAGAACAAGAAAGGTAATAACTTTTGAGGATGGGCTTTTATTGCCAGGATATCGTTTACCTACGGAAGCTGAATGGGAATACGCAGCTTATGGAATTGTTGCCCAAAATCCGCATCCCCGCACAAAGGAAAAAAATCATGGTGAAGAGGTTCTTTCAAACCAGCAGGTTTATTCATGGAGTAAAAATGTAAATGGATTACGTGATAATCGCCGCGGAAGCTGGCAAGGAGAATTTCTGGCCAACTTTAAAAGAGGTAACGGTGATGTGATGGGCGTTGCAGGTGGCTTAAATGACCGTGCAGCTATACCGGGCCCAATTAAATCTTTCTATCCTAATGGTTTTGGATTGTATAATATGAGTGGTAACGTAAGCGAGTGGGTTGCTGATGTGTATCGTCCGCTTACTCCTCTTGATGAAGATGATGTAAACCCTTATCGTGGTAATAAATTTACCAAGTATTACAAAGATGCACAAGGCGAAGTTGAAAGGGATACTATGGGCCGTTTAAAATTAACTGTTGTTCCCGATTCAGAAGCAGTTAAACGCCGCAACTACCAGAAAGGAGATGTAATTAACTATCTTGACGGTGACTCTATTTCAAGTGTTACTTACGGTTACGGAATATCTTCTTTAATAAGTGATAAATCAAGGGTTATCAAAGGTGGTAGCTGGAACGATATGCCTTACTGGTTATCACCAGGCGCAAGAAGATACATGGAGCAAGACCAGGCAAGCAGCACTGTAGGTTTCCGTTGTGCAATGACAAGGCTTGGAAGCCCTGAAGGCAATGGTTTTAAAGAAGGAAACATCTTTAGCCAGCGTAAGCAAAACAAAAAGAAAAACAGGTTTTAATCTTAATTTATTATAAAAAATGAACCCTCTTATTTTTAATGAGAGGGCTTTTTATTTTATGTAAACGGCATCATCATTTATACATTTGTAATATGCATATAGAAGATATTTATGAAATTTACAGGCAATATCCCTCCATACAGACGGATACCAGGAAACTAAAGAAGAATGACCTATTCTTTGCGCTCAAAGGTCCAAATTTTAATGGAAATCTTTTTGCAAAAGAAGCTCTTAAACAAGGAGCCGCTTTTGTTTTTGCCGATGAAGAAACAACAGTTGCTGATGACCGTATTATTCAAACAGCTAATAGCTTAGAAACACTTCAGCAGCTTGCAAAATTTCACCGGCAGCAATTTGATATTCCCTTTATTGCTATTACCGGAAGCAACGGAAAAACAACTACAAAAGAACTCGTGCATGCGGTGTTATCTTCATTATTCAAAACTTATACAACTCAGGGGAACCTTAATAATCATATCGGCGTTCCGCTCACCATTTTAAAAGTGGCACAGGATGCTGAGATGGCTGTTATTGAAATGGGCGCCAACCACCTACGGGAAATTGCCTCTTACTGCGAATATGCAATGCCAACCCATGGCCTTATAACCAATATTGGTAAAGCCCACCTCGAAGGATTTGGAAGTGTTGAAAATGTAAAAAAAGGAAAGGGTGAGCTATTTGATTATTTAAGCGATCACGATGGAACTGCATTTGTAAATGTTGACGATCCGGGCGTCTTTGAAATAGGCAGCAAGATAGAAAGGACCATATTTTATGGAGTATCGGCGAAAGATTATAATGGCAAAATAATTAAGAGCGATCCATTTGCTGAAGTCTATATTAATGGTTCCCATGAAATAAACATAAAAACAAACTTAGCAGGAGCGTATAATTTTTCAAATGTTGTAGCCGCCGCATGTATTGGCAATTATTTCGGCATTGACAATGAAAAAATTAAAAATGCGATAGAAAGTTACATGCCGTCCAACAGCAGGTCGCAATTAATACAATCAGGCAGCAATACTATTATTTTAGATGCCTATAACGCTAATCCCGGTAGCATGAAAGCGGCCATAGAAAATTTTGCGTCGATGGAAGGTGATAAGAAAGTTTTACTCTTGGGCGGTATGATGGAATTAGGTGCTGATAGCAAAAAGGAACATGCTAGTTTAATTTCTCTAATTGACTGTTATAAATGGGAAGCAGTAGTATTGACAGGTGAAAATTTTAATGACCTAAAAGATAAATATATTCATTTTGAAAATGTCATGCAGGTGAAGCAATGGATGCAGCAGCAACATTTTGAAAATGCACAAATACTTATTAAAGGCTCACGCAGTATGCAAATGGAAAAAGTATTGGAATGATAATGTACATTTGCAATCCTTTTTTGGAGACTTGTCCGAGTGGTTGAAGGAGCACGCCTGGAAAGTGTGTATACGGGAAACTGTATCAAGGGTTCGAATCCCTTAGTCTCCGCTGAAATCAGTTATTTATAATAAAGTGAATTTAAGAAACCCAGTAGAATCAAGGGTTTTCAAATTTTCTGCTTCCTTAGTTTACCAATATTTACTCCATTTTACCATAGTTCAGGTTGAGTGATTTGTGGAGTTTTACTCTACTTTAAAAAGACTCAACCAACCTTACATAAGTCTTTATCTATTAACTTTTTATGTAAACGCATGTATATTTTTTATTATGCGTTAAGTGTAATTTTATAACTTAAAATAGATGATTTATGGAAAACAGTTTTGGTTTATTTTTTCACCTTAAAAAAAATAGAGATTTTGTAGAAGGCGAATT
>Ga0070658_10004223_pt1 | contig 11753 bp, 11 predicted proteins | sample KBSC13metaG_FD_64664 | JGI IMG/M metagenome (GOLD analysis project Ga0070658, IMG submission 64664) | Corn rhizosphere microbial communities from Kellogg Biological Station, Michigan, USA - KBS C1-3 metaG | ecosystem: Host-associated > Plants > Roots > Rhizosphere > Soil ... | reverse complement strand
TACGGCGCCATGTCGCGCGGCGTGTCCCGGCGCCGATCCCGGGGAAGCCGGCAGTCGGAGGCTGACCCCCGCTCCTGCGCGGTTCCTGAAGTCTGTGACGAGGGCTCCCCCGCCTCAGAAGGGGCTGCTACGCGGCAGCGGCGAGGGCGCCCGGGCGCCGGGTCCGGGCCGGCCAGACGACGTAGAGACCCAGCGGCACGAGGTAGAGGAGGTACGCGACGACCTCCGCGACGACCGGGTGCGCCTGCAGGCCGAGCACGCCGGTGGCGAGGCTCGACAGGACCGTGCCCGGCCGGACGAGCCAGCTGAGGTCGATCACCTGGCTCTGCGCCGCGGTGAGCCAACCGGCCTCGTGCGCGGTGTGCGCGGCCGTGGCGAGCAGCCCCGCCGCGATCACCACCAGGACGAGACCCGTGACGCGGAACAGCCGCGACAGGTTGATGCTCACGCCGCCGCGGTAGACGAGGACGCCCAAGAGGACGGCCAGCGCGACCCCGAGGACGGCACCGCCGGCGGCGCTCGCGGAGTTGCTGCTCGCGTTGAACGCGGCGAGGAGGAAGACGGCGGTCTCGAAGCCCTCGCGGAGGACGGCGAGGAAGGCCATGACCACGAGCGCGCGGGTCGAGCCCTGCGCGAGCGCCGAGGCGGTCGTGGCCTGCAGCTCCGCCTTCAAGCCCCGTGAGTTCCGCTTCATCCAGACGACCATGTACGTCACCATCGCGACGGCGATGAGCCCGATGACGGTCTCGAGCTGCTCCTGCTGCACCTCCGGCAGGTCCCGGTCGACGACGCGGAGGACGACCGCGACACCGGCGCACAGGACGACGGCCGAGGCCACGCCGAGCCAGACCTGACGCAGGGCGTCTCGCCTGTGCTGCTGCACGAGGAAGGCCGCCACGATCCCGACGATGAGCGAGGCCTCGAGGCCTTCCCGCAGTCCGATGATGAGTGTGGCCAGCACGAGCAGCTCCAGTTTGATGAGGGGACCCTAACTAAACCTCACCTTACCCAGTCCGGCAACTCGAGCAGCTCGGGCAGCGGGTCGAGCAGCTCCCGGGCGAGCATGCCGAGGCGGCGGCCGGCCGTCGCGTGCAGGTACTGCCCCCAGCAACCGGCCTGCTCCGGGGACGCGCCGCGGGCGAGCAGGCCGCCGACGATGCCGGCCAGGACGTCCCCGGACCCCGAGGTGGCCAGGGCGGCCGTTCCCTCGCGAACCTCCCAGCGCCGGCCGTCGGGGTGGGCCACCCAGCCGCGCGTGACCACCACGCAGCCGCGTTCCGCGGCCACGCGTCCCGCGAGCGTGCCCAGCTCTCCTTCGCCCCCGGCCAGGGAGCCGAGCTCGTTCTCGTTCGGAGTGAGGACGCAGGACGCCGGCAGCTCGGCCGGGAGGTCGTGCAGGGCGACCGCGTCGATCACGGCCGGTCCGTCGGTGGGGACGCAGGAGACGGGCTCGAGCAGCCCCGGCCCGACGACGTAGGCATCTGCGCCCGACCCTCCCAGGCTCTCCTGGAGCGACCCGTCGACGAGCGCCTCGGGGACGGCGACCGCCACCGCGACGGCGGTCTCCGGCACGGTGCTGATGCGCAGCTTGCCGGCCCCGACCCGCAGCGCAGCCAGGCCGGCGAGCAGCACCGCTCCCGGGGTCGAGGGCGCACCACCGACGACGTGCACCGTCCCGCGCGCGGTCTTGTCCGCGTCGTCGTCGACGGCAGGCAGCGGCCACGCCCGCAGCAGCGCCGGCGTGACGAGCTCAGCGCGGAGCGTGGGCAACGTCGGGCTCCGCGGTCACCGCCGCGTCCTCGCGCTCCAGGTGCCGCACGTCGTTGTACGCCACGAGCTCCATCCGCTCGCCACTCGGCACGAAGCTCGTGACGGAGCAGTTCGCCACGTCGCCCTCGCGGTCGATGGCGAGGATGGCCGCCTCGTCCAGGCCCTCGAGCACGTAGCGGAAGAGCAGCACGACGACCTGGTGGGCGACCACGACGACGCGCTTCCCGGCGTCGTTGCTGCGCAGGTCCTGGACCGCCGACCGCACCCGCAGGAGGGTGTCCGTCCACGACTCCCCGCCGGGCGGCCGGTGGTAGAACTTCCCGACCGCGCGCCGGCGCTCCGCCTCCTGCGGCCAGAGGGCCACGATGCCCTTGCGCGTCAAGCCGTCCAGGACGCCGAACTCGCGCTCGCGCAGGCGCTCGTCGACCACGACGGGGACGTCCAGGCCGGCGAGGGCGATCTCGGCCGTCTGCCGGGCCCGGAGGTACGGCGAGGCCCAGACCACGTCCGGCGGCTCGTCCGTCAGCAGCCGACCGAGCGCCTCGGCCTGCTCGCGCCCACGGTCCGACAACGGCACGTCGACGTCGCGGCTCTCGAGCGCGATGCGCTCGAGGCCCTGCGACTCCGCCCGGTCGCGCGCGACGTTGCCCGCGCTCTCGCCGTGCCTGACCACCCAGAGCCGCTCCGGCCACATCTCTGCCACGGGCGGCCCCTTCCCGGCTCGGGGCGGGGCTACTCAAGGTGTCTCCGGCGCCAGGTTGTCCGCGTTCACCCGGTCTGCCCCCGGCCGCGCCCGTAGCCTGGACGTGTGCTGTCGGGGGTGGAACGCGGAGTCGCGCTCGTCGCCGCCGCGGCGCTCACCGCGGGACTCGCCGGGGCGCAGCACCTGCACCCGCGCCCGGCCGCCGCCCGCGAGCCCGTGATCACGACGACCGAGTCGCGGCCCCTGCTCACGCCCTCCCCGAAGCCGGTCGCGGTCCCGAAGCCGCACCCGAAGCCGAGGCCGGGTGTCATCGAGGCGGATCGCCCGCTGCCGCCCGCACCGCCGCTCACCGGCTGCCCCGTGCGGCCCAGCACCGGTGGGGGCAACCCGCGTCCGCTCCCCGCACCAGCGGTCGCCGAGGCTGCGCTGCCAGGACCGGTTCCGGTGCGCACCAAGGCAGCCAGCCTCGACACCGTTCGCGGCAAGGGCCTCTGGGTGACGCCGTTCGGGAAGAGCCCGCTCAACGTGGCGGCCGTGCTCGCCCATGCGCGCAGCAGCCACGTGCGCAGCATCTGGGTCCGCACCGGCGGGACGCGCCAGGGCTATTACGGCAACCAGTTCCTCGGGCCGCTGGTCCGGCAGGCGCACGCCGAGGGCATGCGCGTCGTCGCCTGGGACTTCCCGTTCCTGTCCGACCCGGTCGCCGACGCTCGGCGCGCGCAGGCCGCACTGGCCGACGGCGTCGACGGGTTCTCCCCCGACGTCGAGACCCGGGCCGAGGGCACGTACCTCACCTCCCGCCGGATCGCGCTCTACCTCTCCCTCGTACGGGCCTACGCCGGCAACCGTCCCGTCGTCGCCACGGTGCCCCGGCCGTCCGCGGCCCGGACCACCTACCCGTACGCCGCCTTCCGGCCCTATGCCGACGTGTTCGCACCGATGGTCTACTGGTCCTGCAAGGAGCCGGGAGCGCTCACGCAGGACGCGATCCGGCAGCTCGGGCGGCTGCTGCCGGTCGCGCCGGTGGGGCAGGGCTACGACATGGGCCCCGAGGGCGGCCGCCGCGGCACGCCCTCTCGCGCGGAGACACTGCGCTTCCTCGACGCGGCGCGCCGCGCCGGTGCGATCGGTGCCAGCCTCTGGACGCTGGAGGAGGCAGGCCGACCGCAGCTCGTGGCCCTGGGCGACTACCGCTGGCGGTAACGCTCTTGTGCCACATGTGAGACTTCGTCTAAATTGCGACTGTGTCGCAGATCACCCAGACGGAGCCCGGGCTCCGGGAGCGCAAGCGGCGCGCCACCCACTCGCGCATCGCTGACGAGGCGGCGCGGCTCGCTCGCCAGAAGGGCGTCGACAACACGACGGTCGACGAGATCGCCGCGGCCGCGCAGGTCGCCCGGGCCACCTTCTTCCGCTACTTCGACGCCAAGGAGACGGCGGTCGCCGAGGGCTTCAGCATCCCGTGGCTGTCGCTCATCATCGACAACCTCGAGGTGCAGCCCGACGAGCTGTCCGCGATGGACGCCGTCATCGAGACGTTCCGGGGCTTCGCGGGCGGGTTCACCCCCGAGGTGCGCAACCTCGTGCTGCTGCAGATCCGGCTGCTGCACGGCTCGCCGGCGCTGACCGCCTGGACGCTCGCGCTCTACGTGCGCTTCGAGCTGGCCATCGCCGAGGCCGTCAGGCACCGCTTCTCCGACCTGGTCCCCGACGACAGTCGCCCGCGGATGGTCGGCGCGTTGACCATGTCCGCGGTGCGCATCAGCCTCGACACGTGGCTCGCCTCCGGAGCCACCGCCGACCTCGCCGACCTGCTGCAGGCCGCCCTTCGCTCGGTACGGATCGACGGATGATCAGGTCTTCGAGACAGCACGCCCCTGACAGGGCATCCTCACCTGGAACGGGAAGGAAACGCACGTGACCCGACGGTCCCCGGCCCTCCTTGCTCTCGCAGGGCTCGCGCTCACGCTGACCGCCTGCGGCGCCCGCGTCGACGCGGGCCTCCGGCAGGAGGCGGCCAACACCGAGCTCGGTCGCAACGGCGGCGGCAGTGGCGGGAGCAGCCTGTCGACGGGCGGCAGCACCGGCGACGCCTCGACAGGCGGTACGACGGGCAGCGGCACGACCGGCTCCTCCGGCAGCTCCGGGACGTCCGGCAGCGCCGGCGGCTCGACCGGCGCCGGGACCAGCGGCGGGAGCACCGGCAAGACGTCGGGCGGCTCCGCCGGCAGCGGCACCGGAGCCCCCGCGCCCGCGGGTGGCAACGGCGGAGCGACCGACATCGGCGTGACGGCGACGAGCATCACCGTCGGCAACGTCGCGGACGCCTCGGGCCCCGTGCCCGGCCTGTTCAAGGGCGCGTTCACGGGCACCCAGGCCTACTTCAACATGATCAACAGCCAGGGCGGCGTCTTCGGCCGGCAGCTGAAGGTCGACTTCGGTGACGGGCAGCTCAACTGCAACGTCAACAAGTCCGCGACCGACGCGCGCGTCAACAAGGTCTTCGCCTTCGTCGGCAACTTCTCCCTCTACGACAGCTGCGGTGCGCAGAGCCTCGCGAAGCACCCCGAGGTGCCGAACGTCTCCAACTACCTGAGCAGCGACGCCGGCAAGCTCCCCAACACGTTCGCCACCGCACCGCTCGGCAACGGCTGGCGCACCGGCCCGCTCGACTACTACAAGAAGACGTACGGCGCGAAGTGGTCGAAGATCGGCGGCATCTACGCCTCCGTCGGCAGCGGGCCGGCGGTGTGGGCCGGCACCAAGAAGGCCATCACGCACTCCGGCGGCGCGGTCGTCTACGACGAGAGCTACGGCGCGACGACCACCGACTACACCGGCACGGTCATCCGCATGCGCAACAACGGCGTGCAGATGATCTACACCAACACCACCGACGGCGCGAACACCGCGCGCCTCGTCAACGCCGTGCGCCAGCAGAACCTCGACTGGCCGATCATCTTCGGCGCCACCGCCTACGCGCAGGCCTTCCTCAGCCAGGCCGGGTCCAACGCCGAGGGCGTGCTCAACGACCAGCAGTTCGCGATGTTCTTCAACGCCGACGAGGCGGCGAAGCTCCCGACGGTCGCGGCGTACCAGAAGTGGATGAAGTACACCGACAGCGGCCAGCCCGAGGACATCTTCTCCGCGTACGGCTGGACCTCGGCCGGTCTGTTCGTCGACGCCCTCAAGAAGGCTGGCCCCAAGGCCACGCGCAAGTCCCTCCTCGCCGCGCTCAAGACGTTCACGAACTACGACTCCTACGGGATGTTCGCGCCCGCCAACCCCGCGGGGCACAAGCCGGCCGTGTGCTGGCTGCTCGACAAGGTCCAGGGCGGCAAGTTCGTCCGCGTGATGCCGAGCTCAGGCTTCACCTGCGCGGGCGCGTCGTACTACCCGGCGGTCTGAGCCGTGGAGCAGCTGGTCCAGCTGACCATCGTCGGGCTCGTCGCCGGGTGCGTCTACGCGCTGTCGGCGACCGGCCTCGTGGTCACCTACACGACCTCGGGCATCTTCAACTTCGCCCACGGCGCGATCGGCATGCTCGGCGCGTTCACCTACTGGCAGCTGACCGTCGGCTGGCACTGGCCGGCGTTCCTCGCGCTGGTCATGGTGCTCGGTGTGCTGGCGCCGCTGGCCGGTGCCGGCATCGAGCGGGTGCTCATCCGCCCGCTGCACGGGGCCTCGGTCGACGTCACGCTGGTCATCACGCTCGGCCTGCTGCTGTTCCTGCTCGGCGCGGCCGACTACGTCTGGAACCCCGAGCGGCAGCGGATCCTGCCGCAGTTCTTCTCGAGCCACCACGCGGTCAAGCTCGGGGGCGTCAACATCACGTGGGCACAGATCCTCATCGTCGTCGTGGCCCTCGCGGTCGCCGTCGGGCTGAGGTTCCTCTTCGCCGCGACCCGCGTCGGCATCGCGATGCGCGGCGTGGTCGACGACCCCGACCTGGTCTCCATGTCAGGTGCCTCACCGGCCCGCATCCAGCAGCTCTCCTGGGCGATGGGCGCCTCGCTCGCGTCGCTCGCCGGGATCCTCGTCGCACCCGCCAACGGCGGCGTCGGCCTGACCCAGGCGCCGCTCACGCTCTTCGTCATCAACTGCTACGCCGCCGCGCTCTTCGGGCGGCTCAAGAGCCTGCCTCGCACGGCGGTCGGAGCGCTGCTGCTCGGGCTGGTCGTCAACTACTACCCGGTCTACGTCGCCCCCCATCTGCCGAAGGGCTTCTTCCAGGACACCGCCCAGCAGGTGACGAACGCGGTGCCGATGATCTTCCTCGCCGTGATGCTGCTGCTCATCCCGGCGGCCCGGCTGCGGACCGCGACGACCGTCGGCCGGGTGGCACCGACCGTCCCCGGCCTCCGGCAGTCCGTCGTCGGCGCGATCGGCTTCGTCGTCCTGGCGCTGGTCCTGTCGATGACGCTGTCGAGCGCCAACCTGCTCGTCGGCAGCGCCGTCTGCGTCCTCGCCCTGGCGGGCCTGTCGCTGGTGGTGCTCACCGGGTACAGCGGGCAGACCTCGCTCTGCGTGCTGACCTTCGTGGGGCTCGGGGCCTACTGCATGGCCCAGACCGGCAACGTCATGGGGCTGGTGTACGGGGCGCTGCTCGCTGCGGTCTGCGGCGCGCTCGTCGCGCTCGCCACGGCACGGCTGCGCGGCCTCTACCTCGCGCTGCTCACCTTTGCCTTCGCCAAGGGCATGGACGAGGGCTTCTTCACCTTCCACCTCGGCAGCGGCCAGTCCCTCAACGTGAAGCGCTTCCGGCTGCCGCTGATCGACACCGGGTCCGAGGGCACCTTCTTCGTCGTCACGGCGGTGGTGTTCGCCGTCGCGGCCGTGGGCGTGCTCGCCGTGCGGCGCGGCCGCTGGGGGCGGCAGCTCACCGCCCTCAACGACTCCCCCGCCGCCTGCGCGACCCTGGGCGTCAACACGACCATCACCAAGGTCGTCGTCTTCACCGCCACCGCAGCGGTCGCGGGCGTCGCCGGCGGGCTGCTCGCCGCGAAGCAGGAGATCATCACACCGACCGACTTCAACGTGCTCGCCAGCCTCGCGCTGCTGCTCGCCCTGCGGATCGGCGGCATCAACACCATCACGGGGGCGCTGTTCGGAGCGCTCACCATCGCGCTCTTCCCGGTCCTCAAGGACCACGTGCACAACATCCCCGACAACCTGCAGCTCGACTACCTGCTGACCGGCCTCGCCGCCATCAGCATCGGTCGCGACCCTGACGGCTTCGGCGGCCAGATCTCGAAGCTCGGCGCCAAGCTGCGGTCACGCGGGCTGCTCGACGCGCTGGACCCGACGCCGGCCCAGGAGGCGCAGCTTGTCCACGGTTGATCTGGAGACCTACGTCCCGCACGTCGACCACACCTACGACCCGCGGGACCCGCAGGTCGCCCTCTACGTCGACGAGGTGTCGGTGCGCTTCGGCGGCGTGCAGGCCGTCAGCTCGGCCACCATCGCCTGCCTCAACGGCCAGGTGACCGGGCTGATCGGACCCAACGGCGCGGGCAAGACCACCACCTTCAACGTCATCACGGGCCTCGAGACACCGACGGACGGCCGGGTCTGGCTCGGCAACGAGGACGTCAGCTCCCTCACGCCCTACAAGCGGGCCCGGCGCGGCCTGGCGCGTACCTTCCAGCGGCTCGAGGTCTTCGGCACCCTCACCGCGCGCGACAACATCCTCGCCGCGGCCGAGTTCCGCCGCGGGTGGGCCAAGGACAAGAGCGACCCGCGGGCCGTCGCCGACGAGATGATCGAGCGGGTCGGGCTGACGCACGTGCAGCACGAGCGCGTCGACATGCTCCCCACGGGGCTGGCTCGCCTCGTCGAGCTGGGCCGGGGCCTGGCCACGCGACCCAAGGTGCTGCTGCTCGACGAGCCCGCTTCGGGCCTGGACATGGCGGAGTCCGAGGCGCTCGGCGACCTGCTCATCGAGCTCGCGAAGGAGGGGATGGCGGTGCTGGTCGTCGAGCACGACGTCGACCTCGTCATGCGCGTCTGCGACCGCATCCACGTCCTCGACTTCGGCCGCATCATCTGCGTCGGCTACCCGAAGGACGTGCAGGCCGACCCGGCCGTGCAGGCCGCCTACCTGGGCGCGGAGGACTAGACCGATGAGCGCACCTGCCCTGGAGCTGAAGGGGATCAGCGCCGGCTACGGCCGCATCGAGGTCCTCCACGACGTGACCCTGACCGTGCCGTCCGGCACCGTCTACGCCCTGCTCGGCCCCAACGGCGCTGGCAAGACGACGACGATGCTCGTCGCCTCGGGCTACGTGAAGGCGACGTCCGGCTGCATCCACGTCGCCGGCACGCACGTCAACCGGGTCGCGCCCGAGAACCTCGCGAAGGCCGGCGTCTGCCGCATCCCCGAAGGCCGCGGCATCTTCCCCAACCTCACCGTCAACGAGAACCTGCGGATGTTCACCTACTCCTCGCCGTTCTCCACGAGCGAGGTGCAGGAGAAGTCCTACGCGCGGTTCCCGCGGCTCGGTGAGCGGCGCAACCAGCTCGCCGGGACCATGTCCGGTGGCGAGCAGCAGATGCTCGCGATGTCCCGTGCTCTCGTCGCCGACCCCGGCATCCTGCTGCTCGACGAGATCTCGATGGGCCTCGCGCCGAAGATCGTCTCGGAGCTGTACGAGCTCGTCGGCCAGCTCGCCCAGGAGGGGATCAGCATCCTGCTCGTCGAGCAGTTCGCCCGCACCGCGCTCGCAGTGTCTGACTACGCCGCCGTCATGACGGGCGGCCGCATCGCGATGGTCGGTCAGCCCGCCGACGTCGCGGACTTCGTCAACGAGGCCTACCTGGGAGGCGCAGCATGAGACGGCTCGGAGCTGGGCTCCTGGCAGCGGGAGTGGCCAGCGCGGTCGTGGCGGTGTTCCCCGCGATCCACGCCTCAGCGGCGGGCGACCCGGGGTCGGGCCTCGGGTCCTTCGGCCTCAACGCCTTCGCGACCGGCGTGCAGCTGCGGGTCGGCGAGCCGAACTTCTGCTTCACCAGCACCGCATCCAAGAACGGCTGCGAGGGCGCGCTCCCGGAGTCCACGGCGTCACTGGCCTCCGGGCCGAGCGGGCACGCGCTCGCCGCGATCGCCTGGCCCGGCGACCTGGCCGCGAACCTCGGCAGCCTGCTCATCACCGCCAGCGGTGGCCAGATCCCCCCGAGCGCGTCGGCGCTCGACGACTCGCAGAAGGCCGAGGTGCAGACCGGCCAGTCGCCCGACACGGTCACCAACGACCAGGTCCCCGGCACCTCGATGAAAGCCAGTGCCAAGCCGACCATCACGTCTGCCGATGCGCACGTGCAGAGCCAGTCGTCGCCGGCCGCTGCCGTCGGGCCGGCAACGACCTCCGCCACCAGCAGCCTGGTCGGCACCTCGTCCGGTGTGGCCAGGGCCGAGAGCACGGTGAGCGACATCAGCATGGCCGCGGGCGTCGTGCACATCGGCTCGGTCACCTCCAACGCGACCGCGACCACGGACGGCACGACCGCGAAGGTCACCGGAGGGACCAGCGTCGTCGGCGCGACCGTGGCCGGGGTGCCCGTCACCATCGACGAGAAGGGCGTCTCGGTCCAGGGCAACGGCGTTGGCGTCACGGCGCTCACCAACACGGTCAACAGCGCGCTGTCCCAGGCCGGTCTGACGTTGCGGGTGAGCGAGCCGCAGGGCAAGCCGACCGGTGCCGCGGTGAGCTACACCTCGGGCAGCCTGGTGGCGGTCTTCGCACCGCAGAAGGGCTACCAGTTCAGCCTCACGTTCGGCGGGGCGAACGTCACAGCCGACAGCCAGAAGTCCTTCTCCTTCGGGACCGTCACCACCGGCGGCTCCACGACGGGCGGCTCGACGTTCGTGCCCGGCACGACGGCCGGCACGACGACCGGCGGCACGGGTGGTCAGGCGGTCCCGCCCGTCGTACCCGGCCCGGTGACGGCCGGCGGCACCACGGGCGGCTCGACCGGCGTGCCCGCCCCACAGACCCTGCCCGAGACCCAGAACGCCTCGTCCTCGAAGCCCCTCTACGGCGGGCTCTCGCCGTGGCTGGGAGTCTTCGGCCTGCTGTCGGCCGGCCTCATCGCGGCCGGCTTCAAGAGACTGCCCGACAAGGTGCTCGAAGCCACCCCGTCCGCCTGTCCCCTCCAGGAGAGCTGACATGACCACCAACGACGCCGTCCTCCGCCAGGAGCGACTCGCGAGCAACGTCAAGAGCCTGCGCGTACCGCGCGCCACGTTCTCCTTCAGCGACCGGTGGATGCTCGTCGTCGGCGGCATCCTGCTGCCCCTCGGCGTCGTCCTCGTCCTCCTCGGCTGGTACGGCGCCTCGCACACCGTGCTCCTCTTCGAGCAGGTGCCGTACCTCATCTCCGGCGGCCTGCTCGGGCTGTCCTTCGTCATCGGCGGCGGCTTCGTCTACTTCGCCTACTGGATGACGCTGCTCGTACGCGAGGGACGTGAGAGCCGCCAGGACCTGCAGGCCGTGCTGCTGCGCATCGAGGACCTGCTGCAGGCGCAGGCACAGCCCCAGACGCACCGCGCCGCCCCGGCCCGGTCGGCGGCCGTGCAGACTGCGGACCTCGTCGCCACGAAGACGGGCAGCATGATCCACCGTGCCGACTGCGTCGCCGTCGAGGGCCGCGACAACCTGCGCTCCGTGACGGCCTCGACGCCGGGCCTCACGCCCTGCAAGCTCTGCGACCCGCTCGGCGAGCCCGCCTGACCGGTCACCAGCCGCGGAGGAGCGGCCTTGGTGGGACGTCGGCGTGGTGGCCGGTTCGAAGCGTCCAGCGGTGGGTGCCGTCTTCGAGCCTGGTGAGGGTGAGGATCGCGTGCTTGGCGTCGTGGTGCGGGTCGCACTCCGTCAAGCCGTTCCAGACGCTGGTGGGTCCTTGGGGCCAGGTGATGCGGTGGTCGGTCTCGCAGAACCGGGCGAGCCGAGGACATCCGGGGAAGCGGCACGTGCGGTCGCGCAGCTGGATGTGGCGCCGCAGGGCTCCGCGGAACAGGTAGCCGGTGCTGTCCGCCGGCGGCGGCGCGGGCGGCTTGCGGAGCAGCGTGTCGGTCAGGGTGTGGAGCGCCGCCTCGCTCCACGCGGGTGGCGGGGTGGGGCGGGTGGGCCAGCCGCCTTCCGGCTCCGGCGCGCGCTGCAGCGGTGGGAGGAGCTGGCGGAGCTGCTCGTGGATCCGCTCGTGGTCGGGTTGCGCGTCCCACCAGGCCAGGTCGTTCGGTGTGGGGGCCGGCGCGACGCGCGGCGGCTGCAGCAGGGCGAGCTCA
>Ga0070658_10004222_pt1 | contig 11753 bp, 7 predicted proteins | sample KBSC13metaG_FD_64664 | JGI IMG/M metagenome (GOLD analysis project Ga0070658, IMG submission 64664) | Corn rhizosphere microbial communities from Kellogg Biological Station, Michigan, USA - KBS C1-3 metaG | ecosystem: Host-associated > Plants > Roots > Rhizosphere > Soil ... | reverse complement strand
CACTATTTGAAAAATACAATGGCTTAATTCCGAATTGATCTCTTGCTAAAAGCAGCGTACCATTCGTATGATCATAAATTGCAAGGGCAAACATACCGTTAAACATCGAAAAACAATCGCAGCCATAAGCTTCAAACGCATGCAAAATCACTTCGGTGTCAGAGTGCGAAGAGAATGAAACACCCCTTTTTTCTAATACCAATCGCATTTCCTGAAAATTATATATTTCTCCATTAAACACAATGGTATAACGACCGTCGGAAGTTGACATAGGTTGATTGGCGTCAGTAGACAAATCAATAATGCTCAACCTGCGATGACCAAGAGCAACATTTTCATATAATTCAACTTTTCCGAAATCAGGCCCCCGGTGCTTTACCGTATCATTAATGCAAGCTATTAATTCAGGTTGAATCTTTTCATTGCTATAATAAAATAAACCACTAATTCCGCACATTTAAATCTTTTTATTAACTTTTGATATGTCTTTAAGTCACTCTGCTTAACAATTTTTTTAACAGAACAAACGAGAGGATCCACTACATCTTAACTCCTTAAGAGAGAGAGATAAGAAGAAAGACATCTATTTTTATCGAACAATCTGTACCCTTTTAGTTTATTCAATTTCCCTAAATTTAATAGCTCATTAGAAGATAAGGATAAGATATAAGATATCGTCTTAGAAATATCTTTTGAGTCGTTCGGATTAAAAATACACTTAATGTCATGATCTAATATAATGGGAATATCAGATACTGATGAAGAAATAATTGGCTTGCCAACAACCATCGCCTCGCATACTACGTTAGGAAGGCCCTCATAGAAACTAAATAAGCCAACAACGTCTGCATATTGCATTTTAGTCCTAATATCGGAAGTAGCTTTTTTAAATGAGAAAATATTTTCTAACTTTCGTTTTCTAATCATAATTAACGCGTTCTGTAAGGAATCATCAGAACGCTCGTCACCATACCACTCTATTTTAATTCTGTGCTTTTCATTATCCTTCAAAGAATCAACCGCTTCGATAAGACCCTTAGCGTTCTTCATATATTGGTGGCTCGCAGCTACAAGTATATGGATCTTGCCATCTTCACACAGAATATAATCTTCTGAGGATTTCCAATAATCGAAATCAATCAAGTTGTAAATTACATGGCATTTTTTCCATGATAATAAAGGATTTATCTTACGAATAATCCTTAAATTTTCATTAGAATTTGCAACGATATAATCAGCAAATAGATGAAACCAACGGTAAAATCTCCGTTTAAGGGATTTCAAAATATCCGGATTTGCACTTCGCTCACTAACGATTAATTTCCACTTCTTGTAAGGTAAACCGGCAAACTCACATATAAAACCAGCGGCTTCAAGAAAAGACAAGACTGCATCATAATTACCTTTTCTAATAAATTTACGCATTTTAAACAACCGCTTAATGTAATTTGGTTCAATTATAGCGACGATCGGAATACATATTCTATCAAGTTCATTTTTAAAAAAATTCTCTTCATGGTACACGAGAAAGGAAACATCACAACCTCTTTCTTTAAATCCCTTCGCTAATTCTACCATTTGTCTTTGAGCGCCTCCGGACCCCAGGCTATCTATTACACAAAGTAATTTCATAACTGTATTTGAAATAGCCTTCGTTATTTAAAATATCCAAATTTTCTATACCACTTGGATAAAACATATATTCTCCAGATATAAACGCTGTTGTCACGCTTGCTATTCAAATGTTGTTCGAGAAGACATTTAAATTTTGGAACATTCAGATTTGGAACATTTAATAAAAAATCGTCGCCTAAATTACTGATAATTTCGTGTTTCAACTCATTTTTTATCCAACTTCCTAATGGGATTGCAAAGCCCTTTTTCGGGTGATTAAAAACCTTTTCCGGTATATATTCCTCTAAAATGTCCCGGAGGATTTTTTTGCGACAATTTTTTTCATAACGAAAAGATAAAGGCAATGTTCTAGCAAATTCCACAATTCTGTAATCGAGCATTGGACATCTCGTCTCTACAGAGCATGCCATACTCGCTCTGTCCACTTTTACATTGCTATCATTTTCCAGCCATAACTTAATATTCAGATCTGCTGCTTTCTGAATAGGATTTGAGGATAAAGTATTATAAACTTTATACTTATATAGCCAATTTTTGGTTCTTATCTTTTGTAAAGAGTCGTAACCAATGAATATGGCTTCAATAAAATCATCAATCGTTTTAATTCGCAGAATTTCCCTAAAATTCGAGAATTTCTTTTTTAGATAATTAAAATTAAAGGCCTTTAAAGCGATAAATCTAATCGCTTTCGGAATTCTTTTAAACCTGACAAATTTAGCTACTGAATCAAAATGGTTATATCCGATAAAACTTTCATCACCTCCATCGCCAGTTAAAGCAACAGTCACATATGGCTTTGTGACCGAATTTAGTAATAGTGAGGGTAGCGCAGAGCTATCTGCAAATGGCTCATCATATACTTCCACAAATTTGGGTATTAAAGCGATAACATCACGAGGATTGCAAATGGTGGTTGTATGTTTTGATCCAAGAATTTTTGCATATTCAGATGCAACCTTACTTTCATCATATTTTGGATCATCGAAAGCAATGGAAAATGTATTGATCTGTTTATCCGATACTTTAGAAGCAATAGCCGAAATTAACGCAGAATCAATCCCACCAGAGAGAAAAGAACCTATAGGAACATCTGAGTGTAACCTTATTTTAATTGAATCTTTTAATAAATCATGGAGTTGTTTTTTTGCGTCATTATACGAAATATCACTTAAAACTACTTTTTGCAAATTCCAATATTCTTTGATACTTATTTTAGAAGAATTCAAATTTATTACCATAGTATTCCCTGGAGGAAGTTTATATACATCTTCAAATATAGAATAAGGGCTCGGAATGTAGCCACAATCGAGATATATGGAAACTGCTTCTGAGGAAATTATTTTGTCCTGACTAAGGGGCTGCAATTGGCTACTAATTTCAAAACATCCATTTTTCCAATAGTAATAAAATGGTTTAACTCCTAAGCGGTCTCGGGCACAAAAAATTTCTTGATTTTCTGTATCGTATATACAAAAAGCAAACATCCCATTTAACTTAGGTATTAACTCAGCACCCCATTCTCTGTAGCCAATAAGTAAAACCTCTGTATCACTGGTTGTGACAAACTTGTAACCTAAGACTTTCAGTTCTTCTTTAAGCTCTAAAAAATTATAAACTTCTCCATTATATACTATATGAAGAGTTTGAAACTGCATTGGTTGATTTGACCTGGAATCTAAATCAATAATTGAAAGACGCGCGTGTGCCAAAGTGACATCATTAACTTTACAAAAACCCAGGTTATCTGGACCTCTAAAGCTAATAGACGTAATTTTTTTTACAACATTGTCTTTGTCATAATTGATATTCGTCATATAGATGCCACACATAGTTGTTTATTCTACTTTTAAATTTTTCTAGGATTTTCTAAAACGGGAAGAACGCATTACTAAATGTAAACTTTTGTTATTAACAAGCTAGTGACTTTTATGTACTTTTTAAACGATCATATTTTAGATAAAAAGCGTATAAAATAAAAAGCAGGAACGGAATCGTCCTTGTAAAATTGGCATAGAAATGAGTAAAGACGCCCAACATAGGTATAGTAATTAAACAAAAGACAAATAGCATGTGATAAAAATGGAGAAATGTTTTTGTGCTAAATTTTACAATTGAATATGCAGCAATATAAAAAGCAATACAATATACAGTTGCTGCTATTTTTCCAGATGCTACCATTATATCGCCAATAAAAGTAGAGAAAACCCCGATCTCCTTACCTGTTTTTAAGGATATGTCAGCATTTAAATTTACCGTGTCATTTATTCCGTTATGAATAAATAGTTTATAAAATAAAGGAAAAACTCTTTGTAGAGAAAACTCACCATACTTCACCTTATCAAAAAAAAAACAAAAGTTAATATATGATTGTCCTGCGTAGGAAATCATCGAGCCTTTACTTCCTGTGTCGTAGGCATCAAATCTTGAAAAGGTAAGTATTAAAAAATAACTGACTGCCAACGACAAAATAATAATGGAGGCAATAGAAATATTTTTATGTTGCTTTTTTGACATTCTCTTCCAAAACAAAACTAGCATTCCACCATATGTGATCAACCAGTAAAGTACTTTTGAACGATCAACTCCCTCAATTGCCAAAATTACAATAGCCATAGACGACAAAAAACAAATTGTGTTAAACAATTTAGACCTTTTCAAAAAGCTAATACTCGTAAAATAAAATAAAAGCATTACAATTGAAAAATCGCCAAGTATTCCTGCAACGATAATTATCGGATTACTGGCAAATTTGTTATTAGAGATATCTTCTCCTCTTCCCAATGCATTTCTAAGCGCTCCTAAATCTCCACTTAATACGTGAACGATATTGGTAAGTGAAGTAAAAAAAATTAGCAAAAAAGCGCAGAAATAGATATAAACGATATAATCAAACTGTTTTGGCTTAGTAACTTTTATATTTGTGATTCTCTGACTTTTAAAACGGTAAAAAGGCCAGATGGTAAGGGTTAATAAAAAACAGTAAACTATTGTAGGAAGAAAACTGATCCGGTAATATTGTGTATCAAAGGAACGTAAATCGCTTAAGTCGATAAGGATAGAACAGAAACTTGAAATCAGGTATAACGAAACTAAATATGCACTTAATTCGAATGTCTTCTTTTTATAAAGAATATAAAGTAATAATATAGAAAAATATATAAAAGGGACCCACACCATTTCAACTAAAATCTCAAGAAAATTAAATAAAGTTTATTAAAAGTATTAGGAATTAAGAAAAACTTCGAAGTCTTTTATAAAAGCCTGGAAGGAGACTTCCATAAAAGGCTAAACAACTGAGGGCAATAATAATTCTATACATTAAAGGGATTTCGGTATACATTGTATATATTGCTATAGTTAAAGCCGGAATAAGGAGAATAATAAAAATACGAATATTGAATGGAATATAATATAACCTATTAGATACAAACCACGAGATTGATACTAAAAATAAATTAGTGATAATCATAGAAAAAACTACCCCCGACAACTGAAATAATTGAATAAAGATGTATAATGAAATGACGTTGACAACAACTGATAGTAAAAATGTATACGACAGATATTTGGTCTTCTCTCGGATTTTCGGACCTATGTCAATCGTTTCTTTTATTATGTACAATGAAAAGAATAAAGTCAAACCACCTACATACTTATAAGCCTCATAAAATTCCTTGGTAGCTAACAACCTTACCATTTCCTTTGAAAATAACGATATTAAACAAACGCAACAAAATGTTGCACTTACCACAATCGGAAATACGTTGGAAAATACGACTTTATTATTCTTATTTTTAAATTGGGCATGCATGAAAGGAGCCCACGCTAAAATAAAGGCTGTATTAACTAATTGGATAACAGACGCCAACTTCATAGAAACAGAAAAAATACCTATGGCTCCTAAAGTTAAAAACCCCAACATAAAAAATCGATTGGCCTGGTCCAAAATCATGCTTCCAACTCTTGCTGGAAACTGGGGCAAAGCGTATTTCAGATTTTTATATGATAAGATTTTCGACAATCTAAAAAGAAGTAAATGTCTTACGTAAAAAGTGACTAATGCTGTAGATAAAATCATTGAAGCCACTTGCGCATAAAAAACGCCAGGTAAACCCAATTGTAAGTTAATTATAAACAAGTACACAAATAATAATGAAAATACAACCTGAGTAATAATGACAATGAGAAATTGCACATTTTTCTTCTCAAATCTTAATAAAACTAATCCCAGCATATTGACATTAGCCAGAGGCACCTGGATGGATATCGTTTTTATTAGCAGAGAATATTGGACGGTATTAAAAAGCTTCGTAGAAATAAAAGAAGCTGAGAAGAAAATTAAAAGCCCGATTGAGACTGAGCAAGCTGCAACCCATATATAAATGTTAGATACCAAAAGCTTTCTTTTTAAACCCTTGTATTCATAGAAAAACCGCTGTAATGATGTTTCTAATTGTAATAAGCCTAATATTGCTACAACCGCAAAAACGGAACCTATCATATCTATAACCCCATACTCAGTTTTATTAAAGTATCTCGTATAAATAGGCAAAATCACAAAACCTAATAGTTTTTGAATAGAGGTAGCTAAACCGAAAGATAAAAATGCTTTAAAAAAATCTTTCATTTAACGCTAAATCTTTCAACCCAGCTACTAACATCATAGTTTTTAACTATTGAAGGATCTAATTCTTTGAAAGGGGAATCAATAAATTTTTTCAAATATTGTTTATTGTCTCTTCCAATAATAAAAACGTTTTCCGGATGATAAAAATCCTGAGACACGATGGAAACATCATTTGTAATTAGTTTCTTTTTGAAAAAAGTGGATTCCATTGGCCTTAATGTTAAACCAGATTGTCCAATCGGTTTAACATCTACGATTGCTTTAGCTTTAGATACTAATCCCAAATATTCTTCATAAGGTATTTCTCGGCAGTTTTTTTGGGAACTTTCATTCTTATCCGGAACGATATGAAAATAGGTACGTAACCCGCTTTTATTTAGATCGCTTTCTAATTTGTTTAAGCTCTCTTTTCTTCCTTTATTAATTCCAATAAAAACTGCGTCAAATTCTATTGTGTTGTGTGGCAATAAAATGTCGTCAAAAAAGAATGTAGTATTAAATCGCATATTATACTTTAGGCAATCATCAGGATCAAAAGACCATAATTCGGTTGTATTTGACAAATGAGATGAAGGTACGCCGGATCTAAAAGCAGGATTCCAATACCAGTAAATTATTCTAATATTTTTATTGGCTTTTTTTATATATCTTACAGCACACGTTCTTTTTTGCGGTGCAAAAAAAATTACTGTTTTTATTGAAGACAATCCTTTTTTCCAATCATCGTACCAGTATGCTTGCGATAGTTTGAAATATCTTAAAATCACTTTAATAACTTTTGAAAAAATAGTAGATTTTCTATAGATCGAGACTGCACGAAATCCTTTATTTGTAAAATGCGTTCTAAAAAATTCTATTGAATTATCATAAAAAATTAAAATATCTTTATTAAGTTCTTCCATAGCTAGATTTTAAGATATTAATATATACTGCAATTAAAAAAGGTTCCTAAACGCAGTAGCTGAATCAATGTGGATTTAACTTGTCTAAGAACTGTGAATAATTCATCAACATGTAGATCTATGTCAGAGCATTTATAACTTACTACTTAATCCAACAATGTAAAATAACCTATCCCTATGCCACTGTAGCAGAAGTAACTTCACTAATTATATCAGTTTCATCTTTATCCATCAAGCAAAATATTGGATAGGTTACCACTTTCAAAAAGTTAGCACTTTAAAAGATTTCCTACCTTTTAAAAATCCTTTTCCACCACACTTCATTTTCAGCATCATCGACATAACCATAACCGTAACCATATCCATACCCGTAGCCATAACCGTATTTTCCAAACCCTTTACCTTTTATGCCGTTAAATACAATGGCCGGATTTTTAAGACTTTTTCTATGAAGCCTTTCTGCCAGTTTCTTCAAAAACATTCTTGGAGTATAGGAATCACGAACCACGTAGAGGCTTACATCGCACATAGGAGAGATAATAAACGCATCGGTAACAGGATTTACAGGAGCGGTATCAATAAGAATATAATCAAAATGAATATTCAGATATTCCAGTAATTCGATCAATCGTCCATTTGAAATCAGTTCTGATGGATTTGGAGGAATAGGTCCGGATGGTATTAAAGATAGATTTTTTGTAGCAGTTTGTTTAATAATGTCCTCCATCCCGGCTTTCCCAATCAAATAATTTGAAAGTCCGGTATGGCGTGATACATTAAATTGCTCGCTTACTTTTGGTTTACGTAGATCAAGTTCAATCAACACTACTTTTTTATCCATTAATGAAAGACTCATTCCAAGATTGATTGCGATAAAGCTTTTCCCTTCTCCACTGATGCTCGAAGTAATCATAATTTTTTTATGTGTTTCATCTATTCCCATGTAGGAAAGGGAAGTCCGTATTTGACGAAATTGTTCGGCAATAAAACTTCTTTTTCCCTCTGAAATTACAATGGGTGTTTTGGAACGGTCATATAATACTTCACCTAAAATTGGTATATCGACATATTTTTCAATTTCAGATCTATTCTGTATCGTACGGGTAAAGACATCTTTCATATAAATCATCAGAATCCCCAATATAAGTGCTGCTAATATTGCACCCAGATAAATGAGTTTGGGTTTTGGACTTACTGGAATATCTCCTGATTCTGCCGGATCAATGATCCTGCTATCCGCAACCGCAGATGCAAATGACAAAGCTGTTTCCTCTCTTTTCTGCAATAAGAAAGTGTAAATATTATTTTTTATTGCCTGTTGCCGGCTGATTCCCAACAATTCTCTTTCCTTTTCAGGAACCGTTTTAAGAATGGCGTTATATTGATTATTCGTTGTCGTAATATTGTCACGGGCTGCTACCAGGTTTTTTCTCTGGCTGTTGATATTTTCCAAAATCTGCGGCCTTAACTTATTAATTCCATCCTGCAGAGAAACCACAGCCGGATTATTTTCAGGAACGATCTTTTTTGTTTGTGTATATTTTAACTGAAGATCAGATAATTTTTGCAAAAGATCCGCAAGCACCGGATCTGCGAGCCCTGAAGTTGAAGGAACAATCGCTGCGTTTTCTGCTTTTGAGGACGTACCGAAGGTTGGAGGAACAATTCCGCCTATCTCGCCCCTGGTGTTAATGTATTTTTCAACCTGGTCGAGCATGGCAAGCTGAACATTTATATCACTTACTCTCTGATCATTAGCAGCTACAGTTTGTAAATAAATCTGTCCCTGGGCGCTGATGTCAGTTATCTTGTTTTTTGCTTTAAAGTGTTGTAAGCTTTCTTCTACCGAATCAAGGTCGCTTTCTACGAACCTCAAACGTTCATTTACAAATTTCAACGTATTTGCCGCTAATACGTTTTTATCAAGGATAGCTGCTTGAGTATACACCTTTAATAAATCATTTAAAATATCTTCACCTCGTTTTGGCACCTGCCCCTCAATACTAAGGTCTATTACCGTAGATTGTTTGCTGGATGGCACAATCTTTATCTCATTCAAAATAATGTTTGCGGCATTCTTTACGGTATTTAGGGCAAAATAAAAATCATTGCCTTTTTCCTCCTCAGGATCATCAGCAGCTTTATAATATTTATTGGGTAGAAATTTCAGAACACCAAACCGGGTGTTCAACCACTGATTTAATGGATAATTTACGTGATCTATCGTCACTGTTGAGGATGCACTATTATAGAGAAAGGGAACTTTCTTTACAATATGAATAGAATCAGGATCCCTTGCCTCTATTACAACAGGAGAAAATATATAAGCGGATTGATTCAAAACCCTTCCCTGCACATATATTGGTGCATAAAGATGTAAGTCTTTTACCACCTGCTGCATTAATGTCTTTGACTGCAAGACCTCCACTTCATTTTCCACATTTTTTTTGGAGCCGAACATATCAAATGCCTGCATCATATCATTTGCATTCGCTGGAGTATTCTTATCATCCTTAATTAATAGAGTAGCGGAGGTCTCATATACAGGCATGTTATAGCGCAAATAAATCCAGGCGCCCGTAAGAGTGATGATAAGAAGTAGTACGAAAATTGGCCAGTAAGAAAGAAATTTATATAGTAGATCGCCTATTGAAACTTCTTCCTGTTCATCAATTTCGGCATTGTTAATGGATGATTGCATTCTGGTGATTAGTTTGTATTAACATTTATTTATGAATGTGATTGAGGACACAACCACTATTATGAATTTGTACTAAATTTTATGTCGATAAAGCTATTTGGGCAGGTAAGTATCATTACACATATGAACGCTCTCTTTCAATATATCATTTCAGAGCAGTTTGCTGGATTTTTTTTACCAAAGACACAAAACGCTACTAATTTTTTTTGGGGTTTGATAATAAATCGGCCTTATTTATCTGTTTACTGAAGAATGAATTTTACAGTTTGAAGAGATTTGTTAATGATATAATTTACAGTTTAAAAACATTCGTGAGCAATATAATAATTAAAGAAAGAGCGCTAAGAATAACCGGTATCCTTTGCTGGAACAAACTGGTGCTCGCCACTTTGTCTTTTGCAGGTTCCACGTAAATAACATCATTTGATTTCAAAAAATAGTAAGGTGACTGTAATATTTTAGAAGAACTTAAATTTAATCGGGTAATTAGCTTATCCGGTCCTTCCTGCCTGATCAATATTACATTATCACGAAGTCCGTAAATAGTTAAATCTCCTGCATCGCCAATCGCTTCCAGAATGCTTATTTGTTCGCTTGGAGCGATGATTACACCAGGACGATTCACTTCTCCTAAAACGGTAACTCTAAAATTTAAAAACCGGGCGCTTACGATCGGATCAAACAATAGTTTCTTCTCAATTAATAAATGGGTAATATTATTCTCCAGTTGTTTTTGTGTGAGCCCCGCAGCGGGGATATCACCGAGAACCGGGAATTTGATCATTCCATCATCACCAACCAGGTAACCAGCAGTTTCCGGCATATTGGGGTTCGTAGAAGCACTGGGTGTAATCGGCAGATTTGGTGTATTAAAAATAATGGTGGCCTCATTGCTCAGACTACTTACGGTAATGCTCAAGATATCTTTTTTCTGGATAATCGGCTCGAGGTTGGCTTTAGATAAAATCCTTGCCGAGTCCTGAACATCTCTAAAATAGGCTACTTTTCTTGTGTTGGCACAGGATGCGATCATAAGGGACAGAAAAAAAGAAAACAACAAGTAGATTGTTGTTTGGTTAACTTTATGCATAAAATAAAATAATAAACTTCGACAAATATATTGGAATAATTGAAGCTCTTTGATTTGTGAACGCATTCTAAATCGAATATGGCTTCGCCTTCCTCAATTACATTGAGCTGAAAAAAATAAAGCAAAAACTGTAGTCTAATCCTTACTAAGAACCGCTTTCAAAACTAAATACCCTAGTAGAACCACCAATATTTTTATTAGCAATTGCAGTTTAAAGATCAAGTATTACAAAGTATTTTTTTAGTTTTCGTTCTCAATCGGCGGCGAAATTAAATCATTCTCTTTTAATGAGTTGATAAAATCAGTTCCCATTAAGATATTTCAATCAATTTTTTCTTTAAATTCCTTTTTAGGAATTGCGGGTTAGTCCAAATTGTACGACCTATAATCAATTTTAAATCAGCTGATTAGTGTTATTATGAATCTTCCCCATCAAATATCCACAAAAGGTAATTGTTCAATGATACTTTTACTGCAGCTTGACATATCTCCTCGATAAATCTTAACTTCAATTATCGAAACTGATGCGTAGAAAATACAGAGCTTATGAATAACTGTTAATTAGGGAAAAAACGTTATAGGATCAAAAAGATATGGGATAAAAAATGACAAAGGCTACAAACCATCAATCCGTAAAAAACGGCGTTCGCCTAAAATCTTCATCTGTTGATAGATAATTCAATGTGACAGATAGCAGGGAAATGACCCGTCCTAAAAAAACTATACACAAAATGTATTAGTTTATGACAGAAAAAAAGAGAAAATCAATTCCAAGTACACGGTCCGATCACAAAACTC
>Ga0070658_10004219_pt1 | contig 11761 bp, 16 predicted proteins | sample KBSC13metaG_FD_64664 | JGI IMG/M metagenome (GOLD analysis project Ga0070658, IMG submission 64664) | Corn rhizosphere microbial communities from Kellogg Biological Station, Michigan, USA - KBS C1-3 metaG | ecosystem: Host-associated > Plants > Roots > Rhizosphere > Soil ... | reverse complement strand
CGACCGCGTGCCCTTCGCCGGTGACCGCTTCGATCGAATATCCGCCGCCCGGGCAGATGACAACCGCCGGCATCGGCCCGGTCGCGCCCTTCGGCAGGTAGACGCTCAGGTTGGCCACCGCGCCCGGCCGAATCATGTACGCCGCCCCGCCGCGCAGCTGCATGATCTTGTCATCCGGATCGGCCGGACACGTCGCCGGTGGATCGTTCGGCCAGAGGCGGATGACTTCGGTCAGACCGGCCGGTGCGAGGCCATTCGGCTGGGTGGAGGGCGTCTCTGCTTTGGCCAGCCCGGCGAAAAGAACGACCAGCCCGACGGCCGTGGCAAACATGGATCGCATCAATCTCTCTCCGCTGAAATAACTAGGCCGCCTCGCCTTGGAACAGCGCCTCCACGAACCGCTGCGGATCGAACGTTTCGATGTCGTCCGGCGTTTCGCCCAGGCCGATGAATTTGACGGGGATGTTGAGCTGATCCTTGATCGCCACCACCACGCCGCCCTTGGCGGTGCCGTCGAGCTTGGCGAGCATGATGCCGGTGACGTTCACGCTCTTGGCGAATTCCTTGGCCTGGTTGACGGCGTTTTGGCCGGTGGTGGCGTCGAGGACGAGCAGGGTTTCGTGGGGGGCGCCTTCGATGCGCTTGCTGATCACGCCGCGGATTTTTTCCAGTTCGCGCATCAAATGTTCCTGCGTGTGCAGCCGGCCGGCGGTGTCGATGATGACGACGTCGATGCCGCGGGCCTTGGCGGCTTCGCAGGCGTCGTAGGCCACGGCGGCGGGGTCGCTGCCCTGGTCGTGGCGGACGATCTCGACGCCGAGGCGCTTGCTCCAGATCGTCAGCTGCTCGACGGCGGCGGCGCGGAAGGTGTCGCCGGCGGCGACCATCACGCTTTTGCCGGCTTGGTTCTTCAGCAGGTTGGCCAGCTTGGCGATGCTGGTCGTTTTTCCCGCGCCGTTGACGCCGGCCACCATGATCACCGTCGGCCCGCTGGGGGCGAAGCGGATTTCGCGCTCCTGGGCCGGCCAATCCTGCAGCAGCCATTCCTTCACGACGCCGAGGGCCTCGTCGGCGTTCTTGATCCGGCCGAGGCGCCAGCGGTCGCGGATGGCGCCGACGATCTCACGCGAATTCTTCACGCCCATGTCGGCGCGGATGAACTTTTCCTCGACTTCATCAAGAAACGCGTCATCGATCTGCCGCCCGGGCACGAACAGGGTGCGCACGTCGGTGTTCAGGACGTCGACGGTCTTCTTGAGCGCGCCTTTCAGGCGGTCGAGCGTTTTTGCGAAAAAGGCCATGTATCTCTCAGTATGGACGCTGCCATCGGCCGGTCAAACGGCTGCGATCAGCCGCCTGCCGGGCTGGGAAGTGTATGATGAACCGACCATCCAAGGGAGCGAATATGCGAACGATTGCGGCGATACTGATCGGCGGGCTGGCGACAGCGGCACTCACGTCGGCGACGTTGGCCCAGCAGGACTTGGGCGACATGTCCGATAACCCGCAGCCGACGCAGGGCAACCAGGCCGCGCCGACGGTCGTCACCATCGCCGCCGCCCCGCCGACGCAGATGGAGGCGTTCGAGCAGACGCCCGGCGTGGGCATCACCAAGCGGTACAGCAAAGTCGCCACCCTCGCCAGCGACGACGGCGGGACGCTGAATGTCTACGCCGTGTCGCTGCAGAACGATTCGGGCGCGACCAAGCAGGGCGTGGCCGTCGAACTGCTAATGCGCGGCGGGCGGGCGGCGCGGGTGTATGTCGATTCGGACGAAATCGACCGGCTGCTCGATTCGCTCGGACAGGTGGAAAAAGTCGATCGGCCGCAAGGGTCGCTCGAATCGGTCGAAACGCGGTACCAGACACGCGGGCACCTGGTGTTCGCCAACGTCGACGACAACGGCGGGCGGGTGGTGGTGATCCACGGGCTGCAGGTGGCGCCGGTAACGGGCGTCGTCTCGACCGCGACCGTCCGCCTGCGGGCCGGGCGGTTGGCGGAAGTGCGGCAGCAGATCGGCGCGGCGCGCGATGCGGCGGCAAAGGGATAAGGAGGCGGCGCCGTCTTATCCCTCCCCCTCCGGGGGAGGCTAGGTGGGGGCGGCGAGCGTCAGAAACCAATCGATTGCCTGTCCACACTCCCGCCCCCACCCAGCCTCCCCCGGAGGGGAGGGGCAAGAAGTTGCTCCCCCTTGGCAGCGAAATTCCCGCTCAATCAATTCTCCGTCGGCACATCGGAGGGCGGAACCGCTACTTCCAACTGCTTCGCGATCACGTCCGCGTGCTTTTCCTTCACCGTGGCAGCTGCCCGTTCGGAGCGGATATCAATCCGGAGCCGGCTGTACAGGCTCATGTAGATGTTGGCGACGAAGACCAGCGCGAAAAAGCCGATCACGTACCCCATAGCGCCGTCGAGCAGCAGCCGATACCCCGTCAGCAGCAGCGCCAGCAGCGTAATCCAGTGGCTGAAGCAGTATTCGCAGGTGACCAGGTAAAAAGCCTTTCGGCTGAGCAGCCGTTTGCAGGTTTTGCTGCGTTCGGAGCAATACTCTCGGCCTTCGCGGAAGATCTCTTCGTGGGTGATCGTCCAGGCGACGCAGGCGATCGGGATGGCCAGGACGAAGAGCCAGACGATTTGGCGCGCCAACTGTTCGCCAGGGGGAGCGGTGGAGACGAGGGCAAGGGGGAGCGGCATAAGGCTTGTGCGACTGTAGGCGGGGTACAGCCGAAGGGATCGATTTCTTCCACGCCGGGCCAACGGCCCGGTTCGGGGTACACCCTCTACGGAGCAACTGGGATCAAAGGAACCAGGCCGTTGGCCGCCGTGGGTGGAATTCTGAAGGTTCTTGTGGATTGCGTCGGCGTCATTCGACTTCGCTTGTATGGGCGAAGCGGGCGGATACAGTGTCTCGGCTCATGAGCCGTCGTCCTGTCAGCAACATTCCCGCACCGCTGGTCGCCCTGTCGGGGTGGCTGTTGCCGGGGCTGGGGTATCTGCTGATCGGCGAGCGCAAACGCGGGCTGATCGCGGGCATCACCATCATCGCGACCTTCCTGGCCGGCATTTTGATCGGCGGGGTGCGGGTGATCGACGTACCGGGCTTCGATAATAATGGTCAGATGAAAACCGTAGTGATGCCCGACGGCGATCGCGCGGCCACGCTGCGGGTGGCGCCGCTGCAGGAAGTGATGAACAAGCCGTGGTACATCGCCCAACTGCTGATGGGCCCGACCAACCTGATCGCGACGTGGGGCTCGCTCGCGGCCGCGACAGCGGGGCATAAGCAGTCGACGGCACGAATTTTCGACATCGGCACGCTCTACACAGCCGTCGCGGGAATGCTGAATCTGCTGGCCCTGATCGACGCCGCCCACCGGACCACGCACCCGGGGGAAATCGAAGACGACGACGCCGAAATGATCGAGAAACGCAATCAGCAGAACGAAGGGGCTCTCGCCGACGCCGCTGCGGTGACGGCGGGCGTGAACGGGTCGCGCGAGCCATCCACGGGCGGCCCGGCATGAGCCACCTGCTGGCCTACACCCCGCTGGTCACCCCCCTGCCGCTGTGGAATTACTGGGCGTGGCTGCTGCTGCCGCTGTGTGCGGCCGTGTCGATCGTCTACAAGACGATCAAGTGCCGCTTCGTGCGCGAGATCCCTCTGCAGGCGGCGACGATCACACTCTGGATCATCCTCTCGATGATCGCGGTGGCGGCGGGGATCTGGCTGCTGTACCAGATCATGGTCGTGTGGACGGCGTAAGTGCCTCCCAAATCCCCGTTCGGCCGACGAGCCCTGCTCGCCGTTGAGCCCCCCGCGGCGAGAAAGGCTCGCCGGCTAAACAGCAAAACGGCGTCTTCCGATTATCGGCGCCACCAATTTCTATACCCGTGCGTCCTTAAGCGTTGACGCGAAAAACCTTTACGAAAATAGAGATTTTTGCCCCTCTTTACACCGCCTGTGGCTCAATTAGCGTGATGCCATATGGAAAACGCCACCCCACTGACGCCTCCGGTTCCCATGCTCCAGCGGCTGTCGCAGGGCCTTCGCCGGGCGATGCGGTTCACCGGCTGGGTGCTCAGCGGCTTCGGTCTTCTGCAGATGCTCGGCGGCAAAAAGGGCAAGGCGAGTGAAACGGTCGTCGTCTACACCGTCCACTCCAGCTTCTTCCTTTGGCCGCTGATCATCGCGGGCATCATCGGGGCGCTGATCGCCCGCTCACATCCGGATGCCGCCTGGCTCGGCTGGACGTATCTGATCGTGCTGGTCTTCACGCTGACGTCGCTGCTGTACGACCTGTCGACGCCCCGGCTGCTGTTCTGGACCGGCGTGATCGCATTCCTGTGGCTCGCGTCGCGTTACTTGGAAGATCTGAAGCACGTGCCGGTGCTTACCGAGGTCGTCACCTACTTCCGCGCCTTGCACCCGAAGTTCGATAGCGGCTTCGCCCTGGCGCTTTCCACCCTGCTGCTGCCGGCGTGGATCGGCTCGCTGCTGCATAGCTTTGCCGAGGGCCAAAAGACCTTCACGCCCAACTCGATCGAAGAGCGTTACGTCGGCCACGGCTGCGAGATCAGCGACCGCACCGGGCTGAAATTCCGTGTGAAATATCGCGACCTGCTCGAAAGCCTCCTCGGCTTCGGCAGTGCCGACCTGGAGGCGATCGACGGCACAGGCAAGGTGGTGAAGCACTGGAACAACGTGCTGTTCCTGGCCCTCGCCTGGCCGAAGCTGGACGGCATCCTGCACCAGCGGGCGGCCGTGGTCGATAACGCCCCGCAAGACCCGGTCGAGGTCGAAGTGGCGAAATGACTCAGGAACCTCCCCGAAACGGACGATAAGTGAATTACGGATAGTTCACATCAGATCCGTTTCGGGAGAGAGTGACATGTTGACGACCAACGCCGCCGCGTTTTTGGCGATTCCTAATGACCAGAATGACCGCGTCCTGATCGAGGGCAAAGTGATCCTGATCGACGGCAAGCGGTGCGTGCTGAGCTTCGAGAAACTGCCGCAGGTGGAGGCCGGTGCGGACGTGTCGCTCTTCGCCGAGGTGCGGGGCAAGTTCCTGCAGCAGGCGGCCCGGGTGACGGCCATTCCGACGGCGGACGGGCCGCAGCAGATCGAATTCCAGATCGTCGGAGACGCCGTCTCGGCCGAACAGCGCGGCAGCTACCGCGCTCCGGCCGTCATGCTGGGAGTGCCGGTGAAAGTCGACCAGATCGCCGGCTGCGTGCTGGCTGACGTCAGCCCCGAAGGGATCGGCGTGATCTGCCCGAAAACACTGATCATCGGGACGAGCGTTGACGTCGCGTTCGAGATCGACGGGATGAAGGTCGAATCGCGCATGCGCGTGCAATCGGCCAAGATCCTCCCCAGCGCCAAGCTCCGCTTCGGCCTGCTCGTGCCGGACAAGCGCAGCGCCGCCCGGCAGACGCTGCAGAAGATCGCCAGCCACACGCAACGGGTGCAGCTGAAACGCCTCAGCGGCGCGGCGTGACTTTCTTACCCTTCCCTCGGAGGGGGAGGGATAAGAATCGCGCGGCCGACGTTGATGCGCGATCCATTGCGGAAGCGGCAAGAAAGACTCACGCCCCCGCCAGCGACGCTTCCCCCGCCTGCAAAAATTCCATCAGCACCTTGTTCACCGCCGCACTCTGTTCCTGGTGCGGGAAATCCTTCGCCGCGGGAATGACCGCCGTCTCGCGGCCCAGCGTCCACGCCGCCTCGCGCAGCCAAGTCTTCGGCGGCGGCGTCTCGTCCTCCCCCAGCACCAGCAACGTCGGCCGACGCACCGACGGCAGCCAGTTTCCCAAATCCGTGTCGAAATACCCGCACAGCGAACTGATGTACGGCAGCATCTTGTTCGGCTCGTTCGCCTCGACGAACATCTGGTCGATCAGCTCGCGCGTGATCGCCTTGGGCGCGTGGTAATGCTCTTTCAGAAACTCGTATAAGCCCGGCTTGCTGGCGTGCACTGTGTAAAACGATTTGCCCACGAGCACGCCCATCATGAACCGCGCCAGCTTGTCCCCCACGCCTGGCGGATCGTGATACACCTCTTTCACCACCGGGGCGATCAACGCCATGCGCTGCAGCAGCCCGTCATCGAACACCCCCAGCCGGGCCGCGATCCCGCAGCCGTAGCCGCTGGCGATGATGTGGACGCGTGTGCCGATGACCTCTTGAATGAAATCGCGGATCAGGTGGTGGTGCGTGGACGTCGAATGCGGAATCCGCGGCGTATCGCTCTGCCCGAAGCCAAGCAAATCGAGCGCAAACACCTGAAACTGCTGCTGCAGCGCCGCGATATTGCGATCGAATTCGTGATGGCTGGCGCCGGGATAGACGCCGTGAATGAGAACCAGCGGATCACCCAACCCTCGGCGGGCGTACGTGATGACCCCTTGGGCGGTTTGAAATTCGTGCAAAGCCATGACGGCGGTTCATCCGAGGCCGAAGCGCGGTTGGGCGAATCGTAGCCCGGGCAGTGATTGCCGCAAAAAGGAATTTTTCTGACCCCGCGCGGCGGAATGGCGGACGTAACCGCGTCACGTGGTCGCATACAACGTTTGGACCGACGGACGCATCAGCACGACAAGGGTGAACACGCCGAGCACCGTCCCGAACGGGAAGAACGCGCACAGGATGCCGGCAACGATTACGCTGAAGGTTCGCTTTTGAAACTTCCGCATCGCTACGCCGGAAAGGATCGTCGCGATGCCGAGCCCCCACCCCAACAGCACGAAGAGGCCGGCCATAAAGACAATGATCCAGCCGAACCACGCACCGTCACTCGCGCCACCCATCCGCCCGCTGACGATCATCAGCCCCATCGCCACGTGGATGAGCGGAAATGAGCCGAACAGCAGCGCCAGCCCGCCGACGACGTAGTGGAAGATCGACAGCAGCCGCAGTTGCTCGATGTCGTTCGACGGATTGGCCGGGATTGCGTAAGGCAATGGCGGTTGCGGCGGATATTCGGGGGGCCCTTGGGTCATCGACTGGCCGCCGATCATACCGAAAACAGCCCCGCCACGTCGCCCACGCCATCCACCGCAACAGTCGGCCGCTCGACCGCCGAACGTGGCAACTGCAGCGCCCCGCCGCCTTGCCGCACGTGGATCGTCCGCCAGCCAAGTTCATTCGCCGGCCGAACGTCGTTGTCGATGCGGTCGCCGACCATCACCGCCTCGGCCGGCGTCGCGCCGGCCTGCTGCAGGGCCATTTGAAAGATCTTCGGATCCGGCTTCCGCACCCCCGCCTCGGCCGAGCCGATGACCAGGTCGATGTATTGCCGCATGCCGTGGTGTTGCAGACGCTGCGCCGTGCCGAGCGACTGGTTGGCGATGACGCCGAGCTTGTACCGCCCGCTCAGTTGCCGCAGCACGTCGGCCGCGCCGGCGTGGGGCACTTCCAGCGCGTGCTGGTATCCGCCGGCGAGCCGCTTGGCTTCGGCTTCGTCGATCCCGATCCGCCGGCACAGGCCGAGCCACTGCAGCGGCTCGAACTCGCGGCAGACGTCATTGAAGGTGTGCCAGATCTCGTCGGCGTCGATCCGCCGGCCGCGCGCCTGCAGCGTCGCTGCGATCCGCCCGAACGCATCCTGCCACGCGGCCGTCTCGTCCAGCAGTGTGTAGCCGACGTCGAAGAAGATCCAGCGGACGTTGTCGAACGGGTTTGCCATTCTTCTCAGAGGGTTGACCAGGTGAGCCGCTCCGTAGTTCAATCCCACCACAACCTCAGAACAAACGCATGGAATGGAGTGATCCCGATAGCATCACTCAGCGTCTTCCCACTCACGATGGCGTCTTCGTCAAAGCGCCAGTCTTCAGCGATTGCTACCTCGCGGAGCTCTTCGGCATCCGCAAGTGTTGGGCACAACGCAAACATTGTGTCGGCCTGCCATCTGTTTTGCATCATTGACAACAGCGGACGCAAACTTAACCAAGGCATCTCTTGCCCATCGGCGACAAACTGTTCCATCGACATGAACACCGATTGCCAAAGGTTCCGATGCCGCCGGAGCGACTCAACAACCTTCGGCCCATCAAACTCGTTGAACTTGCGCCGGCGGATCAATTCTAGTTGAATGTCCTGTATCGTCGCCTCGGTCAACGAAGTCGGATTCATGTCAATCCTCGGTCGGCGCCAAATGGTAGATTGCGATCAATGGCAGCATCGCGCGGCCTTCTTCGGTCAAGTTGGAATAATGTTCCTGCCAAAGCGTCACAAATCGCTCTAAATCGATCAAGTCAATGTGCTTCGATGCACGACGCGCTTCGTTGGCCGCATCTCGCGCGAAGCCGCCACTCGAAACCATCAAGCCAACCTCTTCATGCTGGATCAGACCTTGCAACTCGCGGATTTCTCGGCTCGTTACCTTCGAATCGCGCCGGTGCTTCACCTGAACCTTAATTCGCGGAGCCACCGTACCCAGTGGATCCTTGTAAACGACCAAATCAACGCCACCGTCTGGACCTGGAGGCGCTGTGTGAGCAACGAAATAGCCCATTGCCCGCAGCAAGTGACCAACAAGGTCTTGGAATTCGTATGGACTAAGCGTGAATAAGTGTTGCTCTATCGAATTGCGTGCCTGTTCCGCAGCCTGCTCAAATGTGATGTCACGTAATGCAGGCACAGGCGCAGCCGATTCATTTAGGTCGTCGACCTGCTGATCAACCGGTTCTTTAGCACGAGCCTGCGCCCACGCGTTGTATCTGCGATTCGATTCGCGGACCAACTCATCCGGCGGGAGCGATACGACTTCACGCCCTTCTGGCGTTATCTGCCAAGTGCCTTTGCTTTTATGTAGCCAACCGGCCTTAACACAGTTGGTTGTGTAAAAGCGAAGATTGGTCTCCCATCGCGGCGAGCCATTCGAATAGAGTTCCAGTTCAACGGGAGAAAATTGGAACCGCTTTGCAACGGCCGCAAGCACATCAGTACCCCGGGCCATGCCGCCCTGTGCAATCAACTCCTCCAGCATCGCCTTCATGAGCTCGCCGATGCGGTCCAGCGGCATCAAACTTTTTTCTCGCATAGTCTCCCCTTACACACGTTCCAACGCCACCAAATCTTCGTACGTCTCGCGCCGCCGGATCACCTTGTAGCTGCCGCCGTCCACCAGCACTTCAGGAGCGCGGGGCCGGTTGTTGTAGTTGCTGGCCATCGCCATGCCGTACGCGCCGGCGGTGAAGACGGCCAGCAGGTCGCCGCGCTTCGTCACCGGCAGCTGCCGGCCGGTCGCGAGGAAGTCGCCGCTTTCGCAGATCGGGCCGACGACGTCGACCGTTTCGCCGTTCTTCGGCACGAACGCCTCGTCGCGCTCGGTGATGACGTTGCCTTCGCTCGGCTTGGCCGGCCAAATGTAGTGAAAGCTTTCGTACAGCGTCGGGCGGATCAGGTCGTTCATACCGGCGTCGACAATGACGAAGTTCTTCGTGCCGCCCTGCTTCCGGTACAGCACGCGCGTCAGCAGAATACCGGCGTTGCCGACGATGTAGCGACCGGGCTCGAGCGCGATGTGATAATCCTTGCCCTGCAGCAGCGGGACGAGGGCCTTGGCGTGCTCGGTGACGGGCAGCGCCTGGCCGGGCTTCTTGTAGTCCACCGCGAACCCGCCGCCGAGGTCGAGCCATTCGATCTTGTGGCCCTTCGCTTTCAGGCGGTCGATCAAGGCGGTCATCTTGTTCACCGCGTCGACGTACGGCTGAATCTCGTACACCGGCGAACCGATGTGCACGTGCACGCCGCCGATCTTGAGGTTGCTCAGGTTCTTGTACTGCTCGAACACCCGCTCGGCCCGCTCGATGTCGACGCCGAACTTGCTCTCCTTCGTGCCGGTGGTCGTCTTCTTGTGCGTCTTCGGATCGACGTCGGGGTTGATGCGCACGGCCCCGATCGCCTTCTTGCCCATCTGGCCGGCGATGCGGTCGATGTTTTCGATCTCGGCTTCGGATTCGATGTTGAAGGCCGCGATGCCGACGTCGATGGCGTCGCGGATTTCCTGATCGGTCTTACCGACGCCGGCATAGATGATCTTCTTCGGATCGCCGCCCGCCTGAAGGGCGCGGTACAGCTCGCCGCCGCTGGTCACGTCGAACCCGCAGCCCGCCTCGGCCAGCACGCGGCAGAGGTTGATGTTGCCGCTGCTCTTGATGCTGAAGCAGATGGTGGGGTTGATCGCCTTAAAGCTGTCGGCCACCTGCCGGTAGTGGTGCAGGAGGGTGGCTTTGCTGTAGACGTACGCGGGAGTGCCGACTTGCTGCGCGATCGTCTCGGCCGACACGTCTTCGCAGTAGAGTTCGCCGTTCTTGTAGTTGAAAAAATCCATGGAGGGGCGATTCTCGCGGGAACCGCCCCGGATTCAACGGTTGACGCTGTTAGAGCCAGTTATGCAGGCTCTACGCCGCCTCCTCGCCCCACCAATGGTCGGCGGCGGCGTCGAGCAGGGGGACGCGGAACCAGACCAGCGACAATGTCGCCTCGGCGGCATCGAGGGGGAGGGCGAACTCGTCGAACACCGCGTCGGCCGGGCTGGCGGGCTCTTCGGGCGAGCCTTCGGGCCAGAGGGCGTAGGTCTTGGAAAAGTAATCCAGCGTCTCCGCAACAGCATCGGCCATGCTGAACTATGCGTTACGGCCCGGGCCCGGGCGGAGAAAATAGTCGCAGGCCTGTCCGAAGCCCCATCGCCAGTTCAAACGGGCCCCGCCGACGCGTATTATCAGACCATGCACCCGATGCTCCGTTACTACAAGCAGACTTGGTGGGTCTGGCTCGCACTCTTCATCACGTTCATCGTGCTCGGCATCAAGGTGAGCTTCCTGTTCTTCATCTTCCTGCCGGCCCTGATCGCGTATTCGGTCTATTTCGGCCTGATCCGCGTATCGGAACACGGCGACAAGATCTAGACTCACCCGATGAGCGATTTCCACTTTTACGAGCCCGCCCGAGGCCACGGCCTGCCGCACGACCCGTGGAAGGCGATCGTCGCCCCCCGGCCCATCGGCTGGATCAGCACCCTGAGCCCGGACGGCCGGCCGAACCTGGCGCCGTATAGCTTTTTCAACGGCGTGAGCGAAAAGCCGCCGATGGTGATGTTCAGCAGCTACGGCCGGAAGGATTCGCTGGCGAACATCGAAGCGACCGGCGAATTCGTCTGCAACCTGGCTACCCGTCGCCACGCGCAGCAGGTGAACCTGAGCAGCGGCAGCTACCCGTACGGCGAGAATGAGTTCGACATCGCCGGCCTGGGCGCCGCGCCCAGCCGCGTCGTGAAGCCGCCCCGCGTGGCCGACGCACCAGCGGCGCTGGAGTGCGTGGCCGTGCAGATCATCCAACTGCAGGACAAGGACGCCAACCGTTTGCAGCAGTTCATGGTCGTCGGCCAGATCGTTGGTGTGCATATCGACCGCGCCTGCCTGACCGACGCCGGCCTGTTCGACATGACCCGCGCCGGCACGATCGCCCGCTGCGGCTACCGCGGCGATTACCTGCAGGCCGAGAAGCTATTCGAGATGGTTCGGCCGAAGTAACCCACGCCACGGGAATGCGTAACGCGTGACACCGAATTAATGCCACGCTTCATCCGCCGCCCCCTAATGTGGGGCAGACAGGAAACGCATGAATCTTCGGTCAGAAAAATCCGCATGGCACGACCGTACCCCCGTCCCCGACGCGGGCCCGCTCGTCCGGGACGCCACGTGCGACGTGGCCATCATCGGCAGCGGCATCAGCGGTGCGCTGATGGCCGATCAT
>Ga0070658_10004218_pt1 | contig 11766 bp, 7 predicted proteins | sample KBSC13metaG_FD_64664 | JGI IMG/M metagenome (GOLD analysis project Ga0070658, IMG submission 64664) | Corn rhizosphere microbial communities from Kellogg Biological Station, Michigan, USA - KBS C1-3 metaG | ecosystem: Host-associated > Plants > Roots > Rhizosphere > Soil ... | reverse complement strand
GGTTTCGTACAGCAGTCGGCGGCGCGCCTGTTCGCCGAGATGCCCTCCTGGTCCACCCCATACCAGGATCGTGTCGGCCTGCAGGATCGTCTGAATTCTGAACTCGATCAGGGCCGGACGCGCTGCGTCACCCTGAAAGCCGACTCCGGTATGGGCAAGACCCGCGTGCTGCTTGAAACAGCCGTGGAGCAGTCGTTCTCGCATCCGGACGGCGTCTGGTATGTTCCCTGTGGTCGCGTCAACAGTTCCCATCAACTGCTGGCGGAGATCGCGGCGGCAGCCCAGTTGCCACGCGAACTCCGCGGACAGGACGCCGAGACCGTCGCCCGCACCCTCATGGGCAAACGGGCGCTGGTGGTGCTCGACGATATGCCTGCAGATCGGGAGATGGTGCGCCTGGTCGGAAGCCTTGTCGAAAGCAGCTCCGAACTGCACCTGCTGACCGGCGCGAAATCGCCGCTGGGACTGCCGGGTGAGAAGACGCTCGCCCTTCCGCCGCTCGGCATCGCGTCCGAACCGATGCGGTTGGACCCGTGGAGCAGCGACGCCTTCCGTTTTTTTGCGTCCCACGTTCATACGTTTGACCCGGACTACCCTCTCACGCAGGGCGACAACGCCGATGCGATCCAGGAGATCTGCGCCTACACCGATGGCAATCCGCTGGGAATCGAGCTGACGGCCTCCCGTGGGCACGATCTCGCTCCCCAGGAGATCGCGGAACTGCTGCGTCGTACGGCGCCGCCGAGTGGGCATATCGGCCTGAACGGTCTGCTGGACTGGACCTACGAAATGCTGTCGCGGCGTGAGCAGCGACTGTTGCGGAATCTGTCGGTCTTCGCAGGCAGCTTCGCGTCCGAACAGGTGGTCGCCATCTGTGAAGAAGAGGCCGCACAGGAGATTCTGCAGACTCTGGTGCGCAATGCCCTGGTGCAGCCTGTGCAGTTCGGCGCTCTTTCCCGCTACCGTCTCCTCGATCCGGTTCAGGCGTTCGCAAAGAGACAGTCGCAATCCGACATCTCGAACCCCGCACGCCGACATGCCATCTACTTCCTCGGATTTGCCAAACAACAGGGGGAGAGACTGGATCAACGGGATCAGGTAGAGGCCATGCAGGCGCTCACCACCGATCTGGCCAACGTCCGCGCCGCCGTTCAGTGGGCGGAAACCGAGGAAGAGCGATTTACGGGGGGCTGCTTTGGGTTGGCGCTAAACCGTTTCTTCTTCCTCCAGGGAGACTGGCAGGAGGGCGTGGATGGGCTGCGCCGAGCCGTGCGGGCCTTCGAACTGACCAAAGATACCGCGCGATTTGATCGGGCGCGTCTCTCACTGGCAGGCAGCCTGACCAACAAAGGCGAGTACGACGAGGCCGAAGCGCTCTATACCAGTGTCGCCACCGAAGCCATTCAGCGGCAGGAGCCGCTGCTGGTGGCGGAAGCGCGCCACGGTCTGGGCAATATCGCACAGCGCCGCCGCCGCTATCCGGACGCCTCGCTCTGGTTCGAAGAGGCTCTGACCGGCTTCCAGCGCACCGGGAACACCTGGCTCGCGACTGTCTGTCGCCTGAACCTCGCCTGGGTTCGCACCCGAGAAGGGCAGTTTGCGCAGGCGCAGGCGCTGCTGACCGACTGCCTGCCCACCCTGCGCGAGCGGGGCGACCGCTATCCTCTAGGAGATGCGCTCTCCAATCTGGGCAATATCGCCCGGATGCAGGGCCACTGGCTGGAGGCGCGCCGCTTCTATGAGGAGTGTCTGCAAGCGCGCCAGGAGGTCGGATTCGTCAGTGGTATCGCGGCGATGATCAACAATATAGGTGAGACCTGGCAGGCGACCGGTGACTTTGCGCGGGCAGAGTACTGCTTCGCAGAGGCGGCCCGACGCTACGAACAGCTCGGGAATCGCCGGGATCTGGCGGCGGTGCTCGCGAATCAGGGCAGTCTGGCGCTGGATCGCTCCGAAAAAAGGCGTGCCCGCGAACGGTTCGAGGAGGCGCTCCGCCTGCTGCAAGAGACGGGAGACGTGCACAATGCCGCCCGCGTACGCCGGGATCTCGGCAGATTGTCGCAGTCGGAAGGCCGCCTACGCGAAGCGACAAACCACTATAGCGAAAGTCTGCTGCAGTTTTATCGGCTGGGCGCCAACCCGGATGTAGCCGCGACTCTCTTCCTTTATGGTAAACTAAAGGAGAGCCAAAACGCGCCACGTCGGGCCGGACTTCTTCTGGCAATGGCCCATCGCCTGTGTGTACAGTATCATCTGCCGGAGCAGGAAGAGGCGAAGACGGCATTAGACGGCCTGGAAAAGCGGGTTGGCACCGAGATGCTGCGTCAATTGACGCTTCAGGCGAGCACGACGAACATGGAGGATATCGTGGCGCTCGTCGCAGATGAATAAGATCCATGTGCGATGAAAAGATCAGAGTTACAGGATGTAAACTCAAGGACCTCGCCCGGTAAGAAGCGGGGCCGAAAGGGAAAGTAATGCGTAGAGCTGCGGTTCTGTTCGTCGCGATAGGTTTGGCTGGCGGGATAGGCGGGAGGGCGCAGGCAGATGGCACGATCATCCTGAACAGCGCTCCCTCGTTCCAGAGTGCCATTGACGGTACGAACATTACGGGGAATGGTAACACCGTCGGTGAGCAGAATACCGCCTCCAATTCCGCCCTGACGACCGCTTTCCCGAATTCGAGTGATGCCAAGGTCTCGTCGAGTGTCACCGCGAATGCGCAGTTGAATGGCCTGCTGAGTTATGCCCCCACGCTCGGCTCCGGACAGAGTGTCAGCAGTTGGACCTATGGGTATCACATCGATCCGGATCTCACAAACTACACGATCAACCTCCAGGTCTACCTTCCGGAAGTGGGCGTGTATCCTAGCGCGCACCCGGCAGGCATCAACGATATCACGATCGCATTGACGTCTGTGACCAAGGACGGCAGCAATCAGGATGTCTATAGCACGCGTGCGTGGGGCTGGGACAATAATCTCAGCCCCGGCATTCTCAACCCGGACCCCATCACGCATCTGGAGGATTTTTCTCTGGCTGCGATCGGCGGTTCAGGCGCAGGCGGATCGAACTTCTTCGCCGAGGACCCTACCTTCGACATTCGAAATGTCTGGTATGTGAGTATCGGCTATCGTGGCACGATCGATGGAACATTCCCCGAGACTCCCAACGGCAACAACGCTCTGTGGATCGGAACGGAAAAGCTGCTCGTGACCTCCAATGCGGGAGTTACCGACACGCCGGAACCCGGAACCGTGGCCCTGTTCACCAGCAGTCTCCTCGGAGCCGGCTTCCTCCAGTACTCCCGGCGTCTGCGTGCCCGTCGCCGCAAAGCCTAGTCGGGTAGAGAGACCGCCGCCTCCTCTCCCACAACACCGATTGACGAACGGAACGCCATCCTGGTATAATGCTCCTACCCGAACAGACCCTGGCGGTTCTTATAGGCGAATCGTGGGTGATTTTTTGCTCGGTGGCTATCTCGTCTTGTTCTCCGTCGGAGGCAAACACTGTGCGATTTCTTGCCCGCCTTCTCGCTCTATCGCTCGTTGTCGCCGCCCTTGGCGGCGGGTTTCTCTACGGGCATGCCCTGGGAGCGCGCGGCCAAGGGAAGAGCGTCCGACAGCGTGTCGGACGTATGTTTCCTTTCAGCAAGTCGATCCCTCAGGACAGCGCCAGCCAGCAGCCGGATGAGTCCGTTCCTCCCGTCAACGTCTACGAAGACGTCCTCGATCACGTTCAAAAAGAGTTCGTCGAGAACAACGGCACCAGCAACGCACGCTTGAGCAACGGCTCCCTCAAACGCATGTTCGCCTCTCTCGACGATCCTCATACGTACTATCTCGATGCATCCCTTCGGAAGGCCCATCAACAGTCCCTTCAGGGCCACTTTCACGGCATTGGGGCGGTTCTCACCGTGACCCGAACCCAGCGCGCCGACGTCGAATATCTCCATCTGACCATTGTCGATGTGATGCCAGGGAGTGCCGCGGAGCGCGCCGGCCTGCAGTCCGGGGACAATATCACGGAGATCGAAGGACACTGGGTCATCGCCTACAATCCCCTGGTCGATGAAGAGCAGATCGCCCTGAAAAAGGAAGACGAGAGCACGCGCCGTAACGAGCTTCAACAGGCACGGACACGGTTTCAGCGGGGAGTTTCCCTCTCGACTGCATTGCCGCTCCTGGTCAGTGGAGAGGGGAGATCTCTCCAACTCAAAGTGGAGCGAGCCGGCAGACCGGAGCCCTGGAAGGTCCACGTGACGACTGCGGCGCTCGATGTCCCCCCCGTGGCCTATCGGATGGTGGGCAAGGACATCGGATATCTTCAGATCCATCAGTTCAATCCCCAGGCGGCCACGGAAATCCATAAAACGTTGAAGGAACGGGATCCCGCGCTGCGAGGGCTGATCGTCGATCTGCGCTCCAATCCTGGTGGCGTTCGCTCCGAAATCGAAGATGCGACGGATGGCATGGAGGCGTTAAAAGCGCTGCTGCAGCCGCTGACGCCGGGGGGCGCCATCGCGGTGCTCGAGCGTCGGCCGGCAGTCGGCAAGCAGCCGCCTTTGAGAGAGCCTTTAAAACTGATTCCCGATGCGTCCCAAAGGCGGCTGCCCCTCGTCGTGCTGGTAGACCGCGGCACCGCCAACCTGGCGGAGGTCGCCGCACAGGCATTGAATCTCCAGGGCGGCGCTAAAATCGTGGGCAGTCACACCTTTGGCGATGATCGCCTGCCTTTCTTTGGAGTGCTCAAGGGTGGCGGCGGTGTGGAGATGACCACGGCGCATCTGTACTCTGCCAACGGCGCCAGCCTGTCCCGAGGCGTGGAACCCGGGGTGGTGACGCCCAATCGAAGCGGTACCGGGGATCCCGCTCTCCAGCGGGCCACGGCCCTGCTGGCGGCGACAGGAGAGTGACGATGGAACGGCCGCACGCCCCGCAAAAACTCTACGTTCACCTGTTCTTCGGCTCCGTGCTCGTCGGGCTGTTCTTCCTCGCGACCCTGGCAGGCTATGTGTCGAATAACGACGCGCAGTTGAGTCCGCCTCCATCGCTTCCTGCGCCTCCACCGATCACGATGCAGACCTCGCGCAGTGAGCCATCGGATGGATTGGAACCGATTGCGCCGCATGCGACGCTCGAACCGGAAGGCGATGTCGATCCCGTCGCCAGCTACAAGCATGCGCTCGCGCTCCTCGAAGCCAACTACTACTCCGCTCCCGTGGACACGAAGAAGGCGCGCCTCCTGACATACGAGGCGATCCGGGGAATGCTGACGAGCCTGCGCGACCAGTTCACGACCTTTCTGGATCCCGCCGAATGGTCGCAGATGCAGGCCCTGACGAAAGGGGACTTCGAAGGAATCGGAGCCTACCTCGATCAGAAATCCCGTGGATTTGTCCGCGTCGTGAGGCCCATTCCAACCAGTTCCGCCGAGAAGGCGGGCCTTCAGTCCGGCGATCAGATCATCGCGGTCAACGGCCGTTCGGTGAAGGGCAAGGAGATGGGCGATGTTATCGATCTGATCAAAGGCCCGCTCGGCACCCGCATCAAACTCGGAATTCTGCGTGGCAACGACACCCTGAGCGTGACGGTGACGCGGACCCGCGTGGAACCGCCTGTAGTGCAGCACTGGATGGAGGACAATCAGTATCGGATCGGCCATATCGTACTTTCAGAATTCAATGAACGCAGCATGGAGCAACTGACAAGCGCTTTCAAGGACCTCGAACGGCAGAAGATGAAGGCACTGGTCTTCGACATGCGCTCCAATCCGGGTGGGCTGCTCGATACCGCGGTGTCCGTCGCCAGCATCTTCGTGCCCGCCGACAGCCCTGCAGCCGTCGCGCTCAAAAAGAACGTGGTCATCCTTCGCGAAGGGGGCGGTCAGGAGAAGGGAATGAAGCTGCGAGCCTATGAGCATACCCATGCGCAGCTTCCGCTCGCCGTGCTGGTAAACGGCAACAGCGCCTCCGCCTCCGAGATCGTCACGGGCGCCATTAAGGACTACGCCGCCGGTACCATCATCGGCGAACGCACCTACGGCAAAGGCCGGGTCCAGACGCTGATTCCGATGGACGACCGCTCCGCGCTTCGTCTGACCACGCAGCTCTACTATCCGCCGCGCCATGTCGATATCAACTTCCGCCGCGACGAGACAGGAATGCGTATCCCGGGCACAGGAGGGATCACGCCGGACATCGAAGTGAAGCAGTCGGCGGCCTGGAAAGAGGAGAATTTCCGGGATAAGACGAACGATCTGCAGCTCCAGACGGCGCTCTGTTTTCTGCGCGCGCGCCTCCAGAAGAAGTCCGTCGTCGAGGCCGCGGATCTTGTGAAAAAGGCTTCGCTGCACTGAAACTTCGGCGTGACACGCACGTCAAATACAGCAGAATAGGGACGGATGGATGAGGAATGGGTGATCGGGCCTATTCCTCTTTTTGCATGGAAAGGAAACAGAGGCAGGAAGATGGCTACGCGGGGCGTGCGTCTCGGAGTGGGGTTGGTAATGCTAGGGATTCTCGGGACGGGTCTGGTCGGCTGTAAGCAACACAAGAGTGAACTGGTGACGGGAAGTCCGAGAGGAGGGGAAACAGCGCCCGTGACTTCGGCTCCCACGGCAAAGCAGGCGGTTGCCGGTGGCGCGTTAAAGGATTGGAAGGCGACCCCGCATTTTCTGATCCACGCTCCGGCCAGCCTGCAAAAGGTAGCGCTGACCTTCGACGCAGGCGCCGATGATAGAGCGGTAGAACCGATCTTGCGTATCCTGGCAGAACATCATGTACACTGCACGTTCTTCCTGACAGGGCAGTTCTGTAAGAAATTTCCGGAGTCGTGTAAGGCGATCGCGGACGCCGGGATGGAGTTGGGAAACCACTCCTTCAGCCACCCCAAGTTTACGAAATTGACGGATGACGAGATCAAAGACCAGCTCGATAAGAGCGAGGCGATCATCGTGGAGACCTGCGGACGTGGAGCCAGGCCGCTCTTTCGGTTTCCTTACGGCGACAGCAATCGACGCGCTCTGCTGGCAGTCGTCGCCAACGGGTACCAGCCGATTCACTGGTCGCTCGACTCCCTGGATGCCTTTCAAAAACCCAAGACGGCGGATTTCGTTGCGGAACGCTTTGTCAAACGCCTCAAGTCGGGGGACGTTACGCTGATGCATGTCTCCTGCGTGACCTCGGCCGAGGCGCTGCCGCGCATCTTCGACCACCTTGACCAGATGGGCGTGCAGGTTGTTCCCGTCAGCGAACTGTTGCTCGCTCAGAAACAGACCGCCTCCCACATCGAACCTTCGCGCGGCGTCCTACGGAAGATGTAAAACCTCAGACCCGATTGTCGGTCAACTGACCCAGGAATACCGTAGCGGCGTGGGAGAGGCGATCGGGGCGCCAGACGGCGACGAGGGTGCGGGTAGGACGGGGTGCAGCCAACTCGATCACGGCGGCGCCGGGGGGCGGATGGAGGGCGAGCCGTGGGAGCAGGGCGATGCCGAGTCCGGCGGCGACAAGCTCCTGCATCCCCTGTGCGCTGCCGCTGATGCAGGCGATGCGGGGTGCAAACCCGGCGGCAAGACAGGCGGCATAGAGGGGATGGGCCGACGTCGCGCCCTCTGGAACCCAGATGAAGTCTTCGGCGGCGAGGTCAGCAAGAGCCACCTCCTGCCTCTCTGCGAGAGGATGCGTGATTGGCACGACGAGTGCGAGCTGCTCCTGAAGCAGTTCGCGATGCTCCAAACCTTCGACCAGGTAGGGGAGATGAACGATCCCGATGTCGGCTTTACCTCCGGATACCGCCTCCGCCACCGCTTTCGCCGGCACCGTCTCCCGCAGCGTGATCTCAATTTCGGGGTAGGCTTTGCGAAAGGCAGCGAGATGGCGTGGCAGGAGATGCTGACCGGGCGTCGGCAGCGTCCAGAGGGCAAGCTGCCCACGCCGTAACCCGACGACCTCCTGCACTGCGCGTTTCGCCGCCTCCTCCTCTTCCAGGATGCGCTCGGCATAGAGCAGCAGTACGCGTCCCGCATCCGTCAGCTTGACTGAGCGGCCCTGTCGATGAAACAGCGGCGCCCCGACCTCACGCTCCAGATTGGAGATCTGCTGTGAGAGCGATGGCTGCGAGACATGATTGGCTTCGGCAGCCCGCGTAAAATGCTCCAGACGTGCCGCCGTCACAAAGTACCGTAACTGATAGATCTCCATAGGCTGCTCACACTCCGGCCAGATCGGCCACAGGCACTTCTCCCACCGTATAGAACGAACCCGTCACCAGGATCAGGTCGCCAGGTCCTGCATCGGCAACAGCCGCTTGAACCGCCTCCGCAACGTTATGGATGATGGTGACATTTGGTGTGAAGCGAAGTGCTGCTGCGGCGATCTCTTCGGCGGGTTGGGCGCGTTTCCAGTCGGGTTGGCAGACGTAGATATGGGCGGCATCGGGGGCGAACGGTGCGAGCACCTCGACAGGATCGTGGCCACCAACCATGCCGATGACCAGCAAGAGTCGTTGAATGTTGTGCTGAGCGCGCAGGGCCGCGATGGGGCCATGTAGTGCGGCCGCGGCGATGCCGTTATGCGCGCCGTCCAGAACGAGGCGGGTTCCCTTACGGAGGGTGACCTCCTGCATACGACCGGGCAGAATCGTCGTGGTCAGCGCGGTGCGAACGGATTCTGTGGAGAGTATGTGTCCGTTGGCATGAAGGGCGCTCTCCGCCGCGGCGACGGCGCACGAGGCGTTGAGACGCTGGTAAAGCCCATGCATACGCAGTTCCAGAGCGGAATAGAGATGCTGTGGAGTAGCGATGCGAAAGGGAGCGTGGTGCGGGCTGATGTGGCTGTCTGCTGTTTTCTCGTGGTTCCAATGCACCTGAGTAGGATCCTGGGTCGGACGGTCGGCACTGCCTTGCAGCACTCTGGCAAGCGGCACGCCGCGCTCTGCGGCGATCTGCTCGATCACCTCCAGCGCCTCTTCATTGTCTACGGCGGTGAAGCACGGGACGCCAGTCTTCAAGATCCCTGCCTTCTCCGCGGCGATCAGGGCGTGGGTGTCGCCCAGGATCTGCGTGTGGTCGAGGCCGATATTGGTGATGACGGTCACGGTCGGCTTCACCACATTGGTGGCGTCCAGCCTGCCACCGATGCCGACCTCGATGCAGGCATAATCGACGTTCTGTTCGGCAAAGTAGAGAAATCCGAGCAGGGTCTTGAGTTCGAACTCGGTCGTCTGCCCTAACTCCGTCGCAGCCAGCGCCTCGATATGGGGGCGGGCCACCGTGATAAGGCGGGCGAAGTCCTCTCGTGAGATCATCGTGCCGTTCACCTGGACCCGCTCCCGCACATCGAACACATAGGGCGAAAAGTAGCTGCCTACCCTATATCCTGAGTGCTGTAAGATGGCGGCGGCGAGCGCCGTCGTCGAGCCTTTGCCCTTGGTTCCGGCGACATGAACAATCGAGTACCGATCCTGCGGATTGCCGAGGCGGGCGCACAACGCCTTGAACCGCTCATTCCCCAGTTTCCAGCCGAACCGTATCAGGCCCTCCATATAGTGCAGGGCTTCTTCAAACTCCATGGGACATCGGTTTCGCTTTCCATGTGTATGGTACGCGTTCCAGCCTGCGGCAGACACGGGGCGCGCAGAGGAGACGATACCGTCCTCCTAGAATGAGGTTCCAGGAGGACGGCAACAGAGATTGGGATCTATTTGTCGAAGTTTGAGTCGAACGCGATATCGGAGGGTTTGAAGTCGGCCTGTCGGACGAATGCGGCGGCTTCGGTCGCGCCGTGCTCGCGGTCCATGCCGCTGTCTTCCCACTCGACGGAGAGCGGGCCCTGGTAGTTGATATAGTTGAGCGCGCGGATGATCTCCTCGAACTCGATCGTGCCGTGCCCGAGCGATCGGAAGTCCCAGTAGCGCTCCGGGTTGCCGAAGTTGACATGGCCGCCGAAGACGCCGACCTTTTTGGGGGTAGGCGACCAGTAGACATCCTTCATGTGGACATGGAAGATGCGATCCCCGAACTCGTAGATGAACTGGACATAGTCCACGCCCTGATAGCCGAGGTGGCTGGGATCGAAGTTGAAGCCGAAGGCGGGGTGGTTGTCCAGCGCGTCGAGAGTGCGGCGGGCGGAGACGATGTCGAACGCGATCTCGGTGGGATGCACTTCCAGCGCGAACTTCACCCCGTTCTCAGCGAATACGTCCAGGATGGGTGTCCAGCGCTCTTTGAGCAGCGCATAGCCCGCCTCGATCTGGCCCGGCACGACGGGTGGGAACGAGTAGAGCAGATGCCAGATCGAGGAGCCGGTGAAGCCGTTGACGACTCCGACGCCCAGGTTCTTCGCCGCTTTCGCGGTCAGCTTCATCTCTTCGGCGGCGCGGGCGTTGACTCCCGCCGGATCGCCATCGCCCCACACATGGGCCGGCAGGATCTGTTTGTGGCGCTCGTCGATGATGTCGAGCACGCCCTGGCCCGCGAGGTGGTTGCTGATGGCCCAGGTCTTGAGGCCGTTCTTCGCCAGAATATCGTGGCGGGATTGGCAGTAGGCGGCGCTGTCGGGGCCGGTCGCCAGGACGGGGTCGAAGTGATCGCCCCAACAGGGCAGTTCGATGCCGTCGTAGCCAAACGCCTTCGCTTTCGCGGCCGCGGTCTCAAAAGGCAGGTCGGCCCACTGGCCGGTAAAAAGCGTGACTGGTCGTGCCATCGTGTCGTGTGTCCTCCTCGATACATTCCATGTTTGTTGTCGTTTTCGGTCCTGACCCTCAAAACCGAACACAAGGTCGTTCCTCAGTCCGACACTGAGGAGTACGCCGGGCTAAAGCCCTCCGCTAGGGGCACTCCGTGCCGAAGGCCCGCATTCGCGGGCACATTGTCTGCAACCTGTTTTGTTCAGAAGAATGGGGCTTTAATCGCCCTTTGTGCGATTTCCAGCACCACATCGTCTGCAATAGACCACTGTGCCCGCTTTAGCGGGCCTTCGGTTGCGAAGCAACCCCCAGCGGAGGGCTTTAGCCCGGCGTATTCTGCCTATGGCCTGGCGTGTGCGCCTTTCGGCGCGGGCGGCTTCACCTTCGGACTCGTGGTTGCCGGACTGGCGGTTGAAGGTGGCGCCACAGGGGCATTGGGCGTGGGCTGCGTGCGGGGCGTCTTGTCCTCGCCTTTATTGAGTGCGGCCTCGTTGTAGTGGTTGCCGGCATTCCAGATCAGGAAGTCGTAGATGTGCAGGTCTTCCAGAGCCTTGATCTCCGCGCGGACTTCGGCGGGGCCGTAGTGGACACCACGCAGATTGAAGTCCTGGATCCAGGGGCGCAGGCGGCATTTCGTGCCCACCGGCAGGCGTCGCTGCGCATCGCCCACCGAGAGCGTAATCGTTTTATAAGGCTCCTTGTTCGGATCCTTCATATGATATTCGCCGAAGGCGTAGTGAGAGGGATAGACCATGGGGCAGAGATAGTCCGGACTCTGAACGATCTTCTCGAACTTCTGCCCGATCCCCTCGTCGTTCTTGACCATGCTGGTCAGGCCGAAGACGTCCGCGCTGAACCAGCCGCCCTGCGCATGGATCTTATCGCCGGCATACTTCATGAACGCCGCGATCTGATCCTCCCGGAGGGCGCCTTCCGGTTTCCCATCGTACCGCAGCGAGTTGACTTTGCCTTCGCTTGGAAAACGCACATAGTCGAATTGGATATCTTTGAATCCGTGCTTGAGTGCGTCCAACGCGACAGCGACGTTGTAGTCCCACACCTCTTTCTTATAGGGGTT
>Ga0070658_10004217_pt1 | contig 11767 bp, 9 predicted proteins | sample KBSC13metaG_FD_64664 | JGI IMG/M metagenome (GOLD analysis project Ga0070658, IMG submission 64664) | Corn rhizosphere microbial communities from Kellogg Biological Station, Michigan, USA - KBS C1-3 metaG | ecosystem: Host-associated > Plants > Roots > Rhizosphere > Soil ... | reverse complement strand
ACGCTGCCCAACCCCTACTGGAGCCGCAGCCCGGTCGACGTGGTGCTCGGGTGGGGGCGCGACGCGGCCAGAGCGCTCCGGCCGCGCATGGTGCCGCTGCTGTCCCGCTCGTCGGCGGTGCTCCTCGTGTGCGCCTTCCTCATGACCGGCTGCGTCCAGCAGCTCGACCTGTCGGAGAGCGCCAAGGGCGTGGCGCTCCTGCCGGCCGTGCCGGCGAAGGTGGGGGCCTTCCGCTTCGAGCGGTCGACGCTCGCCGACGCGCAGTTCGCGCACTACCGGGATATCGCGCTGATCCAGCGGTACGGGCTCTACGTCGTCCGCCTGGACGGCGTCGCCGTCGGCACGCTGCAGACCGCCGCCTTCAAGGCGGGGCTGCGCTCGGAGAACCACAAGGTCCGCGAGGGGGTCCTGATTTCCCTCGGTGGGACCCCGCAGGTCACGAGAGTCGGCGGCGAGCTGTTCTACACGGTCACCATTAACGACCTGAGGCTCGTCGTGTGGTTTCCGAAAGACGGGCTGACCTACCAGCTGCTCGCGGCGACCAAGGACCTCGCCAACCCCACCGACCTCTTCGTCCGGCTCATCGCCGTCGAGGAGGGAAAGAGTGAGCAGTCGGTGAATACCCAGGAGGGCGCCCCGCCCGCCGACGTGCGACGGAGCGCGCCATGACACCGATCCGGAGGACCCAAGCGATGCGAGCCGTGAAGCTTCCCGGCCTGTTGGCATCCCTGCTGACGGCGACTGCCTGTGCCGGGCCCAACGCCCCGTTCCAGGTAGGCACCCAGAACGCCCCGATCAACCTCGTCCTTGGCGCGCGACAGGCGGTCGTGTCCGCGCCGGTCGGGCCGGTCGTCGGACCCCTCCCGCCGTCGCTCGCGCCCTTCGTCCCACAGGCCCCTGCGCCCGTGGGCACCGTCGCGCCCACGGTGCCTCCGGTGCTGCCTCCGCTGCCGCCGTGCCCGCCCTTCGACCCGCTGGCACCGGTCGTCGCGACGAACATCGTGCTGCCGGGCAAGCCGCAGCCGGCGACCTACGCCTACCGCGGCAAGATCGTCGACACGATGGGGACGTCCAAGGCGACCTACCAGGGCAACAGCAGCTGGAAGGTCTCGGTCGGTCCGGTCGACCCGTCGAACGGCGGCTACGACGTCACGGTCGACGTGACGCTGGGGAAGCTGACCAGCCGGCGCGTCTTCCTCATGCTGCCGACGGCCACGACCTCGAACGCTCCGCAGGCACCGGTGCCGGGAGTGCAGACCGATCCGAACGCACCGGACACGACCGACCCCAACCAGATCGTGGGCTCGCAGGTCAACAGCACCCTCGCGACGCTGGGGCTGGCACCCTTGCCGCGGGTGCTCCCCAACCCGGGACGCTACGGACCGGCCGGCATCTACCTGGTGTCGCAGACCTCCGGCTCGTCGACCTTCACCCCGACGGTCCCGATCCCGCTGGTCCAGACCCCGGTCGGCAGCAACTCCTTCACCGGCATGGGCACGGACGGGTCGACCGTCATGACCTTCACGAGCACGGTGAAGAAGCGGTCGAACGTGAACGCCTGCGGCACCAAGGTCGAGGGCATCGAGGTGGCGCTGACGGACGGCCGCATCGCCGGCCCCGGGGCCGACGGGAAGACCGAGCAGGTCGCCTTCACGGAGGACCTCGTCTTCGGCTTCCAGTTCGGCGGCATCCCCGTGCAGGACACGGGTACCGTCAGCAGCGGGACGGCGCCCGGTGCGCTGCCGGACTCGGCCAGCCGCACGTTCAGCTTCACGGTGAACACCGTGCCGAAGTCGGCCCGGAGCTGACGTGCGCCCTGTTGCCCTGGCGGGTGCCCTCGCCCTCGCCACCACGCTGTCTGCGTGCAGCATCGCCGCCGACCAGACCGGCCACCCGCCGAAGGCGCCGTCCGACGCCCGCAGCGGGGGAGTCCTGCGCGTGGGCATCACCTCGCCCGGCGGCATCGACCCGATGGACGCCTACGAACCGGTCGGCAAGCTGATCAGCTCTGCGCTGTGCGACACGCTGGTCACTCTCGACCCCGACACGGGCCAGGTGCGGGAGGGCCTCGCCAGGGGCTGGGTGCTCTCCGGCGGCTCGGCCATGACGGTCAAGCTGCGTCACGGCGTGCGCTTCACGAACGGGCAGGAGCTCCGCTCCCGTGACGTGAACTACTCGCTGCAGCAGCTGGTCGCACCGTCGAACGGCGTCTACGCGGCCGGCCTCGCGAAGCAGTTCGCCGTCTCCTCTCTCGGCACCAAGCAGACGAGCATCCTCGCCGACGGCGACCAGGCCCCGGACGTCGCGTTCGGCGTGAGCCGCTACGACTTCCAGCTCGCCAGCCTCGTGCAGGACGGCGGATCGCTGCGAGTCTTCGCGGAGCCCGCCCTTGCACCGGTCTCAGAAGCCGCACGTTCCGCCGACCCCACCGCCTTCGCGAGCAACCCGGTCTGCGTCGGCCCCTACAAGCTGGCCAAGCCCTACGTCGGCGGTGACCGCGTCATCCGCCTCGTCCGCTCCAAGGGCTACTACGCGCAGAACGTCGGCTACACCAACGGCGGCACGGGCTACGCGGACGAGATCGACTTCACGATCTACCCGAGCGCGGCGGCTGCCCTGGCGGCCTACGACAAGGGGCAGGTCGACGTCGTGCAGGTGCCGCGGCAGGAGGTGGCACGGACCCGAGACGTCGCGTCCAGGGTGTACGGGCTGGCGACCGGAGTCGAGTACATCGGGCTGCCGGGCGACTCCACGGGACCGTTCAGCGACCCGGACGTCCGGGTCGCGCTCAGTGAGGCAGTCGACCGGACCAAGCTGGTCGCCGACGTCTTCGGCCCCGCGGCGCAGGTCGCCACCGGCTTCGAGCCGCCGGCGCTCGCGATCACCGAGGGGCGCTCGCTGAAGGGCAAGACCGTGAAGGGCGCGCCCCTCGCGTCCTGCGGCAGCAGCACACCCGCGACCCCGGCGCTCTCCGCCGCCAAGGCGCTCCTTGCCGCCGCAGCAGCCAAGCCGGGCGCGAAGCCGCTCTCCGGCTTCACCCTCGAGGTCAACAACGACGCGCCCTACCCGGCGATGGCGCGGGAGCTCGCCGCCCAGTGGCACGCCGGGCTCGGGCTGGACGTGAAGGTGACGACGGCGGACTGGTCGTCCTACGCCGCGACCGGTGCCGGCAGCCCGGGCTTCACAACGCCCTTCCGGCTGCGCTGGGCGACCGATGCGACGGCCCCGCAGCCGACCTGGAACGACCAGCAGCAGTTCTTCGGCCCGCTCGCGAGCGACGCCGGTGCGAGCGCCGCGAACTGGGCGCACTTCAGTGACCAGGCGTTCCAGTTCGCGCTGACGGAGACGGCCGCCGGCGCGACCGAGGTGCCGGAGCGCGGGGCGGACTTCGCCCAGCTGGGTCGGACCCTGTGCCGGCAGATGCCGCTGATCCCGCTGTCGTTCGACCGTCCCGCCTTCCTCGTCCGATCCTCCTCCGTCGGGCGCGCCCGGCCGGTGCCGGTCGGCCGGGACGGCGTCCTGCTGCTGCGTGAGCTCTACCTGAAGTGACCCGCCCGCGGCAGGGACGACTCGTCGTCGGCATCAACATCGCGGTCGGGATCGGCCTCATCGCGGTGATCGCCAGCGTGTCGCTCTTCCGCCAGGACGCGAAGCCACCGTCGCTCTCGGAGTTCGCTCCCGCTGGCGGCCGGGCGCTCACGGACGTGCATGCAGCGCGCCCGACGCCGGCCGCGCCGGCGACCGTACGCCCATCTCCTGTCGCCCTTCCGCGGCCCGTCGGTGTCGCCGGTGTGCCCGCGCAGCTCGCCTGCTACGGCTGGCCCGACGGCACGCAGACGCAGACCTTCGACCCGCAGTCGCCCCCCTGTGTCAGCCGGTGGGACGTCGCGCGCGGCAACGGCGGGGCCACGACAACGGGTGTCACCGGCACGGCTGTCCGGGTCGGGGTGAGCCGTGCGGAGCTGCCGGTCCTCCGCACATACGCCTCCTGGTTCGGCAGCCACTTCGAGCTCTACGGCCGCAGCGTGCAGCTCGTCGGGCTCGACCTGTCGGACCTGAGCACCCCCGAGGCCCAGCAGGCCGCCGCGACGGCGGCTGTCCAGCAGCAGCTCTTCGCCGTGCTCCTCACGCCGCCGCCGACCGCGGGACCGGCCGCGTTCCCGCAGCAGTTCCTCGACGTAGCTGCCGACCACGGCATCATCACGCTGCTCGCGCGCACCAGCCAGGCCTCGAGCACCGCGCTGTCCGCCCTGTCACCGCACGCCTGGACCTACGCGCCTGGCCTGGACGTGCTCGAGCAGGCCGACGGCGACGTGCTGTGCGAGCTGATGGCCGGCCGTCGCGCGTCGCTGTCGCCCGACGAGGCCGGCAAGCAGCGCCGGTTCGGGATCCTGGCACCCGACGCCGCGCACGCCGGAGGCAACGACCTCGACGTGCAGACCGTCTCGGCTGCGCTCGACGCCTGCCACAGCTCGGCGCAGCTCGAGCGCGTCAACCCCACATCGTCCTCGTCGGTCGGAGATGGCCTGCGGCGCTTGAAGATCGCCGGTGTCACGACGATCGTCCCGTACCTCGGAGCGGACCCCGTGGCGCGCGTGGCCATGCCCGCCGCCGAGGACCAGGGCTACCGCCCTGAGTGGGTGCTGGCCGGCATCGACGACGACCCCGCGGAGAGCACCTGGTTGCGCGCGCCCGCGAAGCAGCTGCGAGCCCTGGCTGGCCTGGCCTCGTGGCAGCCGTCCCCGGCGCTCCACCCCGTGCGGCAGCTCGGTTCGCCGGCGGACGAGCCGGCCTACCGCTCCTTGCTCATGCTCGCCTCCGGCCTGCAACTGGCCGGTCCCGGGCTCACGGCCGAAACCTTCGACGCCGGACTGTCCGCCACGGCCTTCCCGAACCCCGGCGCGGGCAAGGCGCCGCTCTACCAGGCGTCCGTGGGCTTCGACGACCTCGACCACGGGATGGTCGACGACGTGGCCCTCGTCCGCTGGCGGTCGTCTCGGTTCTGCCTCGTCGGCGGCGGCACGCGCTGGGCCTTCGGCGACCTGCCCAGGAACGACCCCGGTCTGCTCGATCCGAACAAGGAGTGCACCTGATGGCACGCAGCCGAGCCGAGGAGGCTTACGGTGCGACGCTGAGCGGTTATGCGGCGGGGTTCCTGCCGCTGCCTCTCATCGTGACGACGGCCCTGCTCCTGGGGGCCAAGGAGAGCAGCCGCACGGGGAGCGTGTCCGTCCTGTGGGCGCTGCTCGCGTCCATCCCGGCCGCTCTCGTGCTCGGGCCGTGGAACACGCGGCGCACGCTGATCGCGTACGGCGACCGCTATCCCGCCGAGACCGCCCGGGCCTGCGTGGCCTACGGGCTCGTCGGGCTGGTCGTGGAAGCGCTGGCGATCGCGCCACTGCTCTACGTCGGGTGGATCGGGCTCGTCATCGACGTCGCCCTGCCGGCTGCGATCGTGCCGGGCCTCGCCCGCTCACGGGTCCTCGCCAAGCTCGACGAGGCGCGCATCGCGGCGCGGATGCGTCAGTCGTAGATGGGGACCTCGCCGGCGTCCAGCGCGGCGTGGTAGTCCTCGACCTGCCGCGAGGCGATCGACAGGTCGCTGCGCGACGCGCGGTCGAGCCGGTTGAGGTGGCGGTGCGCCATGCTTCGCACGTCGTCCGACACGTCGAGCGCGTCGACCTTGGCGCGGGCTTCCGCGACCCGTCGCTGCACGGCGTCGAACAGGCTGGTCGAGGTGGCGTCCGTCATGCGCGGATGCTCTCACGGAAGGCGCCACGGCCGCCCTCTAGTAAACGTCCGTGTTGTGGCCTATAAAGCCAGTCATCAACTGTCATCGATGACCAGACAGGACGTGGCATGGCCCTCCCGCAGCTCCTCGACGTCGAGACCCTCTTCGCCGATCCGGTGTTCTCCCGCGCCACCCTGTCGCCCGACGGCAAGCGGGTGGCCTACCTCGCCCCCCACCTCGGCCGCACCAACGTGTGGGTGCGCGACCTCGATCAGGACCACGAGGACGCCGTCGTGGTGACCCACGACGCGCGGCGCGGGATCAAGGCGTACGCCTGGACGGCTGACCCGCGCTGGATGCTCTACCTCCAGGACACCGACGGCAACGAGGACTGGCACCTGTTCCGCGTCGACCTCGACGCCCCGGACGCGCCGGCGCTCGACCTGACGCCGCTGGACCCGGGCTCGCGCGTGCTCGGCATGTCCTGGCTGCGGGACGACCCGCACACGCTGCTGGTCACGATGAACAAGCGCCCGATGTTCTTCGACACCTTCCGCATCGACATCGCCACGGGCGAGGCCGTCCTGCACCGCGAGACGCTGGACCCTGCGGGCAGCTACCTGTTCGGCCCGGCCGGCGAGGCGTACTTCATGAAGCAGAACGCCGAGGGCGACTACGAGTTCTCCATCGCCGACGAGGAGACCGGCGAGCTGCGGTTGTTCTACACCCAGGGTGGCGTGGAGTACCCGGTCGGCGTGCTGCCGTGCCAGGTGACCGCCGACGGCAAAGGGCTCCTGCTCGGCTCGCACGGCGAGCACGACGACATGCACCTCGTTCGGGTCGACGCCGCGACCGGCGAGGTGAGCGAGGTCGCCCGCAAGCCGGGGCACAGCCTCATGTCGTTCGGCGCGCAGTCGACGCTGATCACCAAGCCCAAGACCGGCGAGGTCCTCGCCGCCCGGTTCGTGACCGACCGGACCGAGCTGGTGCCTCTCGATCCGCACTTCGCCGAGGTGCTCTCCGAGGTCGAGAAGCTCTCCGACGGCTTGCTCGGCACGGCGTCCTGCGACGACAGCGGGCAGCGCTGGGTCGTCTCGTTCGTCCACGACACCGACCCCGAGGTGACCTGGTTCTACGACCACACCACCAGGGAGAGCCGGCTGCTGTTCCGGCCCTACCCGCACCTCGACCCGAGCACGCTGGCGCCGATGACGCCGATCAGCCTGACCGCGCGTGACGGCCTGCCGCTGCAGGGGTTCCTGACCCTCCCTGTCGGAGTCGAGCCCAAGGGATTGCCGCTCGTGCTCGCGGTGCACGGCGGTCCGTGGGCACAGGACTCCTGGGGCTTCGACCGCGAGGTGCAGTTCCTCGCCAACCGCGGTTACGCCGTCCTGCAGATCAACTTCCGCGGGTCCACCGGGTACGGCAAGCGGCATGTCACCGCGGCCCTGCACGAGCTCGCCGGCGCCATGCACGACGACCTCATCGACGCGTGCGAGTGGGCCGTGGCGCAGGGCTACGCCGACCCTCGCCGTATCGGGATCTACGGCGGCTCGTACGGCGGATACTCCGCCCTCGTCGGCGTGACCTTCACGCCCGACTACTTCGCCGCGGCGGTCGACTACGTCGGGATCTCCGACCTGTCGAACTTCATGCGGACGCTGCCGCCCTTCGTGAAGCCCTACCTCACCAACAGCTGGTACGCCTACGTCGGCGACCCCGATGACCCGGAGGAGCTGGCGGACATGATGGCCCGCTCACCGATCACGAAGGTCGACGAGATTCGTACGCCGTTGCTGGTCGTGCAGGGCGCGAACGACGTCCGCGTCGTGCAGCAGGAGGCCGACAACATCGTCGAGGCGCTGCGCTCCCGTGGCGTCCCGGTCGAGTACCTCGTGGCCGAGGACGAGGGCCACGGCTTCTCGAACCCCGAGAACCTGATGGCCATGTTCCGCCTGATGGACAAGCACTTCGCCGAGCACCTCGGCGGCCGCTGCGCCTCCCCTTCCTGACCTCTCACCCCAGCCGCAGGTCCGGTTCCTGAAGTCTGAGGCGCGCCGTGTCGCCGACCGAGCGTGCGACTGGTCGCCCGAGCGCGCGAGACCTCAGGAAGGCGGATGGGTTCCGGGGTGAGACTTCAGAAACGGCCGGCAAAATGAGCGGTGGCCGTCGCCGCGAGTCGGCATGATCTGCAGATGACGGCCGCCATCTCTGCGCACGGCCTGTCGAAGTCCTTCACCACCGGGCGCGGCAGTCGGCGCCGCATCGTCGATGCCGTCGACGGCATCGCCTTCGAGGTCGCGCGCGGGGAGCGGGTGGCCTACATCGGTCCGAACGGCGCCGGGAAGTCGACGTCGATCAAGATGCTCACGGGCATCCTGCACCCGACCGCGGGCGCGGCCACGGTGCTCGGGCTCGTGCCCTGGCAGCAACGCCGCTCGCTGACCCGGCAGATCGGCACGCTCTTCGGTCAGCGCTCGCAGCTGTGGTTCGAGCTGACGCCGCGGGAGACCTTCCGGATGCTCGGGTCGATCTACCGCCTGGACCGCGACCAGGTGCAGCGCCGGGTCGCGGAGCTGGGCGAGCTGCTCGAGGCCGGCGACCTCCTCGATCAGCCCGTCCGATCACTGTCCCTCGGTCAGCGCATGCGCTGCGAGCTGGCTGCCTGCCTGCTTCACGAGCCGCTCGTGCTGTTCCTCGACGAGCCGACCATCGGGCTCGACCTCGTCGCGAAGCAGCGCTTCCGCGAGCTGCTCGTGCGCCTCAACACCGAGCGCGGCACCACGATCTTCCTCACGTCGCACGATGTCGCAGACATCGAGCAGGTGGCGGAGCGTGCGATCGTCATCAACCACGGCCACGTCATCTACGACGACCGGGTCGCGGTGATGCGTCGCGAGCTGCTCGCTCGCAAGATCGTCGATGTCGCCTGGACTGCGCCTGTGGAGCTCCCAGCGCTCTCGGGAGTGACGGTCGGGGAGCGCTCGGCGTCGTCGCTGCGCCTCGTCGTCGACACCTCCGTCCGCCCTGTGCGGGACGTCCTCGACGCCGTCCTGCTCGCGACCGACGCGACGGACCTGACGGTGACCGACCCGCCGCTGGAAGAGGTCATCGCCGAGATCTACGAGCGGCCGCTTCCTTGAGCCAGACCTGGACGGCAATCCGGTTGGCGGCCCTCCGTACGGTCCGGGATCCCCTGGCGCTCCTCGTGGCGCTGGCGTTCTACGCGGTCGTGGCCAGCGTCATCTCGACGCTCTGGCGCAGTGCGGCGCACGGCCATGGCGGAACCATCGCCGGCTACTCCGCCGGGCAGCTGACGTGGTACCTCTACGTCGCCGAGGCAGCCGTGACCGCGCTGAACCCGCGGCAGATCGAGCTCACCGGCGAGGACATCGCAACGGGCGCCGTGTCCGTCGAGCTGCTCCGCCCGGCCTCGGTCGTCGGCCTCCGGATCGCGACGGAGCTCGGTCGGTGCCTGCCGCGCCTGGCGCTGTTCTCCGTCATCGGCGGGGGTCTCGCGTGGTGGGCCGGAGGTGCGCCCGTACGCCCCGACGGGCTGCTCTTGGCTGTCCCTTCTCTCTTGCTCGCCGTGGTCTGCAACCTCGCCGCGCAGCACGCTGTCGCGGCCGCGGCGTTCTGGATCCGGGACGCGAGGTCTGCCTGGTTCCTGTACCAGAAGCTCGTCTTCGTGCTCGGGGCGATGCTCATCCCGGTGGAACTTCTCCCCGGCTGGCTGGCCGCGACCGCGCGGGTGTTGCCCTTCACCTCGATGGCTTATGCGCCGGCGCGTCTCGCGGCCGGTCATGTCGAGCCGCATCTGCTTGTGCTGCAGGTGTTCTGGGCTGGCGTGCTGCTCGTCGCCGCGGCGGCCGCGTTCGCTGCCGGCGAGCGTCGTCTCCAGGTGGTGGGCGGGTGAGCGCCGTGGCCGCGACGATGCGCGCGGCGATGCGGGAGGCCTGGTCCAACCGCGCCTCGTTCTGGACGCAGATGTCGGCGATGGTGATGAACGACCTCGTGTGGGTCGTGTTCTGGGTCCTGTTCTTCAAGAGCGCCGGGTCGGTCTCCGGCTGGGATCGCAGCCGCGTGCTGCTCCTGCTGGCCATCCTCACGACCGGCGCGGGCATCGTCCTCGGACTGCTGTCGAACTCCCGCCGCATCGGCCAGCTCATCGCCGAGGGCGGCATCGACGCCGCCCTCGCGCTCCCTGTGCCGACGCTGCCGTACCTGTTGGTCCGCCGCGTCGACCCGGTCAACTTCGGCGACACGTTCTTCGGGATCGGGCTGTTCTTCCTCGCCTGTCACCCGACGCCTGAGCGCACCTTCGTCTGGTTGGTCGGATCAGCTCTGGGCGCGCTGGTTCTCCTCGGCTTCGTCATCCTGGTCGGGTCCCTCGCCTTCTTCACCGGGCGCAGCGAGGCCGGCGACCTTGGCTTCCAGGCGATCTTGCTGCTCGCCTCCTACCCGGTCGACATCTTCTCGGGGGCGACGAAGGTGCTGCTGTACACCGCGTTGCCCGCCGCCTTCGTGTCCGTCGTTCCCGCGCGGCTCGTCGAGCACCTGACGTTGATCTCGGCGCTCGAGTTGCTGGTGGCCGCTGGTGCCTTCTCGCTCGGCGCCGTCGGGGTTTTCACCCTCGGCTTGCGGCGCTACACGTCACACGCCCTCTGGACCCGTGCCTGACCCAACGGGTTGCGCGGATCGGTGGTCGTCCTGGTGTGCACAGGCTCACGCAACCTCTGCGCTTGATCAGGCCGGGTGCAGGCGGCGGAGCAAGAGAGCGACGTGCAGGGCGCCGACGGTGGCCGCGTCGGCGAGCTCGATCGACAGCAGCTCCTCGATCAGGGCCAGCCGCTGGTAGACGGTCGGCCGGCTCAGGTGCCGCACCCGCGCCAGCGCGGACTTGTTGCCGCCGGTCTCGATGAACGCGAGCAGCAACCCCTCGAGGTCGGTGCCGCGCTCGACGTCGTGGCGCAGCAGGGGCGCGAGCTGCGCCTCGGCGTAGGCGATCCACCGCGGGTCGTCACGGACCGTGCTGAGCAGTCCGGCGAGCCCGAGGTCGTCCATCCGCACGTAGCGGCGCCCGGCGGCCGAAGGGGCGGCGCTCAGCACGTCGGCGACCCGGCGTGCGTCCTCCAGCGAGAGCCGAGCGTCGACGAGCTCGCCGACGGACCGGCCGACCGCGAGGGTGTGCGGGCTCGTCCAGGCCCGGCTGGCCAGGGCTGCGTCGACGGCGTCGGCAAGCTTCTCGAGGACGTTGCTGGAGTCGGCCGACGCGGGCAGGACCAGCACGACGAGGGCGTCGTCGCGGTCGCCGGCGGACACGAGCGCGGGCAGTCGCGCGGCCCGGCAGGCGGCGTCGGCTGCGGTGGCCAGCTGCCGCATGCGCTGCTCGCGCTCCACCGGCGACAGGGACCCGCTGCTCGGGGACGACAGCCGCAGCCCGACGAAGCTGCGCGCCGAGGTGGCGTACCCCAGGGCGCTGGCCCGCTCCCGCGCCTGCTGCTCCGACAGCCGACCGGTGAGGAGGTCGTCGAGCAGGCCCTTGTTCGCCTGCTGCTGCAGGCTGATCCGGTCGCGCTCGACGAGCTGGCTGATGGTCAGCGCCTCGGCGGCCCGCTCCAGCAGCATGTGCTGCTGGTCCTCACGGTCCGGTTGCGGGTGCGGCATGACGAGCCGGCCCCAGCGCTGGTCGTGCGGACCGACCAGGGTGACGAGCCACGGCTCCGAGCCGGTGCGCGACCGCAGCTGCCAGTCGCGCAGCAGGCCCGCGGTCTCGCTCGACGTCGCCGCGTGCGCGACGGCCCGGTGCGCGAGGTCCTCCAGCACGACGGGGGAGCCGGCCATCTCCCGGAGCCGGTCGAGGACCTCCTGGGTGGAGGCCGCCCGCACGGACAGCGAGGTGAAGGTCGCATGCGCGAGGTTCGCGAACGCCAGCATCTCCTCGCGTGCCTCCAGCAGCAGCTGGTGCACGCGCTCGGTCACCGTCACGAAGGAGATCTCGCGGCGCAGCGCGACGACCGGCAGTCCCCGTTCCTC
>Ga0070658_10004215_pt1 | contig 11768 bp, 6 predicted proteins | sample KBSC13metaG_FD_64664 | JGI IMG/M metagenome (GOLD analysis project Ga0070658, IMG submission 64664) | Corn rhizosphere microbial communities from Kellogg Biological Station, Michigan, USA - KBS C1-3 metaG | ecosystem: Host-associated > Plants > Roots > Rhizosphere > Soil ... | reverse complement strand
GATCGGCCGGCCTTCATCACATGCCAACCATTCGCGACATCCGCGTCATCACGTGCCGGCCGACCACCGAGAACCTTGTCGTCGTTCGCGTCGACACCGGCGAGCCCGGCCTCTACGGGTACGGCGACGCGACGTTCACGCAGCGCTACACCCCGGTCGTTCGCGTCATCGAGGATTACCTTAAGCCGTTGCTGATCGGGCGCGATGTCTCGGCCATCACCGAGCTATGGCGGCTAATGCACCACAACGGGTACTGGCGCGACGGGCCAGTGCTGAATAACGCGATCAGCGGCGTCGACCTGGCGCTGTGGGACATCAAGGGAAAACAGGCGGGCATGCCGGTGCATCAATTGCTGGGCGGCGCGTGCCGGCCGGCGGCGGCGGTGTATCGGCATGTGAGCGGGCCGGACCTGGAGACCGTTGTCGCGGCGGCGCTGGCGTATGTCGAGACGGGCGTGCAGCACTTGCGCATCCAGGTGACGCCGAAGATTTGCGAAGACACCGGAAAGCTCGTCGTGGCCACCACCGGATACGGCGGATCGGGCTACTTCGGGCCGCGGCCGGACGGGTGCTGCAACGGCGTGTTCATCGACCCCCACGCCTACGCCGATGAGACCGATCAGATGCTGGCCGGCGTACGTGAGGCGCTGGGCGATTCGATCAAACTCGTCCACGACGTGCATTCGCGCCTGGCCCCCGCCGACGCGATTGCGCTGGCGCGACGGCTGGAGCGGCACGGGCTGTTCTTCCTGGAGGATCCTCTGCCGCCGGAGCAGACGCACTGGCTGCCGCAACTGCGGGCGGCCAGCAGCGTGCCGATCGCGATCGGCGAATTGTTCGTCAAGCCGCAGGATTGGCGGCCGCTGATCGAACGGCACGAGATCGATTTCCTCCGCTGCCACATCAGCACGCTCGGCGGCCTTACGCCCGCATGGCGGGCGGCGGCGTTCGCGGAAATGCACGGGGTGCGGACGGCGTGGCACTGCCCGAAAGACATCTCGCCCATCGGCGTGGCGGCGAACCTGGCGCTGGATGTGGCGGCGCCAAACTTCGGGATCCAGGAGTTCGTCGAATTCACGCCGCAGGAACGGGAGATCTTCAGCGGCCTTCCCGAATATCGCGACGGGTATGTCTACCCGAGCGATCGGCCGGGCTGGGGGATCGAGGTCGACGAAGCGGTGGCGGCGCGATATCCGGCGGGTACGGACGTGATCGAGTGGACGCAGACGCGCTCGCCGGATGGCAGCTTGATCTGTCCGTAGGATTTTGGCGACGGCAGGCTTCCCTTTTACCCCTCCCCCTCCGGGGGAGGCTGGGTGGGGGCCGCGGAGCGTGGAGTTGCCTTGAAATTCAGGGCAAACCAACGCTCTCCGCCCCCACCTAACCTCCCCGGAGGCGGAGGGATAAGAACGACGCAGTCGACTTACTTCGTCAGCTTGCCTGCAATCAACTCGCGAGTCGGCTGAACGTCCGGGCTGGTCACCGCCAAGTAATTGACGTTGATGCCCCGGCCATTCGAGTTGGTCAGGCGGATTACGTTCGGGCCCTTGTTGAGCTTGATCAACAGCGGCTTCTGCGTCGCCGGGTCCATCGCGGTCTGCAGGCGCCAGTCGTCGGAGTTGCCGGCCCAGCCGCCGGTGGTGGCGAACTGCAACGGGGCACCGGGCTCCTGCACCTGGCCGTTGACCTGGATCTCGCGTTCGATCTTGTCCATCTGGCTGCAGTAGCAGAGCGACAGGTTGTAGTACCCATCGGCCGGGACGTTGACCGTCCATTCGAGCCAGTGGCCCTCGGCGTCCCAGCCGTTGATGGCGTGGCCGATGGCGGCGGTCTTGTTGTCAACCACACGCACGGCTCCGTTGCCCTGGCCCGAAAACGCCGCGGCGTTGACCGCGACGATGGTGTCGGCGGGAACGGGGTTGGCCTTGGCTTCGGCCTCACGGGTTTCGGCGCGCTTGCCGGCCGCCTCGCGGGCCTGGGCGGCGGCGGCTTCTTGAGCGTCTTGCCGCGCCTGGGCGACCTTCACGCGGCGGTCGTAGAGGCTCTCCGCGCCTTCCGGCGCGAATTCGACTCGTCCACTCGCCGGCAGCTGCACGCGGATCGTTCCCGCGGCCGCCGACTGCACGGCGCTCGGGCCGGTACGCTTGCCGTTGCTGTCGAGCGTGAAGCCCTTCATGCCGTTCATCCCGGCGAGCGAGACCGTCACCGTTGCATCGCTCGGCGATGGGTTGGCGAGCACGAAGCCGCCCGTTTCCGTCCCTTCGATCGAAGCCAGACCGGGCCTATCCCGCTTCAGCACGGCGTCACCGACCTTGAGCGTCGTGCCGCCGCCCAGATACAGCGTGCTGACCTTCGTGCCGTCCATCAGCGCCATCGCCTGCAGCGCGTCGGTTTCCATGTTACCGGCGTGATACGTGCCGGGCCGGTACGACGCGAAGCAGATGTCCTGGCCCTTCGGCGTTTCGATCGTCAGCGCGGCATAGCCGGCGTCGAGGCCGCCCTGCTGCGTGACGTTCTTGACGTAGCCGTCTTTGCTGCCGGAGATGTCGATCGCGTTGCCGTAGACGGTGGAACCGGTCTGGCGGCGCTCGAGCACCGTCGGCAGCGCTTCGCGACCGAGATAGCCGTCGCCGACGATCACTTCGGTTGCGGTCCCGCCGGCCGACTTCAGCCGGGCGACGTTGCCGTTGCGGGTGAACTGGGCCGACCACGGTTCGCTTGTCGAGCCGTGTCGCACGTTCCGCAGCGCCGAGTAGCCATTCTCTTTCGGCTCCGGAAATTCAATGGGCGACAGCGGCAGATCACTGGCGAAGTCGCCGCGCACGTGCCACGCCAGGTCCATCTTCCGCGGCAGTCGCGCGAACGCCCCGAACAGGTCGGCCACGTAATCCCTCGTCAGGAAGAGCGAGCGATCCATGATCACGCCGGGATACGCCTCGCCCGTCCAAGCCCGCTGGATGCCGACCGATTCGGCCGGCCCGTAGGTCAGCTGGTGCGCGCCGGCCATCACTTGGTCGATTTCGTCGACGGTGAGCGTGTTGTGCGCCACCGTCGTGCGATACCACTGGCGGTAGAGCGGCAGCTCGTACCAGACGATGCCCGGGTCGGGCGAGAGCTGGTCGTTGAAGGCGTAGAGGTCGACGGTCAATTTGTCCGGGTGCCCGTGCGAGCGGTTCGGGCCGTACTCCAAGAGCATGCTGTTGGTGCCGGCTTCGGTCGAGTTGCGCAGGATGCCGTAGCCGACGCCGAAGAAGTTCACGCTCTTCGATTCGATCGGCGGGGCCTTGGCGTCCGGATCGCGGTCGTACAGCACCGAGACGGGGAATTCTTGGAAATTCGCGCCGAGGTGCGTGCCGATTTGTTTCAGGATCGCCAGATACGCCGGATCGCGATAACGACGGTAGCCGTACTCGTAGAGGAAGCTGTCATGTCCGATGATCGAAACGCGGCCAGAATCATGAGTGGCGGGCGTGGTCAGGTCGGGGTAGGCCAGCCGCAGGGGCGAATCGAACAGCTGCTTCATCGCGCCGTTGCGGTAGCGGTACATGTCCATGCCGTGGTGCCAGAGCACTTCGGCGTCCATGACGAGCGCTTCCATCGCCATGAACTGGTAGCCCATCGCGCCCTCGGCCCACAGGCCGTCTTCATCGATCGTTAGCGGACCGAAGTGCTTGAGGAGCAGGCCGCCGGTGGGCTTGTCCTTCGTGCCCTTCAGGCCGTACATCGCGATGTTCACCAGCGCGTCGTCGTCGCAGGCGTAGCCGGCGGTGAGGATGGCGCACGTGTCGATGGCCGACCAGTTCGTCGGTCCTTCGACGGTCGCGTGATTGCCGGCGATGTGCCGAGCGTTGCCGGCCACCAGATCATCCTGGATATGCTTCCGTTCCTCCGGCGTGATCGACGGAAGGTCGTGGATCAGGTCGTAGCCTCGTGCGACCTGGATCAGCCACGTCGCATCGCTGAGGCGCTGGTCAAACACCTTGCTCGGATCGTGGCTGAAGCCCGGCCGGGCGCCGATGCCGTAGTTCGGGTACGCGTCGGCGTAGGCCAGCAACAGCTTCTTGCAGAACTCGCCGTACTTGGCGTCGCCGGACAGCGCATAGACGGTACCGAGGTTGGCAATATCGAGGCCGAGCTTGTTGTGGATCTCGCCGTAGCTCTTGCCTTGGAAAATGTCCTTGTCCGACAGGTGCATCCACTTGCCGTCGGGCCCCTGCTTCGGCTGCGGGATGCCCAGCGGCTGGGTCATGCGGATGTCCATCGCGTTCTTCAGCCCGGCGTACTGGTCCTGAAGCACCTTGCTCGTCTTGAGCATGTCCTGGTAATGGGCGATGTCCTGCTTATCCCAAAGTGTGTTGGGGTGGCCCTGCGTGTTGCGAGGCTGGCCCTCGACCTGCACCTTGCCTTCCACCGCAGGAGTGAGCGCGATGTTGGCCGGGTCGGCGTTGACGCGATAGTTGTCGACCGGCTTCAGCAGTTCGCTGACGTTGGTCGGCGACAGGACGCGCAGGCGCGCCCACCCGCCATATTCCAGGCCCGGCTTGCCGTCGGGCAGCGTGCGGATGGGGTATTCGTCAGTGATCAGGATGCCGACGGTCTGCCCCTTGGCGTCGAGGGGGATGCGCTGCGCTTGGCCCGGCTTTTCGTCGAGCTCGACGTGTTTTTGCTTCACGCCGTCGACGAAAATGTCGATGCCCTTCGATTGGCGCGTGCCGTGATAATCAAGGCCGACGACTTCGATCGCCTTGATATCGACCGGCACGATCAGCCGGATGTCGATGCGGCTGCCGACCATCGGGTGATTGATGATCGTTCCGCCGCCACCCATCCCCGGCTGCAACGTGCCGTTGGGCGGCCAATCGCGGTTGAACGACGCGCCGGTGCCCTTAGCACTGGCGCCGAGTTGCATCACCGAAACGTTGTACAGCCCCCACGAATCCTTCTGATCAATCGCCGGCGGTTTTTCCGGCTTCGCGGCCTCGGTTTTCGCCGCCGCCACGAGGCCCAGCACGATCGCCATCGAAAGGCATTTGCGCATGATTACCCTCGGTCTGTCTCTACCGCTGCCCCATTACCGCGTTGCACCAAGCTTCACTTTTCCGCCGGCCTTCAGGATCGCGGTGAACGAGCCGTCTTTGCCTGCGGTGACCGCGGAACCGGCTTTTCCGTCGGCTTCGATGGTCGATCCGCTCAGCCCGGCAAGGGCCGGCAGCGTGACGGTGACGCTGGCGTCGCTCGGTGACGCATTGGCGACGACGTAGCTGCCGTCGTCGAGTTTCTCGACCGAAGCCAGGCCCGCTTCGCTGCGGGTGATGGTGACGCCATCGGCCTTCAGCGTCGTACCGCCGCCGAGGTAGGCCGAGCGGACGCTGTTGCCGTCGCGCGTGACGAACGCCTGCTGCGCGTCGGTCTCCAGACCGGCGGCCTTGTACGTGCCGGCGCGGAAGGCGGTAAAGCACAGATCGGTGCCGGCCGTCGTTTGCACGGTCAGCAGGCCGTAGCCGTCTTTCAGCGAGCCTTCCTGCTCGACGCCCTTCACGTAAGCGTCGGGCTGGCCGGAGATGTCGACGACGTTGGCGAAGATCGCCTCGTTTTTCTGCGTGCAGCGTTGGATGAGCGTCGGCGGAAATTCGTCGTTACGCGAGCTCTTGGTGAAGAAGTGCCCCTTGCCGGTGAACACCTCGTCGGCCGCGTTTTTCGGGGCAAAGAAGCGGACGGGGTGGCCCTTCACGTTTGTGATGTTGGCCGTCCACGCCTTGTCGGCCGGCACCGCCGCGCGCTTCACGTCGGTCAGGCCGTTGTAGCCGTTGGCGACGGGCTCGGGGAACTTGAACCCTTCGAGCGGCAAATCGCACTCCATCTTGCCGCGGAAGTGCCACGCGAGGTCATAGGTATGCGAGCCGTTTGCGAACACGCCGTACAGGTCGGCCAGGTAGTTGGGCGTGACGAAGATCGAACGGTCCTGGACGATCGTCGTTTGATACAGGTTGTCCGACCAGGCGCGCTCGATGCCCATCGTTTCGCCGGTGCCGAAAACGAGTTGGCGGGCGTCGGGGTTCGGCGTGCCGCGCGGGTACTTGTACTTCTCGCCCCAGGTGATCTGGTTCTTCTCGTCGACCGTTACGACGCAGTTGGCGACGCTCGTCCAGTACCAGGCCGGATCGAGCGGGTTGTTGTACGGGAAGATGACGCCGGGGAACGGGATGAGCGGCTCTTCGAGCGCGAACAGATCGATGCCCAGCTTCGACGGGTGGCCGTGGCTGCCGCTGGGGCCGTACTCGAGGATGACCTGCACGGGGCTGGTCTTGGCGGGCAGGCGGAGGACGCCGTAGCCAACGGAGTAGAAGTTGGCGTTCTCGATCGGCCGGGGCGGGCCCTTCTGGTCTTCCGGAATATCCAGGAACTGCGAGGGCGGACCGGAGTGGACCGTCATCGACAGCGTCTCCTGGGAGTTGCGGACGATCGGGATGTATCGAGGATCACCATACCGGCGATAGCCGATTTGATAAGGGACGCCGTTTTCGTTCGCGACCCAGTTGCGATCGTCCAGCAACGCCAACTGCGCCGAATCGTGGAGGGCGGGGACGGTCATCTTCTCGTCGGGGTACGCCAGCGCGATCGACGAATCGAGCATGCGCTTGAACAGCCCATTGTCGCGCCGGTACACGTCGATGCCGTTACGCCACAGCGTCTCGGCCGTGTCGGAAAGGGCTGATGAGGTGATGCCGAGCTGGTAGGCGGGGGCGCCTTCGAGCCACATGCCGTCGGGCAGGATGCACTTGTTGGTGAAGTGCACGCCGAGCGTGCCGCCCTTCGGGTCCTCAGCCGTGCCGCCCTGGCCGTAGAGGGCGAGGTTGACGAGCTTGTCGTCGTCGCAGGCATAGCCCGCGATGAGCGTGCCGGCCGCACAGACGGCCGAGCGGTTGTGTTCGGAGCTGAGGTAATCGGGCTGGCCGAGGACGGGGTGATAGAACTCGGCGGCAATTGCGTTCATCAAATCGTTTTTGATGAGCTCGTGATCGGCCGGCGTCCACGACGCGAGGTTGTGCACGAGGTCGTACGCGAAGGCGACGCGGATCAGCCAGAAGCCGTCATCGAGGAACTGCCCGGTCAGCCGGCCGTCCTGGGCGCTACGGTAGCGCTTTTCGGTCCAGCCTGCGGGGTGCTGGTAGCGCGGGTAGTTCTGCGCGTAGGCCAGCAGCATTTTGCGGCAGTATTCGCCGTACTTTTCGTCGCCGCTGAGGGAGTAGACCAGTGCGAGGTTGATGATCGTGTTCGAGTTCGCGCCGTGGGCCTTCATCATCTCCGGCGTCGGCGGCCCGGGGATGACATCGGGCACGCCCAGCGGCTGCGCGATCCGCTTGTCCATGTCGGCCTTCAGCCGCTCGTAGGAGGCCTTCAGCTTTTCAGTGGTCGTGAGCTTCTGCTTGTACTCGTCGATGTCCTGCTGATCCCAGATCGTTCGCGGATGCCCTTTCGCCTGCCGGGGCTGGCCGATGACGTCCACCGTGCCGACCGCCTGGGTCAACGGCGTCGGCGCGATGTTGGCCGGTGACACCGCGACGTCGTAACCGGAAATCTTTTCCGGCGGCTGGGCCTGCGGCGGTTGAGCGGCCCCCGCGATGGCGGCGAGCAGCGTGACAGTTCCGGCGAGTGCGAATGGCTTTGAAATGGGGTTCTCCTTCGGGTGATGAAAAGACCTATCGACGCGGTTACGCGTCGATAGGCCGGAGAGCGATCCGGGCGACTCTGCCCGGGAGACTATTGGGGCAAATAGTACTTGTTGTTGTTCAACTCTTGGATGAAGGCGATCGACTCGCCGTGGCCATCAACGAAGAGGACGTTCATGCGGTTCTTCGGGTGGCGGAAGGAGAAACCGCCACCTTGCGTGTCATAGGGCGGGTAGACGCCGGTCGTGTCGTCGTTCTGAAACATCACCGTATTCTTCCCGAACACGGCCTCGCTGCGGTCCGATTCGACCAGCAGGTATTTTTGGCTCGCGTTATGGAACAATGTCAGCTTGGCGCCTAAATAGGCCTTATCCCAGTTGTAATACACGTTCATGATGGTGGGATTCGGGAGCGCCAATCCGTAAATGCCTTCTGGCGGATTCGTCGTCCAATTCGGCCCGCCGACGGCATACAGATTCATGGCATAGATTCTGTAGTTCGGGTTGAGCTCGGAAGTCATGAGCGGGCAAAAGAGGCGAGCTTCGGAGCCGTAGGCCGACTTGAGATAGTTCACGTAGCGAGGGATGACCCAACGGCCTTTGAAGTAGCCTTCGTTCAGCATGTCGGCCCAGCTCAGCGAAGAAGTCCCACGAACGCCGGGACCGGTAATTCCGTGTCCGCCGTTGGGGAAGCGCCCACCATGCTCGCCCGCGAATAGCGTAAGGACTTGGCCGATCTGCCGCATATTGCTCAAACATTTCACACTCTGCCCCGCCGCCCGCGCCTTCGCGAGAGCCGGCAGCAGCATGCTGATCAGGGCCGCGATGATTCCGATGACGACCAGCAGCTCCACCAAGGTGAAGCCCTTCTCTGCCGTCGATTTACGCCGAACAACATGAGCGATAGACATGGGACGACCTCCGCTAGGGTTCAGGACGAGATGCGAGAAATGACTACGGGGTTGATGTGCACCGATCGCACCGACTGGCCGCCTAATGTTGCCATCAGGAGGCGAACTGCATGTCGGCCGCGAACGGCGTATTCCTGGGAGACAGAACTGAGTGGGACCATCGCGAACGGGCCGAACGGCGCGTTGTCGATACCGATGAGTTTGACTTGTTCGGGGACTTTCCACCCGCGGCCGACCAACTCGTTCAAGGTCGCCGCTGAGTGGTGATCTGAAGAGCCGACAATGCCGTCGAATGCAGCGCCGCGATCCCGCAACTGCCGTGTACCGGCGACCCCGGCGTCGTACCTGTAGTTTTTGACGTCGACGACCAGTTCTTCGCGGTACGCCACTCCGGCTTCGTTCAACGCCTGGCGGTATCCGTCGTGGCGCGAGTCGTCGGCAACTTGCAGGTGAGCGATCGAGCGGCAGTTGCGAGAGAGCAGATGCCGCGTCGCCTGTCGGCCGAGCTCACTCTGGTTCATCTCCACGTTTGCGAAGGCCGGGTCGAGCTGTTCGTCGTGGATCGTCACCACCGGCAAACCGCGGCGGTGGACGGACTTGAGATCTTTAATCAGTTCCGGGTGGCCGAGGCCGCCAGTGATCACGCCGTCGACGGCGTTAGGCCGCAACTCCGGAGCGAACGCCCGGAACTCGCCGGCCGACTCGTAAAAGTGCAACAGCAACCGCTGCCCCCACGACGCCGCCTCGGCGGCGATGCCGGCGACCATCTCCTCGACAATGCCGCTGCCCGGCTCACCCAGCCGGTGAACGCAGACCGCCAGAACGTTCTGCCGGCCCGTCCGCAGCGCCGCGGAGAGGAGGTTCTTGCGGTAACCCAGCTCGGTGGCTTTGGTTCGGATCGCCGTGACCTTGGATTTGTGGACGCCGCTGTTGCCCATCCGGCCGCTGAGGACTTTGCTCACCAGCGAGACCGAGACGCCCACCTCGTCGGCTATCTGCCGAAGACTGACCGCTTGGCGAATGGGTGCTTCGGGGGCAATCATCAATCGTTTGATAGGCGATTGAGTTTATTGCTCGCGTTGGCAAGGGTCAATCGAAATCCACCGAAGTAGGGATCGTCCCGATCCGGCTACTTTGAGTCGGTGCCCTAGCCGCGCCGCCGCCGCCGTCGCAGGCAGAGCAGCGTTCCGCCGAGCAGGATCGCCGCCGCGCCCGGCTCGGGCACCACGGTGTAGAAATTCGCCGAGGTCGCCGGCCGCGTCGTGTTGCTGTACGTGCCGTCGGGCAAGGGGTCCGCACCACGCCAGGACAGGGCGAACTGGCTCCCCGCCGGTGCTGCTGACCGGTATCGACAGACTCTGGTTCCACGTCGCGTTATAGCCCGACTGTGCTGTGCTAACCGTTTGGCCCTTGTTGTTCACGACGATGTTCGAACGAACGAACCCTTCGCTGGCGGCCTGCGCGTTGTTGATCGCCACCACCCGTATTTCGTGCACGCCATCGCTCAGGCCGCGCGTATCGACGTTGAAATTGCCCGTCGCGGCCGAGACGGATTGACCCGAATCTTTGCCGTCGATGAGAGCCGCAGTTTGGCGATGCCGGTGGCCAGCCCGGGGTTGGTCAGCGACGCGGCGGCGCCAAAAGAAATGGTGCCCGAGACGTTTGTCCCCGCGGCCGGGGCGGTTGTGAAACTGACGTTCGGCACGTCGGCATACGCCTGCGAAAGCAGGTCGCCATTGAACTGCACCACGTCAGGGACGGCCACCGATTTGAAGAATGATTCGCCCGGCGTCGATCCATCGTTCTGGTAGACGAAGAAACTGGCCTTGGTAAAAGCGGTCGGCGATGGCCTAGGGCTCGGTGATCGCCCCGGCGGTCGCGCCGGCGCCGGTGAGCAGGTAGTCGCCCACCTTCGTTTGGGCGGGGCCGCCGTAGCCCATACCGCTGCTGGTCAGGCTGTCGACGTACGAGCCGGGCAGGTAGGTCGACCCGTTCGGCCGAGGCGCCGCGGCCGTGCCGATCACCGCACCGCGGACGTCGCTCTTCTTGTAAGGCGTCGCGCCGGGCGAATTCGTTTCCTGCACCCAGGCGATGCCGTGGTTGGTCATGTAATCCTGCACACCTCCCCAGTACCGTTCGCGCGTGTGGATCGAATGTCGCTGTTCTTTTCAAAATAGATCTTCCCTGCCGGTTTCGCACCGTCGGCCGACGCGGTGCGGGTGAGGTTGTCGATCACTTGCTGCGTCGTCAGCCCGCGCACGCCCGCGTAACCAATTTCGCCAGACATGTACCACTGCTCCGACGCCACCGGGCCGCCCGTGTTGTGCGGAGCGTAGGCCGTGGTGGCGAACGTGCTCGGAGTGGTGCCTAACGCCGTGAAGCCCTTGGCCGTCTGCGGCGTGAGGAAGTCGATGTTGCTGTCGGGGATGGCGCGGGGTTGCGCGTAGGCGTTGGCGATGCGGAGCGAGCTTTCGTCGTTCGGGTTGACCACCAGCAGCATGTTTTCCCCGCCGCCGCCCGCGAGGCAGAGCGTGGGGATAGATGCGAACGATCCGACGCAGACGGCCGTGAGTGCGAACTCATGAAGTGCGAATTTCATGTAGATAGACTCCCTCCGGGGGCTGCGCGTGAACGGCAGCCCTGGCTCAGTTGATGAAACGATTCTTTTGACCGCCGCGGTCAGCTCCGCCACAAATCTTCCGAAGTAGCGACCGCCAGCACGCGGCCCTGGTCGCCAACTGCACAGTAAAAGTGGTAGACCACGCCGTTCCACTTCACGACCCACGGCTTGTGGGCGTATTGGTGGTCGAACGGCTCAGACGATTGAATCAGGTGCTGCCCTTCCCACTTCGTCCAGTGAACGAGATCGTGGGAACAGGCGAACGTATCGAACGCGCCCGGCTTCCAGAAAGCACCGAAGTAGAACATCACCCACACGTCGCCCATTCGCGCGATCTGCGGGTCGCCGCTGATGCCGCGCTGCGGGTCTTCGCCGCTGGCGATAACCGGGCCGGAGCCATAGCGCTTCCAATTGACCATGTCATCCGACACGGCCATGCCGATTCGCTCGAAGCAGTTGGCGTGCTTGCCGTTGTAGCTTACCGACGACGCTGTCGTGCCGCCCGTATAGCCGGATACAACTCCGCCACTCACCGTGGCGTAACGGGTGCTGGCACCCGTGCCGTAGG
>Ga0070658_10004212_pt1 | contig 11777 bp, 8 predicted proteins | sample KBSC13metaG_FD_64664 | JGI IMG/M metagenome (GOLD analysis project Ga0070658, IMG submission 64664) | Corn rhizosphere microbial communities from Kellogg Biological Station, Michigan, USA - KBS C1-3 metaG | ecosystem: Host-associated > Plants > Roots > Rhizosphere > Soil ... | reverse complement strand
GTTCTTGATTCTCGTGTGGGTAGCACTCGGAATCATCGGCTTCGTGGTCAAAGGCCTTTTCGTGCTGTTCGTGATCGCGTGCATTCTGTTCGCCATCACCGTGCTAGCTAGCCTGTTTCGAGGCGGACGACGACACCACGTCATGCGCTAGACACGCGACATGAGTCGGTACCGGACGGGACGACATCAACGCGGAGGGCGTGGGATTTGAACCCACGAGGAGCTTGCACTCCTAGCGGTTTTCAAGACCGCCGCACTCGGCCACTATGCGAGCCCTCCCAGAAGGTCGAAAATACAGTGTGTGCCGGGTGCCACCACGGTAGGGCTTCTCACGACGATCGCCGGACCGCGCTGCAGGGCACCGTCACGAACCAGCCGATAGGTAGCGATGGCACGTCGATGCTGTTCGTCGCCGGATCGTTACAGGCCGATGCTCGGCTCGCCACAGCCTGCTGCCAGGTCGGCTCGCTGCCGACTGACGTCGTCCAGAAGTGTTTGGCGTAGGCGAGATCAGGCGGCAAGGCTGACAAGAACACCGCTGCCACAAGCACCCGAATGGTCAGTACGGTCGCCAGGCGACGTCGGGTCACCGCGACCGCCACGCCCCGGCCAGCGCGTTTCAGCAGCACTCCGTCGAGCCCGGCGGCGACCGCCGTGAGCATCAACATCGTCGGGATCACGTCGTAACGCGGCACGCTCGTCACCAGGTCGACGTGCACGGACGGCGCCACCCGCAGGTCGCGTAACGCCACCCCGAAATCGACGGCTGCGGCGACGACCGCAGCAACGACCAACCACCGCCGCGACCCCGCAACTCTCAGCGCCGGAAACACGAGAGCCAACAGCACCAGACCGCCGAGCAGGATCGCCCACGCATGCCAATGCGCCATCAACCACTCGGTGTGCTTGAAACCGCCAAGCGTTCCGACCAGCACTCGCGCACCGTAGAAGCGCGCCAGCTCTCCTGCTCCAAGCGTCTGATGCACGCCGCGCGATGTGTTCACCACGACAAGCCCCTGCGCAACGCCGGCTCCGAGATAGGCGATGGTGACGACGTGATCGCGCCACCGCCGCAAGCTGACGATGCGCAGCAACGCGAGCGGAACCCACAAACCAGCAGCGGGATCGCTACCGACTGCAGCGATCACGACCAGCGCGCTGAGCACGCGATCCGACCAGCGAGTTGGCCGCCACAACAGTGCCCAGAAAGCGCCGAACGTCAAGAACCAGTGCAGATTCGCAATGTTGTCAAGGGTTTCTAGGCCGCCGACCGGAAGCAGCACGAGCGCGCTCGCCAACATGAACCGCACCGCAGCTGAGCGAAGATGACCGCTACTCGCCCGAAAAACGAACAACGCAACACCAACACGAACCAACGCACTGGACGCGGTGAAGAACCGGCTCGCGTCGTGCACCGGCAGCCAGGTAGCCGCCTCTGCGAGTATTCGCGGCACGGCATGCATGTAGCCGGCGTATGGCATGAAGAACGTGTGCGTGAACGGCTGCCCGTATGCACCTGTCAGGAACGTCTGGCCGTCTTCGGCCCAGATCCGCGACAGCGAATGCAACGAGGCGCCACCCCACCAGACGTCGATCGCACCGCCGGCCGCGGCTGCAAGCAGATAGCCCACGAGCACGAGCGGCCAAGCCTGTCGACCTGGTGCTGCGTCGGGAAAAAGGCCACCTCGCACCCGCTCGATAAATGCACTCGACCGGAGCTGCGCAACGCGTCTGCCCAAACCGTGCCAGCCGCCGCCTGCCCACCGCACCACCCGACCGCCGCGACGGCGCCCGTCAACCCCAGTGGCCACGTCGTCAATCACTTCGACCCCCGCGAGCGCGTGTCAGATCGTGCCGTCAGCGACAGCGCGACTGATCCACGGAATCACGTCGTCAAGCATGTCTGACAGAGTCGTCGTGGCCTCAAAACCCAATACCCGTTTGGCTTTTTCGACGTCGGGAACCCGTCGCTGGACGTCGTGCTCGAACGGCTCGTCGCTCACGATGGTCAGCGGCTTTTCGCCGTTGAGCTTGCGCCAGATCATTGCGGCCAGTTCTCGAACGGTCGTCGACTCGGCCGTTGAAATGTTGAAGTCGTCATTCGTCGCGTCGGGGTGTTCCATCGCGGTGACGATGCCCTTGGCGAGGTCGGCGCCGTACGTGTAGTGCCGAACCTGGCTGCCGTCACCCAAAATGTGCAGCGGATCCTGACCCTTGAGCACCTTCTGCACGAGATCGGGAACGACGTGGCTCATCGCCAGTTTGACGTTGCCTGAAAGGATTTCGACGTCACCGGCGGCCCGCCGCTCGCCCACACCCACGCAGTTGAACGGTCGGACGATCGTGAACGGCACCTGGTACTGCTGCCAGGCCGCGCGGGCGAAGTACTCGACGGCCAGTTTCTGAAACCCGTACGACGAAAGCGGCGGCGGCACCCGGCGCTCGTCACCTTCAACCGACGGCCACCGATCGGTCGACTCGAAAACCATCGACGAACTCAGGTACGTCACCTTTCGCAACCGACCGCCCTCGCGATGAACGTTGATCGCGGCATCGCACGACGACGCAATGATGCGTTCGTTCGCTGCAAGCAGGTCGTACGCATAGGTGTGGAAATAGCTGATGCCGCCGATCAGAGCGGCACCCGCAATGAAATGGTCGCAGTCGGAGAGCAGGCTGGTCATCAGCGAGACGTCACGCGCATCGCCCTCGACGAACGTGTAGTCAGGATCGCCGTCATAGGAGTGCGTTACCTTGCCGTACTTCGAATAGTCGTCGATGCCGACCACGGCGTAGCCGCGCCGAAGCAACTCGTCGACGACATAACCGCCGATGAATCCGGCCGAGCCAGAAACCATCACTTTCTGCTTGGGCACAGCGTCACACTTTCTTGTCGAGGCTTGGATCAGCGTGATTGTCGGCGTACAGGCTGTTCTTCGCGATCTTGGCTCGCATCTCGGGTACGTCGAGCGCACGACCGTAGGCGAAGCGGTACCAGTAGAGGTAACGCGGAATCCACGATGCCACTTTGAAATTCGACACCCCGGCCGCCCGGTCGAGCCAGATCGTCGACATTTCCGCGACCGGACGACGCAACCTCCGGGCTTTCGCCGTCAATTCGAGACCGATCTCGAAACCGTCGCGACTGTCGATGCCGACCTCGCGTACGAACGCCGTCGAATACGCCTTGAACGAGTTCGTGGCATCGCGGGTACCGACCCGGGCGAACGTATGCAGCGTGCGCCCGGCCAGCTTGGAAAGGAAACCCTTGAACGCGGGCCCGCCCACCTGTTGGCCGCCCGGCGAGTAGCGCGATGCGGCCGCGATCACCACGCCACGCTCGACCAGCCGGACCAGCTCATCGATGAGGCGCGGATCGTCGCTGCCGTCGGCCATCGTCACCACAACCGCGGGGGCAGTAGCACGGTCGATCCCGTAGCGGATCGCGTTCGCCGGCCCCCGGCCGTAGGTGTTGACTACAGCTTTGACCGCCGCAAAGTCGGCGAATTGCTTTTCAACGACGCCGACTGTGGTGTCATCAGGGCTGTCGACGACCACCAGGATCTCGTGCGGCAACTGCACCGCTTCGAGGATCCGCTGAAGGCACGGAGTGATCGCATCGCCTTCCATGTATGCGGGGATCACGATGCTCAGGCGCGGCTGCTCCGCAGACAACGGCTGCACGATTAGACGCCCACACCGCGGCCGAGCACGTTCCACACGTCGGCACACGGCTGGCTCGGCGACAAGTCGCGGTACGCCGCATGAGGGGTGCCGACGACCAGCAGATCACACTCGCTGAGCACCCGATCGAGCGGCACGAGGTCGTCGGAACGTACGTATGGGTCAGTGCAGAGCACCGATTTCGCTTTGAACTGAAGGATCTTCTTCAGCTTGTACGACAAGCTCGAACGGGTGTCGTCTGACTCGGCCTTGAACGCCATGCCGAGAATGCCGACCACCATGGTCGAAAGATCGAACCGCCGCTCGAGCCGGTCGACGACGTAGAGCGGCAAGCCCTCATTGATCAGCATCGCCGAATGCCCAAGCACGAAGTCGTTCTTGTCGAAGGCCGCCAATTGCATGGTGTCTTTGAAAAGACAGGGCCCGGCGGCGAATCCGGCCGCGGGCAGGTCGGCGGCACGCGGGTAGTCGTGCGCGAGCGCAGTGCGGATGCGTTCGAAGTCGAGCCCGTAATCGTTCGCGATCGAATAAAACTGGTTCGCGGCGGCGAACTTGATGTAACGCCACGTGTTGGTGAACAGCTTGGCGAGTTCGGCCTCTTCAGGGCTGAGTTCGACGATCGTGTCAGTGAGCCGGCGAAACAGTTCGGCGGCACTCGCCCGCGCCTCGGCGGTTCGCGCCGACACGATCTGCGGCAACGAGAAAAGTTCGACCATCGCCCGGCCCTCAGCGATGCGCTCGGGGCAGAACGCGACATCGACCTGGAGCCCTCGATCGGCGAACATCCGCTCGATCTGGCGGGTAACGCCGGGATAAACCGTGCTGCGCAAGATGATTGTCTGCCCGTTACGGAGATGCGGCAGTGCCCCGACCAGTGCCCGTGAGATGGCGGCCGGATCGGGATTTAAATGCTCGTCAACAGGTGTGCCGATCACCACCACGACATAGCGCGCAGCGGTAACCGCAGCCACCTCGGCGGTGGCCCGCAACTTGCCGTCGGCGATAACCCGCTTCAGGACGTGGTCGGCGCCGGACTCCATGAACGGCAGGTCGGCGTTGTTCACCCGGTCGACGGCCGGCTGCGACACATCGACGAGGACGACATCGAGACCACGATCCGCGAACGCGAGTCCGAGTGGCAGCCCTACCCGCCCACAGCCACCGACAATGGCAACGTCGCACGAAGCGACAATGGCAACGTCGCACGAAGCCACCGAGGCGACGTCGGCTTTGTGCGCCAATTCGTCCACGTGCGTCCTCCCCACGGCTAAAGCGATCCGAGGGGAGACGTATCCCTGCCCCCGCGGCACGTCATGGTAGCGCGCGGCCCTGGGGCACATCGTGTCGCCACGGCGAGTTTGGACCGATCAACCCCCCGCACGCGACCCTGCTTATCAGACCGCCAACGGCTGTGGCATCGCGATGTGGAAGCCCTGCACCCACGGGGCGCCCAGCCGCTCCAAGGTGTCGAGCTCGCCCGCCGTCTCAACCCCCTCGGCGATCAAGTTCGCGCCGATGTCGTTGGCAAAAGACACGAGGGACGACGCAAGCGCCCGCCGTGCCGGGTCTTCGTCGACGCCGTGCGTGATCGAGCGGTCGAGTTTGATGATCTCGGGTTGCAGCAAAAGAATGTGCCTGAGGCTGGAGAACCCGGCCCCGGTGTCGTCGACCGCCACCCGCGCTCCGCGTTCGCGCAACGGTGCCATGCGATCGTGCACCGGCCCGTAATCGTCGACTGCGATGTGCTCAGTGAGTTCGAGCACGAGCCGCGAACAAATCGCTTCGTCGGCCAGTTCGTCGAGCTTGTGCGACAGCACGAGTTCGGGCGACACATTGACGGCGAGAAACTCCGCTACCGGAATCCGATCGAGCTGCGCCACCGCGTGCCGCACAGCTTTCATCTCTAGCTCCGGCCCGAGCCCTACCGACGTCGCCTCCTCGAACCACAAATCGGGCGAGCGAAGCGGCTCACCGGAAAACCGTGACAACGCCTCGAGTCCGACAGTGGCCCGCGAGGCGAGGTCGACGATCGGCTGGAAGACCACTGCCATGTCGCTTTCGCAGCGCAGCACCCGCTCGATGCGATCGAGATGTTCGTCGTGCACCTTCTTCAACAACTGCTCGGCGGCCGAGCGCTTTGCCAGTTCTGAACTAAGTTCGATGTTGTGGTTCCGCAAGGCTTTGTAGAGGAAACGCGTTTCGAGCAGGTTGCGAACCCGCAGCACGACCTCGGTTGCATCGAACGGCTTCGTCAAAAAGTCGCGCGCCCCCAGTGACAGCGCGCGATGCGCCGCATCTCTCGTCGTGTCGGCGGTGAGCACGAGCACCGGCACGTATTCGGTTGCCGACGCCACCGCCATTTCTTCGAGTACCGCGTAACCGTCGGTCTTCGGCATGTGCAGGTCGAGGAGCATCACATCGGGTTCTTGTTGCCGGCACATGCGCATGGCATCTTCGGCCGATATCGCCGACCGCACACCGCGTAGGCCGGCGCGCTCGAGCAACGCCACCAGCAGCTGAACGTTCGCGACGTTGTCGTCGACGACCATCACATCGGCGTCACGGAATGGTTCGAGCATGGTTACTCCCCATCTGTCGCGGCGACGGCGCCTTCGAGCACTGAATCGAGCAAAGCAAGAACCCGCCGGACGTCGAGGGGTTTGGTCAAGTAACCAGCCGCACCGGCTGCGCGCATTCGCGCCACTTGGCCGGCCGTAGCATCGGCACTCACGATGTACACCGGCACATCGGCAGTGACCGGATCGGCGCGCAGTTGCCCGAGCACCTCGATTCCTGTCATGTCGGGCAGGTGCAGGTCGAGCATGATGAGGTCGGCGTGACCCGTGCGCGCAAGATCGAGTCCCATCCGCCCCTGAAACGCGTGCAGCAAACGGATTCCTGACCGGCGCCCGACGATTCGCTGCATGAGCTGCAGGTTCGTCAGGTTGTCCTCGATGTAGAGCAAGGTGCCGTGCGTGCTGAGCACGTCGTCGAGGTTCATCTGCATCTCGGCGGCTGCGATCATGCCCTCGGTGTCGGCGTCAACCGGTGCCGCGGCGCACGGCAACGTCACGATGAAGGTGCTGCCTTCTCCCGGCGTCGATTCGACCGAGAGGTCACCCGCCATCGCTTCGACAAGACGAAGTGATAGCGGCAGGCCGACTCCGGTGCCTTCGATGGTCGAGTGTTCGGCGCCGAGCCGGTCGAAGGGCACGAAGAGCCGCTCGATGTGTTCGGCCGCAATTCCGATGCCAGTGTCACTCACCCGAATAGCCACCATGTCGGCGTCGCCCGCTTTCGAGGTTATGAGCACGCTGCCGTGCGGCCGGTTGTATTTCACGCTGTTTGCCAGCAGGTTGAGCAACACCTGACGCAGTCGCTGGCGGTCCGACTGCACGTAGAGATCGTCGCCTTCGATGAGGAAGTCGATCGTCACGTCGTTCGCCGCCGCGATCGGCCGCATCGCCTCAACGGTTTCGCCGACGACGTCGCGCAGCGACACCGGTTCAGGTGACAACGCGAGGGCGCCGCTCTCGATGCGCGCGATGTCGAGCACCTCGTTGATGAGGTCGAGTAAATGCCTGCCCGCCTTGAGAACCTGGTCGACCCACGAACGCTGCTCTTCACCAAGCGGCTCCATCTGCAGCAACTGGGTGAACCCGAGCACAACGTTCAACGGTGTACGCAGTTCGTGGCTCATTCGCGAGAGGAATTCGCTTTTCGCTCTTGAGGCGGCGTCTGCGGCGTCGCGTGCTTCGACGAGTGCGGCTTCGAGTGCGATCCGATCGGAGATGTCGCGGAAAATCGCCACCGCTGCAATGGGTTCGCCGTCACTACCGAGCAACGGGCGACCATGGCCTTCGAGCAACAGATAGCGTCCGCTCACGTGGCGGGTGCGCACCCGAATGCTGAAGTCCTCGGCAGCACCGCTGATGACCGAGCGCACCGCATCAATCATCAGCTGGCGATCGTCTTCGTGCACCGTCGCCCCGGCTTCGGCGCCGATTCGATCACTTACCCGGAATCCGGTGATCGACGTCGTCGCCTCCGAGACGAATGCAACCCGCAGATCAGCAGTGAAAACGACAATGACGTCAGGCGAGGCCGCAGTAATCGCGCTCAGTTCGCGTTGCCGTTGCGCGCCTTCGCGTTCGGCGTTGTGGCGGTCGGTTATGTCGAGCAAATACGCCAGAAATGCTTGCTCGCCAGCCGGTGCGCTTTCGCGAGTCATCAGGCACGACAGATATCTGCGCCGTCCGGCAATATCGAACGCACCTTCGAACTCGACCACTTCGGGAGCGTCGGGCCCACCGAGTTGCCTGGTCGCTGACATGTAGCGACCGAGATCTTCGGGAGCCATCGTGTCGAGCCAGAAATGCGACGACAACGCCTCGATTTCGCCGATCCCGAGTACGCGCGCGCAGTTCGGGCTGACGTAAGTGACCACGCCGTCAACCGCCCGCAGCACGACGACCGGGCCGACGGTCATGATGCGTTCGAGAAACGCCCGGGCCTCGCGCAGTTCGCTTTCGCGCCGTCCAAGGGCTTGCACGGTGGCGCGCAACCGGCGCGACAGCCGGCCCAGCTCGTCGGCGCTGTCGTCAGGAGGTTCGGCGCGGTCGAGATCCACCGCGTCGAGATCGGCCTCCAACCGATCCACCCGGTGCGCGATGCTGCGGGTGAACAGCCGGACGCCGAGAATGCCGCCCATCATGCCGATCAGCAACAAGCCGCCGACGCCCCAGCCGGCGAGAAGGCGCCAACGATCGGCGACATCACGGCGGTGCTGCAGAAGCTGCGAACCGGCGTCGCGCATCTCGCGTAGGACGGCGCGCGCATTGGCGGTGGCGGCCCGTTCGCCACGCATCCATTGCGCGCCCTGCTCGGCCGAACTCGCGGTGCCGCTCTGCGGCAACGGGGGTACGCCGGCGAGTGCGCCCCGCGCGTCGGACAGCCGGCGAGCCTGCGCAGGGTCTGTGCGAACCAGCGTTGCCAGCGTCGCGATCGCCGATTGGAGTTGACCGTCGTCGGATTCCGCTGTTGCGAGATCAGCGGTGCTGCCGAAAGCGAGATAGCCGCGCTCATCGCTCTCGCGGCTCACGACGAGCGCGTCGACGACCGCGATCTGGCCTTGAATCTGCTCCGACTGGCTCACCCAGTACTGCGCGTCGCTGTCAGTTTTCAATGTGTACGCAAAAAGGCCGGCCGCAACGGCAAGGACGAGTAACGGGATTGCCACGAGCACGCTGCCCTTGCCACGCAGCCGAAGGTCGCTCCACCGGCGCCGCAGCCCGAAAGACGACCTGGCCGCGTGCGCCCCGGGCACCTGCTCGTGCGACATCTGGGCTCCTACGCTGTGTTGCTCGCGATACGAGTTCTCGATCCGGCACTGCCTCTCTTTGAGCCCTGACGCCCCAACGTATAGCCAGTTGATCACGCGTGGAGTCGTCCAGACGGGCGACTTCCTCCGGCCTTTTGTACGACTGCTGCCTTCGCTTCTAGCATGGGCGGTTTCTCGGTCACTGATCAAGCTCGTACCGTTCGAGCATCCCGCGGCGTCCGTTACACATCAAGGCCGCCACGTACTTCGTCCCGAATTCACGCGAACACCGTAGGGTGATGGATCATGTGGGCTATCACGCTCCCGAGCTTCGGCGGGCCCGACGCCTTGGTCTGGACGACGCAACCCGACCCGGTTGCCGCGCCAGGCGAGGTGGTCGTCGACGTGCGCGCCGCCGGGGTCAATCGCGCCGATCTGCTGCAGCGCCAAGGCCGCTATGCGCCACCCGCCGGCGCGTCGCTGATCCCCGGCCTGGAGTGTTCGGGCACGATCGCGTCGCTCGGCGCCGGTGTCGACACCTGGCAGGTCGGCGACGAGGTCTGCGCATTGCTCGCCGGCGGCGGCTACGCCACCAAGGTTGCGGTGCTGGCCAGCCAGTTGCTGCCCGCGCCGTCCGGCTTGGTGTTGACGCAGGCCGCTGCGCTGCCGGAAGCGGCCTGCACGGTGTGGTCGACGGCGTTCGCGGTCGCACACCTGCACCGCGGCGAGACGCTGCTCATGCACGGCGGCACGAGCGGCATCGGTACGTTCGCGATCCAGCTGGCCCGCGCGCTCGGCATTCACGTCGTCACCACCGCGGGCAGTGCCGACAAGTGCGAGCGGGCCCGCGAACTCGGAGCCGACCTCGCGATCAACTACAAGAGCGAAGATTTCGTCGACGCGCTTCGGGCGCACACCGATGGACGCGGCGCCGACGTGATCGTCGACATCGTCGGCGGCGATTACCTGGCCCGCAATCTTGACGCGCTCGCACCTGACGGCCGGCTCGTGGTTCTCGCCACCCAAGGCGGACGACGGGCAGAGCTCGACTTCGGTGTGGTGATGGCCAAACGCGCAACAATTTACGCGGCTGGGCTTCGGGCCCGACCAATCGAGCAGAAGTCAACCATCGTGGCTCAAGTGCGTGACCGGGTGTGGCCGCTGGTCGAAGCGGGCGAGATCCGGCCAGTGATCGAGGCCGAGATCCCGATGGCCGATGCGGCTTCGGCGCACCGGTTGGTCGAGTCGGGCGGCCACATCGGGAAAGTGCTGCTCACGGTCGGCGATTGACTCGGGCATTGCGCCCCGCGTCGCGAACGGCGGGTGTCGTGACCCGGCTGGCGAGCGCTTGCGACAATCGAATGATGAGCGATCAATTCGGCACGCCGGAATCCGACCACGACAGTTCACCCGGCTCACACACCGACGAACCCCGGGTGGTCGTCGTCGGCCCAGGAGGCATGAGCTTCTCCGGTCCTGACGACAACGAGCCCGACGACGAGGGCTCGATCACCGATCTGGTGAATCAGCCGGCGAAGGTGATGCGCATCGGCAGCATGATTCGCCAGCTGCTCGAAGAGGTGCGTGCCGCACCTTTGGACGACGCCGGCCGCGCACGGCTGAAGGAGATTCACGCATCGTCGCTGCGCGAACTCGAAAGCGGGCTCGCTCCCGAACTCGTCGACGAACTCGAGCGGATCACCTTGCCGTTCGACGAATCCGAAGTGCCCAGCGAATCGGAGCTACGAATAGCGCAGGCCCAGCTCGTTGGCTGGCTTGAGGGACTCTTCCACGGCATCCAGACCACACTGGTCGCACAGCAAATGGCGGCCCGCGCGCAACTCGAACAAATGCGCCGCGCCTTGCCGCCGGGTTCAAATCCTGATGCGCAGCACCGACCGCCTGGCATGTACCTGTAACGCACGAATTCGTCAGGGCCGTGCGGCGCGGCCTAAACCGCCTGGTCACCACCGAGCAGCGACTCGAGCAGCGACTCGAGCACAATGGCAACCCCGTCGTCGTCGTTGCTTTTCGTCGTCCGGTCTACTGCGGCTAGCACGAGTGGATGCGCATTCGCTACGGCGTAGGCGGTGCCGGCCCAGGCCAGCATCGGGAGGTCGTTCGGCATGTCTCCGAAAGCCAGCACCTGCGCAGGTTCGGTGCCCAATTCGGCGGCATAGCGGGCGAGCGTGGTGGCCTTGCTGACACCGAGCGCGCCCATCTCGACGAGGCCGCGGCCATTCGAATGCGTGGGTTCGACGAGATGCGACACGAGCGGGCGGACCACATCGAGCAGGTCGTCGACGTCCATCGCCGGGTGCGACGCGAGCAGCTTCGCCGCGTCGTTCGCGATCACTTCGTCGAGTGGCAGCGACGGCAGGGCGGGGTCGGGGTTCATCGCCCATCCGCTGTGATAGGCGGCGGTCTTGTAGACGTCGGTGCCGGTCTCGACCGCGAACCCGAGTTCGGGCATCGCGTTGCGCAAGATGTCGACCACCTGCGCCACGGTCGACGACGGGATCAGGAACGACTCGACGATCCGCTCGACGTGCAGGTCGTAGATGATCGCGCCGTTCGAGCAGATCACCACACCGTGATGGCCGGTGGCCTCGGCAACGGGCGCGATCCAGCGCGGCGGCCGACCGGTGACCAGGACGACGGCGATGCCCGCATCTTCGGCCTGGGCGAGCGCTTTCGCGGTGCGATCCGAAATCGTGCCGTCGGATCTGACGATCGTGCCATCGAGATCGGTAGCGACGAGACGCACAGGCAC
>Ga0070658_10004211_pt1 | contig 11777 bp, 13 predicted proteins | sample KBSC13metaG_FD_64664 | JGI IMG/M metagenome (GOLD analysis project Ga0070658, IMG submission 64664) | Corn rhizosphere microbial communities from Kellogg Biological Station, Michigan, USA - KBS C1-3 metaG | ecosystem: Host-associated > Plants > Roots > Rhizosphere > Soil ... | reverse complement strand
GCGTCGAGCGCCGCCTTGAGTGGAGCGCCAACGGGAATACTGACACGTGCGCCCGTCTTTCGCTGCCTGAGGCGGATGCGTTGGCCGTCGTATGCGTTCCACGGCAGTTTCAGAAGATCGCCTTGGCGCTGGCCTGTCCAAAGAGCGAGCAACAATGCGAGGTGGAGGTGACTCGGAGCTTTGACGAGGAAAGCTGCTTCATCATCGTCAGTCCAAATGTTTTCGATGCGCTGCGAGCGATAAACCCGCCCCGCCCGCTCGCATGGATTTAGGGCTATTTTGCCACGATCCAGGCTCCACGAAAGAATCCGAGCGAGCACCGCGAAGGCGTAGTCGGCTTGCCGTCGCGACTTTGCAGCCAAGCGATCGCGCCATGCCATGAACTCTCCGCGAGTCCTCCGGTCTTCTAACGCGCTCAGCGGGAAGTCCGCGAACTCGGCCTCAATAACCTTGATGAGCTTCTTGTAATCGGAGCGACTTCGCGGCGACAGCGCCTCAAAATCTGACGATGCTTGGTAAGCTTGAATCAGCGATTGGATTACACCGGCAGGCGCCGCCTTTCGGGCGCTCACGGCACGATTGTAACTCGCTATGAAATCAGGGCTGCCCGGCTCGCCTTCGAGCTTGGGTCCGCCTTTCCACGCGTACCAATAGATACGGGTAGAACCGTCACTGAGCCGTTTTCGGACTGAATTAAGTCCCTTGAGTCTGACGCGCATCTCGGTTCGCCTTCCACTGATCGAAGGGGGATGTTGCGATTTTTTCGGACCTTTCGACAATCCTAATTGTCCGGCCGTCCAAGCCAAGCTCAAGCCCCGCCACGTCCAGCCCCGCCGCGCGCGCCGCTTTCACGGCCCGCACAACATCAGCTTGGGTAAACGCGGCGGGGCGGCGCGACATCAGAAGCTTTCGTTTAGCCTGACGTTGACAGTAGCAGCACCGTCGCCGGCGGCTGCTGTCGCAACGCCGATCTTTGTGTTGCCGCTTGCAGTCGCGGTAACGAGCTTCGCGGTGTCATCCCAATAGGCGAATTCGCCTACGGTGAAGACGTCGGCGCCAACTTTGTCGAGTGCGAAGACGCCTTCCACGGCGAGGTCGACGTCTTCACCGTCGAGGGCATTTTCGGACGCAACGCCGAAAATCGAGCCCACAAGCGCGCCGCCGCCCGAGCTCACATCATAGGGAGCGGGAACGGTAAGAATTTCACCGGCTTGAACGTAATTCTTCACAGCTAGACTCCTTTGGAGGTGCAGAATTTGATTGAGGTGACGGGCTGAACATGAGCGAGTTGGCGCTCGAGGCGGGCGATGTGGGCCAGCAGTTCAGGTCGGGTTGCCGCAGTATAGCGCACCCGCTCATGGTTGCTGTCCCACAGCTCGACCACACTCTTACCGATCGAAAGATCGTGAAGCGCTGATCGAGCCTCGCTCAGCTGTTCCTGGATAGTCTGGCTCGCCATTGATTAGGCGCCAGCGTTCCGGAAGGCCGCGCGATAATCGACCGGGCCTGAGCCGAAGTCGAGGAAGACACGGAATTCCATTCCGAGCACGTCCCAGCCTTGTTGCGATTGAATCTGCGGGCCTTGGGCTGAGCTAAGGTAGGCATATTCGAGGGCGGCAAGGTTGGCGGGATCCGCGAAAATGTACCAACTCGCATCGGCAATGCGCGGTTCGACCAGCATACTGAGCTTGCCAGCGAATACGTTCACGTCCGCGGTAGTGACGGCCTGAATCGAGCTGAGCACTTTTTCTGCCGTCGTTTCCAACTCAGGCCCGATGAGCAGGTACTTGGGAACGACCTGAATCGGCGTCTTACCGTCCAAGCCCTTCTGCGTGCGCATCGCCAAGCGAGCTTCGGTCAGGGTCGTTTCAGAGATTGCGCCCGGAGTGCCGACGTTGTTGTGGGCCGCGTCGAACATCCGCTTGCCATCCTCGCCCATAACAGGCCCAGCGCCGCTGGACTGAGTGAGCAGGCTGAGCAACAACGACGCCTCAGTCTGGGCGGCCGCGCGGCCGGCAGCATTTCCCCAGTCGCGGAACGCGCCAAGATCATCGTTGATGAGGGCTTTGCGCGAAAGCGAGAACAGAGAGCCGTAACTGTCGAGCGCGTATGACTCGGAGGCTTCGCTGCGACTGGTCGACGTGATTTCCCCGCTCTCATTGACCTTTTCGAGCTGCCCAATCTCGCCGAGCTTCAGCTTGTAAGCGGGACGGAAATCGGCGTGGAGAGCCTGCCGAGCGAGTTGCTTCAGCGGGCTCTGAGCAGCCTCATAAGCGGGCATCAGCACGCGGTTGCCGACACTGGTAAGCAGCAACGGGAAATCACTGGTCGTGTGCATGGCGGCTCGGAAGATCGCGTCCTGGTCCATGCCAACGGTGCTAATTCCACGCATTGTGACCAGCGCTCGGGCGTGGTCGATGAGGCGGTCGCTCATGTAAGGGCGAGCTTCATCCTTCGGCGCGGTTCCACTTACTCGCGCAACTAGAGCTTCCGTGCGGCGGCCGACAATCACGCTGGGATCGTCGTTATCGACGCCGACTTGAGTGTGGATGCGCGGGCTCTCGCGACGGGTGATTGCCTCGAATGCGGCGGAGCGAACGGCCGTCATGTCGTGACCGGCGTCAATCTGTTCGTCAGCCCATTCAGGCGTGAGATCGTGTTTGCGGGCAAGCTCTCGCACGGCCGCGCGATGCTGAATCGTCGCTTCGTCGGGGGTAATTACATCGGGCATTGCTTCACTCCGGATAGTGGCCTTCGGATCGGCCGGGATTGGAACAACCGAGACCTCGTGGATCTTCGGCTTGATGGTCACGGTCCGCCGCCCGCTGGTCGGGTCGACGCCTTCGGACCTGGATATTGCCGAGTAGCCAATGCTCACCCCACGCAAGCTACCTTCGGCAATCTTAGTCAGCGCGTTTCTCACATCGTCGGCCGCGCTGAGCTGGATCGTCGCCACAATGCCGTGGGCTTCGCGGCGCGCGTTCAGAATTGAGCCGACGACATTCTCGCTGCCATTCTGACGGTGCCCGTCCAATACCGGCAGTCCGGCAAGTGTGGCCGGGTCGACCCCGCTGAGATCCAGCAATTCGACGAATTTGCCGCGCGCGTCCCGGCGATCGACCGGCGCGCCCGTTGAGATCGTCGCTTCAAAAGTACGGGATTCGGCGTTGTAGCTTGAAGGAGTGACGGCGCCGGCTGCGCGAACCAAAACGTCGTCATTGGCGGTGCGCAGGAGGATCGGCCCCATTATCTGCCGAATGCAGGCGTCCTCGCACGCCTTCATCATCTCTTCAGGCGTCCTGCCGCTATCGATCTGCTCATCCGCCCATTCAGACGGCAACCCACAGCGAGAGGCTTGTTCCCGCCAAGCGTGACGAAACTGCTCATCGGAAACAGGTATCTGAGCAAAGAACTCGCGCACCTCGCGCGGCACCTCACTTGCACAATCAGGCATTCGCGTTGTCCTCTTGAGGGGTGACAGGGAGAGGGGCGCCGAACTTCAATCCGAGCTTTGCAGCGCGCTGGTTGTCGGCGGCAATTTCCGCGTCGACATCCTCAATGTTGTATCCCTGACCGGCGACAACCTGGCGGCGACTCTTGAATCCGCTTTGGACCGCGAGTGCTTCCGCCTGCTGATCTTTGAGGGGATCGACCCAAGGCTGGGCGGGCGGATACCATTCAGCCGCAAAATAATCGGCGGCATTCGATTCAAAATCAGGCGCCGCCAGTGTTCCGCGGAGCACCTCGAAGGCAATGACGCGCTCCCAAACCGGCCGCATCACTTGCGGAATAATGATGTGATACTGAATCTGTTCAAGCCGCTGGCGGAAGGCCACGAGACCCGCCCGCAGACTCGAATAGTTCGCGCCGCGAAGATCGCCCGTCAGCAGGTGTTCGGGTAGCCCTAGGCCAGCCGCAACCGCACGCAGCTGAAGCTGGGCGAACCCGATTGTTTCTGCCGCCTGTTGTGGCGAGCTGAACTTCACATCCCACCCAGGCGGCAGAAATTTCAGCGTCCCCGGCTCCAATCCGGACTCAAGGATGCTACCCGATTGTTTGCCGTCGCTATAAGGGTTGTCGCCTGTCGCCGTGCCGTTCTGGTCGACTAGGAAGCCGGCGTGCATCGCGGCGACTTTCGCGCCGACTAGCAACGCATCCTCAAGCTGATCGAGCTCCAAAAGGCGCTCCAGCACCGAAGCGAGCCACGAAATGCCGCGAACCTGGCCGGCGCCAAGCGGCCTGAACAAGTGCAGGATTTCAGTCACCGGCACGCGAATGGGCGGCGCGTAGTTCACGTAAATATCGGTCGGCCGTACGGGAGAAACCCAATAGGCAAGCCGGTTGCCTGCGTTGTCAAACTCAATTCCAGCGATCACGCGATTGCCGTTGGGCAATTCCCAAGTGTGTGACGCGTCCACCATTTCGGCGGGTATCAAGCGGAGCCGCAGACCTTCGGGCGTCGGTAAGATGTGAAAGAACGCTTCCCCGTCGACAACCAGTCCGGTCGTCGCGGCGGCTTGGAGTCCGCTGAAATCGGTTACGCCGTCCGCGTCCGCCTTCTCCGCCCAGCGGTTGAAGACGCTGGCGAGCAGCTTGCGAGTTTCCGCCTGCGGGTGAAGGCTGGCGGGCGTCATTCCCGCGCCCACAAGCCCGGTTACAAGAGCATTCACGCCCGACGCGGCCCACGCGTTGTTCGCAAAAAAGTAGCGCGCACGATTCCTGACCGCGGGAGCGGCTTGGAGAACCTCGGGCGACCACGGCCCCATCGTTGGGCGCGAATCCCACCGGCGGCCGCCAGCCGCAGCATCGAAACGGCGTGCCGCGGTCGCACGAAACAACCGGCGAAGGGCTGCAAGCACGGCTCAGTTCCCCGTCGGGTCGACAAGCGGGCGCAACAAGAGGAGGTGGTTGAAAGCCGGGATGAGAATTGACGCGACCGGTACGTTGTTGCGATCGACACGAGGATCCGGTGCAATCTGCACGCCGGGATAAGCCTCTCGAAGCCGCTTTACCGCGTCCGGTTCTGGCGGAGTCGCGTTCGGATCGACTTCGCCGGCGCGGTAAAACAACGCCATGACGGTGCGCTCCCCGCTCTGCGAGTGTCTGTAGATGTCCACCTGAAGCTGCCACATCGCCGCGCCAGCCACGGTTTCAAGGAGTGCGGCGAGAATCGGGTGCTTTGCTGTTCGGGTGCCGCTCGCACCCCAGAAATAGAGGGCGTTGCTGATCGCCGAGAGCATCTGATTGTCAGCAATCCCGGCGTCCTGAACCGCGGAAAGCAGCATCGCCGCAGCCACGTCGGCAAGAGCGTATTTATTTGGCGACGTGGCGCCGACGCCCTTTTCGCGGACGTGGATTTGCCGGTTCTTCGCGAAATTTGCGATGCGAGCATTGGCAGTCGGATATTCGATTCCGCTCCGGGTAAGAGCGCGACTCAGATCCTTTATCGTGAACCGCGGGCCAACCTCATCGTGGGCGAATAGCGGGGATTGCGGCTGTTCGGCCATGTGACACTCCTCTTTGACTGATTCGCTCCGTAGCACAGCCAAACGAAAAACTAGATTAACGACACTCCAGTATTAATGATCCAGCAACAAGAACTGTGTATAGAGTGCCTCGCCAGATGCGGATCGGAGTCCTGATCGCTCCGGGCGGTTCGCTTCTCCTGACCGCCGCTCTGCAACTGGCGCAGTCGCGGCTTACCTTTCGGCCGTGGCCGGCAAGGCCGAGTGGCTGGCGAGGGTTGCGTCCCCCTCGCCAGCCACGTGTCAGAGGAATGCGAATGCAGATTGAGCCAGACTGGGTTGAACTGAAACGATGGCTCTACGGTCCTGACGGACATTTTCCGGAGATACGGCGCCGCGATGTGCTCGCGTTAGTCGAGCCAATCGCGCGGACATCGCGCTTCACCGGGGTTACGTATCTTTTTCTGACGCCGGAGCATCTGGCGACTCTTGACGCTCACGCCAAGTCACTTACTAAGTGATTGAACGCACTTAAGAATGGCGTAGCCCAGAGGCGTCGATGGTGGTACTGCCCGACGTACTAACGGGGAGGTGACATCATGCCATATACAATCGAACAGGCTTCTCGGGACTACGAGACCGGCGCCAAGAGCGCTCAAAAGTTTATCGATGCAGGCCGGACGGGTGCGTCCGATTGTTCGCTACGCGATGCAATCGCGCGCATGGTCGCGCTAGAACGGCCGTGGAGCGCAGAGGAGCGAGGCTTTCTGGACGCACTCGAGGAATCGTTAACCGCGTGAGGCGGCAGAGTGCTTGAATAGCGCTATCGCCCGGAACGCAATCTGGCGAGTTCGTCGCCCACCCCGGCCTCATAGCGCAGCAGTTGCGCAGCTTCCCCGACTACCGGGCAACCGGCGCCTTGGATTCGATACGCTTCGATCAACTGGCGATCGTGAGGGGCGCCGGGCTCAAAAATCGTCACAGCGCCGCCCGAATAGACGAACGACTCAAGGCCGCTGTAGCCGCCAAAGCCGTTCTTCGCATTCACCGAGCCGCAAACAGCGTCCCCGCCCGCGTGCGTGAATGCACCGAAGTGCGCGGAATCGGGGTCCCGTAGGATCGCCAATACAGCGGCGCGGGCTCCCTCAATAGCAGCATCGGGCGGTGATGCGGCGGCCGTGGGCGAGCGCACAACTGAGTGAAGTGCGAAGCCTGTGAGGAATATGGCAAGCCCAGCGGACACGAACGTCGTGATTTGCAGCGGCTTTCCCATCGAATTCCCCCTCCCGATGTGAAATTCTCCCTCTCGCACCATAACGGAATACAGTTTACCCTCATATCCCTCAGCGCCGTTCCAGCCACGCCGAGCGAATCACGGCTGGCGCTGCCACGATAGGACGATCGTTCGACAGCTCGGATTCGCGCCGGTCCAGGTCAGCCGACACGAGGTGCCGCGCTGCGAATCCATAAACGACGCAATCCAACGCTTCGGCGCGCATCCCCGTTTTCCGCTCGAAACGTCGCACCGGCTGTCCGCGGACATAGCGAACGACCCTGCGCTCCGACGCCAACTGCTCGAACCACGATGCTTCCAACGTGTGGCTGAACCGAATCGACTGCCCGCGCGCCAACCGGGTCAGAATCTGCGCTTTCAACCCGTCGACGCCGACAAGGAACAGCTTCGACTTGCTGCCGCTCGCCTGGATTGCTGGTCGTGTGCCGGCCACTCCTTTTCCGGCGACGATTCTGCGGGCGTAGCGGGGTCGCGCGAACGAATAGACCACATCGGTTGTGCCGCCGTCGCCCGAGTCGATCACCGCCGCGTCGACTTTCACTTTTCCTCCGTTCGGGTGCTGCCATCGAGTCAGCAGCAAATCGTCCAGTTCACGCCACGTGGTATCATCGAGCGGACTGCCCCAAACGACGGAATGCCCTAAAATGAGTGCATCAGTGCGAGTCCAACCGATTATCGTCGTTTCGAGCCGATCATCTTGCACGTCGACGCCAGCCGTGACGATTAAAACCTCGGCCGGAATATCACTCAGCGAAAAAGGTTCGGCCCGAGCCTGAAGGGTCCCCTCATCGATCTCCTCGCCCGCTTCTCGCCATCCTTCAGCGAGAATTGTGTTGATGAAGGTCTGCAGCTGGTCGGGGTGGTCCTTTGCTGGGATAAATTCGGCCGCGAGCTTTCCCCAACTTGCGTTCGCCAGCGTCGAAACCAACGCATTCAGGCGGAATCCGGCGTGATCTTTCACGTCAGGCCGCGTGATCCGCCATTCGCCCGCCGCCACCATCCTGGACTTGCGTTCCTCGCCAACCAACGCGTTGCAGTGGGGGCATCGGAATGCCGCGGTATCCGGTCGCTCCGGTTCCCATTCTATGTGCCGCCACTGAATCTCCGTGAAGGCGCCGCATTCGGGGCAGGGAACCTCGAAAACGCGCTGGTCGCTTGTGCGATAGGAGCGCAGCACGTTGCTGGTTTCCTCCACCGTTGGAGTGCTGCCTAGGATTATTTTGCGATTGGCAAAACTCAGCGTCCGCCGCTCCGCCAGCGCGATAGGGCTGCCTTCAACGCCAGCTTCCATTGCGTCCACTTCGTCCATCAGCAGGATTCGCACATTGTGGCGCCGGAGGTTCCGCGGCGACTTCGCCGCTACAATCTTTAGGCTCCCGCCGGGAAATCGGCGTGAGAGTAGGGTGTTTCGACCGCTTTCGTCCGCCTCGTCCGACAGAAGACCTGCGAGGGTGGGGGTCGCCTCGAATATGGGCTCAAGATCCGAAACAACATAGTCACGGCAATCGGCTTCTGTCGGCAACAGCGCGAGAATTGGCGAAGGCTCGTTTGCAACATAGCTGGCGAGCGCGCCCGTAAGCAGTGTCGTGAAGCCGACGCGCACGGACTTCACGATCGTCACCCGCTCGATTGCGGGGTCGCTAATCGCGTCGGCAATGTCGCGCTGGTACGGCCACAGTTTCACTTTGCCGGGAAGGGCGGAGACTCCTTCCGGAAGCCGCATGTGCTCTTCAATCCAGGTCGACAGCGGCAATCGTGGGGGCGGCCGCAGAGCAGCAAGCGCCGCACGTCTCAGATCGACTAGCACGAGAAAACCAGATCTCGCTGGCGTTCGGTCCAGTCGTCCGGCAACGGCTTCAGGAAATCGTGCCTGCTATGCGCGTGCACCATCGAAGCAAGCGCGTTCTCTACTGACTGAGGCGCATCGCGTATGGAGCGCAGCACCTCGGTGAAGCTCCCCGTGAATCTCACCCATGCGCGCGGCGCGCGTACCCATGCGTCAAACCCGTCGCCTTCCACAATCACCTCACGCTTGTCGACAACGACGGCTTGGAAGGTGAACCTAGGATCGAAGAAGTCATGTTTGCGCGTCACCCAGCCGTCGTGAATCGGGCTGTCCGCGTGAGCCGCAGCGTTTATCATGTCCTTCCATTCAGGGCTCAGCTGCAGTTGTAGCGGTGCAGCAGCCCAGTCGCCGAGCCCGTTCAAAATGCCATACAAGCCCGATTGCCTAGCGGGGTCCCAATGGACGGGGGCAGCAAACCCGATTTGCGGCCACGAAAAGCCGCCGAGCGATGCGGGACGGTGACCCTCGATAGATCGCCGTAGCATGTAAGCGTAATCCTCCCCTCTCGGTTGATGCTCCCAGACCTCAGGGAAGTGCGAACGCTGCTGCTGAGGATCAAAGTCCGGTTCCTCGATGAAACACCGGCCGGCGGTATCGCCCGCGTGATAGAGCGCGTTGTTCGCCATTCTCAGAATCCAGCTGGTGGAGTTCTCATCCGTTCGACACAACCGGCACTCGTTCAGCCCTATGAGGGCGCTATAAAGAATGTCGCGAGTGTCGTTGCCAGCCAGATCCAGCGCAGCAAGGTGGACCATAGCAGGGAACCAGTGGGGAAAGTTCTTCACCCAGCCGCGGCGGGCGGTATGGCGTGAACGGCCGCCTACGGGCGACAACTCATCGCGCCGAACCGTGATTATTTGCACCGTTCTGTGACCAAGCACGATATTCAGGCCGACGCCTCGAAGAAACCCGCTCACCTCTTCGGCAAAGCCTGGCGGCGCGACGTCGTCAGTCATATTCACCAGGTACGTGATTTCAGGTCCGCTGGGCGCCGTCGTCCAAACCTCATTTTCCATTCGCTGTTTCCTCCAAGGCGTTGCGGATTTCGCGGTCGATGGTATCCACGTCCTGCGCAGTCAGCGTGCCGACTTGCTGTTGAATGCGGGCGGGAATCGCCAACATCGCCGCCCGCACATCCCGAAGGATTGCGGACCAAGCACGCTCAACTTCTCCGACTGGAACGAGCTGCCCTCGCATGGCGGCGTTCTTCAGTTCCTGCGCGTCAGCTCGGGCAGTTTCATAGCGAAGCTTTTCAGCCGTGAGGTTCGCGTTTTTCGACCTGCCAGACGCCGTTTCGCGCAAGCTGGCACAATAGGCTCGCACGGAATCCCGCAGCCGAAAGCGGTTCGGACCACAACGCTGAATTACACCTCGTTCGCTCAGTTCCCGCACGGTGCGGACGCTCAACCCGACAAAATCGCCAAGATCGGCGGCACTCACGCTATCGGATTCGAACGAACCGCCGATCAGCGCGTCGACATCGAGTTCGGATTCAACGCCCATAGCGGTGGAGTCCAATCTGCGTTTTTTTCTGCGAGTGAACTTCCGGGGCTCCGTGGTCCCCGCCGCGCGCCAGGTTGAGGAGGGACCCGCTGCTGCCAATTTGAGTCCGGACAGCCCCACGTCGCTCCGGACAACCGGACACCCCTAAAGGGGTGTGTCCGAGTCCGTCCGGGAACGCTGACGATTCGTGATTTCGGACAAAAGCGGACGAGTCCGGACGAGTCCGGCTCTGTCCAGTGTCCCATGGCGTCCCATGTTGTCTCACTGGTCAACCTCATCGAAGGCGTCGGGTTGAAGCTCGGACCTGGTGAGCACATCGCCGTCCCGCACGTCGATGAGGCCGAGGCGGCAGAGATCGGCAATGGTTCGGTCAACCGTGCGGCGCCTGTTGTCCGCCACCTCCGAACCGCTGACCTTCCGACCGTTCACGCAAGCGGCCCGCCACTCAATTTCGCTAACCGTGACGCTTGCGGCCTTTAGGTCGGAAAGAACGGCGAGCGCGCCGCGCTGAGCAGGCGACAGCTTATCTCGTTTAGGTGTTGGTCCACTAAGCTCTTCGACGAACGGCAGGCGAATGGGATCGCCATCACAATCGTCCCCACGGTCAAGCAGTCCAATCCGGAAAGCTATGTCCAGGTCGCAGCTTCCGTTGCGGTTCTTGCTGAGCGTGCCGCGAACAATTCCGTCCTGGTCCTTCGGAAACAGCTGCAGCGCCACATCGAGCGCGCCGTTCAGAACGCTATGACCCCGCGGCGTCGGTGATTGCGCCTTCGTGTCATGGTGGATCAGAACAACAGCAGCACCGTGCTCCGTGAGAAGGCGCGCTATGTTGACGACGCGCCCCATGTCTTCGGCCGTGTTTTCCTCAAGACCGGGAAAGGCCGCTGCCAAGGTGTCGATAAAGATCAGAACCGGGCGCTGATCGGCAACCGCTTGGCGGAGCGCGAGTAGATCGGGGCTGCCCGGCTCTAAGAGATTCGAGACTCCTTCGACCAAGCTGAAACGGTTGGCATCACCGTGCTTCAACCGCAGGGCTGTGACACGGCCGCGCAAGCCATGGGGATCTTCGGGTGCGACATAGAAGACCACGCCGCCATCTGTACGCATCCCGAAGGCGCGTCCGCTAAGCGCGACCATGTAGCCGATGTGTGGCGAGATTAGCGACTTGCCGGCGCCTGGTGCGCCGTAAATGCAGCCCACGTCACGGGGCGCCAGCAATCCTTTCACGACGTAGCCGCGATCGGCCGATTCCTCGCACTCGACGGGACTGAGGAATGATAGCTTCGACGGTTCGGGCGGCGGCTTCAGTCCTCGCGCAGCCCGACGTTCGAGCGTCCGCCGCCGTGCGGCTGCAGCTCGCTCTTTCGCGCTGCTTTGCAGTGCGTCGAGCGCCTTAACGTGCGTATCGACGTCGAAAGGCTCATTCACCCCACCAATGAGCGCGTCTGCATCGTCCGGAACGGTTGGGAGTCCGCCCGTAAGCTTTTGATCTTCCAAGGCGTCTTTTCCCGTTGGTTGGGAAAAAAGCCCAATGATTTCAATGGATCAGCGCGGAATCATAATCCGCGTGTCGGGGGTTCAAGTCCCTCCTCCGCTACCATCCGTTTGAAGATCGCAGGCGCCACGAGCCCAAAAGCAAACGCCCGGACCGCCAAACGGCGACCCGGGC
>Ga0070658_10004210_pt1 | contig 11777 bp, 11 predicted proteins | sample KBSC13metaG_FD_64664 | JGI IMG/M metagenome (GOLD analysis project Ga0070658, IMG submission 64664) | Corn rhizosphere microbial communities from Kellogg Biological Station, Michigan, USA - KBS C1-3 metaG | ecosystem: Host-associated > Plants > Roots > Rhizosphere > Soil ... | reverse complement strand
ATCCCGGGCGGCGGCGCCGAGATCCTGGACGACGAGATCCGCCACGCCATCTCGCCGCTGAAGTGCACCACCGACACCTGGATGGAGGTGATGCGCGAGGGGCACGCCCTGGGCCTGCGCACCACCGCCACCATGGTCTTCGGCTTCGGCGAGACGCCGGCGCACCTGGTGAATCACCTGGAGCGGCTGCGCGCGCTGCAAGATCAGACGTCCGGGTTCACGGCGTTCATCTGCTGGCCTTTCCAGGCCGAGGGGACGCGGCTGAAGCTGAAGGACGACACCACCGCCATGCGCTACCTGCGCATCTTCTCGCTGTCGCGCCTGTACCTGGACAACTTCCCCAGCCTGCAGGTCTCGTGGCCGACCATGGGCCCCGAGGTGGGTCAGGTGGCGCTGCGCTTTGGCGGCAACGACTTCGGGTCGGCGATGATCGAGGAGAACGTCGTGTCGCAGGCCGGCGCGGTGTTCAAGCTGAGCGCCGCCGACATCGAGCGCTACGTGCACGGAGCGGGTTTCGTGCCGCGGCGACGCAACATGCGCTACGAGCTGTTGCCCACTTCCGCCCTGGCCTGACGGCGGGGCGACCAAGCAACGTAACAAGAGGATAAAAGGCAGCTGATGCTCGCCGCCGCGCCTCATCGTCTGGTCAGCGCGCCCTGGGTCGTGCCCGTCGCCACGCCGCCGCTGCGCGAGGGCGCGCTGGTGGTGGACGCGCAGGGTGTGATCGTGGCCGTGGGGCCGCGCGCCGAGCTGCGCGCGACCCACCCCGCGCTGCCCGAGACGCGTGGCGAGGGGGTGCTGCTGCCGGGTCTGGTCAACGCGCACGCGCACCTCGAGCTGTCGGCGCTGGCGGGGCGCGTCGCGGGCGGCAGCGGTGTGATCGCCTGGACGCGCGCGCTGGCGACGGTGCTGCGCGAAGCGCCAGCACAGGCGCGGGAGGGCAACGACCCGACGTCCCTCGCCGCCGAGGCGGCGGCCGTGAGCGCGAAGGCCCTGGGGACGGCGGCCATGGGCGATGTCGGCAATAGCACGGCCGGCTGGCGCGCGATGGATGCGGTCGGGCTGCAGGGTCTCTTCTTCCACGAGCTGGTCGGTTCGCGCGAGGCCCGCACCGGCGACGCCATCACCGACGCCGAGCGGGAGCGCGCGGCGCTTCCCCGACGCCCCTCCGGCGTGGCCGCGGTGCCCGCGCCGCACGCGCCGTACTCCGTGGGACCGGCGCTGCTGCAGCGGATCTTCGCGGCCGCCGCGGCGGCGGGCTTGCCCACCAGCATCCACCTGGCCGAGGACGCCGACGAGGTGGCGCTGTTGCGCGACGGCAGCGGCGGCTGGCCCGCCGTGCTGCGCGCCCTGGGCGCTTCGCCCGAGGAGCGCTCGCCGGGCCTCGAGCCTTGCGCGTACGTGGCCTCTTGCGGTGGCTTCGCCAGCCACCAGCCGCCGCTGCTGGTGCACATGGTCCACGCCAGCGCCGACGATCGGCGGCGGGCGCGCGAGGCGGGCGCCACCGTCGTGCTGTGCCCGCGCTCGAACTTGCACATCGGCGGCCGCCTGCCCGACGTCCCGGCGCTGCTGGATGACGGCGTGGCGCTGGCGCTGGGGACGGACAGCCTCGCCTCGGCGCCCGATCTGTCGCCGTGGGCCGAGCTGTCGGTGCTGGCGCACGCCTTCCCCGCCGTTCCGGCCCGCACCTGGTTGCACGCCGCGACGGCGGGCGGGGCGCGCGCCCTGGGACTGTCGCATCTGGGAACGCTGGCGCCGGGAAGCCGGCCTGGCCTGCTGGACGTCCTCCCCGCAGCTCTCTCGCCCGATCTCGCCGCCGATCCCGAACGCGCCCTGGTCACCGCCCCTCCCCTCACCCTTCGCTGGTTGGTCTTCGCATGAGCACTTCAGCCATCCCGCCCTCCGAGATCTCCTCGCCCTCGCTGCCACCCACGTTGCCGCCGCCTGCCCTGCCGCCGCAGGCGCGCGCGAACCCCATCGTGACGTTCGGCAAGATGGTGAAGTTCAGCCACACCATCTTCGCGCTGCCCTTCGCGCTGGCGGCGGCCGCGCTGGCCGCGCGTGGCGTGGGGCTGCCCCTGCAGCGGCTGGTGGCGATCGTGGTGGCCATGGCGGGCGCGCGCACCACGGCGATGGGCTTCAACCGCATCGTCGATCGCCGCTACGACGCGAAGAACCCGCGCACCGCCAACCGCGAGATCCCGCGGGGCGCGGTGTCGCTGTCCGCCGCCTGGGCGCTGACGGCCGCCAGCGCGCTGGTGTTCGTCGGCGCAGCCGCCTACCTGGGGCCGCTGTGCCTGGCGCTGGCCCCGGTGGCGCTGCTCTTCCTGTACGGCTACTCGCTGACCAAGCGGTTCACGGCGCTGTGTCACCTGGCCCTGGGCCTGGCCATCGCGTCGGGTCCGGCCGGCGCCTGGATCGCGGTGCGCGGCTCCTTCGGTCTGGTGCCGGGCCTGCTGATGCTCGCCGTGGGGACCTGGATCGGCGGCTTCGACGTGCTGTACGCGCTGGCCGACGCGGACTTCGATCGGTCCATGGGGCTGCACTCGATCCCGGCGCGGCTGGGCGTGCCGGGCGCGCTGGCCGTCTCGGGCGGCCTGCACGTGCTGACCCTGGGGGCGCTGGCCGCCCTGGCGCCCATCGCCGGGCTGGGGATGTTCTACGTCGCGGGCGTGGTCATCGTGGGCGCGCTGCTGACGTGGGAGCACGCCATCCTGAAGCCGTCGGATCTCTCGCGCCTGAACGTGGCGTTCTTCAACCTGAACGGCTATGTCTCGGTGGCCTTTCTGGCGGCGGTGGTGGCGGACGTCGCCCTGCGCCGGTAGCCCAACCTCCACCACCGATGTGTTAGGTTTGGCGGGTTCATGCGGCTGACGCGCATCCTCGACATCCTGGTGCTGTTGCTGCTGGCGACCGTGCTGGTCATGCCGCGGCCCGACGCCACGGTGAAGACCGCGCTGGTGCTGGCGCCCGAGCGCCGCGAGCGCGCCGCCGAGCTGCAGGCCCACCTGCTGGGCAGCCCGGACGACGTGCCGGCCTCGCTGGAGCTGGCGGATCTCTTCCTGGACGGTCATCGCCCGGACTGGGCGCTGGCGACGGTCGGACACCTGCTGCCGGCGCACGCGGACGACTACCGCCTGCAGCTGCGCCGGGCCGTCGCCTACGCCGACCGTTTCGAGGCCTCACCGGCCTTCGAGGCCGCCGACCGCGCCCGCACGCTGTGCGAGGGCAGTCCCGTGCCGGGGGTCCCCCCGTGCGACGAGGCGGTGCGCGGGCGCATCACGCTGCTGCGCGACACGCTGGACCGCATCAAGGGCCTGGACATGCGCACCAACCTGGCGGTGGCCAAGGACAAGATCTTCGAGGGCCTGCACCCGGTGTGGCTGATGAAGCCGGGCAAGAAGACCGCGCCGAAGCCCGCCCCCGCGCCCGCCGCCCCCGCGAAATAGCGGCGCTCCCGGCCGGGCCGCGCCGTCTATCGAAGATGCTACGCTGAGCGCTTCCCCCGAAGAGGAGAGGCTCCCCGATGAAGATGAAGCCCGCCCCCCGTCCCCTGCTTTCCCCCCGCCCCGGCGCGCCTTCGCGCGTCCTGTTGTTACCCGCGTTGTTGTTCGCCGCGCTGGGCGGGACGGCCTGTTCGTCGGGCGGCGGAGGCGGCCCCTCCGGCAGCGGCGGGTCAAGCTCGGGCGGTAGCGGCTCGGGCGGTAGCGGCTCCGGTGGTCACGGCTCGGGCGGCAACAACGCCGGGAGCGGCGGCGCAACCAGCGGCAGCGGCGGCGCCACCAGCGGCAGGGGCGGCGCCACCAGCGGCAGCGGCGGTCAGGGTTCCGGCGGCAGCGGCTCGGGCGGACATGTCGCCGGCTCCGGTGGCAGCGTCACCACGGGAAGCGGCGGCGCGGCCAGCGGTGGCGCCCCGGGCTCCGGCGGCGGGACGAGCACCGGTGGCACCAGCACGGGCGGCACCGCCGCGGGTGGCGCCACGGCCAGCGGAGGCGGTACCGCGACCGGCACCGGCGGCGCTGCCGGTAGTACCACGGGTGGGGGCGGCGCAGCCGGCAAGAGCGGCGGTTCGGGTGGCGCCAGTGGCTCGACCTCATGCGGCACCCTGCCTTTGTGCGACGACTTCGAATCCGGCAGCAGCCTGAACACGACGCTGTGGACGCTGGTTCCCAGCAGCGCCTCCGGCAGCGCCATGCTCGATTCGACCGGCGCCCACGGCTCGGGGCACTCGCTGAAGGTCACCAGCCCCGACCGGCTGTACCTGCGGAACTCATCGGTGATCGGCACGCTGGGCGACACCGTGTACGTGCGGTTCTACGTGAAGTTCATGTCGGCGCTAGCGACCGGGCACGGCGCGATGATCGTCACCCACCCGATGATGGTCGATCAGTACAGCCAGTCGAACGAGCTACGTTTCGGCAGTCAGGACGGTGTCTTCCACTGGAACACCGACTCCGACGCCGCGAACATCCCCGACGTCAGCCCGAACGGTGACATGGCCAGCTTCAAGCCCATGGCCAACACCTGGTACTGCATCCAGCTGACCATCAACACCAACGGAAACCTGAGCACGTCCGTCGACGGCGCCGATCAGGCCGGCCTGAAGGAAGACGGCACGCCCACGGCGAACATCGATCAAAGCTGGATCTCGAGCGGCAGCTCGTCGCTGTCGCGCTACACGAAGTTTGCCGACTTCAACTTCGGCTGGCAGAGCTACGGCGCCGGGGCGATGACCCTGTGGTTCGACGACGTGGCGCTGTCCGGTGCGCCCATCGGTTGCCCGAAGCAGTGATGGGGCACCCGCGGGCGCCTCGTGCGCCCGCGGCGACAGGCCGGACCAGCCCGCGATCGAGCGGACGACCGCCGAATGTGCAGGCCCGGTCACAGTCGTGTTAACTAGGGTCGATGTTCTTGGCCAGGGCGCGACAGGGACGGGTGGGCGTCGCGCTCGGGCTGTTGCTCTCGCTGGCAGCCGCGACCGCCTTCGCGCAGGCAGAGGACGCCGAAGCGGCGATTCGCCAGGGGATGGAGCTGCGCAAGCAGGGACAGGACGCCCGCGCGCTCCCCTACCTCGAGAAGGCCTACAAGCTGTCACGAACGTCGCGGACGGCTGCCCAGCTTGGCCTGGTGCAGATGGGCCTGGGATACTGGGTGGACTCCGAGCACCACCTCGACGAAGCGCTGGCGGATCCCGATAACTACTGGGTGGCAAAGAACCGCCCCGTGCTGGAGGGCGCGCTCACCCGCGTGCGGAGCATGATCGGCTCCCTGGTCATCACCGGCCAGCCCACCGGGGCCGAGGTGATGGTGAACGGCCGGACGGTGGGACGGCTGCCGCTGGGCCAGGAGGTGCGCATCGCCAAAGGTCCGGCGGAGATCGAGGTGCGCGCCGACGGCTATGTCCCGGTCACCCGCACCGTGGTCATCACCGGCGGCGGTCGCGAGCAGGTCTCCCTGGCGCTCGCTCCCGCCCCGCAGGCCGCCGAGGCGGCCCTGACGGCACCCGCATCGCGACCGACGTCGCGAGCAGCAGGCACGGGCGAGGCCGCTGCCGCCGCGACGTCACCTGCCCAGGAGGCGGTGGCGCCAGCCGACCGCGGCGGCCGCGTGCTGCGAGGCCTCGCCTGGGGTGCGGCTGGCGTGGCGGTCGCGGCGCTGGCGTACGGCGGCATCGAAACCGCCTCGATGGTCTCGAAGAAGAACGACTTCAACAACCGCACCGTAGCGAGCCCGACGGCCGACGATCCGAACCACCGCTTGCCCGAGTGCACCACCATGAACCTGACGCCCGCCTGCGCGTCGCTGAGATCCGACTACGACAGCGCGAAGACGCTGGCGATCGTCGGCTTCGTCACCGCCGGCGCGCTAGCCGCGGGCTCGGCCGTCCTGTTCGCGCTGACCTCGGCCCCCCCCGTGGAACGGCAGGCCGCGAGCAGCGGGCGTTCGCACGCGCTCGCGCGGCCGGAGTTCCTCGGATGCGCCGCGGCCCTGACGTCGCGTGGGATAGTGTGCGGCGCGCGTTTCTGATAGGCAGGCGCTGGCCCGAGCCACGCCAGGTGGAGATCGCCGGATGCTGAAGATCACCGTGAAATGGTCGTTGTTGCTGGCCTGCCTGTCGCTGGGGTGCGGCGGGCTGCGAAACGGAAGCGTCGGCGGCGGCTCGGGCGGCCTCGGGATGACCGGCGGGGACGCCGGGAAGGGTGGACGCTCGGCGAGCGGCGGCGCGGCGGGAGCCGGCGTCGGGGGCGCGGGACCGGCGGCGGGTAGCGGAGGCACCGTACCCGGAACGGCGGGCGCAACCGGTGCCAGCAGCACGGGTGGCGCCACCACGGTGGGAAGTGGTGGTGGCGGCCAGCCGGGCGCCCCCGGCGGGATGCCTGGAGTCGGCGGCCACGGGGCCACCAGCGCTGGAGGAGCCGCCGCGACGGGAGCACCGGGCGGGTCCACGGGGACCGGCGGTATCGTGGCAACGGGCGGCATCGTCGGCCCGGGCGGCATGTCGGGAAGCGGCGGGGTCATCGGCACCGGAGGCACGCTCGCCTGTCAGGGCAGCGCCACCCAGTGCATGGGCGCGAAGATCCAGACCTGCAGCAACGGACAGTGGGGCGCGGCCGCGTCGTGCCCCATGCGGCAAGAGTGCACCGGCCCGGCCGGTGCGGCGATGTGCACCTGCACGACGGACGTCGTGTGCAGCAGCAGTCAGGTCGGCAATCGCTGCAACGCCGGCGCGGTGGTGACCTGCGCCCAGGACTCTGGCGGCTGCTACTACCAGTCGATGTCCACGCCCTGCGGAGGCCATCAGACCTGCGCGGGCAGCCCCGGTCAGGCCAGGTGCGAATGCGTGGTGGATCCCGTGTGCTCGTCCGCCGGAACGTTCTGCGCGACCTCGACGTCGATCGGGATGTGCCAGCAGGACGGCACATGCCTGTACCAGGGGCCGGCGTCTCCCTGCGGGACGGGGACGGTGTGCGAGCGCGTCTCGCCGGCGCTGTGCGCGGATCCGAACTGGGCCGCCTGGCCGATCCCGGCGGCGACGAACGTCACCACCTACACGGACAACGGCGACGGTACCGTCTCGGATCAGGTGACCGGCCTCATGTGGCAGAAGGCCGTGGGCGGCATGATGGCCTTCTCGACGGCCAGTAGCTACTGTGGCGGGCTCACGCTGGGCGGTCAGACGGGGTGGCGCGTGCCGACGAAGATCGAGCTCATGTCGATCATCGACTATGGACGGACGAACCCCTCGATAAACACGACCGTCTTCCCTGCCACCCCCGCGCAGTTCTTCGCCTCCACGACCTGGAGCATCTACTTCCTGGACGGCACGACCTACGTCCTCGACACCAGCAGTTCTTTCTACGTGCGCTGCGTGCGCTGAAGCTGCGGGGAGACCACCAACATGATGCGCGTCGACATTCCGTTAGCTCTCCGCTCGCTGGCGCTGGCCCTGGCGCTGCTCGTCCCGGCCGCTGCCGCACGCGCCAACGCGCCCGCGGGCCAGTACACGGTTTCGTCATCCACAGTGGTGGACAACCGGACGCACCTCACCTGGTACAAGACCGTGGGCGCCAACCTCAACCACGACAACGCCGTGAACTACTGCGGCCTGCTGGGAGCGGGCTGGCGGCTGCCCAGCGTCAAGGAACTGCAGACACTGATCGATGACTCGCAGCCGAGCCCCCCGCGCCTGGACACGATCGCGTTCCCGGGCGCGCCATCGACCGGCTTCTATTCGACCTCGACGACGTATCCGGGCGACGCGACGCTGTACTACTACGTGAACTTCTACACCGGCAACACCGGGTACGAGTCCGCGGCCGCGCCGCACAACGTCCTGTGTGTCCACTGAGCAGCGCCGTCATCCCGCTGGCCCCCCCTGGGCGGGCGTGACGCGCGCCGGCCGCGACCGCGCCCAGTCGATGCGATAGACGCTTCCGGCCTTCACCCAGTGCAGGCGGCGGCGCAGCTCGGCCGGCGTGCCCAGGGTGTGGTGATACAGGTCGTCGATGCGGGCGAAGAAGCCGCGCGTGTGCGGGCTCTCCGGGCAGGACCACACGGTGTTGTCCAGGTGATGACACAGCTCGTGCAGCAGCGTGTTCAGCAGCGCCTTGGGGCTGCTGACCTGACCCCGGATGGCGGTGCGCATCCACACCCGGATCCGTTCGGTGGAAGGGGTGTAGTCGCCGAACAGCTGGTACGTGCAGACGCCATCCTCGACCTGATGGGGCCGCACCCCCAGCACCCTCAGGGAGGGGATGGTGATCCCGAAGTGCGTCGCCAGGTGGGCCAGCAGCTCGTGCGCGGCGTCCCGGACGGCCGGCGCCTTCCCCACGGCGAGGGCGTTCGAAAACGCGACATACAGCGCGCGCACCGTGTCTGCGGGCGGCAGGAGCAGCGGCGGTCGCGCGTCGCTGGCCAGGTAGGACTGGCGTGCCCCCGCCCGCCGGGGAAACGGATCAGTGACCACGTCGCGAAATGTAGCAGGCGGTATTCCGCACGCGTCCCCCTCTCTTCGCGGCCTTCGACCGGCGCGGCCGGCCAGGGCGCGCGCCCCGCCTCACCGCAGATTTCACCTGATCGGCGACATTTCTTTGGTATATTTTTTTGTGTAGCAGCCGACATTTTTATTGTGAGCGCGAAGGGGCTCGATGGAGCGCAAGCGATGAACGAGGAAGAAACAGGGAAGTCTTTCCTGGTGCTGGCCGTCTTCAACGTCGTCTTGCTGGCCGCGGTGTTCGTGATCGGCTGGCGGCAACACCACCACCCCGGCGGGGGCTGGGATCCCTGCGCCGCCGGCGGGTGCGGCGAGACCGTCGCGGGCGCCATGGGGCCCGTCGTCTCCATCAACGACGTGCTGGTGCAGCTTCAGCCGTACTCCGACGACCGGTACGTGCGCCTGAGCCTGGGCGTCGAGGTGGACGGTGAGGGGTCCCAGATGGTCGTCGTCCACCGCACCACCCAGATCAAGGAGGCCATCCTGCGCACGTTCGCCGAGCACGACGGCGACCTGCAAGGCAGCGAGCGCCTGACCGAGCTGAAGAAGAACCTGATGGTCGAGCTGCGCGAGATCGTGCCGGGGAAGCACATCCGGAACATCTACGTCACCGACTTCAACGTGATGTGATCGGGGGGCACCGGCACCCCCGGCGTCCTATGTCTTGACTCCGACGTCCGCGGAACGTATAAACCCGCGTTTTCCGACGCACGGGCCAGATCTACGTGCGACGCACGACGACGACGAAGGAGTTGCTTCCACCATGTCACTGAAGATGGGCCTTCTGGGCCGCAAGATTGGGATGACGCAGGTGTTCCACGAGGACGGGACCGCCCTGGGCGTGACCGCCGTGACCCTGGGACCGTGTGTGGTCGTCGGCAAGCGGACGCCTGACAAGCATGGCTACGCCGCCGTTCAGATCGGCTTCGAGGCGACGCCGCCCCGCCTGGTGAACCGCCCGGAGGCCGGCTACATCAAGAAGGCCGGTCTCGAGCAGACGCCGCGCGTGCTGCGCGAGGTGCGCCTGAACCCCAAGGATCTCGACAGCTACGAGGTCGGCAAGGTGCTGCGCGCCAACGACGTGTTCAAGGTGGGCGACGTCATCGACGTGGTCGGCACCACGAAGGGCAAGGGTTACCAGGGCGTCATGAAGAAGCACCGCATGGCCGGTGACAGCATGACCCACGGTACGCACGAGTTCTTCCGTCACGGCGGCTCCATCGGCTGCCGTCTGACCCCTGGCCGCGTCCACAAGGGCAAGCGCATGTCGGGCCGCATGGGCGGCGTGAAGTCGACGGCGTCCGACCTGGTCGTGGTGAAGGTGCTGGACGACAAGGACGTGGTCCTGATCAAGGGCGCCATCCCGGGTGGGCCGAACGGCCTGGTCCTGGTGAAGGGCAGCGTCAAGGACGTCCGCAAGTACGTCGTGCCGCGCCAGGTGAAGGAGGCCGAGTCGAAGAACCCGATGAAGGCCTCGAAGAAGGGCGCGCCCCAGGGCGGCGGCAAGAAGTAGCCGCTCCCTTCGCGGTAGCACCTCAGCAGGCGGGCGTTGGCGAAGAATCGCAGTCGTTTCAGCGACCCCAACGTCCGCCACGATCGCTTCTTCGAGAAAGCGCGCGCCGCGGGCTTCGCCGCGCGCTCGGTGTTCAAGCTGGACGAGATCGATCGCCGCATGCGCCTGTTGCGCGCCGGCGATCGGGTGCTGGATCTCGGCTGCTGCCCGGGTTCCTGGATGCAGTATGCGATCTCGGTGGTGGGCCCCCACGGCGCCGTGGTGGGCATCGATCGCAACCCCCTGCCCCGTCCCGTGCCCGGCGTGCGGGCGCTGGTGGGCGACCTTTACCTGACCCCCGATGACGAGCTGCTGGGGACGCTGAAGGCGTTCGACGTGGTGCTGTCGGACATGGCGCCGGACACCACCGGCATCCGCTCGACGGATCAGGCGCGCTCGGCGGGGCTGTTCGAAGAGGCGCTGACACGCGCCGAGCGGCTGCTGGCGCCGGGAGGCGCGTTCGTGGGCAAGCTGTTCCAGGGGCCCGACTTCGACGCCATCCGCAAGCGCATGGCCGGCCGCTTCTCCGACGTGAAGGTGGTGAAGCCGGACAGCTCCCGGGCCCAGAGCTTCGAGATCTTCCTGGCCGGCAAGGGCTTCGGCTGACGGCGCGCGCCTGTCGGCGCGGCCCACCGCGCAGGCGCTCGGCGCGGCGCTACTTCTTCTTCGCCAGCGCGGCGCGCAGGCTCTGCAGGCGCTCCTCGGCGTCCTTGCGCGAGGCGGCGTCCTCCGGGCCGTTCTGCAGGTATTTCTCGAAGGCATCCGCCGACTCCTCGGTGCGGCGCTCCTGCGACAGCACGATGCCCAGGTCGTAGTAGGCCTTGGCCAGCCGCGGGTTCGCCGTGATGGCGGCCCGGTATTCGGTGATGGCGTTCTCGGCGTCGCGCTGCCGGCGGTAGACGGTGGCCAGGTTGAAGTGCATCTCGGCGTCGTTCGGGCTGATGCTGAGCGCCCGCTTGAAGGCGGCGATGGCGCCCGGCAGGTCCCCCGCGTGAGAGCGGACCACGCCCAGGTTGGACCACCCCACCGGGTCGGCCGGCTGCAGCTGGGTCGCCTTCTCCAGGTGGACGATGGCGTGCGGGTAGTCGTTCTTCAGCCGATAGGCCTTCCCCAGCGACAGCCGTGGCTCGTACAGGTTCGGCTGCAGCTCCACCGCGCGCTCCAGCTCCTTGATCCCGTCGTCGACGCGGTTCAGCCGCACGTAGGCGGCGCCCAGGTTGCCGTGCGCGTCGGCGTCCTTCGGCTCGAGATCGGTCACCTTCTCGTACTCGGCGGCCGCCTTGTCGTAGCTGCCCTGGGTCCGCCACAGGTTGCCCAGCGTGAAGTGGGCCGCCGCGTACTTGGGACGGATGGCGATCGCCTTCTCTACCTCGGCGATGGCCTCGGGCACCTTCCCCTCCCGCTTCAGCTGTAGCCCCGCGTTGTAGTGATTCGCAGCGTCGTCGGCGAGGGCGCCGCGCACCGGCAGCAGCGACACCAGCCCGAAGGCCGCCAGCCCCAGGGCCGCGCAGCGCAAGGCCGCGCGCCAGCTCCCGATCGAGGTCTGCATTCGCATCCGCCGAGGGTAACCCGAAGCCCCGCGAGGGGCGAGTTTGCCGCGGGGCCCGGCCCGTCCTTGCCATCGCGTTGCCCCTGCTTCATCGTCTCGGCCGACGATGTCCAGCGCGGCCAGCCCCTCGCCCTTCGTGCCCGCGTGGTGGGTGCCGGGCGCGCACCTGCAGTCCGCCTGGG
>Ga0070658_10004208_pt1 | contig 11782 bp, 6 predicted proteins | sample KBSC13metaG_FD_64664 | JGI IMG/M metagenome (GOLD analysis project Ga0070658, IMG submission 64664) | Corn rhizosphere microbial communities from Kellogg Biological Station, Michigan, USA - KBS C1-3 metaG | ecosystem: Host-associated > Plants > Roots > Rhizosphere > Soil ... | reverse complement strand
ATTCGGGATCGGCACCTATGTGCTCTTCGATACGAACAACGCCGTCACCGCTAACTTCGGCACAAACACCACCGGCACGGTGCTCGGTTTCAACGCCAGCCTGCAACTGTCCGGGGACGGCACCGACCTGGTGCTGAACGTCGTCCCTGAGCCCAATGCCGTGGTGAGCCTGCTCGGCGGACTGGGGTCGCTGCTCGGCTTGCAACGCTTCCGCCGCCACTCGCGCCGCGCCCTCCGTTGACCACTTTTCTCATGTTTTTAAGTCCGAATCACGAAATCCGGGGTTGTGCTCTTCTGTCGCGGCCCCCCTTCGACCCTCCTTGCCCATGAAACGCTCCATCCTTCTGGTCACTGCTCTCGCCGGCACCATCGTCACCGCAACCGCGGAGACCCCGAAAAAGCCGAATATTCTGCTCATCGTGGCCGACGACCTCGGCTATGGCGAATTGACGGCACAGGGCTATTCCAGGGAGATTCCCACGCCAAACGTGGACTCGATCGCCCAGAACGGGGTACGGTTCACGAGCGGTTACGTCAGCGGGCCCTATTGCAGCCCCACGCGGGCGGCGCTGCTCACAGGCCGCTATCAGCAGCGCTTTGGACACGAGTTCAATCCCGGACCGGCGACGACTGCGGAGGCGCATGTCGGATTGTCGCTCGATGAAAAGACGATCGCCGATCGGTTGAAGCCCGCGGGCTACACGGCGGCGTGGATCGGCAAGTCGCATCTCGGCTACGAGCCACAGTTTCATCCGCTGAAGCGCGGCTTCGACTATTACTTCGGCTTTCTCGGCGGCGCACACGACTACCTGGACACGGACAGCAAGTCCCGCGACCCGATTCAGCGCAACGGCGAAGCGATCCCCAAGATCGATTACCTGACCGACGAACTGGGGCGCGAAGCGGCGAACTTTATCGAGAAGAACAAGGGGCAGCCGTGGTTCACCTATCTCGCCTTCAACGCCGTGCACGCACCGCTGGAGAGCACGGAAAAGTACCTGTCGCGCTTCTCGCAGATCGACGATGGGAAACGCCGCAGTTTCGCGGCGATGCTCTCGGCGCTCGACGACGCCGTCGGCCTCGTGCTCGCGAAAGTGCGCGAGACCGGGCAGGAGGAGAACACACTCGTCTTTTTCATCAGCGACAACGGCGGCCCCACGCCGAGCACCACGTCGAACAACGGCCCGCTCCGCGGCTACAAGGCGCAGACGTGGGAAGGCGGCATTCGCGTGCCGTGGATGGTGCAGTGGAAAGGCCACATTCCCGCGGGAAAGGTGGACGACCGTCCGGTAATCCAACTCGACATCCTGCCGACCGCCCTCGCGGCCGCGGGGGTGACGGTGCAACCGGAGTGGAAAGAGGAGGGCGTTAACCTGCTGCCCTATGTCTCGGGCGAAAAGTCCGAGCCCCCGCACGATGCGCTCTACTGGCGCTTCGGCCAGCAGATCGCGATTCGCAAAGGCGACTGGAAGCTGGTGAAGGGCGCGGGACCGGGCGTGGCGCCCGGCGCGGGAAGCACCCCGGCCACGACCCAGGGTGCGCAGCTCTTCAATCTGACCAAGGACATCGGGGAAAAGACCAACCTGGCGGAACAGGAGCCGGGAAAAGTGAAGGAACTGGCCGCCGCCTGGGACGCATGGAACATGGGCAACATTCCGGCGAAATGGGCCCCCGGCGGTGGTGGCGCCCGGCGCGCGAATAACGTCGCGGCGGCAGCCAAACCCGCGCCCGCTCCCGCAGCAGCCGGTAATCCGGCCCAGGGGACCTTGAAATCTGGCGACGCGCTGGGGAATGACACCTCGCCGCAAGTCGCGGAGCATGCCCTGAGCATCAGCGCCCAGATCGATTCCACCGCGCCGAAGGGAGTCATCATCGCGCAGGGCGGCGGCGGCAATGGCTACGCGCTCTTTGTGGAAAACGGGAAACTGGCCTTGGCGGTGCGCGTAAAGCGGAAGCTCACGGTCGTCACCGCGACGAAGCCACTCGAGGCGGGCAGCCATCAGGTTGCCGCGCAACTCGCGGCTGACGGGAAGGTGACGCTGACAGTTGACGGGACGACGGTTGGGCAGGGACAAGCCACCCTGCTCTCCGCGCAACCCGTTGAAGGACTCACGGTGGGCGGCGACGGCAAAAACGCCGTGGGCGAATACGACGCGCCCAATTCGTTCTCCGGCCAGGTCCAGAACGCCAAAGTAACGCTCCCCTGACTCACGATGGCCACGAAATATTTGTCCGAATTCGAGTGCGCTCCGCTGTGTGCCTGCGTGCCTTCTTGCACCGCCGACCCGCTTCACGGGAGGTCACCCATCGCGTCCCTTCGGACGCCCGCCGGATCACCGGAATAGTCCCTTCGAGATCCAATCCAATCCATGACCATTCATTCCAATTCTTACATCGGGTGCGCCCTCGGCGTCGCCGCCATCTCGTTGCTTGCGGCGATGAGCCGGGCGGAAGAAACATCTTCGGACGCTGACAAGATCGACTTTTTCGAGAAGAAGGTTCGGCCGATCCTCTCGGAGCATTGCTACCAGTGCCACTCGGCCGACACCAAGCCGTCCGGCGGTCTACGCGTCGATGATCGCAACGGCCTGCTCATCGGCGGCGACGCCGGGCCAGCCGTGGTCGCGGGGGACGCGGAGAAAAGCCTGCTCGTCCAGCGGGTGACGCACGACAAGCCGAAGCACCAGATGCCCAAGGAGGGCGATTTGCTGACCGACGCCGAGACTGCGGTTCTGAAACAGTGGATCCAGGACGGTGTGGCCTGGCCGCGCGAACGCATTCCAGCGTATGTCGGCCGCAAGCGGGAAGATTTCGAGGAACTCAAGAAGACGCACTGGGCGTGGCAGCCGCTCACCAGTCCAGCCGTGCCGGTGGTTGCGAACGCCGCCTGGGCCCGCAGTGACACCGACCGTTTCATCCTCGCCGGCCTGGAAGCCAGGAAACTTCCTCCAGTCGCAGATGCCGATCCCGTCACGCTGATCCGCCGGGTGACTTTCGACCTCACCGGCCTGCCGCCGACACCGGCGGAGATTCAGGCCTTCGAAGCCGATCACACTCCGGAAGCCTACGCGCGGGCCGTGGATCGCTTGCTGGCGTCGCCGCAATTCGGAGAACGCTGGGGACGCCACTGGCTGGATGTCGCGCGCTACGGCGAATCCACCGGCCCTTCGCGGAATATCCCCTACCCGTTTGCGTGGAAATATCGTGACTACGTCATCGATGCGGTGAACCGCGACGTGCCGTTCGACCGCTTCGTCCAGGAGCAGATCGCTGGAGATCTCTTGCCCGCGGACACGGCGGAGGAGCGCAACCGATTGCTGACCGCCACTGGCTTCCTGGCGCTCGGCGTGAAGGATGTGAATCAACGCTTCAAGACGCGTTTTATCATGGACAACGCCGATGAGCAGATCGACGCAGTGACGCGCTCGATCCTCGGGCTCACCGTGACCTGCGCGCGCTGCCACGATCACAAGTTCGACCCCATCCCCACGACCGATTACTACGCGCTCGCGGGCATCTTCACCAGCACCGACAACGCGGCTGGCGTGCGCAACAAGATGGGTGGCGGCGGGCTCGATTACTACGATCCGGCAAATCTCGTCCACCTCGCGGGCGACGTTCCGGCGGCGCCCGCCGAGCAAGTCGCGAAACTGGAAGCGGAAGTGGCTGCGGCGAAGAAGGCGTGGGATGAAATCCGCGACACGCCTGAGGGATTGAAGCCGACGGCAGGTGGTGTCCCCACGCAGCGGTCGTACCGGACCAAATACGAAAGTCTCCAGGTGTCGTTGAAAGCCCTGAGCGACCCAGCCGCGCGAGGCTTTGTGGCGCACGGCGTGCGCGAAGGAAAGACGCCCGCGGACACGGAGGTGCGGATCCGCGGGGAAGCCGAGCGTATCGGCCCGACCGTGCCGCGCGGTTTTCTCACGACCTTCACCGTCCCGGACGCTCCGCAGGTCAATCCGCAGCAAAGCGGGCGGCTCGAACTCGCGCAGTGGCTCACGAGCCCACGAAATCCCCTCACCGCCCGGGTCATCGTCAATCGAATCTGGCAGCATCTCTTCGGCACCGGCCTCGTCTCGACCGTGGACAATTTCGGAGTGAAGGGCGAGGCGCCATCAAATCCCGAACTGCTCGACCACCTGGCGCAGGAGTTCATCAAGGACGGCTGGTCGATGAAAAAGCTGGTTCGGAGCCTGACGCTGACCCACGCCTATCAACTGGGCACGGACGCCCCGCCGGCGAATCATGAAGCCGATCCCGACAACCGCTTCGTGTGGCGCCACTCCCCGCGCCGCCTCACCGCCGAGGAAATGCGCGACGCCATGCTCGCCGCGGCCGGACAGCTCAAGCTCACGCCACCCGGGCCTTCCGCGGTGAAGGACCTGAGAATGGTCGAGATGCGCGACAACGGACCGGAAGCCCGAAAAATCACGGAAGCGGCTGACAATTCGACCTCGCGAAGCATCTATCTTCCATTACTGCGAGGGATCACGCCGCGGGCGCTGGAGGCCTTCGATCCGGTGTCGCAGTCACTCGTCAGCGGCGCCCGCGAAAGTACGACGGTGCCGACGCAAGCGCTCTACCTGCTAAATTCCAGCTTCGTGCGGCAGCAATCGCTGACCTTTGCGGATCGCGTTGCGACCGACAGCCAACGTTCGGACGCGGAGTGGATTCGGGAAATCTACCTCGAGGTGCTGGGCCGGTCGCCGAACGCGGCGGAAGCGGCGCGGGCGGACCGGTTTCTCGCGGAGTACGCCAGTTCCTATCGGGCCGGCACGCCGATCGTGCAGAACACGGTGGTCCAACCCACCGCCGCGGCAACGGAGTCCGACACCGGGACCGCCACAGCCGTGGCGGGGCAGAAGGCCAATCCCGACGATGTGAACCGCGCGCCAGACCTCCCCAAAGACATCCCGCTCCAACCCAAGGACGCCCGGAGCGCAGCCTGGATGACCCTCATTCAGGCCCTCTACGCGTCCGCCGAATTCCGTTTCATCCGCTAAATCTTCCATTCCGACCACCATGTTCAATCACCTGAATCAACCCATCTCCCGCCGTTCGCTGCTGAAATCCGGCGGCGGCGGATTTGGATACCTCGCGCTGGCCGGCCTGCTCGGCCAGCAAACCGCGCGCGCTCTCAGCGCGGAGAAGCCGCTGGCGCCTCACGCGCCGCATTTTCCGGCGAAGGCGAAGCGCATCATCTTTGTCTTCATGGAAGGCGCAATGTCGGGCGTGGATACCTTTGAGTACAAGCCCGAGTTGCAGGCCAACGATGGCAAGGGCGGCCCCGGTGGGGGCAAGCTCACGGCCTCGAAGTTTGCCTGGAAGCAGTACGGCCAGACCGGATCCTGGTTCTCGGAGTTGCTCCCGAATATCGCGCAACACGCCGATGATCTTTGCTGGCTGCGCGGGCTGCACACGGATACGCCCGCCCATCCGCAAGCCGTGGTGCAATTGCACACCGGCAGCGCCAATGCCGCGCTGACGCGCCCCAGCATGGGCTCGTGGTTGCTCTATGGCCTCGGCACTGAAAACCAGGATTTGCCCGGCTATGTGACGATCGATCCGTCGCCGAACTTCGGAGGCGCGGTGAACTACGGCAGTGCTTTCCTCCCCGCGCACTTCCAGGGCACGAAAATCACCGACACCGGCTTCGTGCCCAATCTCCGCGCCGCGAGCGCAAGCGATCTCCAGCGCAAACAGCTCGATCTCATCCAGTCGATGAACCGCGAATACGCCGCGACACCCGGCGCGCCTGACCCCGTGGATGGGATCATCGAATCCTACGAACTCGGTTTCCGCATGCAGGGCAAGGTGCCGGAGTTGCTCGATATCTCGAAGGAGCCACAGCACATCCTGGATCTTTACGGAATCAAGAATGGACCGGCGGGATCGTTTGCGCGGCAGTGTCTCATGGCGCGCCGTCTGAGCGAGGCGGGTGTGCGCTTCGTGGAGATCACGCAGGGCGGCTGGGATCATCACAACAATTTGCACAAGGGGCTCATCGACCGGACGGCCAGCGTGGATCAGCCGACGGCCGCGTTGCTCACCGATCTCGGGCAGCGCGGACTCCTCGAGGACACGCTGGTTCTGTTCGGCTCCGAATTTGGCCGGCTCCCCACGGCGCAAGGGCCCGACGGGCGCGACCACAATATCATGGGCTACTCGATGTTCCTTGCCGGAGCCGGTGTGAAGAAGGGATTCACCTTCGGCGCGACCGATGAGTTCGGGATCAAGGCCATCGATGGCCGGATGCATACGAACGACCTGCACGCCACGCTGCTCGCGCTCATGGGGCTGAATCACGAGAAGCTCACGTATCGCTACGCCGGGCGGGATTTCCGGCTGACGGATGTGGCCGGCGAGCCGGTGCGGGAGATAGTGGGGTAAAGCACGAATACCAATCGAACCAGAGTCGGCGCAACTCAGTTCCTGACCAATCGCCTCAGCCCGCCGCCAATCCGGTTTGCGGCCTCGCGACCTCCCCGCGTGAGCAAGAGCAGGCTGGCGGCGCCGAGCATGTGGAGGCCGGTACGGAGTTGCGTTCCGGGGTCTTGCGATTCGGAAGGATGCGGCACGAGGCGTGAGGCCAGACCGACAGCGAGTCCGCAACCGACGGCGCCGAGCATCCCGACCGCCATGTGCTCGCGCACGTATTCCATGGGGCTGTCGCTATCCGGGTGATCCGCGGCTTCGGCCTTCGCGGGGGCGGCGAAGATCACAGGCAGTGACTCCCGATGCGGCTCCGGGACCCTGGGCTCACGTGGCACCGCGGCTCCGGCCACGACCGAAGTTGCGGACTCAGGCACAGCCAGGCCTTCCGCGCGAATGGGGTCCCCACTGGTGAGGGCATACATCTTCGTAAACTCAGCGCCAAAGAGGAGAATGCACGAGGCGTAGTAGACCCAGAGCAGGAGCAGGACAACCGAACCCGCCGCGCCGAAGCTCGAGGCAGTGCTCTCGCGGCCCAGATAGTAGGCGAGCCCAAACTTTCCCACTTCGAAGAGGAGGGCGGTGGCCGCCGCGCCGACCCAGACGTGTTTCCATCGGTTGGTGACATCAGGGAGAACCTTGAAAATGAGGGCGAATAATATTGTGACGACCAGGAAGGACGCAGCCAGTCCAGCCCCTCCCCAAAGCCAGCCCGGCATTTGAAGGAACGAGCCGATCAAATTTTGGAAAGCGGCGACCGTCGCGGTGAGGACAAAAGACACGAGGAGCAGAAAGCCAATCACGAGGACCATGCCGAAGGAAAGCAGGCGCTCGCGCACGATCGCCCACCAGTTCAAGCCAGGAGCCGTCTTCACTTCCCAGATCGTATTCAGCGCGTCCTTGAGCTGCCCGAAGACTCCCGCCGCACCGAAAAGCAGGACAACGGTACCAGTCACGGTGGCGAGCATGCTCTTCGCCGGATGGCTGGTGCTCTGGACCATGGATTGGATGGCCGCGGAGGCCTGGGGGCCAACGAATTCCCTCAACTGCCGATAAAGTTCTCCGCTCACGGCGTCGGCGCCAAAGAACATTCCCGCCAACCCGACGGAGAGGACCAGGAGCGGCGCGATGGAGAAAATGGAATAGTAGGCCAGGGCTGCACTCAACCGCAGGGCATTATGGTTTTGCCAATCATTGAAGGAGTCCATCAGGAGCCTCCATGCCTGTCGAAATTTTGAGGAACGCGAATTCACGAAGAGTGAATCGAAACAAAAGGCGGGACTGTCCGCCCCCGATGTGAATATTTGTCCGGGTGCACGTCCGCCGCCAAAGCCCCGAACGATTGTAGCACGCATATTCAACACTTATGAACAGTCGTCCCCTCCTTTGCCTCGTCCTGGCACTCTCATCTTCTGCAGTGCAGGGAGACGACCAGGTCCGATCAACCCAGGAAGAGTTGCGACGGCGCAACATCTTTTTCGGCGATGTGGACGGCCGCCACACGCGCGAACTGGAGGAAGCGCTCAAGCGATATCAATCGCGCAAGGGGCTGGCGCCCACCGGGCACGAAGACCGGGATACCCTGCGGTCGCTGGGCCTGGCGGCGCGCGATCCCGGCGAGCCGCCGCCAAAGGAACTCGAATGGCCGGAGGAACCGGTGCTCAAGAGCGACATCAAGATCGACGTCGCCGCCACCGCCGAACAGATCTCGACCACGAGCGGGGTTTCGCTGAGCAGCCTCATTCCAGATCGCGTTGGAACCAGTTCGCTGTCGCGACGGGCCGACAACCGCCGGCCAAGCCCCAGCCAGCAGGAGGCTTCGCGCCCGGGCCGTCCATTGGCGGGCGGCGCAGGCTTCTCCCTCAATCAAAACGGGAAGCTCCAAACCGAGCTCACCACTTATTTGAGAGGTTACCTCCAGGCGGTCGGCCACAATCGGTTGGAGAACGAACTCCACTACTACGCAGACCACGTGGACTACCTGGGAAACGGCGTGGTGGACCGGCGCATCATCGAGCAGAGCCTTCGAAGATACTACCAGCACTGGCCGAGCCGCAGTTACAGCCAGACCGGGCCGGTCGGATACAAGGTGCTCTCGAAACGTGGAGAGATCGCGGTCACTTTTCGAACGAAATTCTCGCTCCGCAACAGCAAGTCGCACGTGCGCGGCGAGACCGAAAATCGGGTCGTGATCAATGCGGCGACGTCCGATCCGCGCATCGTTTCCATCGAGGAACGACGAATCCGCCACTAGGTGTGGAGGCTTCCATCGCAGTTCCACGCGGCTGATTTGCAGGTGCGCAACGAATCCCCTGAAGATTGCTCCTCTCGGGGAAAATGACCGTTCAAACCAAAATCCTGCTCCTGCTTCTCGCCATCGTCGCCACGCTGGTGGGCGGCCTGGCGGTGCTGAAGATCGCCGAAAAGCGAAAGTTCCACGCCATCGCGGCGGCGCGCGAAGTGGAAAGAAACCGGAACTTTGACGAATTCCTCGTGGATCGCGGGGACAATCTCAAAGTGTTGGTCGAAGACTCAAGCACGTGGGATGACATGGTCCGGGCGGTGGTCAAAGAGGATCGCCCATGGGCGGAGCAGACGATCAATGACGAAATGCTCGCCACCTACAAAGCCAACGCGGTGTGGGTCTACAAAGCAGACCAGTCGCTCTTTTATTCACGCAACAACCGATTTGCCGACCAACTGCGGGAACTGCCACTTCCGCCCGGCGCCTTCGACACCATTTTTCAGAAGGAACGGGTTTGCCACTTCTTCATCCAGGTCGCGCAAGGATGGATGGAGATTCGCGGGAGCACGATCCATCCATCGATCGATGCCCAGCGGGAAACGAAGCCTCAAGGATACTTCTTCGCCGGGCACATCTGGATCGACGACAACATCCGCCGCATGTCCTTGTTCACAGGCTACGAAATCCACATCGCGCCGATTACGGCGGATGGCCGGAATGCCTCCAGCGAGGAGCAAACGGGCCTTATCAAGTTCGCGCGAGTCGTTCCGGGATGGGATGGCAAGCCCATTGCCCGGATCGTGGTGCGCAACGATTCCCCTCTCATCCGCGAACTGAACGAGGCGAGCCACCGCTTGTTCGTCTACCTGCTCATCTTCGCGGGCGTGCTGTTCCTCACGCTTTCGATCTCCCTCATTCGATGGGTGCGGCGCCCCTTGCGGCAACTCACCGCGGGATTGGAGACGGGCAACCCGGAAATCCTCGCGCCTTTGCGAAAAGCGCCGAATGAATTCGGAAAGCTCGCGGAGTTGATCCTGACGTTTCGCCGCACCGAAGAAGCACTGCATGACGCCGAGGAGCGGCTGCGGCACGCGCAGAAGCTCGAGGCCGTGGGCCGGCTCGCGGGCGGCGTCGCGCACGATTTCAATAATCTCCTGACGGCCATTATCGGGTACTCCGAACTCCTCGAGGCGCGCCTGGCCAATGACCCCGTATCACGCGAATTCGTCCACGTCATTCATCAGGCGGGTGACAAGGCCGCCGGTCTCACCCGGCAATTGCTCGCCTTCAGCCGCCGGCAGTTGCTCCAGCCCAAGGTGCTGGACCTCAATACCGTGGTTCGCGATATGGAGCGACTCCTGCAACGCGTGATCGGCGAGCATATCCGTTTTCAGATCGAGACAGGCGCCGAGGACGCGCGCGTGCTCGCGGATCCTCTCCAGATCGAGCAGGTGATTCTCAACCTGGGCGTCAATGCCCGCGATGCGATGCCACGCGGTGGCACGCTCACCGTCACGACCGAAAACCGGACCATCATCGAAACGGCGCAAGATGGTGCGGCGCCGGCGGCCGGCTACGTGGTCCTGATCGTGAGTGATACCGGCTCGGGAATGGATGAGCAGACGAAGCAGCGCATCTTCGAGCCGTTCTTCACGACCAAAGGCCCGGGCAAGGGCACAGGGTTGGGGCTGGCCACGGTCTATGGGATCGTGAAACAATCCGGGGGAGGAATCATCGTCGAGAGCGAACTGGGAAAAGGGAGCCGTTTCCTCATCTACCTGCCGCGGGAGACGGCGCCGATCGAAGAACCCGCGGTGGCTGTGCCATTGCCGCCCTCGTTACACGCGGAAACCATCCTCGTCGTGGAAGACGAAGAGGTTGTCCGTCAATTGGTCTGCGCGGTCCTGGAAGATGTGGGATACGAAGTGCTCTGCGCGGACCTTCCGTCCGTGGCGCTGCGCCTGGCTGCGGAACATCCGGGACAGATCGATCTGCTGTTGACGGACGTCGTGATGCCCGAGATGCACGGACCGGCTGTCGCCCGCCTGCTGACAGAGGCGCGTCCCGAAATGAAAGTGCTGTATGTTTCCGGCTACTCGGACAACGACATCAGCGATCAAGGCGTGTTGGACCCCGGCCTGGATGTGCTGCAAAAGCCCTTCACCCAGCACACCCTCATCGCCAAAGTGCGCGAACTGCTCGATGGACTGACAGCCGCGCAACACGCAGGCTCGCACGATCGAGAACTTCCGGAAACCCGGACGACCGATGAATCAAGGTCGACAACTCCTTGAGATACCGGCGAACTCACTTGAGCGGGTGGCCGGAAAAGAGCCGGTAAGCGACCAGCGCTGCGCCGATCAGCGGCAGAGGCACAAAGGCCAGGCGGATCTTTGGACCGGTAAAATACTGGGTGCCAATGGCGCCGACCTGCGCGCCGATCGCGGCGCCGGTATGCATGACCAGTGCGACCATGATGTCGACATTGCCTTTCACGGCGTGCGTCAGTGTCCCGTAACTGGCGGAAATCATGACTTCGAAAAGGTCAGTTCCGACCGCGACGTGCGTAGGGATCCCGAGCAGGTAGACCAGCAGCGGCATGCGAATGTAACCCGCGCCACCGCCAAGGAAGCCGCTGAACAAGCCGCCGACAAAGGAAACGAGCACGACGATCCACAGCGAGATCCTGGGCACTCCGGAAACCGGCAGGCGCAACATCGGCGCGAGGGGAATGCGTTGGACCCATTTTGCCACGTGGCTGATTGCGGATTTATCCTTCTTGCCCCCTGTCGTCTTGTGTCCGCCTTTCATGCGCAGGGTCTTCCAACCTTCCCACGTCATGAACCCGGAAATACAGACGAGCACCACGATGAAGACGGTGCCGATGACCTGGTCCACGCGGCCGCTTTTTTTGAGATACTGCACCACCTGGGCGCCGATCTCGCTCCCGAGGACGGTGCCGATAATCATGATCCCGGCCAGTTTCATGTCCACATTTCCAAGCGCGCGATGCTTCTTCGTGGCCACGATGGATTTGCCGACGATGTGGGCAAGGTCGGTGCCCACGACCATGTTCATCGGCATGCCCAAGGCAAATAAAGCGGG
>Ga0070658_10004204_pt1 | contig 11786 bp, 16 predicted proteins | sample KBSC13metaG_FD_64664 | JGI IMG/M metagenome (GOLD analysis project Ga0070658, IMG submission 64664) | Corn rhizosphere microbial communities from Kellogg Biological Station, Michigan, USA - KBS C1-3 metaG | ecosystem: Host-associated > Plants > Roots > Rhizosphere > Soil ... | reverse complement strand
AGCCGCAGCAATCTTATCGGGGGTCGATTGATTCGCCAGCGCCGCCTGGTGAGCCAACTGGGCCGCTTGACTATCAGCACTTGCATAAAACGCCTGCGCCTCCTGAACAGTCTTAAATCCACCGGCAGGCGGTACCGGCAATTCCGGCGCACCCGGCCCAACCGGAGTAACCCCAGCGTACGTAACATCCGCCATCGGCAGTTTGCAGAAAACCGCATACCCTGCATACTCCGCACTGGACACTGACGGATTCGCGCACGTCCCCGTCCACCCCAATCCACGCAGACCGCGCCCGCCCGTTCTCACTCTCATTCCCGACCTCCGGTGCTTGGACCCATTGAGTTCGGACCCATTGAGAGATGGCGGGGGTGTCGGAGGGAAGCACCCCCGCGCCTCGTGGGGACGAGCGCACCCGCCGCGCCTGTGTGGCGCTGCATTTGGGCCGCGTCTGTTTGCACGAACAGCAACGACGCCAAGTTCCCACAAACCCCTTTTGGTTTACAACTTCCCTTCTAGTATGTATATGTAAAATTGACAAATCGAAGAAAACCAACTACCATACGCAGGTGAAAGGAGGCAAAGTATTGATAACATCGGAACTTACAGCAACAGAAGCACCCCCAAATGAAATCAATTACAACGCCGAATCAAATCAAACAGCAGCAACACCCCCACCCGCAGACGTGCAAGCGTCTGACACTTCAGCCAGTGCGAAACCGCACACCGGCCTGAAGGTAATGAAAAAGCGAGGTGGACCCCGCCCCGGCAGCGGTCGCCCTCGTAAAGCATTCGACCCCTCCAAAGCAATTAACACCCGCGAGGCTCCCAGCCGCGCCCTCATCCTTCCAGCCCCTCCCAAGCAGTGGTTCAACAAACCATACGAGTTCTTTGATTACTGGAAATCCATAAAAGAACCCGACCAACAAAGCCGCATCAGCGTCTATGTCTATCGCGACTGGCCTGTGTGCGACTTCCGCAAATTCGATGTACCCGGTGGGAAGAAATCCCCAGTCAACATCGACAAGTTAGAAGGCGCATGCCCCATCGACCCCGAGCACTGGAAAGACAGTATCGCCCGCCTGTGGGGGAGTGGCGACTACCGCATGATGTTCAACGAACTCGCCACCAACCGCGCACAATGCGTAAACATCAGCGTGCGCGACATGGTGAACTTCCCGCCCATACTCGATCTCCGCTACCTGTGCGAAGACGACCCACAGAACCGTGATTTTGTTCGGTGGGCAAGATCAACCGGCAGACTACCAAGTGAAGGCGAACAGAGAGAGGATGAAGAGATGGCAGCAAACGCAGAGAGCACGAAGATTCTGGCAGACACAATCGAGCGTATGTCAGACAAGCTGATGGAGGTTCAGCAGGCTGCACCCCCGCCGCCTCCACCCCCTGCGCCGATCAGCGAGGACAGCCGCGCCGCGATGACCGGCATGAAGATGCTGGAGAGTACAATGCACACGGCGTTGGAGATGATCAGGAACGAACGCACCGCAATCCCTGATCCCATCGAGTCAATCGGGAAGGTAACCGAACTGATTGAGAAGTTATCCCCCAAGCCTGCGCCACAGGACAGCAGCATGAAGGAGTTCATGGCCCAGATGCTCGCAGCCGCCGAGCGTAGGGAACAGGAAGCCATTCGCCGCGCCGAGCGTCTCGAAGAACGCATGCTTGCCATGCAGAACCAGCAACACGCCCCCGCATCCGCACCCAAGTCCTTCGCTGAACAACTCGCGGAGTTCAAGGGCATGAAAGAAGTGTTTGGCGATCTCTTCGGCATGGGAGCCGCTGGAGGCAGCGACGCCGACGACTCCCCACGCGGAGGCGGAAAACGAAGCACCATGGAAATCATCGTGGACGCCCTCCCTAAACTCTTCGAGCATGGCGCTGTAATCGCAACCCGCGCGACACAGATGATGCAGATCAGCAAGCAGGGTCAACCCACGCAGGCACCCGGCGCAACCATTCGCCAAGCCCCCCAGCCCGCAACGGTCGTACCTGACCCATACGCACACCTCCCTCCCGGCATGCGGCCTAACGCAAATCCCAACCCGCCCGCACAGCCCCCGGCCACAATGCAGCCTAACGTAATCGAGATGCCCACACAGCCCGAGGCACCCGTTGACGGAACCGACCCCACAGCCAACATGTACCTCCAATTCCTCCAGGACATAACGCCCGCACTCGTCAACCACATCCAGAACCGCTTACCCGGCGATGCCTTCGCGGAGTGGTTGGTGAACAGCCGCCCTGACGGGAAGATGGTCTACGCGCAGATTGTGGACGCGGGGACCGAAACCCTCATCGGCTTGTTGAAGCAGTACCCGCCCATCTGGAACGTCGCCCAGACTGTACCCAAGTTCTTCGCGAAATTCATTGATGAGTTCATGGAGTATGGGGATGGAGAGGTTGAAGGGGAGGAAGGCACAGGCGGGGCCGACTAAGGAAACAAAAAAAAACAAAAAGGGCGCAGTGTGGATGATGGCACTGCGCCCTTTGTTGCGTCAATCGGTTTTGTTGGTTTTATGCTCAGTTCTTTTTAATCAGCCTCTGCCGTCTGTCATCAACCCCTGTAGTCAAGACCATCCACGGTCAACAAGCAACCAGACAGCACCCAGGGTGTTTACTCCCCGGCACGGCTAGCCATACCCTGCTCACCCTCCTTCCCGGAGTCCGCGCCCTTATTCTCGTCGCGGTTCTCTTCCCCTTCACTCTTCTCTTTGTTCTCGTCAGCCGCGTGCTCGTCCGCATGGTCAGCTGCGTGCTCGTGGTCTTCCACCTCAATCTCCGTAACGAGATGCAGCACACTGGTAAGCCCACTCGCAGCTTCCACGCCGAGCTTCGCGCACATGATCTTGAGTTCGCCCTCCGCGAACGAGGGACCATTAAACTCCCCATTGATCGCAACAATCGCAGGCACGAGGCCGTTGATTGCGCAGCCGCGCACGGCCTTGTCAACCAGCAACACACACGCTGGCACGGCCTCCTCGCCCTCTTCGATGTTGGCCTTTTGAATGCGCTCTGAAATCAACTGCGCAAGTTGGGTAACTTCAACCTTCTTCATCATCCGTTTATCCTCTCCCTTTCTCTTATTCCCACGCCAATCCGTATCCCGCTGCGCATTGCGCTGTAGCTTGCGCCTGAAGTAATCACGCACCTGTCTTGGGTTCATCTCTCTTCGGCCTCCCCGGCTTCCCCTTATTCACATACCTCTGCTGCCTGAAGTCCCACCCGTGCGCCCTGTACCGATGCTCCCGCATGTCCACCGCGCCCAGCCTTGTTTCCTTCTTCATCGCCGCACAGTCGGGACATGCCGTAATCTTCTTCGCCGCGCCCTTCCGGCTTGCCTTTGTCCTGTGCCTACTGATCTGCCCCATGACCTTCAGTGTGCATTCGGGACAGACAGTATCAACCGCCTTGGGAGGCTCAAAGGACTTACGGCAGCAGGAGCATTTGACGAGTTTCATCAGTCTCAAAAATCCTTTGTAAAGTGTCTTACACACCCTTGAAAGTCCCGGCACTCGCAGCGAAGGTTTAGTCGGAGACGTGGGCCATAACCCGAGTCTCTACCACCCTGCGAATGCCGGAACCCATCACGTCAGTTGCTTACTCTCGTTCTCGTCCCCACTCTGCCGGTGGCAGTTGTCTCTGATTGTCGAATGCGGAACTATGCCGCAACTAAAACAAGCACTTGGGACGAAATGCAATGAGCAGCTAAACAACCTCCGCAATCTTCTTCATGAACGTCGCGTAGCTGCTCGCACCCTTCACGTACTTCAGCAACGCCGCCTTGACCGCCACAACGCCCTTCGCCTCACCCTCAGCCTCCGCCGAGAGATCCGCAACAATCTCCTTCGTCGTCCGCTGCTTGGTCGTGCCCTTCCCGGTCTTCTCAGCCTTCTGGCGAGTCTTGCTCCGAACCTCCCGCACGCTGGCCTTCTTCCCTTCCTTCTGCACGCCGTCAGCGAGTTTCTTGAGTTCGGCGTCAACCTGCTCCGGGGTGAAGGTCTTCGACTGCATCAGTTCAATGGCAACTGAGGCCGACACCTTACCCACGTGAATCAGATCCTTACTCGCATCCGAGAGGGGCGAGAGGTTGTTGAGGTACATGTTGACCGTCGCCCGCGACACGCCAACCCGGTCGCCCGTCTCCTTCTGGTTGAGGCCAAACCCGCCCTCCTCCACTGGAGCCGCGAACCGCTCGAACGCCTTCAGCAGATCAATCGGCGTCAGGTTCTCGCGCTGGACATTCTCGCGAATGTTGGCGGAAAAGGCGTTGAGGTCGTTGCTGTCTTCAGACTTATTCTGAAGCAGCATTGCCTGCACCTTGATGCGGTCGCCCTTCTTCCGTTCCGCGTTGATCGTCTCAATCGCGGCATAGCGCCGGAAGCCGAAGCAGAGCACCGGGTTTCCGTGAGCGTTCAGCCGCACCTTGACCGGCGTCTCCTGCCCGTTGCGTTCGATGCTCGCAACGAGTTCCTTCAGCTTCTTGTCGCCCGCCTTGGCCGTGTGGTACCGCCCGTTGTCATTCGGGTCAATGATGATTTCGGAGGGTTCGAGTTCGAGAACGCCGAGGGGGTTGACCGCAAAAAAGTGTTCATACTCCGTCGCGTCCCGCGTACCTTCCGGTGCGCCCTCCACATCAAGCATCTCGTCTACCGTGCTTTCCTGCACTTCTTCAACTGTCGCTGTCGTCATGTTCATTTGTCCTTTATTGGTCTTTCGTTACTGTTCAATCCTGCCCGCCTGCCCACTTGCCCGCCTGAGTACTACCGCCCACTAATCCTCAGCGTCTTCCTCTTCCCCATCCTCCCCCTCAACCACCTCGTCAACCTCATCCTCAGCCTCAGGGAAATCTCCCTCCACCTCGGTAGGAACCGCCTGGAGCTTGTACACCGTGTCATGCTCCAACTGATTCCCCTCCCCATCGTGGTCGGGGGTGACAACCACAAACATCTCACTCCCAACGGTCACCAACCCCAGCCCCTCATCCGGCAAGTCCACCGGGTCACTCCTGCGCCCATCGGGGAGAACGAGGGTTAGCGCCTGCTCGTCATGGTCATATACGATCTTGTAGGCCATACACTTCTTCCTTTCGTGTTTGATTTTTGGAAGGTGTGCAGCCCTCAGTTAAGTGTTTAACAGTTTGGGGAGTGGGGAGTCAAGAGGTTTGGGAAGTTTATTTTTGCTTCCCGCCAATTTCCCGATACTCAGGCATTCGCCCTGTCATTGCAGCCTTCACGGCCATGCTAAACTGCGCAAAGTGCCTCCCTAGCTGCCTCACATACCAGAGGCGCTCACGCTCAGTCCACTGAGGCAAATCACCACCACCGGCCTGAATCTGCATTCCGATCCATTCCAGTAGCTGGTTTTGGCTACGGGTTGTCACCCTCTCCACCCCAAAACCCCAATCATCAACCCAATGCCCGCGAGTATGCCGAGGAGGAAAGCAAACGCAGTATACGCCTTCACGGCCTCACCTCCATCCACACCACCAGCACATACAACACCACGACCGTGAACAGCAACCACTGCTCGTCACTGATCCCCCAGAACTTCCGGAGCAGCCAAGTGCAAGCGCGTTCGTGCCATGGGATGGGGAGAGGCGCAAAGTCCGCAGATAGCTCCCGCTCAATCGCGTCCCATGTACTTTCCATATTCTGTCGATATTGGCAGTCAGGATCACCGCACATGCAAGGTGACTCAAAGCACCTCTTACTCATGCGATCCTCTCCAGTTTCCACCCATGGCAAATACTATCTGCACAGTTGACGCACGGGACCGCCCAGTATCCAATCCTCAGCATTTCCTTGTAGGCCGAGATGCCATACAATTCAATCCATCTGCGCCGCGTGAGCCGCTGCGTGAGACTCACCAATACAGGCTTACGCATTTTTCCTCCAGCTTGCCTCATACTCTGCCAGTTCCGCTCCAGCCTTCCGCACCTCCCAACTCACCCAGCGATTATTAGTCACATGGTGGGCCTCACCAACCCCACGCACATGAAGAGGAAGCAGCCGCGCTGCCGTGTCAAACATCCAGTACGCAATACGACTGCGCCAGTTGTTAATTCTCCACATCATCTCCCCCGCCCTCCCACCCGCACACCCCCACGTGCCCTTACCAACCCCACCGGCACCAGCCCCTGCACCTCCACCTGCACGCTCGCACTCTGCACGACCCCGCCAAACTTCAACACCGGCACACTCGTGACCTCCCCGCTCGCCGCCCTCTGCACCACCCCTGCAAGTGTCTTACTCTCGCCGTTTTCGAGAACAACCGTGACCGTCCAACTGTACGCAACCACACCCGCCGAGGTGTTAGGAATCATCAAGGCGTACTCTTCCACACCAGTGTTTGGGGTGTACCATGTGCAGTCCATCACCGGCGAGGGCGCTAACCCTGCCTTACAGATCGGCCACGCGCCCCATGTCGTTAAGTAGGGCACCGGCTCCTGATCCGCACGGATGCACTGGACCCCGCCAAGGAACAACAAGGTAACAATCAAGCACTGCCCGAACAACTTCCGCGCGAACGCGCTGCTTTCATAGTTCCGTTTCTGGCAAACTCCCTGCCAGTGATTCGTAATATGCTGCAAGTTCATGCTGTTGCCTTTCTGGCCTCCCGGCCCTCCCCATCCTGCTCATCCTCTTCATCACTCAAGTACGGACCCGCCGTCTCCCACCAATTACTGGGGATCAATCTTTGTGGCGAAACTGACCCCCAGCCCATTGCGATCATCGCTTCAAGTTCCTGCATACGACGGGTTTTCACATGCGGGTAACGGTTTGCTTCGACCACGTGCATACTTCAGCTAGGCGGTCGCCGCCACTGCCTTCTGCCCCGCCCATCTGTCTTCCACCAGGAACTGCGCGTGCGCATCCTTCTGGGATTTGAAGTACTGCGGAGTTTCCTTCACACCCTCAAGCATGAAGATGGTTGTGGTTGGGTTGATGCCCCGCCCGCGATAGTGCGCCTGCCTCACACGTACTCTGCTGAGAGTGGCGCGGAGGTTCATGCCCCGCAGGATTTCGAGTTGCTTGACTGTTCGTTGGTTGCTCATTTTGGTTTGGTTTCCTTTTCTCCTCTTCCTGCATCTTGCGTGGAGGGTGCCATTGTTTGACACCCTCTGCTTTGCCGTTAACTAAAAGTCCATATCCAGAACTTTCGCCGCCGCCCGGTCCACCCTGATCCTCTCATCCATATACTTAATGGACTGCGAGTACCGCGTGGCTCCCTGCACCCAGCCCCACACCGTACAGGGGTCGCCGTCCTGCTCCGGTATACAAGCGTCATAGCTCGCCTCAATCACCTTCCGGCTGAGGCCAAGGCTGCGTTTGCCAAACAGCGTGTCCAGCAACTCATCCTTCGTCACCGCGATGGTCGTGGAAGCCGCACGCTTGATCCGATACTCATCATGCGCCATGCTGTTCCCGGCGTACTCCACAAGCTGCGCGGCCCACGCCTGCGTACGTTCGCGGACTGTCCCCACATGCTTCGCGCGGAACTCCACCACCCCGGAGGCTCCCCAAATGATGTGGTTCCCGCACATCTCGTTGTACAGGAAGCTCATGGCCCAGATGCTTCCCGCGCCCACTTCACTGTTCCCGTAAATCAGCCCTTTGTACATGGGCATCTGATCCCCTTCCCGACTGCGGATGGGCTGTTGAATGGTCCGGTTCTTCATGCGAAGGAAACCGAACATATCATGGTCGCTGACGTAGAGGGCTGCGTGATCGCCCAGGGACTTACGGATATCAGGCCGCGCCGGTTCCCACCCCTTCGTCACGAGATCAAGCATTCGGCCTGTCACCTCGTAGTTCCAGATCCGCTCATACCGATCCCCCGTGATTGCGCGGCAGATGGTTTCCCCGTTCTGGTGGAAGAGGAGGTTTGCGGCTCCGTTGTCGTTCTTCTGTTTCAGCCCGTGGTTGATGTTCTGGACCGCGAGGGTTGCGGGGAGCGTGCGGATGTAGGAAGCAGGAGCTTCCGCCCGCTGTGAAAGCTGCCCGAAGGACCAATGGGTGAGCTTAGCCGGGATGTTCTTCTTTCCGATCAGAACAACTTCGCCGTTGTGCGCTTCGGCGCGGAGAGTGGAGTAGGGCACGTCGTTTGCTTCGCGTGCCGTGGCTGCGTAGGCTTTGGCAGCATCGTGCATCTCCTGCACAGTTTCGAACTGCTCGTCTGCGGGGCGCGTGGCCCACTGTTTGTGTGCGTGGAAGAGTTCCATTAGTTGGTCACCTCCACGGTGGATGCGCTGAAGCGTGGAGTGAAGAAATCGGTGAGCTTGCCAGTCTCACGGTCGATGTACCGGCGAATGCCAAACACATCATGGGCAACATCGCGGGCTGATGCTTCAGCCATATCGGCCAACCTCAGCGGATTGCCGTTCAGGTGGCACGCGGTCAGGTCCATATTGAATGTCCGCACATCGCGGATATCAATAAGATCTGCCGCAATCTGCTTGTCCACAATAACGCGAATGAAATCCGCGTCTTCCTTTGAAATCTTCCAGTTGATCATCTTCAACCTCTTCAACCAGTACCGTCGCTTTGCTCGAACCCGCGAACTGTCTGGTGGCTTATCGCCTATCGTCCCGATTGATTGGGACGATTTCACACGGGGAGCGGCCCGCGATCATCAGGGCGAACTACTGCCGCGTGTACTCAGGGCTGTTTCGGTACGCGATTTCCTTTTCCCACATTGCGCGTTCGGCCCAGCCCATTTCAGACTTTTCACACTCGAACGTGGCAATCAGCCGCGCCTGCCCCATGTTGCTCATGCGGGTATAGATGGCTGTTTTCTGTTCCTGCGTCAGTGCAGGCACTAGCCGAAAAGTATTCTGAAGTCTTGGATTAGGAAACCACTGCACGACTGTAACGACCTTGCCACCGAAGTCATCAACCGTAATCCGGCGAGTTTCAGGATAACCCTCCGTTGTCTTATTGCCGGTGAAGATTGTGATGTATTCACGTTCGCCTTTGACCATCTCACCGTCACGAACAACCCACGGCCCCGTACCCTCAAAGTGGGCACCATTCAACGGGTGGTCTTTCATCTCCCCCACGACGCCCTGTTCACTGCGAAAGTAGAACCGTCCAACTCCCATATTCGTTTTCTCCTTCAAGTGAAAGTGTCTTGCCGAAGACATAACATCTCATGACTCCCGCTGTCATGTCAACAATTTTCTTTCAAAAATTTTTCGCCGTTTATTTTCAGTGTTTTATCCTCCCACCCATCCCACGACCTCAAACGTGCTTGCCATCACACTTCCCCATATCGTAGGATTTGAGAGCACAAAAGAGCAGCAACCTTGGTGCGAAACCAATGGGGGTGTTTGAGGGCGTGCAGGCCCTTGGACACCCCATCTTTTACGTGAACCTGCACATTGAAAGGAATTAGATGCAAACTGCACTTTGCATTTCTTCAGGGCTCCCCGATACCTCCAGCATGTCCAAACTCGCACGTCTTGTGCTGGACTTTAGTAGCTCCCGTCTTAGAGTTCTCGTTAGCGTTAGTGGTGGCCGAAGTTCGATGTACATGGCACATCGACTTGCCACTGAGTACGCCGATGTGTATGATATGCAATTCGTTTTTGCGAATACGGGAGCAGAGCACGAATCCACATTGAGATTCGTACACGAGTGTGAAGTACGTTGGCAGATGCCCATCACATGGGTTGAGGCTGTATTCCACGGTCACGGTGTTGGAACTACTCACCGCGTTGTTTCATTTGATACTGCCTCCCGGAATGGTCAACCCTTCCATGACATGTGCGCGAAGCTGGGCATACCTAACGTAAACTTTCCTTTCTGCACGCGGGAGCTTAAATTACGCCCCATCACCTCGTTCATACGTGATGAAGTTGGTTGGGGAACTCGGTATGCAACTGCTATCGGAATCAGAGCCGATGAGCCAAAACGTCTACGGTCGGATGCGACTGAGGCGTGTGTTATCTATCCACTTGCGTCTTTATTCCCAACTACTAAAGCAGAAATTAACGACTGGTGGAATGATCAGCCGTTTGATCTTGAAATTCCGGATATCCTTGGTAACTGCACATGGTGCTGGAAGAAATCATTGCGCAAGTTGATTGCAGTTGCAGCAGACGACCCTGAATGGTTTTCTCTTCCCGACCGTCTTGAGCAGCAGTACGGACTAGTCAGCCCTCCCAGTCGTCCCAATAAGCCAACCTCCTCAATGGTGTTCTTTCGCGGATCTCGTTCAGCGTCTGACATTATTGCTATCTCACGAATTACTGGGAACCGTCAATTTGGCAACACTGACCCTGATGAAAATTCTGGCTGTTCAGAAAGTTGTGAAGTATTTTGAGCGCCCCAACTCAACTCGAACAGTTCGAGAAGCGTCAGGCACTCGAAGCCAATCAGAGTTTCATAGTCGATACGATCTTCCCCAAAGGCTCCCTGCATCTTTTCGGCGGGCCGAGCGGAGCCGGGAAAACAACCCTCCTCTTCCAAACCCTCTACGCATGGTCCCAGGGCATTCCCGTATTCGGTCGCTTCACTTCCAACCCCTGTAAATGGGTGTACGTTAGTGGTGACCGGAGTTTGAGAGAGACGACCGGCACACTCAAGCGATTGGGGTATGGGAAGTGGGACGCACCACTATATGCAATGGAAGACCTTGCACTGCGCGATAGCGGTCACCTCATTGCCGAGGAGCCTACAATCTTCCACATCGCCAAGACCTTCCCTGACGCTGAGTTAATCGTGATCGAAGGGTTACAAGCATTCTTACCCAACACACAACGCGGGCAGTCTCAAAACAAGGCCGACCAACTGTGGATGATGCGGATTCGTGATCAAATCCTGAACCCCGGTCGAACCATCATCGCCACCACCCACACGGCTAAAAGCAAACTCCAGACCGGCAGCATGGACAAGCGCAATACCTTCCTTGGCTCTGCTGCTTTAATTGGCGCATGCAGTACCTGCGTTGCTTTCGACAACCCCATGGACCATCAGGAGATGATGACTGGTAAGAAACCCATCGTCTACATGGATAAGGGCGATCGGCTTGTAACCCTCATGGGCCGGGACTTCCCCGATATCGAACTGAACTACAGCCGCGATAAACACGGCCTGTTCGTGCTCGAAACAAGCAGGCAGCGCGGGGAGATCACGCAGGAGTCTACAGTAGACGACAAAGAGCTTATGCTTGACTTCGAGCTTATGGCCCATCCCGTTGAATCCGAGATCCGCACTCATGAACTAAAGTGTTGGTCTGTGAAGCATCAATTGGCCGAGGCTTTCATCTACAAGTGGCTGAAATCAAAGATTGAAGTCGGGCAAGTCGAGCAACTGGGCCGTGGCCGGTACAAGCGCCTGCGAGTTCAGTAAAAAGCTAAGTTGCCCTTTGTTTTCAATACGCCCCTCTTTTTGGTAAGCCATATGCCGACAACCCACACCGGTACTCCGTCGTGGTTTTAAGTCGATTTGTGGAGTCTAAAGGCCCTCACGAGAACCCTGACGGCACATCTAAAGCTCTAAGTTGTTGAAAACATAATAGGGTTTTCTGCACGAACTTTCAACAACTTAGAGCTTACGCTTTCCTTCGCTATTGTGTAAATTGTTGATAACGCGTCCTCGTGCAGCATTAGTTACATTACTTACACATTTTGGCGAGTCACTAAACCCCCCTTTCTTTTCAACAAAACGAAAATACAGACAGATAATTGCAATCTGTGATACCCCCTTTGTGTAGAGCACAAATCGAGAAAGATTCAAGTAGAAGAAAAGAAAGAAGAAGAAAGATTT